>Ga0209515_10002911_pt1 | contig 25222 bp, 24 predicted proteins | sample Subgroupgradi54m_FD_187454 | JGI IMG/M metagenome (GOLD analysis project Ga0209515, IMG submission 187454) | Subsurface groundwater microbial communities from S. Glens Falls, New York, USA - GMW60B uncontaminated upgradient, 5.4 m (SPAdes)... ... | reverse complement strand
TCGTGGAAGCCGGCAGGGAGGGGCAGGGTGTTCGTCGAGATCGTCCGCCTGTTCATGGTGGTGCTGTTCACGGCGGCGGGGTTCTGGGTCGGCTCCGACGTCGCGCCGCACTCCACATCGGTGCAGGGCCTCGGTGGGATCCTCGGCTGTCTGCTCGGCTACGTGAGCGGCGGGCTGCTCGGTCGGCTGCTCGATCGCGCCGTCGGGGTCGTCGAGCGTCACGTCGACCGCCTGCCCGCAACCGCGGTGCTGGCCGGGCTCGTCGGTGGCGTCGCCGGCGGAGTGGCTGGTGCCACCCTCGGCGTGCCGGTGGTGGTGCTGCTCCCCGCCCGGCTGGGGCTCCCGCTCGCGGGGCTGCTCGTGTGGCTCGTCGCGTACTGCGGCTTCCGTGTCGCCGCGCGTCAGAGCGATCAGCTGTTCCACGCGCTGGGCCTCTCGACGCGTCCGCTTGTGCGGGCCACCCCGTTCGACAACTCAGAGGGCGTCCTCGTCGACACGTCGGCCGTGATGGATGGCCAGCTGCTCGCGCTCTCGCGCTCCGGCGTGTTCCACGACGACCTGCTCGTGCCGCGCTTCGTGCTCGACGAGCTCCAGGGCATGGCCGACGCGCCCGACGAGACCCGGGCCCGCCGGGCCCGGCGCGGGCTCGAGATGCTCGACGTGCTCCGCCGCGAGGCCCCGCTCCACGTGTACGTGCTCGACGACGAGGTGCCCGAGCTGGCCGAGGTCGACGCCAAGCTCGTGTCGCTCGCCCGTCGGCTCAAGCTTCGGCTGCTCACGAACGACGCCAATCTCGCCCGCGTGGCGGAAGTGCAGGGCGTGCCCACGATCAACCTGCGGCGGCTGGCCGCCGACCTGGCGCCCGCCATCGTCGCCGGTCAGGACCTCCGGGTGGAGCTCACCCGCCCGGGCCGCCAGCCCGGCCAGGGTGTGGGCTTCCTCGACGACGGCTCGATGGTGGTCGTGAACGGAGGCGCGGATCTCGTCGGGGCCGGCGCGCTCGATCTCGTGGCAACCTCGATCGTGCCGACCGCTGCCGGCCGCATCGTGTTCGCGCGGTCGACGGGAGAGGCCGATCCCGACGACCGGCCCGACGACCGACCCGACGACCGACCCGATGACCGAGCCGACACGGAGCCGGCCGGGCACGCCGAGCGCACGCAGGCCTGAACGCAGCGCGGCCATACTGACCCGGTGCAGGTCTGGGCGATCGTCGTCGCCGCGGGGGGTGGTGAGCGGTTCGGCGGCACCAAGCAGTTCGCTGAGCTGGGGGGTGCTCGGGTCGTCGATCTCGCGGTCGAGCAAGCGGCGCTCGCGTGCGACGCGGTGGTCGTCGTGCTGCCGGCGGGCTTCGCGTGGAACGGCGCGCCTGTCGCGGCGGCCATCATCGGCGGCGCGACCCGGTCGGCGTCGGTTCGGGCCGGCCTCGCGCACGTGGCCGAGGAGGCTGAGGTGGTGGTCGTGCACGACGCGGCCCGCCCCCTCGCGGGGCGGGCGTTGTTCGAGGAGGTGATCGCCGCGGTGCGCCGCGGTGCCGACGCCGCGGTGCCGGTGCTTCCCGTGAGCGACACGCTGAAGCGAGTGGAGAACGAGCGGGTGGTCGCGACCCTCGACCGCGACGGGCTGGTGGTCGTGCAGACGCCGCAGGCATTCCGGGCCCAGGCCCTCCGCTCGGCGCATGCTTCCGACGGTGACACTACCGATGACGCCGCGCTCGTGGAGGCGGTCGGTGGGTCGGTGGTGGTTGTCCCGGGTGACCCCCGCAACCTGAAGGTCACTACTCCGGCCGACCTCGCGCTGTCGGCGGCGCTGCTCGCGACACCAGAGGTCGATCGATGATCATCACCCGCGTCGGGCTCGGCTTCGACGTCCATCCGTTCGGAGGCGACCGGCCGCTGGTGCTCGGCGGCGTCACGATCGACGGGCCGGGCCTGCGCGGACACTCCGATGCCGACCCGGTCGCGCACGCGGTCGCGGACGCGCTGCTCGGCGCGGCTGCGCTCCCCGATCTGGGCACGCTCTACCCCGCGACCGACGACGAGCTGCGCGGCGCGTCGTCGATGGCGATGCTCACCGACGTCACGAGGAGGATCGAGGACCGGGGCTATCGGATCGTCAACATCGACGTCGTGATCGCAGCCGAGGAGCCCGCGTTGGCACCTCATGTGGCCGCGATGACGGAGAGCCTCAAGCTGGCCATGCGCGGCTCCGAGGTCTCGGTCAAGCCCAAACGGGCCGAGGGTCTCGGTGCGATCGGGCGAGCCGAGGGCATCGCGGTGTGGGCGGTCGCCCTCATCCAGCGCGGGTGAGGATCTCGGCCGGCGCGACAGGGGTGCCGCACTAGCCTCCGCGTCATGCTTCGCTTCCACGACACGATGGCCGGGCGCAAGGTCGAGTTCGTGCCCCGCCAGCCGGGCCGGGTGTCGATGTATGTGTGCGGGCCCACGGTGTACGAGGTCCCGCACGTCGGCCACGGGCGCACCGCCGTGGTCTTCGACGTGATGCGGCGCTATCTCGAGTGGTCGGGGCTCGAGGTGACGTACGTCAGCAACGTCACCGACGTCGATGACCGGATCATCGCCCGGGCCGCCGCCGACGGCAGCACCGAGACCGAGGTGGCCCACCGCTTCGACGACGCGTACTGGAAGCAGCTGGATCGGCTCGGAGTGGAGCGGCCCGACGATGTACCCCACGCGACCGCCTTCATCCCGCAGATGCTGGATCTCATCGCGCAGCTCGTCGCGAGCGGCCACGCCTACGTGGTCGAGGGCCAGGGGGTGTACTTCGGCGTCGACTCCTACGGCGGCTACGGCCAGCTCTCGCACCGGAAGCTCGCCGACCTCCTGGCCGCCGCCGGTGCCCGCGTCGAGGTCGACGAGCAGAAGCGCAGCCCGGTCGACTTCGCGCTCTGGAAGGCGGCCAAGCCGGGCGAGCCGAACTGGGACTCCCCCTGGGGCCCGGGTCGGCCCGGTTGGCACATCGAGTGCTCGGCGATGTCACTCGAGATCCTCGGTGAAGGCTTCGACCTGCACGGCGGAGGCGACGACCTGGTCTTCCCGCACCACGAGAACGAGCGGGCCCAGGCCGAGGCGGCGGGCCACACCTTCGCCCGTCACTGGGTGCACAGCGGAATGGTGATGGTCGGGGGCGAGAAGATGTCGAAGTCGCTCGCCAACTTCACGACCCTCGCCGACGCGCTCGACGCGCACGGAGCGCGCGCGTTCCGCCTGGCCGTGCTCCGAGGCCACTACCGGTCGCAGATCGAGCTGGGCCCGGCCGAGCTCGGCGCGGCCGAGCGCGCGGTCGACGGGCTCGACGCGCTCGCACGTCGGGCCGCCGCGGGCGGAATCGCGGCCGCGGGCGTCGCGCCGGACGACGAGTCGCTGGCCGCGTTCCGCGATGCGATGGATGACGACTTCCGCACGCCGGCCGCCATGGGCATGGTCTTCGACGCGAAGAATCGAGCCAATGCTGCCATCGACGTGGGTGACCACGCCGCGGCCGCGTCGCTGCTCGCCACCGTGCACGAGCTGGCCGGAGCCGTCGGCCTTGAGCTGGAGGGAGCACCGGCCGGCGACGCCGAGATCGATGCTCTGCTTGCGCGTCGCGGCGCCGCCCGAAGGGCGGGAAACTACGCCGAGGCCGATCGCCTCCGTGATGATCTCGCCGCGCGCGGCGTCACGCTGGAAGACACGCCCGGCGGCACGATCTGGCGACGATGACCGCGCGGCGGAAGCCGGCGCCCGAAGCGACCGGACGCGGCGAGGGTCTCGGTGGTGACCAGGTGGAGGGGCGCCGGGCCGTGGTCGAGCTCCTGCGGGCGCGGCGCCGACCCGTGCGTGGCCTGGCGATAGCGGACTCCGTCGACCCGAGCCCGATTCTCTCCGAGATCCGTGACCTCGCCGGCAGCGAGGGGGTGGCGGTGCGACGGGTCACCGCCGAGGAGCTCGCCGCGATGGCGCGCACCGACGCGCCCCAAGGTGTGGTCGCGCGCGCCGACCCGGTGCCGGTTCACGACGTCGACGGGCTGCTCGCCGATCCCGCGGCGTTCCTCGTCGCGCTCGACGGCGTCACCGACCCGCACAACCTCGGCTCCATCCTCCGCATCGCCGAGACCGCGGGCGCCACCGGCGTGATCCTGCCCCGGCATCGGTCGGCCCGGCTGTCGCCCGCGGCTGTGAAGGCTGCAGCCGGCGCGATCGAGCATCTGCCGATCGCGGGCGTCTCCGGAATCCCCGCCTTCCTCGACCGGGCGACACGGGCCGGCTTGTGGGCGGTCGGCCTCGACGAGGCGGGCGAGCGCGAGCTCTTCGGGCTCGAGCTCGCCGACCGCCCGCTCGTGCTGGTGCTCGGCGCCGAGGGGCGGGGGCTCTCGCGGCTGGCCCGGGCCCGGTGCGACGTCGTGGTGCGCATCCCGATGCAAGGCACGCTGACGTCGCTCAACGTCGCCGCCGCAGCCGCGCTCGCGTGCTTCGAGGTGACCCGGCGTCGTGCCCCGACCCGTTAGCCTCGCTCACATCCGCCGGAGTAGCTCAGCCGGTCAGAGCAGGCGCCTTGTAAGCGTCAGGCCGTCGGTTCGAATCCGACCTCCGGCTCGTGACACGCGGATCGCGGGGCGATCTGCGAGACTGCATCCGGTGCCGGCCGACACGAGGGTGGAAATGCTTGACCCCGCGGGGCGCGACGACCAGGATCGCCGAATGGAGCTCTCCGAACGTGGCCACGCCACCTGCAAGCTCGGAGGGATGGCGGTGCTCCGATGAGCGACGCGACACTGCTCCCCGGCCAGCGGCCGGTTACGCCGCGGGTGCACACCACGCCCGGCAACGCGGGCGAGTTCGCTCGCTCGCTCGCCTTCTCTGCCGCGCGGGGCGCGGCGCTGATCGGCCTCGCCGTCATCGTCGGCATCGTCCTCCTCCAGGTCGTCGACACCGGCAACAAGGGTCCGATCGGCGACGGCGGCAAAGGCAAGCCGGCCGCGGCGAGCAGCACCACGAAGAAGCCCAGCTCGTCGACCACCGCGGCGAAGCAGCCCGCGGTGAAGCCCCCGGCGCAGGTGCAGGTGCTGGTGCTCAACGGCTCCGACACGGTCGGTGCCGCCAAGGCGCTCACGCAGAAGCTGCAGACCGGCGGGTACCAGACGCTGCCGCCCACCGACGGGCCGAAGCGCACGGGCACGGTCGTGTGGTTCACGTCGGGCTTCGACCGCGAGGCCGCCGCGCTCGCGACGGCCACCGGCGTCGCGCCCAAGGTCGAGCCCATTCCCAACCCGCCACCCGACGGCACCGACAAGGCCAATATCGTCGTCGTCATCGGGAAGTAGGTCCACGCCGCCGCGGCCGCAGCCGCGCGCTTCGGTCACGATGATCGATCCGCGATGGGTGCCGTTCGTCGAGCAGCCGGCGCGCGCGGCGTTCCTGGTCGACTACGACGGGTCGTTGGCGCCCATCGTCGACGATCCCGAGCAGGCCGTCGCTCACCCGGACGCGCCGGGTGTGCTCGCGACCCTCGGCGAGCAGCTGGGGCTGGTCGCGGTCGTGAGCGGGCGGCCGGTCGGCTTCCTCGCCCGGGCGCTGGCGGTCGACGGCGTCACGCTCATGGGTCAGTACGGCCTCGAGTGGCTCGAGCACGGGGAGCCGGTCGCCGACCCGCGTGTCGCTCCCTATCTCGAAGCGGTCGCGACCGCCGCCGCCGAGGCGGAGCGGGCCTGGCCCGGCCTCTTCGTGGAGCGCAAGGGCCGGCTCGCCGTCACGCTCCACTGGCGCACGGAAGCGGAGGCCGGCGCCGGCGTCATGGCATGGGCCGACGAGGTGGGCGCCCGCCTCGGCCTGACCGTCTACCCCACCCGCATGGCTCGTGAGCTCCGCCCTCCCGTCCCCGTCGACAAGGGGACGGCGGTCGAGTCACTCGCCGCCGGGTTCCGCGCGGTCGCGTTCGCGGGAGACGATCACGGAGACCTCGCCGCGTTCGACGCGCTCGACCGCCTCGAGGCGAGCGGTACCGGCGTGTCCGTGTTGCGCATCGGTGTGCGGTCGCCCGAGGCACCCGCCGAGCTGCTCGAGCGCGCCGATCTCGTCGTCGACGAGCCTGCCGGCCTCATAGAGCTGCTCCGTGGGCTCGTGGCCGCGCTCAGCGAGCGGCCCGTGCCTGGCTGACGAGCTCGTCGAGCCACACCTGCGGCGTGCGCGCGGCGGCGAGCTCGCGAAGTCGTGCGGCGCGCGACGAGCGCTCGGCGGGGTCCATCGAGAGCGCGGCGTGGAGCGCGGCAGCGGTCTGGTCCAGGTCATAGGGGTGCACCATGAGCGCGGCCTCGCCGAGCTCGTCGAACGCGCCGGCCTCCCGTGACAGGCACAGCACGCCCGCTCGCCGGCTGACGAGCGGGCCCTCCTTCGCCACGAGGTTGAGCCCGTCCTTGATCGGGTTCACGAGCAGCACGTCGGCTCGCATCAGGCCGGCGACGCTGCGGGCGAAGTCGTCGCGGGTGTCGAGCGCGATCGGTTGCCAGCCGTCGGTGGCCCAACGGTCGTTGACCCGGGCCGCCACCTGCTCCACCTCCTGCCGGTACGCGAGATACTCCGGTAACCCCTCGCGCGACGCGTAGAGGAACGCGACGAACACGACCCGCTCGCGCCACTCGGGATGAACCGTCAGCAGCCGGTCGTATGCGAGGAACCCTCGGCCGATGTTCTTCGACGGCTCGACCCGGTCGGTGCGGAAGATGACGGCCCGGTCGCCGGCGAGCTCGTCGAGCCATGCCGCCGCGTCAGCCGTCTCGCGCGAGTCGGCCGTCTCGGCCAGCACCGCGGGGTCGGGCCCGAAGGAGGCGGAGAAGGCGCGCCCGATCGTGGCGTCGGCGCCGAGCACGAGTCGGGCGCACGCGGCGTACGCGCGCGCCCACCGCTCGGTGTGGAAGCCGGCCGGGCCTCCGGCCATCGATCCGCACAGCGCGGCGGCGACCTCGTCGGGAAGGACCCGGATGTCGGCGGGCTCGCAGAACGGCGTGTGGGTGAAGTGCACCACGCGCAGGTCGGGCCGCGCCGCTCGCACCATGCCCGGCGTGAGGGCGAGCTGGTAGTCCTGCACGAGCACGATCTCGTCGGGAGCAGCCGCCTCCATTACCGCGTCCGCGAATGCGCGGTTCACCGCCGCGTAGCCGGCCCACGCCTCGAGGAAGCGGTGGTCGAAGCGGGGCCGGCGCGGCAGGTCGAACAGGTCGTGGTGGAGGAACCACAGCGTCGCGTTCGACACCACCTCGTAGTGCATCCGGTGCACGTGGGGGTCGAACGCGAGCAGCCGGAGCCCGATCCCGGGCATCGGTGCGCGCGCGGCGCCGGCATCGACGGCGGCCCGCTCGTCGTCGCCGATCGCGGCGGCGATCCACGTGTCGCCCTCGCGTCCGGCGAGCAGCGGCGCGAGCACGCTCACCAGGCCTCCCGCTCCGCGCCGCGCAATGAACGATCCGTCGTGCTCGCGCGAGAAGGTGAACGGGCCGCGATGGGAGACGACGATCATGCCCTGCTCACGCCGTGAGCTCGTTGAACAGTCGGAGGTAGTCCTCGAGCTCGCGAGTGCACAGGAAGTTCGCGCGCACGTGCTCGCGGCCCCGCTCGCCCATCGCGTCGGCCTCGGCGTTGTCGGAGAGGAGCTCGACCGTGCGCTGCGCGCACTCGTCGACCGACGAGACGAGGAAGCCGTCGACGCCGTCGCGGATCTGGAGAGTGATCCCGCCGCAGCGGCCGCCCACCACCGGCCGTCGCTTCCAGAGCCCCTCGCTCACGGTGAGCCCGAAGCCCTCGCGTACCGACTTCTGCACGATCACGTCGGCCGCGCGTTGGAACGCGTTGATCTGCACGTTGCCGACCTGCTGGATGTTGGAGAGGAGATGGATGTCGCGGTCCCCCCCGCGCGCCTCCTCGGTGAGCTCCCATACGTGGAAGCCGTCCGGATCGTCGGTTGCCATCGAGCCTGCGAGCACGAGCTGCGCGTCGGGTACCTGCTCGCGCACGACCCGGAACGCTTCGATCACGCCGACCGGGTCCTTCCACGGGTCGTAGCGGCTCACCTGGCACACGATGGGGCGCGCGGTGTCGATGCCGTACTGCCGGCAGATCTCGGTCACGAACGGATCGGGGAGGTCGAGGTTCTTCACCGACATCGGGTCGATGCACGGGGGCGCCTGAATCACGTGGTCCATCGAGAGCGACGGGGGGACGAACTCCCGCATCGTCCAGACCGAGGCGTCGTAGCGCTCGACGTGCGGTCGGACGAACTCCCACACCTCGTCGCGGGCATCGGTGAGGTCGATGTGACAGCGCCAGATCCAACGGGTGCTCGGGCGGTCGATCGGGGAGCCCGAGAGGAACCCCAGCAGCGCGACGGGCTGTGGGTCGTGCACGACGATGAAGTCGTACTCCCCCTTGAGCAGCAGCGCGTTGTCGAGCACCTTCTCGAGGTAGATGCGCTGCATGTCGGCGGTCCATGTGATCTCGGCGCCTTGGAGCGCGTTGTGCATCGCCTTGGTGACCGCGAAGAACTCGTCGCTCCCGTGGATCACCTGCCATTCGGCGTCGAGCCCGACGTCGCGCAGGAGGGGGACCTGCGTGGCGAGGAGCTCGGCCACGCCGCCGCCGTAGGGCGTGGCGTTCACGTGCAGCACGCGGGCCCCGCGGAGCGGCTCGGCCAACCCCCGGACCCGCTCGAGCGCCTCCTCTCCGACGAGCTCGAGGTAGGTGTCGAGGTCCTTCTCGAGCAGGGGGACTCGTTCGAGCACGGGGGCTGCCTTCGTCTCGGGCGGGAAACTCGGTCAATCTATCGAGTGTGCAAGGAGCAACCGGTGTGTGGGGCATGTCCTGCTCGGGCGGCGGTGGTGGGCTGGAGCGGCGAGCGGCCCGGAGGGCGGGCCCGGGTATCCCGGGCTCCGAGCGAGCGCGACCATGAGCCGGAGCGGCGAGCGTCCGCCGGCCGGGTATCCCGGCCCGCAGCGAGCGCGACCATGAGCAGAGCCGTCGCCTGCCCGGACAAGTTCCGGGGAACGCTCACCGCGGCGGCTGCGGCTGCGGCCATGGCGCGGGGGCTGCGCACGGCCGGCTTCGACGAGGTGAGCGAGGTTCCGTTGGCCGACGGCGGGGAGGGCACGCTCGACACCCTGCTCGAGGCCCGGGGCGGTTCCACGCGTGTCGCCACCGTCACGGGCCCGCTCGGCGATCCCGTCGACGCGACCTGGGGCGTGCTTCCCAACGGCACCGCGGTGGTCGAGATGGCGCGAGCGAGCGGGCAGGCGCTCGTCGGCCACCGAAACGACCCGCTGCGGGCCACCACCCGCGGCACCGGTGAGCTGATCGCGGCCGCGGCGCGCGCCGGCGCCCGCCGCGTCCTCGTGGGCGTGGGCGGGAGCGCGACCACCGACGGCGGCCTCGGTGCCGTGGAGGCCCTCAACTGGTCCCTGGCCGGGCTCGAGGTCGTCGTCGCGTGCGACGTGACCACGACCTTCCTCGATGCCGCGATCGTGTTCGGGCCGCAGAAGGGCGCGTCCGAGGCGCAGGTCGCGCTCCTCACGCGCCGGCTGCAACGCCTTGCACAGGAGTACGAGCGTCGTACGGGCGTCGACGTGCTCGACCTCGAGGGCGCGGGAGCGGCCGGTGGGCTCGCGGGCGGGCTCGCGGCCATCGGGGCGCAGCTCGAGCCGGGCTTCGAGGTGGTGGCCCACGCCGCTGGCCTGGACCGCGCGCTCCACGGCGCGGAGCTGGTCGTCACCGGCGAGGGCCGGCTCGACGAGGCGAGCCTCCACGGGAAGGTGGTCGGCGGCGTGCTCGAGTGGGCGGCCGACGAGGGTGTCGATCACCGAGCCGTGATCGCGGGCCAGGTCACGGCCGAGGCGCGCGAGGAGGTGAGCGTGCTCGGTGACGTGCACGTGCTCGCCCTGACGGATCGCGTCCAGCAGGCGGGCGAGGCCTTCGCGCGCGCGGCCACCTTGGTGGAGGAGGCCGCAGTGGAGGTCGGCCTGCGCGTTCTCGACAGATCGTGACGCACGGCGATTGTCGTCTGTTGTCTGTTGTTCTCCTCCTATAGCGGAGGATCGGTGCAAATCGGGTATCCTGGCTCCCGGGCGAGGCGTCGCGGACGCCACAGGCGGGGGGCTCGGTGCTCACGCGGTTGGGTCACTTCCTCGTCCGGCGCCGCCGGACGGTGCTCATGGTCGCCGGCATCGGGCTCATCGTCGCGGTCCTGGGCGGGCTCGACCTGCCCCGGCACCTCCGCTTCGGCGGGAGCGACAGCACCGGCTCCGAGTACAGCCGGGGCCTGCGCGAGATCGAGCGCGACTTCGCCCTCGGCAACCCGAACTTCGCGCTCCTGGTCACGGCGAAGTCGGGCCGCGTGGACGACCCCGCCGTCGCGGCCGAGGGGATCGCGCTCACCAAGCGGCTCGCGGCCGAGCGCGGCATCGGTGGAGCGGCCTCGTACTGGACGCTGGGTTCGGTCTCGCCGCTCCGAAGCCACGACGGAGCGCAGGCACTGGTCCTCGGCCAGCTCGACGGAGACCAGAGCACGCTCGTGAAGCGAGCGAGCGAGCTCGCCCCGCGCTTCGAGCAAGACGGCCGGGTCGTGTCCGTGCGCGTCGGCGCGCCCGCGGCCGCCTATCGCGAGATCTCCGAGCGCACCCAGAGCGACCTGATCCGGGCCGAGGTCATCGCGGTCCCCATCACGCTCGTGCTGCTCCTGCTCGTGTATGGAGGTGTGGTCGCGGCGACGCTTCCGCTCGCCGTGGGCGGCTTCGCGGTCGCGCTCACCGTGCTCGCGCTGCGACTCCTCACCGGCTTCACCGATGTGTCGGTGTTCGCTCTCAACCTCGCCACCGCGGCCGGCCTCGCGCTCGGAATCGACTACAGCCTCTTCGTGGTCTCCCGGTTTCGCGAGGAGCTCCGGGCCGGTCGCGAGCCGCACGACGCGGTCGTCGTGACCGTCGAGACGGCCGGCCGCACCGTGATGTTCGGGGCGATCGCGTTGGCCGCGTCGCTGTCGGCGCTCGTGGTCTTCCCCGTGCCGATCCTCCGCTCCGAAGCGCACGCGGGGTTCGTGGCTGCTCTCTTCACCGCTCTCGGCGCGGTCGTGGTGCTCCCCGCCCTGCTCGCGGTGCTCGGTCACAACGTCGACCGCTGGTCGTGGCGCCGCGTCCCCGAGCTACGCGGCGACCGCTTCTGGCGCGGCGTGGCTCAGCGAGTCATGAGGCACCCGGTCCCCATCGCGCTCTCGGCGATCGCGCTGCTCCTGTTCCTGGGCGCGCCGTTCCTCGCCATCAAGTTCGGCCTCCCCGACGATCGCGTCCTCCCCCGCTCGTCGGCTTCGCACAAGGTCGGCGACGCGATCCGGGCCGGCTTCTCGGCCAACGAGACGGGGTCGCTGTCGGTCGTCGCGGTCGACGTCGGCGACGCGGTGAGCCGAGAGCCCGACATCGACGCATATGCCATTCGGCTCTCGCGCCTCGAGGGCGTGGCCCGGGTCGACGCCCTCACCGACTCCTACGTCCGTGGACAGAGAGTTGCCATCCCCGCGGCAGCGCGGGCGGTGTTCGCGTCACCGCACGCCACGTGGTTCCGGGTCGTCCCGTCGGTGGAGCCGGTGTCGGTCGAGGGCGAGGCCCTCGTCGGGCGCGTGCGGGCAACCCCGGGGCCGTTTCACACGTTGGTTACCGGACCGCCGGCCGAGCTCGTCGACACCAACCGGGCCATGGCCGAGCGCCTCCCGCTCGCGATCGGGCTGGTCGCGGCCGTGAGCCTCGTGATGCTGTTCGTGATGTTCGGAAGCGTGGTCGTACCGCTGAAGGCCTTGCTGATGAACTTCCTGAGCCTCACGGCGACGTTCGGGGCGATGGTGTGGATCTTCCAGCAGGGCCACCTGTCGGGCCTGCTCGACTTCACCGCAAGCAGCACGATCTACAGCGGCGCGCCGATCCTCATGTTCTGCGTGGCGTTCGGCCTCTCGATGGACTACGAGGTGTTCCTCCTGTCGCGCATCAAGGAGGAGTACGACCGGACCGGCGACAACGCGGCCGCGATCGCGGCCGGCCTCGAGCGCACCGGCCGCATCGTCACCGCCGCGGCCGCGCTGCTCTCGGTGGTGTTCCTCGCCTTCGCGACCTCGGGCGTGAGCTTCCTCAAGATGATGGGGATCGGCCTGAGCCTGGCGATCATCATGGACGCCACCATCATCCGGGCCCTGCTCGTGCCGGCCTTCATGCGCCTCGCCGGCCGCGCGAACTGGTGGGCCCCGGCGCCACTCCGGCGCCTCCACGAGCGGATCGCGCCGAGGTTCGCCGAGCTGAGCCTCACGGAGCGGCCCCCGGAGGAGCTCGCGCCGGCTACGACGCGGGTCTGAGTCGTTCCCGGCGTGGCACCGAGACTCAGCTGAAGAACGCCTCCATCGGATGCGGCTGCTCGTGCGCGCGTCGTTCGATGTCGGCGAGGGCGGTGGGGAGATCGAGCCGGGGAACGGCCTGCGGCTCCGCGCACGTCACGAACGCGGTCGCGCAGTAGTCGTCCACGCGCTCGCAGATGCCCATGGCGAGAACCCCTGGCCGCGGGTTGTGGTGCCAGCCGGCACCGGCGGGGGGGTGCGTGGCCAAATAGGCCTCGAATTCGGCGTCGTGGCCGTCACCGAACAACGCCATGCCGATCTGCTGGATCGTGACGCGCAGCTCGGTCGTGAACACGATCGGGTCGGGCACGTGCCAGCGGTAGAAGCCGACGAGATCGGGGAGGGGGCCACCACCCGGGCGTCGAAGCTCGAGCGGCGCGCCCGCGTAGAGCGCGTGGTGCGGTCCCATGCCCCACGCAGTGCCCACGTAGTCCTCGAGGCCGGTCCCGCAGATCGTGGGCTGGTGGCTGTCGCCGTCACGGAAGACCTTTACCTCGCCCTCGCCGTACCAGAAGCCGTCGTCGAGGACGCGCACGCCCACTGCGCACCCCACGAAGCGGCCCGGGCCCTGCAGCCCGTCGCAGATCACGAAGTCGCGCCGCATCACCGTGGGGTTCTCGCGTCGGAACGACGCGTGGAGGTACCCGACGTTCCCGGGGAGGGGCCGCCGGAGCGTCACGTCGAGCTGGTAGTAGAGGTCGAGGGGCCGAGCCGAGCCGTTGGTGATCTCGACGCGCACGCCCTCGCGGAACGGCATCGGGAAGTACGCGTTGAACCCTCGACCTTCGTGCGCGGACGTGAGCGCGGAGGCGTAGGCCACCGGCCGACCGTGGGGCATCCCGAAGAAGTCGAGGCACGGCACCGACACGCTCGGCTCGATCGCGCCGTCGTAGAAGACCTCCATCCACATCGCGCGCATCACCTCGGGTGGCGCGGGGGGGAACGTCATCCAGACATGGCGCACGGTTCCGGGACCGGCGAGCTCCGCGAGCATGACTGTCTCGCCGGCCGCGAGCCGGCGCGACGGCGCGCCTTTCCGCCCGCCGTAGGCCGTGCCGCCCGCGCCGCGCTCGCCCGTGGGGTTCTCGAACGTGACCGCGCGCGAGTCGAGGTCGGGGTCGATCACGGAGAGGTCGTGCACGTCTCCCACGGCCGCGAGCTCGATCAGACTCGATCAGGCCGAGAGCTCGAGCCCGAACTTGGCCCGGTACGCGGACAGCGTGCGCATGGGCGGGCGCTCGCGCACTTCCACCGCGACGCGCTCGACCTCGTGGTCGGCGGTGAAGCGCACCAGCTCCTCGGCGTCGGTGTGGTCGCGTGCGAGACCGGCCCGCCGGAGCGCGGTCACGAGAATGGCCATCGCCTGCGGGCCGAGCTCGTCGAGGGGGCGGTTGCGGTGCTCGCGGCACCCGAGGTCGACCTGTGCGATCGCGGCCGGGCCGAAGCGCTCCACCACGTCGACGAGCAGGCCCAGCTCCACGCCCCAGCCCTCGACGAACGGCACGCTGTCGAGCACGTCGCGCCGTCCGGCGTACTCGCCCGCCAGCGGCTGCACGATCCGGGCCAGGTGGGGGAAGAGCTGTGAGACGAGGGGGCGGGCGACCAGCTCGGTGACCCGTCCGCCGGCGCCCGGCTTGCCGTGCAGCGGACGGTCGTAGAAGCCCTTCACGAACCCGACCTCCCGGCGGGTCAGCAGCGGGCCGAGGAGGCCGGTCACGAAGTGGGCGCCGAAGTTGCGGATGTCGGCGTCGACCCACACGAGGAGCTCGCCCTCGCAGACGAACAGCGACTTCCACATCGCGTTGCCCTTGCCGGAGCCCGGCCCGACCTCGGGGAGCACCTCGACGACTCCGACGACCCGCGCGCCGGCATCGGCCGCGGCCAGGCGCGTCGCGTCGGCGGAGCCGTCGTCGAGCACGACCACCTCATCGACCAAGGGCACCGCGTCGACCAGCTCGCGCCGCACGGTGCTCACGATGTGGCCCACGGTCGCCTCCTCGTCGCGTGCCGGGAGGCACACCGAGACCCGCAGGCCCTGCTCGGCCTTGGCTGCTGCGAGGGCGGCGCGGTCGAACTGGAGATGGTCGGCCGGGGTGGCGAACACGGCGGCAGTGTAGGAGCGGGCGAGAGCGCCGTGCTTTGACTCCGACGACGGAGCGTGGCAACATCACGGGGCAATACGCGCTCATCGAGAGCGGCCGAGGGACAGGCCCGACGACGCCGCGGCAACCAGTGAGGCTCCTGAGGATGAGGGGGCCGAGCGGGTGCCAATGCCTGAACGATGAGCACGCCGAAGAGCGGTTCTCCGCTCGAGGCGCTCGAGAGCGCGTCGAGGCGAACGGGCACAGCCCGTTCACGGAGAGGAGCGTCGGCGTGGCGTACGTGCAGGGACTCCGGTGCCGGGAGTGCGGTCGCGACTACGAGATCGCCCCCGTCTATACGTGCGAGTGGTGCTTCGGGCCGCTCGAGGTCATCTACGACTACGCGGCGATCGGGACTGCGACCAGCCGCGAGCGGATCGCTGCCGGGCCGGACAGCATCTGGCGCTACGGGGATCTGCTGCCGGTCGCGCGGGGGCCGTCGGTCGATCTCGGCGCCGGCTTCACGCCGCTCGTGCGGGCCGACCGCCTCGCGGCCGAGCTCGGGCTGGGCGAGGTGTGGGTGAAGAACGACACGCTCAACCCCACGGGCTCCTTCAAGGATCGGGTCACGGCGGTCGCGCTCGCGAAGGCGCTCGAGTTCGGGTTCAAGACCGCGGCCTGCGCGTCGACGGGAAACCTCGCGAACTCGGTCGCCGCGCACGCCGCCCACGCGGGGTTGCGCAGCTTCGTGTTCATCCCGGCCGACCTCGAGGAGGCCAAGGTCGTCACGACGGCCGTCTACGGTGCCAACCTCGTCGCGATCGACGGCAACTACGACGACGTCAACCGTCTCTGCGCCGAGCTGGCCGGCACCTACAACTGGGCGTTCGTCAACGTGAACGTGCGGCCCTTCTACGCCGAGGGCTCGAAGACGCTCGCCTTCGAGACGGCCGAGCAGCTGGGTTGGGAGGCCCCCGACCACGTCGTGGTTCCGGTCGGGAGCGGCTCGTTGCTCACGAAGATCCGCAAGGGTTTCGACGAGCTGCACAAGGTCGGCCTGCTCGACCGCGAACCCCGGGTGCGGGTGTCGGGCGCGCAGGCCACCGGCTGCGCGCCGATCGCGACCGCCTGGCTCGAGGAGAGTGACACCATACGGCCGGTGAAGCCGAGCACGATCGCCAAGTCACTCGCGATCGGCAATCCTGCCGACGGCTACTTCGCGCTCGACGCGGTGCGCCAGACCGGCGGCGCGCTCGCCGCCGTCACCGACGACGAGGTGGTCGACGGGATCCGTCTCCTCGCCCGCACCGAGGGCATCTTCGCGGAGACCGCCGGGGGCGTGACCATCGCGACACTCAAGCGGTTGGCCGAGGAGGGCTCGGTGCGGGCCGACGAGCGGGTGGTCGTGTACGTGACGGGCCACGGCTTGAAGACCCTCGAGGCGGTGGCGCCCCACGTGGGCCCCACCGCGACCATCGCCCCCACGCTCGACGCCTTCCACGAGGCGTTCGAGACCATCGAGGAATAGGAGCAGCGGGTGGCTGTCAGCGTGCGCATCCCCACGCAGCTGCGGGAGCTCTCGGGGGGCGCGGCCGAGGTCGCGCTCGAGGGAACGACCGTGGCCGAGCTGCTCACGGCGCTCGAGGCCCGCCATCCGGGCTTCGCCGAGCGCCTCCACAACGGCGACGGCTCGCTGCGGCGGTTCGTGAACGTCTTTGTCGCCGACGAGGACATCCGTTTTCTCCAGGGTCTCGATACCCCGGTGGCCCCGGGCCAGACGGTCAGCATCGTCCCCGCCGTCGCCGGGGGCTGACGGCCCGGTCGCTCGCCGCGGCCGCTCCCGGGGTTGACCCCTCGTCCAACGTCGGTTAGGCTTCCCTTAGTAGGTGATGCCCCGTCAGGTTCGGGCCTCCCCCGCACGGGAGGCCGGGTCGGGGGCGAGCGAGAGGGGGACCTGCCGGTGTCGTCGGGGAACGTGTTGCTTCTGGGGGCGATCGCCGGGTTCACGATCTTCCTCGGTCTCCCCGTGGGCCGGGTCCGCAACATCTCGCCGGGTGCCCGCGCCTTTCTCAATGCCGTCGCCACCGGCATCCTGGTGTTCCTGCTCTGGGACGTGCTCACGCACGCCATCGACCCGGTCGAGCACGCGTTGAAGGCGGCGGCGATCGAGGGGACCGGGTCGTGGGTGCGCTTCGCGGGGCTCGCGACCACGTTCGTGGTCGGTCTCGGCGTCGGGCTGCTGAGCCTCGTGTACTACGACGGGTGGCTCGCCCGGCGGCGCGTCACCTTGTTCGGGCCGGGCACCGCGTCGGTCGAGGAGTTCCGGGCTCGTTCGATCCACTCGCTCTCGGAGGCCAAGCGGCTCGCCCTGTTCATCGCCATCGGCATCGGGCTCCACAACTTCTCCGAGGGCCTCGCCATCGGCCAGTCGGCCGTCAACGGCGCGCTCAGCCTCGCGTTGCTGCTCGTGATCGGGTTCGGCCTCCACAACGCGACCGAGGGCTTCGGCATCGTGGCGCCGCTCGCGGCCGAGCCCGACCCGCCGAGCTGGGCCTTCCTCGGGCTCATGGGCCTCATCGGTGGCGGACCCACGTTCGTGGGCACACTCGTCGGGCAGTCGTTCGTCAACGACACCGTGTACCTCGGTTTCCTCGCGCTGGCGGCCGGATCGATCCTCTACGTCGTCATCCAGCTCCTCCACGTCGCGCTGAAGCTCGATCACAAGGAGATGCTGATGTGGGGGCTGCTGGCGGGCCTGCTCGCCGGCGTCGCCACCGACATGGTGCTGGTCGCGGCGGGTGCCTGACGAGTTCTAGCCGGGCGTCACGAACATCAGCTCGGCGAGCGCGAGTGGCACCACCTGCTCGCCGGCATCGCTCTTCACCGCGATGCCTCCGGCCTCGCTGCGTGTGACCACGGCCGACGAGCCGGGGATGAGCTGGGCCCGGGCGAGGAGCGCGAGCGCGTCGTCGTCGAGCTCGAGCTTCTCGCTGATCCGCGAGACGGTGATCGGCCCCGGCGCCGCCTTCGCGAGCGCCACGGTCCCCGAGGTGTCGACGGCACGCTTCGAGCCGGGGATCGGGTTTCCGTGCGGGCACGTGGCCGGGTCGCCGAGCAACGCGACGAGCTTCTCCTCCACGTCGGCGGAGATCGCGTGCTCCCAACGGTCGGCCTCGCGGTGCACCTTCTCCCACTCGAGCCCGATGACGTCGGTGAGGAGGCGCTCGGCCAGCCGGTGCTTGCGCACCATGGAGACGGCGAGGGTGCGGCCCTTCTCGGTGAGGCGCAGGCTGCGGTCGTCGAGGAGCTCGGCGTAGCCCTGATCGACGAGCCGGCTCACCGTCTCCGACACCGCCGGCGCCGACAGGCCCAACCGCTCGACGAGGCGAGCCCGCATCGGCGTGATGCCCTCCTCCTCGATCTCGAGGATGGTCTCCAGGTACTCCTCGGTGGCGTCGTGCATCTCCGCCACGGTGGTCTCCCGGGGGGTCGGCGGGCCTCGGCGGTCAGGATATCCGTCGCCGGCTCGGCCCCCGACGGCGACGAACTTGCAGTCGCGGGCACCGAGTGCCAACATTGCCGTTAGCACTCTGCCCCTCTGAGTGCTAACGGTCTCACCGTCACCAGTCCCCAAGAATCCACGCTGCCCCAGGGGGTACACGCACATGCCGAAGCAGATCGCCTACAGCGAGAACGCCCGTCGTTCGCTCGAAGCGGGCATGAACAAGCTCGCCGACGCCGTGCGGGTCACGCTCGGGCCCAAGGGCCGCAACGTGGTCCTCGAGAAGAAGTGGGGCGCGCCCACCATCACCAACGACGGCGTGTCGATCGCGAAGGAGGTCGACCTCGAGGACCCCTACGAGAAGATCGGGGCGGAGCTCGTCAAGGAGGTCGCCAAGAAGACCGACGATGTCGCCGGTGACGGCACCACCACCGCCACGGTGCTCGCGTGGGCGATGGTGCGGGAGGGCCTGCGCAACGTCGCCGCCGGAGCCAACCCGCTGTCGCTCAAGAAGGGCATCGAGTCGGCCGTGGACACGGCTGTCGAGTCGGTCAAGAAGGACTCGAAGAGCGTGAAGACGGACCCGGCTCAGATCGCCAACGTCGCCGCGATCTCCGCCGCCGATCAGGAGATCGGGGCCATGATCGCCGAGTCGCTCGACAAGGTCGGCACCGACGGCGTGATCACGGTCGAGGAGAGCCAGACCTTCGGCATGGAGCTCGACCTCGTCGAGGGCATGCGCTTCGACAAGGGCTACATCTCCCCGTACTTCGTCACCGACCCCGAGCGCATGGAGGCCGTCCTCGATGACGCCTACATCCTGCTCGTGAGCACCAAGATCTCGGCCGTGAAGGACCTCCTCCCGGTGCTCGAGAAGGTGATGCAGGGCGGGCGGCCGCTGGTGGTGATCGCCGAAGACATTGAGGGCGAGGCGCTGGCCACCCTGGTCGTCAACAAGATCCGCGGCACGTTCAAGTCGGCCGCGGTGAAGGCACCCGGCTTCGGCGAGCGCCGCAAGGCGATGCTCGAGGACATGGCCATTCTCACCGGTGGCCAGGTGGTCTCGGAGGAGGTCGGCCTGAAGCTCGAGAACGTCGGGCTCGACCTGCTCGGCAAGGCCCGCAAGGTGGTGGTCACGAAAGACGAGACCACGATCATCGAGGGTGGGGGCACCCGGGCCGACGTCGCGGGCCGGATCAACCAGATCCGGGCCGAGATCGACAATACCGACTCCGACTACGACCGCGAGAAGCTCCAGGAACGGCTGGCCAAGCTCTCGGGCGGCGTGGCGATCATCAAGGTCGGTGCGGCCACCGAGGTCGAGCTCAAGGAGAAGAAGCACCGGATCGAGGACGCGGTCCAGACCACGAAGGCTGCGGTCGAGGAGGGTGTGGTCGCCGGCGGCGGGGTCGCGCTTCTGCGGGCGCAGGCCAAGGTCGAGGAGCTGGCCAAGACGCTCTACGGCGACGAGGCGACCGGCGCCCGCCTGGTGGCCCGTTCCCTCGAGGAGCCGCTCAAGCAGATCGCGCTCAACGCCGGTCTCGAAGGCGGCGTGATCGTGGAGAAGGTGCGCAGCCTCAAGGGCTCCAACGGGCTCAACGCGGAGACCGGCGAGTACGAGGACCTCGTCAAGGCGGGCGTCATCGACGCGGCCAAGGTGACCCGGTCGGCGCTTCAGAACGCGGCGTCGATCGCTGCTCTGTTCCTCACCACCGAGGCCGTGATCGCGGACAAGCCCGAGGAGAAGGCCGCGGCGCCCGCGATGCCGGGCGGCATGGACGGCATGGGCGACTTCTAGCGTCACCCGAGCGAGATCCGTCGAGATGGGGCGCCCCGAGGGCGCCCCATCTCGCGCGTCGGTCAAGTCCACGGTCCAGGCCGCCGATGTACCGGCTCGTCGGCAACGTTGCCGTGTTCGACTCAGCTCTGAAGGAGCGCGACCCATGACCCGCCGTGTCCGATCCCGACTCCTCGTGCCCGGCATCCTCGCTTGCGCGGTCGCGCTCACCGCCTGCGGCGGTGCCGGATCGTCGCTCAAGAGCGCGGGCCCCGGGGCCTTCAAGCTGATCTCGGCGACCCCCGACAAGACCGCCGCGGCCAAGACCGCGAGGTTCACCGGGAGGGTGTCGGCCGAAGGCGGTGGCCGCTCGGTCGACGTCCGCTTCGACGGCACGTTCGATCTCGCTGCCCACGCGGCGTCGTTCACGATGAACCTCGGCCAGCTCGGCCTCCCCGGCGGAGCCGGCACGGCCGAGATACGCCTCGTCGACGGGGTGCTGTACATGAACCTCGGCAACCTCGCAGGCGCGGCGGGCAGCGCCCTTTCCATTCCCGCGGGCAAGTCGTGGCTCAAGCTCGACGTGAACGCGCTGGCCCAATCGTTCGGCGCCGGTCGCTCGGGCGGGCTCGGCGGACTCGGCGGCATCGATCCGTCGCAGGCGGTCGACGCGCTGCGCGGCGTCTCGAGCGACGTGAAGGAGGTCGGCAAGGAGACCGTGCGCGGTGTCGAGACCACGCACTACCGCGTGCAGCTTGACTTGGCGAAGGCTGTCGACCAGGTGCCGCCCGACCTGCGCGACCGGGTCAAGCGCGGTCTCGATGCCCTCGGGAGCGGGACGATCCCGGCCGACGTGTGGATCGGCGCCGACGGGGTGCTGCGCAAGCTCACGATGACGATGGGCGGATCCAAGCCCGGCGGCGTGGGCAACAAGGCGGTCAACGAGACCGTGACCTTCGAGCTGTTCGACTTCGGCGCGTCGGTGGAGGTGCAGGCACCTCCGGCAGACCAGACCGCCGACTTCTCGGACATGCTCGGTGGGATGCTCAACGGCCTCGGCGCCGGGTCGTCGTCGAACTAGCGCCAGTCCGAGCCGAGGCCAGCCCGAGCCGAGGCCAGTCCCCGAGCCTGCGGGTCTCCCGCGAGCGGGCGATACCCTCGCGCGATGGAGCCCGTCGAGCCGTCAATCGGCTGGGGTGTGCTGCACCTGCTGTTCCGGGTCGATCGCGCCCGCGCCGAGCAGGAGCCGGGTGGTGCCAAGCGCGTGCTCGACGCCATCGCCTCGCTCGAGGCCGACGGGCACCAGGCCCTGACGTTCGCCGTGCTCGGGCACAAGGCCGAGCTCGGGATGATGGCGCTCGGCCCCGACCTCGCCCGCCTCCAGGGATTCCAGCACGAGCTCTCGGCCGCGCCGCTCGTGCTCGCCGACTCATTTCTGTCGATCACCGAGCTGTCGGAGTACACGTCCACCGAAGACGACGAGCGGGCCCGGCTCGTGGTCGACGAGGGCCTGGTGGGCGACGCGGCCGAGGCGCGGCTCACGGAGTGGCGCGAGCGCATGGAGCATTACCGCGAGCAGCGGCTCCACCCGAAGCTGCCCCGCAAGAGGATCCTGTGCTTCTATCCGATGTCGAAGCGCCGCGACCCGAACGCGAACTGGTACGCGCTGCCCTTCGAGGAGCGCAAGCGGCTGATGGGTGGCCACGCCCGCGTCGGGCGCTCCTACGCGGGGCGGGTGCTCCAGCTCATCACTGGCTCCGTGGGGCTCGACGACTGGGAGTGGGGCGTGACGTTGCTCGCCGACGATCCGGTCGCGCTCAAGAACATCGTCTACGAGATGCGCTTCGACGAGGTGTCGGCCCGCTACGCCGAGTTCGGCCCGTTCGTCACCGGGTTGCTGCTCGAGCCGGCGGAGACGCTCCGCCGTGTGGGCCTACCGGGCTGAGCCCGGCGAGACTCGCTAGTCTGCCCCCGGCGTTGCGACCGCGGAGGGGGAACATGCCGGAGGCGCTGGGCATCATCAGCACGACCACCGGGAGGATCGTGCTGTTCCTGCACGTGCTGTCGGCCGTTGCGCTGCTCGGGCCGACGTTCGTGCTCCCGTTCACGGCGAGGCTGCGGGGCAAGCCGTTGTCGGTCCCGCTCCTCAAGGCAGAGGCGCAGATCGGTCGCATGGTCACGCTGTTCGCGCTGGTCCAGGCCGCGACGGGCGCGTGGCTCATCTGGCTCGGCCATTGGAACAAGCATTTCGGCGCGGCCAAGTGGCTCCACGTCTCGATCGTGGTGTTCGTCATCGCGGCTGGTCTCGGTACCGGGTACGCCGAGCCGCGCGGCCGACGGGCACTCGCGCGTGCCGAGCAGGGTGACGACGACGGTGCCGAGGCCCTCCTGGCGCCGGTGGACCGGATTGTGGGGCCGATCCTCGCCGTTCTGAGCGTGTCGCTCGTTTTCCTGATGGTCTACAAGCCCTGGCAGGGGTGAGCGCGTGGCCAGCGTCCGCCTCCACGTCTCGTTTCCCGAGGAGGTCGTCGACCGCCCGATGATCTACGAGATCGTGAAGCGGTTCGACGTGGTGCCCAACATCCGCCGGGCCGACGTGGAGGAGCACTCGGGGTGGGTGATCCTGGAGCTGTCCGGCGAGCCCGATCGGCTCGATGGCGCGGTGGCCCACCTCGAATCGGCCGGCTGCACGGTCAACCGCATGGAGGGCGACGTCCTCGAGGGGTGAGCTCAACTTGTTTGGTCGCGCTCGCTCGGCGGCGGGATACCCGCCGCCGCCCTGCGGGGCGCTCGCCGCTCCATGTTGATGGTCGCGCTCGCTGCGGGCCGGGATACCCGGCCCGCGGGCGCTCGCCGCCGTGTGAGACTGTGCGTCAGGCGATCGCGCTCGCTACGGGCCGGGGAGGTGCTGCCACACCGGGAACACGAGATACTCGACGCCGTCGCGGGTGGTCGTTCGCCCCGCGGAGCGGAAGCGGGGCAGATGGGTCTCAGCCGCGTCGAAGCCGGCCATGCGCTTGTAGTCGGCGATCGGGAGGAGGAGCGGACCGTCGGCGTCGCCCTCGCGCAGGAGGGCGTCGACCTCGAGCGCGAGATGGGCCGGGTCGCGCTCGTCGAGGCAGTTGCACTGGTAGACGACCCGCTCGAAGACGGCGGTGACGAGGATCCTCACGCCGGCCCCCTGCGCTCCACGCGGTCGTGCATGCCCCGACATCATGGTGCGGCAAGGATGGGGACGATGAGCACCGAGCCTCCCGAGCGCGCGGAGAGCCAGCGCCGCGATCACGGCACCGACGACGACCCGAACCGGGTGGAGGCGCGTGCGCTCGTGTTGTTGACGGCGACGGGCGAGGCGATCGTCGCGAGAATCGAGCGATGCGTGCCCGACTGGGCGGTGGTGGCTGTCGGGCGGGTGCTCGATGCGTGGAGTGCCCTTGATCGCTCCGCGCGTGAGCGGACGCTCGACGCAGCCGCGGTCGCGGGCCGTGCCGGTGCTGTCCGCCTCGGTGTCGAGCTGCGCGCGCTCATGGCGCTCGATCCCGACACACAGCCGGCCACGCCGCTCGAGATCGTGCGCAGCGCCTACCGCGAGCCGACGGTGGTGCTTCGCGAGGCCGGCGCGCCGCCGGTGACTCGAGACGCCTTCTGCGAGCGAGCGCTTCCCGACGACGTCTACGACCTCTCGCCGCGTACGTTCGCCGACCTCGGTGACCCGGCGCTGGCGCCGCTCCACCGGGCATGGGGGGCGGCCAAGGCCACGGTCTTTCGGTCCCGCCAGGCGCGGGCGACCGACTGAGCCGGAGGAGCCGGACTCACCCGGGGCCACCCTCCGTGGCCACATCGGGACCGAAATCCCCCGAACTTCCACAGGATCTCCCGCTCCCTGTGGACAAGGCGGTGGATGGGGGTTGAGGATTCAGTGAAAACGTCCGATAGTGGTGGAGACGGCACGCAGCGTGGAGGCCGGTTTCGTGGCCGCGGGCGAGGGGTGATGGGGACCGGAAGCGAAGGGACATCGGGGCACGCCCCGACTGTCGGCGGCAATGGCCGAGGCGATCCGGCGCGCCGCGGCGCCCTCGTGCCCGGGCCCAACGGCTCCGCCGCGCTGCGCCTGCACCCCGAGCTCGAGGCGTTGGCCGCGTCGCTGCCCATCGGCATCTTCCGGACCGAGCTCAGCACCGGCATGGCGTACTGCAATCGCCGGCTGCTCGAGATCTCCGGGCTCGAGCCCGACGACGCGCTTGGGAGCCGCTGGCTGCGGATCGTGCATCCCGACGACCGCGACATGGTGGAGCGCGAGTTCAAGGCCGCGTGGCGCGACCGACGGGAGCTCGCCACCGAGATGCGCATCGTCACCCCGGGCGGCGACGTTCGCTGGGTCCGGGTCCGCACCACCCCGAGCCACGACGCCGACGGCGAGGTCGCCGGCTTCGTCGGTTCGGTCGAGGACGTCACCGATCGCATCCACGCGGAGGACACCGCCTCACGCCTCACGGCCATCTGCGAGCTGACCACCGACTTTGTCGGTATCGGCACCGCCGGCGGCAAGCTGCTCTATCTGAACCGGTCCGGGCGCGAGGCGCTCGGGATCGCGCCCGACGAGGACGTCACGCAGGTCGACTCGATCGAGCTCTACGCGCCCTGGGCGCACAGCATCCTCCGGGACGAGGTGTACCAGTCGGTCCTGCGCAACGGCTCGTGGTCGGGCGAGCTGGCGTTGCGGGCGCGCGACGGTCATGAGATCCCGATCTCGACCGTCACGATGGCCCATCGTGATCTCAACGGCGACATCGAGTGCTACTCGACCGTCTCTCGTGACATCACTCGCGAGAAGATCGTCGAGCGTGAGCTCGAGAAGGTCGCGGCCCGGTCCACCTCCCTCGTGGCCCACGCCACCGACCTGGTGACGGTCCAGGATGCCGAGGGCCGGCTGCGGGAGGTCAGCGATTCGGTCCGGGAGCTGCTCGGCTACGAGCCCTCCGAGCTCATCGGGATGCTGGGAATCGAGCTGATCCATCCCGACGACATCGACGCGACGCTCGCTGCGGGCCTGGTCGTCATGGAGACGCCCGGTCGCTCGGTCCAGGTCCAGTGCCGGGTCCGTCATTGTGACGGCTCCTGGCGATGGGTCGCGTCACGGATCACGAATTTGCTCCACGAGCCGGCGGTGGCCGGCGTCGTGGGCGTCTGCTGGGACGAGACGGAGCGTCGCCAGGTCGAGCGAGCCCTCCGCGAGAGCGAGAGCCGCTTCCGGTCGCTGGCCGCCTCGTCGCCGCTCGGCATCGTCTACGCCGACGCGTCGGGGCGCGTCACGTATGCGAACCGGCGGTGGCTCGACATCTGTGGCCTGACGCCCGAGGAGGCGCTCGACGGACCGAAGTGGCAAACGGTCCACCCCGACGACCTCGACCGGATCGACGCGGCGTCGCTGGAAGCGCTCGAGAGATCGGA
>Ga0209515_10002910_pt1 | contig 25244 bp, 21 predicted proteins | sample Subgroupgradi54m_FD_187454 | JGI IMG/M metagenome (GOLD analysis project Ga0209515, IMG submission 187454) | Subsurface groundwater microbial communities from S. Glens Falls, New York, USA - GMW60B uncontaminated upgradient, 5.4 m (SPAdes)... ... | reverse complement strand
AATTGCGATCGCTTATTGGCCCTTGATAGGGGAAAAATCATTGAAAGCGGCACGCCCGCGGAATTACTTAGCAGCAAGGAGTCATATTTTTATAAAGTGCATCATTTGCAGCAAGAGGGTTGAAATAGTCTTTCACTATAGAGTGCACACTATTGAATTGTTACTTTCCCTCGTCATCCTGAACGTAGTGAAGGATCTCAATCGTGGTTCAATGAACAGAGATTCTTCACTACGTTCAGAATGACATGCGGGGAATCTTAGTCTCATTTCATAGTGTGCGCTCTATAACAATATTTGCGTATATGCCAAAAGACCTCACTATTGTTTCGGTATACCATAATCAGTTGTCAAAAAGATTACTTGAACTCAACGGAGAATTTACTAAGGTTCAGAATCCCGGATCTGATTTTGTATGGCTTGTGGGCGAAAATACGCCCCAGAATTTTCCGGATAAAATCAGCGGGAAAGAATTTACCGTTGTACCAAACACCGAAGACTATCATGGTCTTGGGTCGCATCAGCACGCGGGCGCTATTAATAAATGCATCAAGGAAGTACGCACACGCTTTGTTTTGAGTTTGGACAGTGATTTTTATATTCTCCGAAAAAATTGGATTGAAGAGGTCTTGTCATACATGAAGGCAAATGATCTCGCATTTTTTGGTGTGACGTATCATACGCAGGATTATTCCAAGTATCGGTATTTTCCGTCAGTGGTATGTGTGTTCATTGATTTGGAAAAAGTTCCCGTGGAAACGCTTGATTTTATGCCGCAAATGGAATTAAAGGAAACAGGCGGAATAATAAGGAGAAATGATGGCCGCAAAACAAAAAAGAAACCATTGCGCAAGAAGATGAAACGTTTTGTTCCGTTCCTGTTACGTTTTTTTCTTTCAAAGACCATGCGGACGCTGGATATCAAACAGCGAAAAGCAGTTATTGGCACGGGACGAGATACGAGTTATCGGATCTATATGCGTTATGGCAATGATGAGAAATTTGACCGTGAGTATGCGACGGTCGTATTTAACCCCTCTCGTGATCCCTATTTTCGTGCAAAAGTATGGATTTCGCTTAATTGGATTATTGAGAAATTCCTTCCTGATAGTCTCTGTTATCTCCCTAAAAAGAGAGATTCATATAGTGCCATCGGTTTTAAAGAGCATGGGTTTGTGGATCTACGAGGATTCGGATGGGAAGAGTATTTATGGCAAGCAAAACCGTTTGGCACGCATATTCGCGGATCAAAAACATGGAAGCGCAATGAGAATGAAGATGATGAAATCGCATTGATCAAGCAAACATTGGAAACATTTACTATAGAGCGCACACTATTGAATTGATACTAATATCTCCCGCATGTTATTCTGAACCCTTCGACATACTCAGGATAAACTCCGTGAAGAATTTCTCTTCGTTAAGCAATAATTGAGATCCTTCACTTCGCTTAAGGCATGACGAAGAAAGTCTCAATTCAATAGTGTGATGTCTATAAAAAAGAAGGGTGATACCCTTCTTTTTAAATCCAGCCGTCTTGTTCAAGCATTGTTTCGACTTGTGCGGATGTAAGTATGTTTTGGTTGCTTGAGTTATATTCTTCTTTGAGCGATTGAGTAAGTTTCTTTTTGCGGTAGATCGCCTCTATATTACCCGGGTTGCCCGGCGGCAAGATAACGAAATAGTTTCCGAGGTCATACGTATGCGGAACCTCGTAGCGGGACACAAGAACTTCATAGAGTTTTTCTCCGGGCCGCATGCCGATATTTTTTATTTTTGCTTTTCCGCCCGTAAGCCGTTGGGAAAATACGTGCGCCACATCGGTGATTTTACATGCAGGCATCTTAGTGACAAGTATTTCTCCGCCATGGGCATCCTGAACCGCTTTGAGTAAAAGTCCTATGGCCTCTTTACGACGCATAAAAAAACGCGTCATACGCTCATCAGTGACGGTAAGATTATTACCATTTATTGCCTGTTCGCGAAATACGGGAATAACACTGCCATTGGTTCCGATAACATTACCCGCGCGGATACAAACGAATCGCGTCGTATGATGATTGTTCGCATCAATGATAAGTTGCTCTCCGCACGATTTAGTGGCACCGTACAGATTAAAGGGGTCTACCGCTTTGTCGGAAGAGACATAGACTACTTTTTTCACGTTGTTGGCGCTCGCGGCTTCAATGACGTTTTGCGTACCAATGATATTGGTTTGCACCGCTTCCCATGGATTTTCCTCGCATACGGGTACATGTTTTAATGCGGCAAGATGAAAGATAATATCCGTGTTTCTTGAGACCAGCATAAGGCGTGATGTATCGCGCACGTCTCCGATATAGAATTTAACGCGGTTGTCGGAGAATGCACGGCGCATCTCGACTTGTTTATGCTCGCCGCGGGAGTAAATGCGTATTTCTTTTGGTTTATGGTCACGAAGAAGCTGCGTGGTGAGCTCCTGTCCCCACGATCCCGTACCGCCGGTTATTAAGATGGTTTCTCCCTGAAGATTGTGTCGCATGAATAAAGGAGTAATAATAGGTTATCTATATTATTAATGATAAAAGGTCTTGTGTCAATATGAACTCATCAACCCCTTGCTCATAGGGGAGTTTTTTTGTAAAAACGTATTAAAACAAAAAGAGATACAGAGATGTTATATTCATATATGCCACTTCTCGAAATTATACAAAAAAAAGTTTTCATCATTGCCGAAATTGGCAAGAATTTTATTCAAACGCAGGAAGAGCGTCCTGTTGCCGAATACCTAGAAAATGCCAAAGCGCTTGTGCGTGCGGCAAAAGAATCCGGAGCTGATGCGGTGAAATTTCAGACGCATTATGTTGAAGACGAACAATTAAATATCAATGTTGTATCTCCGCATTTCAAGGGGGCGGATCGCTACTCATGGGTTACGCGCAATATGCAAGCCACTCCGCTCAATGAGTTTTGGCGGCCATTGAAAGGGTACTGCGATGAGATTGGTATTATTTTTCACTCAACACCTATGTCACGCGGTGCGGCCCAAATATTACAACAGCTTGATGTGCCATTTTGGAAAGTAGGATCAGGTGATATTCTAGATTTTGTATTGCTTGATTATATTGCAAAAACAAAAAAACCGATTATTATTTCGTCCGGTATGTCAACACTCGCAGAGCTTGACCTTACAATGGATTTTCTCAAACGCCGTAATGCGGATGTGATATTACTTCACTGCGTATCAAAATATCCGTGTCCGCCGGAAGAGTTGCGGCTCGGTACTATGGATATGCTTCGCCAGCGCTATGGAGTGAGTATTGGATTTTCGGATCACTCAATTGGCATTGACGTGGCACTTGCTGCCGCCGCACTCGGCGCGCAAGTGATAGAAAAACATTTTTCTTTTTCGCGCGATTTGTGGGGTGCGGATCACAAAGTGTCCATGACACCGGATGAAATGAAGCAGCTGGTTGAAGGGATCCGCGCAATGGAAGCAGATTCCGCGCTTAAAGCCACATATCTTGAAAAAGATATTGTTAAGCAGGGCATGGGGAGCGGAGAAAAAGTATTGCAAGAGGATGAAAGCGTATTCCGCCCCTATTTCAGAAAATCGCTTATGGCGGGCCGTGATATTTCCGCAGGCACTGTGCTGACGCCGGAAGATATCTACGCCATGAGACCGCAAAAATTTGCCGGCGGATTGCCGTCAGAGCAATATGAGTCGGTTCTTGGCAAAAAAACAGCACAACCGCTTCGGAAATTTGATCCGATTACTCTGGAAACGTTTGTCTTGTGAAAGAGAGATTTTTATGCATACTAGCATTATGCAATATTCTTCAGAGAGGAGAAGGCGTGTGAAGAATGAACAGAAAAGTAATGAGGGCGTATTTCGCTGCATTCTCCATGGAAGTTTTCAAAAATATTTCACAGAGATTCAACGCATACGTCAGTTATTTGTTGATGCGGGCATAGATGTATTGGCTCCCGATTGTTCACCTATCGTAGATGTTAAAGACGGATTTACGATTCTCTCAAACGACGGAGACGATGATCCGCGGATGATTGAATTGCGTTATCTGCACAACCTGAAGCGGTTGGGGGATCGGGGCTTTAGTTATTTTGTAAATCCCGGCGGGTATATCGGGAAAAGCGCTTCTTATGAATTGGGAATTGCCCAAATTTCCAATTCACCATGTTTTTTTCTTGAGTCGCTTGCGGATCATCCGGCGTATGTCCATGGCAATGCGGTTTGGAAACCCGAACTGCTTGCGGAATATGTTGCCGAACGTCATGCCTTGCCCGAACCGTGCATCAGACGAAATGAAAAGACGATGCATAAGGTATGGCAAGACCTTATGGTTCCCTGGTCTGTGGTTGCAGTGGGTGGTATAATCGAATACGTCAGCCGTAAACCGAGGAAAGAAAAAGAAATACTGCTTGTTAAGACACATAAATGGGGAGGACGATATTCTGTCATTGGTGAAAAAGTAAAGCGCAATGAACGGCTCGATGAAGCATTTGTGAGCGGGATTTATGAGGAATCAGGGCTTCGCGCTGACATCGGTCCGCATATTTGTACCTTTGACCAGATTAAACAGTCCGGCTATTACCGAGCGGGTGTGCAGCATATTTTTGTTGATAAGGTTGCATACGTGAGAAGCAAACGGGTTTCACTCAATGAAGAGGCTGAAGAGTATATATGGATAACTCCGCAGACCGCTCTTAATGAGTTGCTTCTGGAGCCAAATGCGCGGTATACGCTTGAGTTATATACTAATACATTGGTTTGATTAAAACTCGTTTGTGAATATAAAAAGCTCCGCGGTGCATAACGCATGCGGAGCGTTTTTTTGATGTTTTCGGCGGGATATTCAAAGAATCTTTGCTACTTGGGAAAATAGGCGACACGCGCCCAGATAATTGCTACGCTGCTAAGGAGCTCGAAATGAGGTTCACTCAACAGAGGATTTTCGTGGAGCATGTTGGCTAATGTTTGATAGAATGATTTAATGTCTATCCACACAAGCTCGCGGAGATTTTTTCTTTTGTCGAGATATTCGGGGGTCTCAACATACTCACAAGCGAGCTTAAGCAAGTCGTGATATGTTTGGATTGCGGCGTGAGCGTACTTATAGAGATAGATCGCAGGCCGGTACTCGAACATGGCAGTTACGATCAGTCTGAAAGAATCCTTATCCCATTGACCGTTTCTAAAGAGTACTTTTTTTGAAAGTGCCGCATCATGGATCGCAAGCATTGATTAAGTCCTTTTTTCAGGAAGTTTTGAGGATGCTCAATAATTAGCATTATACAAGTTTTTAGTATCGTCGTCAAACGCTTGTTTGGTAACCCCTGGCACTCCCCAGCTAGTGTCGTTGCGAGGAGGCTTCCGACGAAGCAATCTCTGTCTCGGAACATCAGATTGCTTCGTCGCAGCACGCTTCTCGCAATGACAGTAATTTTAATAGAAGCGTGAGAGATTCCCTTGCGTGCATATATAAGAAATGATTAACATAGATGCATTATGACAAACCGAAAGAAAATTTGTTGTATTGCTGATGCACCGGGACCCGCGGAAATGCTCGCACCTGTTGTTCCTCTCCTTGGAAAAGATTGTGAGGTGCGTGTTGTTGCGGTCGGCACGGCAATGAGTATATTAGAACCGTTTGGTGCGATTGCATGCAATGATGAAGCTGCTGCCCGTGGTGTTTTTGAGCAATTAAAACCGGATCTTTTGGTTTCGGCAATCAGTTCCCTTGCACAGGGACCGTATATCAATAATCAGTTTATTGAGATGGCGCATGAGAATGGTATTCCTATTATTTCTTTGCAGGATATGTGGGGCAATCATCGTTGGCCTCAAAATAGAAATACTATGCCCTACATCAATGCTGTGTGCGTGATGGATGAATTTGCGGGATCCTTATGGAAAGATGATGGATTTAAGGGAGAAATTTTTATAACCGGAAATCCGGCATTTGACCGCTTCGCAAGCGTAGATACGCGAAAAGAAAGAAGCCGGCTGCGTAGAGAATTACATCTTGATGAAAAAGATAAGGTGATTGTGTTTGCGGGTCAGGGCACGCCGCATCATCTTGAAGAGGATAAAAAAACATTTAGCCATGTATGTGAAGCGTTGCGTTTATTGGGAGAACGCGCCTCTATTAAATTAATCGCCCGCCATCACCCGCGTGCGGCGGAGACTGCGTATTATAAAGAATATAGTCATGGCATTGCAACGATAGATACGCCTTTTTATCAATTCGGCGATCAGGTGATTCCCGCGGCAGACGTGGTCATAAGTATGTTTTCGACATTATCCCTGCATGCCTGTTTTTTGCGTATTCCCGCGGTAAGTATACTTTTGCCGGAGCAGGGGAGACGAATGCTCCAAGAAATCGGTTTTGACGATTTTCCTCCGAATGTTATGGAGGCAAGTGCAGGTGTATATGATGAAGATCTTTTAGTGCTCAAAGAGACGCTTGAAAAGATTTTTACTGATGGATCATTTCGTGATCATATGCGTGCGGCACAGGAAAAAAATTTCCTGCTTGATGGAGATGCAGCAAGACGAGTGACAAGAGCAATCAAAGGATTTTTATAAACCTAACATTGACATAAAGTCAATTATTTGTTATATTGTTATAGCAAAAAGATATAGGTTTTTTCAAAATTTTTGATAGGAAAGGCTTGATACATGGCAAAGCCATTAGTGTACGCAGCGGGCGGCGATATTGGCGGTATGAAGGAAGTTCACGAAGGGATGAAAGTTCTGCGGGATGCTGGAGTAGATGTTATGTACTTCGTTGACGATGATCCGCGGGCAAAAGCGGGGACTGATTTCCTTGCAAAACAGAGTCCTGTGATTCCTTATGAGACGCGAGGACCGGTTGATTCGGATTGTCCGAATATCATTGTTATCGGCACGAGTGCGACAGCTTGGGCGGGTCAAATTGCATGGACCTTGTACGGAGAGAGTCGCCGCATTCCCGTGATCTGGGTTGAAGATTTTTACGGCACGGGTGAGCGTCAAGGAACTCTTGAGGTCTTGCCGACGGTGATGCTGGTGATTGATGCGGTTGCCGCAGAAATTGTTCGTAAGGTTCGCCCCGGACTTAAGACGATTATCGTAGGCAAGCCGACATTTGGCACGTTGCCGAATAAAGATCAGGCTGTTGTGATCAGAGAGCATATTCGCAGAGAGCTGGGTGTGAGGGATCATGAATTTCTCCTTACCATCGGTTTTGGCGGTGATCCTGCCGAGCGTGCGGTAGTGCAGCTGCCGCTCATCATTAACGCCTTGCAGGGCTTTGATGTGGTATGCGCATTTCGTTTTCACCCGAAGCATCCTCAAAAAGACGCACTGTGGAGCGTGGTGAAGGCAAGCGAGCTTCATTGTGTGGATGCCCGAACCTATGACTTGACTGATCTGAACATTGCCTCGGACGCTGTGTTTGTCGACTGGGGCAATACGGATGCAATCAAAGCAATTTTGTATAGCGTGCCGACAATGACAATGCTCTTTCCGGAAAAATTTGTGACAGAAAGCGGTCAGGTTTTCCATGATTATGAGCGGCGTGCGTCTGTGGGATATCCGGAAGGAGTACCGCCTATCATTGCATCTCATCCAGGATGGGGGATGCGTAATCCAATCGATTTTTCAGTTTGTCTCCGTGATGTGATGGAATATCCGGATTATGCGCAAAAAGCCACCGCACAACGCGCGGAATCATTCTATGATTTACTGATTCCGGGTGCGGCCGAGCGCATTGCTGGAGAAGTCATGAGTTTTTTATTTTGAGTTAATTGAGTGCTTGATAGATTAGCCGAAGATGGAATATTCCATCTTCGGTATTTTATTTTTATTTCCAAAAATTCTGAGTGCTCTCAATATAAATCATTGATTGCCTTTTTACTCAAAAAAGAGTACTATATTTTCATATGAAAAAACTTGAATATATCTTTGCATGGATTGTTAAAATAGGGATTTTTATGATTCCCTTTTTGCCCCTCTACGTATCGAGCTCAATGCTCTTCCCGTTTATTACCGGAAAGAATTTTGTGTTTCGGATTATTACGGAAATTATTTTTGTGTTCTGGATTTGGCTTGCAACAGCGAACACGGAGTACCGTCCAAAATTAACGCTTCTTTTTAAGACAGTTACGATTTTTACTGGCATTGTGTTTTTGGCTGATATATTTGGTCCCAACGCATATCGCTCGATTTTTTCAAATTACGAACGTATGGAGGGTTTTATGATGATTGGACACATGTATCTTTATTATGTGATGCTCTCATCGGTATTTCGCAAGCGTGATTGGATGATTTTTTTTCATTCAACGCTTGTGGCAAGCCTCCTTGTCTCGTGGATCGGTCTTATGCAAAAGTTTGGATATCGCGTATCAATCCAGGGCGGATTTCGCGTTGATTCAACCATTGGTAATCCGACGTACTTGGCTGCGTATCTCTTGTTCCATTTATGGATTCTTTTGATTCTGATGTATGCCTACAGAAAATATTGGTGGGCGTTTTCTCTCTACGCGTTAGCCCTCATGTTTGAATTGATGATTGTTTACTTTACGGCAACTCGCGGAGCGGTTATCGGTTTTGTGGTTGCAGGTTTTGCACTTGCCGGAGTAGTCGTGTGGAAATGGTCATGGGTCTTTCCCCGTACCTCTATGAGCGGAAAACAACATGTTTCGTGGCCCATGGGACGTAAAATCGCAGGAAGCGTGTTGGCCTGCATCATCATCGTTCCTGCACTATTTTGGCTTGCCCGCGGCACTGATGCGGTGCAGTCAAATCAGGTATTGCGCCGTCTTACAAATTATTCATTGCAAGAAGGAACGATTCAGGCCCGTTTTCATATCTGGGGACAGTCATGGAAAGGGTTTTTGGAGCGTCCGATTTTGGGATGGGGTCAGGAAAATTATTATCTTGTGTTTCAAAAATATTATGATCCGCATCTCTGGAGCGATGAGCCGTGGTTCGACCGGTCGCACAATATCTTTTTCGATTGGCTGATCCATGCGGGTATATTGGGTCTTGCCGCCTATATGGCGATGTACGGAGCCGTGTATGCCGGTATTATCAAGGGTATTAAAAAACGAAAATTGCCGTTGTGGTCAGGTACGGTTGTATTGGCGGCCCTTGCTGCGAATATCATTCAGAATCTTTTCGTGTTTGACAATCTAAACACCTATCTTTTGTTTTTTGCTTTTCTTGCGTACGGATCTTTTTTGATAATAGAATCCGATGATGAGCAGGAAAAAATAAGTCGCAGTACGCGCAATGCATATACGCGAGCGCATGGAGCAGCGGTTGCATGTGCGGGAGTTCTTCTTGTGCTTGTCTATTATCTTCATGTAGCACCCATACAACAGTCAAAAGCCTTGATTCGAGCGTTGATTGCATATCAAGAGCATGTTCCGATGGATCAGCAGATCAATGCGTTTAAAGAGGCGCTTTCGTATAATTCATTCGGCACTACCGAGACTCGCGAGCAGATCATGAATCTTGCAAGGAATGTTCCCGGCAATCAACGATATTCTAATGCGGAACAACTACAGTATATTACGTTTGCACTTGATGAAATGCGAAAAGAAATAGATAAGCCGGCAAAAGATGTGAAGCACATGGTATTTTTGGGATCGCTTCTTGATGAAGTGCTTGGATCAAATCCGAGCTATCCGATGGAAGCAAAAAATATTCTCGAAGAAGCAGTCCGTTTAAGCCCTACGAAGCAGATGATAGGATTTGAACTTGCGCAATATTATGTTCTTGTTGGCCAAAATGATGCCGCGCGTGATCTTTTATATCGTGAATGGAAGCTTGATCCAACCTACCATGTGGCTGCGGTACATACATGGGTTATGGCAGTAGCAACAAATCGGTCTGATATTGCCAATGAAGTTGCGGCATTATATCCGCCTACGTCACTGTCCGAAAGTGATCTTTTGAGATTAGGGGAGACATATCGCAGAGTTAAGGATTATAAAGGCGCACTTGCGATGTATCAACAGCTTGTAGCCCTCGTGCCTGATAATGCAAAATATCATGCAACATATGCAGCCCTCCTTGCTAATGTGGGACGTACTGCAGAGGCCCGTGAGCAAGTTCAAGAAGCTATCCGACTTGATCCCACGTTTGCCAAAGATGCCGGCACTTTTTTGCAAAATTTAAGCAAGTAACATTGAGGCAAGGAAACGCGTTATATTTCTGATAGCCTTAAACCCTAAATCTTAGCTATGTCTGAACCACAATTGAAAGTAGGCATAATCGGAATCGGTATGGTGGGAACGCCACTGAAGCGTTATTTTGAAGAACGCCGCGGATATGAGCGCGGCAATACGCTGTTTCTTTATGATACTGATTTGAAGAAAGGATATACTGATGATATTAACAGATCTGATGTTATTTTTATTTCCGTTCCAACGCCAAGAGGGGAAGACGGATCTGCAAAGATTAATGCGGTTGAGGACGCATTTAAGCGTCTTACGGGAAATAAGATTGTTGTGATTAAATCAACGGTGCCGCCGGGTACTACGGAATATTTTCAAGAATCATATCCGCAGCACAAAGTACTGTTTAATCCGGAATTTTTGACCGAGCGCCAAGCCTGGGAGGATTTTGTTAAACCGGATCGTCAGATCGTGGGATTTACTGAAGCAAGTATTGACGCGGCGCATGCCGTGCTTTCGCTTCTTCCCAAAGCGCCTTTTATGTCGCCATGGGGTATGAACACATACCGACCGATAAAAATTACGGCAACCGAAGCCGAGATTATTAAATACGGCGGCAATGTTTATTTTTCACGCAAAATCACGTTTGCCAACGCGCTTGCGCAATTGGCGGAAAATCACGGTGTGGAGTATGACAACATCCGGCTTGGCATGGCAGCTGATTTTCGCATCGGGGATTCACATTTGAACGTAACGCATGGCGGTTACCGCGGATTTGGAGGCTATTGTTTTCCGAAAGATCTCAATGCGCTTATGACGCATATGGAACAGCGCGGATTACATGAGGGGGCGGAGCTTTTACGCGAGGATTGGGAGTTTAATAAAAAACTTCTTGAGTCGCAGGGGCTTACCATTGAAGACGTGAGTGTGCATGACAATGATTGGATTACAAACAAGTTAAGAAATAAAAGTGAAAAATGAAAAATAACAATGCAAAATATAAAATATTTTAAATTTTACGCTGTTGCTTTGCGTTTTTCATTTCACACTTTTAATTTTCTATGAAATATATTGTTACCGGCGGGGCCGGATTTATAGGATCTCATGTGGTAGATCAGCTTATTGCGCGCGGAGATGAAGTGCATGTAGTTGATAATTTTTTGAGCGGCAAACGGGAGAGAGTCAATTCAAAAGCCATTGTCCATGAAGCGGATATCCGTGATTTTGAAAAATTAGCGCCGATTTTTAAAGGCGCTGTTGGCGTGTTTCATTTGGCGGCTCAACCCCGCATGCAATACTCAATTAAGGAGCCGCGTTTGACGAACGATATCAATATTACGGGCACATTAAATGTGCTTTTGGCGGCGCGTGATGCCCAAGTGAAGCGCGTGGTATATTCCGCATCATCTTCCGCGTACGGCACGAGTCATCCCATGCCGCTTCGCGAAGACATGGAGGCCCGTCCGGTGATCCCGTATGCGATTCAAAAGCGCGTAGGCGAGCAGTACTGCGAAATGGTAGCGCGTTTTTATGGAGTGGAAACCGTCGCAATCCGTTATTTCAATGTCTATGGTCCGCGCCAAACTACCGGAGCAGACGGGCCGTATGCGACGGTGATCGGTATTTTTCTTGAGCAGGCAAAAAATGGACAGCCAATGACCGTAGTGCCCGACGGCACCCAGCGCCGTGATTTTACCCACGTATATGATGTTGCCCGCGCAAATCTTCTTGCCATGGAATCACCGAAGGTGGGCAAGGGGGAGATCATTAATATCGGCACGGCAACAAATTATAGCGTTTTGCAGGTAGCAAACATGATTGGCGGCAAATGGGAATTCGGAGAAGCGCGGCAGGGAGAGACGAAAGAAACTCTTGCGGATAATTCAAAAGCAAAACAATTTCTCGGATGGGAGCCGCAAGTAAGATTTGAAGAGGGAATGGCGGAGCTGAAAAAATTGAATGGAATTGTGTAAGATTTTTGAATAAAAAAAGAATCAGCCGCGTTCAGATGAACGCGGCTGATTTGTTAAATATTTTTTTATTCGGCGGGGAGTAATTTTCCAGCCCGGATATTATAGCCCGCACTTCTTAGCAAGCTGTATATGTGCTTCTTCTTATCGGGCAGAAGTTCATTGAAGATCGCTCGAACTGCTGCGCCAGTGTCTACTCCTGTTGCAGCGCAGAGACCTGCGAACCTTGTCAGATCATCATGGTCTCCTTTTGCGGGCTCAAGAAAAAAATATTTCGCTGTCCGTAAGGCAAGATAATCGTCTTGTGATGCCAGATCTTTTTTTGCCTGCTCAATCATGGCGGTCGCCAGCCCCGCAAGTTGATCTGCCATGCTTCTTCTATTCATATCCATGAGATTTTCCTTCATGTAGCGGCATAGATTAATTCAGAAATTTATAAAATATAAAAGGAACAATTACGGCCAAACAGAGAATTGTAAAGACAAGTCTACAGAGGGTCTTATCCTTCCAGCCATGTTCCTCAAGCCACATGAGCACCGGGATGCTTGCAATGAAAATCGCCGCACCGATCAAGATCGGATTTCCATAATACGCAAAGATTTGACGCTCTGTCGGTGATTGAACATGTTGAGTGCCCAATATGAAGAATACAATAAAACTGATACTGCTCCAGCAAAACAATGCTAGGCGGAATGACATATTTTTTGTGTCATCTTCGAGCATTTTTATAATAATCAAAAGAAGACCAGTTAGAGTCATGACTGCTGATCCAAGGAATCCTAGATTGACAAAGGACATGGTATTTTCCTTTTTGTAAAAGGTGTTTTGGCATATACGAATTAGATGCCACTTCGGAAATCTTATTATGTATAACTTAGAATTATAATTTTGTCAACTGGCAAAGCGTAGAAATTAAAGCGAAAAGCGTAAGATAATAATGCAAAACTTAAGAGACCGCGGAGAACTCAATCTTCTATTTTTCTATCTTTTGCATTTTATATTGTTGTTTTACTCTTTGCGCTTTTCGTTTTTTGCTCATAAGGTCTGGATTCTCGCGATCAAGTCGGGGATGACATAATGCTCTGCTATCTCTTGCGGTTATCTCCCTTGCCTCCGCACAATTGTAGCAAGCGTGCGCAGGGAGATGAGGAGATCAAGGATAAGGGTGCGATTTTTGATATAATAAAGATCATATTGCAATTTTTCCGGCGCATCTTCTACGGATGCGTCATTTTCCATGTTTACCTGCGCCCAGCCCGTGATTCCGGGTGGTACTAAAAATCGCGTTTCGTAGAATGGGATTTTTTGTTTAAGTCCATGGACATATTGCGGCCGCTCGGGTCGGGGCCCTATGAATGACATTTCGCCCCGCAGGATATTGACGATTTGAGGAAGCTCGTCAAGATAGGTTTTGCGCAAAAAAGTTCCGACGCGAGTTTGGCGCGGATCTTCATCATGTCCATTGTTTTTCAATCCGCTTAGATGTTCGGCATTGGCGACCATTGAGCGAAATTTGATGAGCGTAAATGTTTTTCCGTGCTTTCCCGTGCGGGTTTGGCGAAAAAATACCGATCCTCGAGATTCGAGTTTTATCGCAAGTGCTATGAATGGCAATGGAATAAGTATTGCAATGCCGACGAGAAGAGAAAACGTAATATCGCAAAGCCGTTTGAGAAATTCGTAAGATCGTTTTTTCATCCCGATGAGATTTTCCAAAAACCATATTTCCTCGATAAGCGAAAGAGGAATTTTGCCGGTCATTGCTTCGTGGAATGCTGGAAATTCGGCAATGTTCACGCCAAGCGGAATCAAAGAAAGAAGCACGCTGACAGTCATTTTATTTCCCTTCATCTCCGGGGAAATAACAATCATATCGGGTTTGACGTCGCGCATGGCGCGGGAGAGATTATCGCGATTAAGAGGAATATGAGTAATGCCTGCAGGCAGGATAAGCGGCTGTTCATGATTGGAGATAAAGGCAACAGGTTTATGGCCGAGCTGTGGGTGGTGGATGAGGAATCCGGCCAAATCCATCATTTCTTTGTTAAAACCCATAAAGACTACGCGCGTTACGGCGGTGCGTATGACGAGAAGATTGAAAATATAGCGCCAGCAAAAGATGCCTATGGTTGCGAATGCGGCGATAAGAAAAAGATTGCTTCGCGGTTCGATTCCGAACGGGAAAAGATAAAAAAGTGTGATTGCGGTTATGGTATTGACTGCCATTACGCGCAGAAGCCGGTACAAAAAAACTTTTTCGTTTTTCATGAATCGCAGATCATAAAAACCGAACGCGCCGAAGATGATGAGCCAGAATGCAAAAATAATGCTGAATGGGAATATATGATTACCGTATACACTCGTGTTCATGTCGATGCTGTAACGCAGTATAAGCGCTCCATAAAGCGCTGTATAGTATATGGCAATATCTCCTATAAGGATAACGAGGACTTTTTTACTGATGCGATGATGTAAGTTGATCATAACAATTTGCGGTTTGCGTGATCATGTGATCAAGCGAATGGCTGGTGATAATGGTCTCTTTTGCGCGACTGCCGAAGCTCGTGCGCCGGGCGGGAGAGGAGATAAGATTATGGAGATGAGACGCAAGCAGTTGGAAATTTTTTGCCGGTGCGAGAAATCCGTTTTCTCCATGTATGATAAGATCAGGGATGCCGCCAATGTGCGAAGCAATAACAGGAAGTTCGGCCGCCATTGCTTCCATCAGCGCGTAGGGCAGACCTTCTTTTACGGAAGAAAGGGCAAAAATATCAAGACCGGGAAGATAACGATATGCGTCGGTAATAAAGCCTGCGAGCGTGATGTCTTGATCCAAATTTAACACGTTGATCTGATCCGAAAGATGCCTTCGTTCCTCGCCCTCTCCCATGATAATCAAGTGAATATGGGATCTTTTCAATGACAGCAAAAGGTGGCGTAGGGAATCTATTAAATAGGAAAGGCCTTTATTTTTTACAAGTTCTGCAGTTGTACCAATAAGGACCGTTTGGTCAGTAATCGGTTTGCCTGAAATATGAGAAAAAAATGCGCGCGCGTCCGATCGGGAAAGAAAATCAGGTTTAGATATCCCCAAAGGAATTAAAGAAATTTTATGTATCGGAATAAATGCACGCGCATCGGCATGATCCGCGGAATTGATAGTAATAATATGAGTGTGGAATAAAGCGGAAATCCAAGAAACCGTAAAAATTGCCGCCTGCTGAAGCAAACTTCTGTCTTCCCGAAAACCCCATCCGTGTACCGTAAATATCACGCGCGGTTTAAAATTTAATGTAAGGATTTTTGCCGTCCACGCCGCCAGAGCGCCCATGCTTCCCATTTTGCTTGAATTAAGATGGATGATATCGGGTTTTTCTTTGATAAATGTTTTTACGAGATAAACAAATGCCTGAATCTCGCGGATGGGATTGATATCCCGATTAAGACCGGGTATGGCGACAGTACGGATATTTTTTTCGTGTAAACGTCCAAAAAGCGGACTTTGTCCGCTTGTATCTTTAGGCACGTGAGGCGATCCTGCGATCACTGCGACCTCAAATCGATCAGCGGGCAAATGGGTCGCAAGATCATAGATATATTTTTGCGCCCCGCCTGCTGTCGGCTTTGTGATGCAAAGGAGTATTTTTTTGCGCATAGTCTTATTCGTACCCTCCTTTGCATTATATAACGCTTGTTTAGAGAGAAAAGTATCTAATTTTTTCGTCATTCCAGGCGTATGCGGGAATGACGAAAAGGAGTTTATTATCGACATAATCGAGGGTCGGAACAACATAACTATTGTGTACATTTATAAGAGTATATCGTCTGTGGATAACCGTGCACTTGACAATTTTTCTTTTATTTGCTACTAATAGGTATGTGAGTGTTATGTAAAGAGCTTTACGGCTCTTTCCTAACTCCAATTTGTTCGACGCAAAGCCCCCCTAAAGGGGTTTTGTGTTTTATATTGATTTTTTTCGGGGGGGGGTGCTATGCTTATGAAGGTCTGCGATTGTGCAGATTATCGAAAGATAGTTCTTTATATTCTGAAGGAGAAGAAACAGTGACTTGTGTCTATATCGATAGGGTAATTAAATGCGCTGGACTGATGTTGCTTACGATTATGTTGTTTATTGCAACTGCATCAGGTATCGCCGAAGCTGGAGTTTGCCAGGGATCAATCTCTTACAACCAAATAAAAATGTTCGCGGTAGTGCCGCCTGGTTCGTTGCAAGTATGCTACTTTCCTGCTGGACATGGGAGCGTAACTTTAGGAGCAGATATCGCTTCTTGGGCGTACTGGGATGATGAACGACCCCCAGATGTCACTATCAATATTTTTTGGGGCACGTCAAGTAGCGCAACGCAATGGACATATATCTCCACTATCTACGCGGAACCGTGGTGGCAGTACAGTTCGCCTCTCTGGTTAAGTCAGGGAGTTTATGTTTTTTCGATTAACACTTCAGCACAAGCAGGGGTGAATCTGTACGTTCGTCCCTATTAGGGTTTTTATAACCTCGGCTTGTATATAATTGTACAAGCCGATTTTTTTATACATACTACAATTATGAAGGAAATTATAAAAATAAAAAATTATAAAAGCAGGATTGATGCCGAGGTGGATAAAGGTCTGCTGGAAACAAATGGAATCGCCGCTTTTATTACTGCAGACGATGCGGGAGGCATGCGCCCTGATCTTATGATGGCAACGGGCGGCGCATGGCTTTTGGTTGATAAAAGCGATGTCGAGAAAGCCCTCAAATTGCTGCAATAATAAATATGCGTTACGCGTCGATCTGTGCGGAGTGTGGAATTGCAAACTATGGCAAAATCAGTTTATGATAAAGGAGATGAATAAATCTCACTATTTTTTTATTATTGGTGTTTTTCTTTTGAGCTTGTTTTTGCACTTCGTTGCCATTGATTATCCGAAAGAGGCGGTGTTTGATGAAGTGCATTTTGGGAAGTTTGTGTCCGGGTATCTCACGGGTCAGTATTTTTTTGATATTCATCCGCCGCTGGGGAAACTCATGATTGCCGGCATGGGCAAAGTTGCCGGTTTTACGCCGGGATTTGATTTTGGGAATATCGGCGAACAATATCCCAACAACCAATATATCTGGCTTCGGTTCCTGCCCGCGCTCTTCGGCTCTCTTCTCATTCCTCTTATCTATCTCCTCACGTTTCGACTTTCTCGTTCGGCACGAGCCGCGCGCCTTGCAGCTCTCTTTATGGTTCTTGAAAATGCCCTTCTCGTGCAGTCGAAATTTATTTTGATTGATAGTTTTTTGCTTTTTTTTGGATTTGCCTCGATTTATTTTTTTCTGGAATCACGCGTGTTTTTTGATGAAGGAAAATGGGGAATCTGGGCTTCTATTGTTGCGGCGATAGCGAGCGGACTTGCGCTTTCAGTCAAGTGGACCGCCGTGTCATTCTTGGGTTTGATTCTCGCATTCGGATTTTTTATTTTAGTAAAAAAAATTCTTGCCAGGCGCAAGTACAAGATAAAAAGAAAAGAATTGTTCACCACTGCGATTGCCTACGCATTGATGATTGTTATTCCCGTCACTATTTATGTTGCATTGTTTGCGGTTCATTTTAGTCTTTTGCCACAAAAGGGCCCCGGCAACGCGTATATGGATCAGGAATTTCAGAAATCTCAAGAACGTGGTTTTCCCCTGCAGGATTTTTTCAGTAATTTTTATAGTCTTAATCTTGAAATGCTCCGCTCAAACCAGCGCATTACCGCAACGCATTCATACAGTTCAAAATGGTATACGTGGCCGTTTATGCTCCGTCCTATTTATTACTGGAATAAGGATATAACCGTCGGCGTGAATCAGGAGTATGAAAAGATTTATTTAATCGGAAACCCTTTTGTCTGGTGGCTTTCCACTATTGCGGTTATTTATTTTTTCTTAACCAACGTCATGCAAGGATTACGGTTTATCATGATGCGATGGATGAAAAAACGGCCGCATAAACTGATACATGCGATACAGAAACAAGCGTATGTATTTACGATCACATTCCTCTTGACAGCTTACGCAGTTAATTTCTTTCCGTTTATATTTATTGGCCGCGTTATGTTTTTGTATCATTATTTAACCGCACTTATATTTGCGATCATCGTCGCGGCTATCACACTGACCTCTGGACCCAAACCGCGCAAGATATTAATGAGCTTGCTTGTTGCGGGAACTCTATTTGGATTTTTTGTTATGCTTCCTGTCACCTACGGAACTGTTCTTCATGCTTCGTGGCCACGATATGTATTCTGGCTTAAGAGTTGGATATAGCATTTTTGGTAACTCATTAGATTCCCCAGTATCATTGCGAAGAGGATGCCGCCGAAGCAATCTAATCTCGAAGTTGAGACTGCTTGGCTGGAGTTTATCCTCGCGAAAGCGGGGACTCGCAATGACATCAAATGTGTCAATCCTAAAGAAATTAAAATATCCCTCGTTATGTGAGGGATATTTTTGATTTTAACATTAACGTATTCTGAAGGCGCAAGGAGGGTATTACTCCAACAATTTGTTCTTATGTGAGTGCCAGCTCCCTACGCCATCAGAATATATTAACACTATTATTTTAATGCTTTGATTATCGCAATATTGAGATTTTTTTGCAATAGGCATACCATATCCTCATGATTGAGATTAAGGAAAACGTTGCCCTTGCGCCGTATACTATCTATAAAATTGGCGGTAATGCCCGTTTTTTTGTTGAGGCAGCAAATGTAGAAGATATCCGTGAGGCAGCTCTGTTTGCGCTAAAAAATAATTGCATGTATGTAATTTTGGGTGCGGGTTCAAACGTGCTTATCTCCGATAACGGGTTTGACGGGCTTGTGATTCATATGACGGCACGCGAGGTGCGCGTTGATGGAGAACGTATGATACTTGGGAGCGGTTTGATGATGGCGCGCGGAGTTATTGAATCCGGGCGCGCAGGGTTGCACGGGTTTGAATGGGGGATCGGCGTGCCGGGAACTGTCGGCGGATCAGTCCGCGGCAATGCGGGATGTTTTGGCGGGGAGATGAAAGATGTCGTAGAGTCGGTTGAGGTGTTTGATACAAGTACGAAGGCTATACGAATTTTTTCGCGCGAAGATTGCGGATTCGGATATCGTAATTCTTTGTTTAAAACACATCCGGAGTGGATCGTGATTTCAGCTACACTGCGCTTACAGAAAGGAGATCAGAAAGCAATTCAGCAGGAGATTTTGCGCATTACGAATGAGCGGATTGCGAAACAAGATATCGGAACAAAATCCTGCGGCTGTATTTTTAAAAACGTGCCATGGGAATTTTTTGGCGGCGACAGGGAGGATGTGTGCGCGCGATTTCCCGAATTTACGATATTCCGCGACCGTGCGGTGATTCCTTCCGCCTTTCTTATTGATACATGCGGTTTGAAGGGTAGCTGTATCGGGTCAATATGCATTTCCGATAAGCATGCGAATTTTTTTGTTAATCAAGGAGGAGGCACAAGTAAAGACGTAATGGCGCTTATCGCGGTGGCAAAAGAAGAAGTAAAAAAGAAATATGGTATCGAACTTCAAGAAGAAATCCATCTGATCGGTTTCTGAATAACGATTGCCTAAAAAAGAAATCCCGCCTCTAGGCGGGATTTCTCGAGAAGACTAGACTCGTTTCTTTGTTGCTTTCTTTGCAGTCTTCTTTTTTGCTGCTGCTTTTTTCTTTTTCATACTGGTTATAGTTATGGTTAGTATACCTGTGAGCAATGTTCGACCAAAGACATTGCAAAAAATCTTTTATCCGAAGATCTATATCTATTTTCTAATACATGAGGTGATGGTGTCAATGTGCATAACTTTTTTTGCAGAAAAATTGCACATGCGCAAAAGATTTTCTTTATTTTTTTAGCAAATATAATTTTTTAAAAATATATTAAACATTATATTGTTGCATTATAAAATAAAATCAGTATAATCAATATATCGCAATAAATATAATTTTTTTACCATCAATGAATGGAATTTCTGAAACAAAAACGCCGATTAAATTTCTTTTCGTATCGCTTGAGAGCTTGAGCGGAGATTTGGCATGGAGTGTTGCGAAAGAAGGGCATGAAGTAAAATCATATATTAAAGCAAAAGGGGATTGGGATGTATATAATGGATTTATTGATAAAGTGGAACGATGGGAAGATCATGTGGATTGGGCAGATGTGATTATATTTGATGATGTGGAGTTTGGCGAACAGGCTGAAAAATTACGTAAAAAAGGAAAGCTGGTGGTCGGCGGATCGGTGTACACGGATCGTTTGGAGATTGACCGGGAATTCGGGCAAGCGGAGCTTAAGAAATACGGTGTTAATATTTTGCCGAGCTGGAATTACTCCAGCTATGATGAGGTGATAGAGTTCATAAAACAAAATCCTTCGCGCTATGTATTCAAGCCAAGCGGCAATACGCCGTCAGGAGGAAAAGGCCTCTTGTTCATTGGCGAAGAAGAAGACGGAAAGGACTTGATCGAAATTTTGGATCAAAATAAAAAAGTCTGGCAGAAAAAAGCCCCGGTGTTTCAGCTTCAAAAATATGTGACGGGCGTAGAGGTTGCCGTGGGAGCGTTTTTTAACGGTCATGACTTTATCAAGCCGATTAATGTCAATTTTGAACATAAGCGCATTTTTCCCGGGGATATCGGACCGTTTAGCGGCGAGATGGGAACGCTGATGTTTTGGAGCGAGCCGAATAATCTTTTTAATGCCACGCTTGGCAAAATGTTGCCGGCGCTCCGTGAATCCGGTTATATCGGCTACATTGATATTAACTGCATTGTGAACGGCCGCGGGATTTATCCGCTTGAATGGACATGCCGTTTTGGTTTTCCGACGATTCAAATTCAGTCCGAGGGAATAACATTACCGGCCTCGGAGTGGTTATACAAGTTAGCAAAGGGTGAGGATTTTGAGCTTAAAACAAAAAAAGGATTTCAAATAGGAATTCGGATCTTGGTGCCCACCTATTTTGCCAAAGCAAATGACAGAGAAACAGTAGAAATGTATCGCGATTTGCCGGTGCTTTTCAAAAAGCAAAATATGGAAGGCGTGCATATAGAAGATGTTAAGATTGATGAGGGCGTATGGCGAATTGCAGGCGAGTCGGGTGTCCTATTGGTAATCACCGGTTCGGGTACTACGGTAGAAGAAACGCAAAAGCAGGTATATGCGCGCGTGGGGAATGTCATGGTGCAAAATATGTTTTATCGTACGGACATAGGCGCCAAATGGCCGACTGACAGCGATAAATTGCATACGTGGGGATACTTATACTAATTAGAATTTAGAATCAAGTATTAAGAATCAAGGAGGAGGAGGAGAATGCGAGCGTGTTTTTTGTTCATGATTCTTAATACTTGATTCTTGCTTCTCTCTCTATATGCGCGTAAACATCCGACAGAAAAATATTGAAGTCACGCCGGCATTGCGGGAATATATTGAAGAAAAAATAATTCGTGCAGTTGAAAAATTTCTTCAAGACAAGGCGCAAAGTGATCTTCCTATGCTTGATATTTTGGTTGAGCGCACGAGCGCGCATCACCGCAAGGGCGAAGTGTATCGCGTGGAGGCAAATTTTTCTACTGGGGATCGGGTATTTTATGCAGAGGCTCGGGGAGCGGAGGTGCGCAGTGTGTGTGATCAACTTGAAGAAGAGCTGCAGCATGAAATGTATGCGCATAAAAGCCGGATGAGATCGCTTTTGAAGCGTGGCGCGAGAGTATTTAAAAGAACCATGCGTTTTGACCCGGCGGCACGATTTTTCCGCAAAGGAAGAATGTGGGATGAAGGAGATTAGCAATTGATGATCTGGTCAACATATTCCGCCATAAGCGGAATATGTTATAAATACTATTTTTTGCTATCTTGAGTGGGGCGTCCCGGAAGTTACCCGCGTAGCGGGACAGGCTAGACCTCGTAAGTTTGAGGACTTGTCTGTTTTTAGCCCTTAAGCCTTCGGCGCGAAATTTTTCGTAATACCGGGTGCTCTTTTCTTTCTATAAAAATTTTCGTATCATGGGGGAGTACTATAAACAATAATAAGTTCTTTAAAAGAAGGAGTCATATGGTGAAAAAGGGAAAGGGTAACTGCGGTTCTATAGATCCAATCGTGCGCGGCGACATGGAAATACAGCGGCGCCAAATTGGCTTCCAATGGTTTCGTCATGATCTTGCCAATGAACTTGATGCAGAAAGGCTTGAACGCGAAGCGAAGAAGAAGACTATTAAAAAATCTCAGTAAGTTCTTGATTGGAAATTATAAAGTCCTGCATCTATCGTAAGGTGGAAGCGGGACTTTTCTTTTTATGAAAATAGCTGTATACTAGGGCATACAATTATGTCATTTATCACAAACTTATTTGGCAATTCCGAGCGTCATTTGGTGCCCCTTCGGGCGCTTGTGGCTCTGATTAACGGACTTGAAGAAGATTTTAAAAAACTCTCTGACAGTGAGCTTGTTTTGTTTACGAGCCAGTTAAAAGATCGGATTGGCAAAGGGGAGACAACTGATGATGTTTTACCCGAAGCATTTGCCCTCGTGCGGGAAGCGTCGGTCCGGACATTGGGACTGCGCCATTTTGATGAACAGCTTATCGGCGGCATTGTGCTTCATCAGGGCAAGATTGGGGAAATGAAAACCGGAGAAGGAAAGACGCTAGTCGCCACATTGCCTCTGTATCTTAATTCTCTTGAAGGAAAGGGGGTGCATTTGGTGACGCCTAATGATTATCTTTCGCGCGTGGGAGCCGGATGGATGGGACCGATCTATGCACTGCTTGGCGTACAGGTTGGTGTTATCACGCATGAGTTTTCCGGTATTTATGATACGGAATACACAGACGCGCATGCGCACGGCGATGGTCGTTTAAGTCATTTTCGTCCGTGTGCGCGGGCTGAAGCATACGGGGCGGATATTACTTATGGCACAAACAATGAATTCGGATTTGATTATTTGCGCGATAATCTCGAGCAAACACCCAATGATCTGCGTCAGCGCGAGCATCACTATGCCATTGTGGATGAGATTGATTCTATTTTAATTGACGAGGCGCGCACGCCGCTTATTATTTCCGTTCCGGATGAAGAATCAGGCGAACTTTATAATGTATTTGCCCGCATTACGCCGCAATTGAAAGAAACCGAGGATTATAATATAGATGAAAAAATGCGTACGGTATCAATTACCGAAGAAGGAATTAACAAAGTTGAAAAGATACTTAATATCGGCAATATCTATGAGGAAAAAGGCATGCGGTTCGTGCGCCATCTTGAATCGGCACTGCGCGCGCAAACGCTTTTTCATCGTGATAAACAGTATGTGGTGAAAGACGGGAAGGTAATTATCGTGGATGAATTCACCGGCCGCATGATGCCGGGGCGCCGATGGTCCGAAGGATTGCATCAGGCGGTGGAGGCAAAAGAGAGAGTAACAATCGAGCGTGAATCGCGCACGCTCGCGACCATTACGTTTCAAAATTATTTTCGGTTGTATAAAAAACTTGCCGGCATGACAGGGACCGCGGAAACGAGCGCGGAGGAATTCCACAAAGTTTATAACCTTGAAGTTGTTTCTATTCCTACGCATCGGGTTATGATCCGCGATGATGCTTCGGATTTAATATTTCGCACCGAGCGGGGAAAATTGAAAGCAGTGGCTGTGGAAGTAAAAAAGCGCCATGAGACAGGTCAGCCGGTGCTTATCGGCACTGTTTCTATTGATAAAAACGAGCTGCTTTCCAAAATGCTGCAAATCGAAGGCGTACCCCATCAGGTATTAAATGCGAAAAATCATGAGCAAGAGGCGCTGATTATCGCGCAAGCCGGGCGCAAGGGATCGGTGACGGTGGCGACGAACATGGCGGGACGCGGTGTTGATATTTTGTTGGGAGGCAATGCGGATATGCTTTCCCGATCCGTGTCAAACATGAGCAAAGAAGAAATTAATTCTGCGGTGAATAAGGAAGCAAACGAGGTACGTGAAGTTGGCGGACTCCATGTCATCGGCACAGAACGACATGAAGCACGGCGCATTGATAATCAGCTTCGCGGACGTTCAGGTCGGCAGGGAGATCCCGGGTCGTCACAATTTTTTGTTTCTTTTGAAGATGACCTCATGCGGGTGTTTGCCGCGACAAACGTAAAATCCATGATGGAAAAGCTGGGTATTCCCGAAGAGCAGTCCATAGAGCACAAAATGGTATCGCGCGCGATTGAGGCGGCGCAGTCAAAGATAGAAGGATTTCATTTCGATTCCCGCAAGCATGTGCTTGAATTTGATGATGTGCTCAATAAACAGCGCACAACAATTTATCGTATGCGCCGGAGTATTTTGTTTGGTGAAGAAATGAAAACAGAAGAGGGAGAGCCCCAGACCATACGCGAAGCAATTCAGAAGATGGCGGAAGAAGAACTCGACCGTCTTGTGATATTTCATACGCAGGAAAGCGATGAATCTGATTGGAATATAGAAGAAATTTTTGAAGAATTGCGCACCATTACGGGCGTTGATGACAGCGTGCATGGAATCTTGCGCCAAGCTGTAGAGAAAGAAGGGAATAATGATGAAAAACGAGATGCCCTTATTGAGATATTAACGCAACTATTTGTAACATTATATAATGAACGGGAAAGTGCGGAGGGAGACGCGAAAATGAGAGAGATGGAACGAAGCGTGATGTTGCGGTCTATGGATATGCTTTGGATGGATCATCTTGACCAGATGGAGCACTTGCGCGATTCAGTGCGTTTGCGCGCATACGGCCAGCGGGAACCGCTGGTGGAATATAAAAACGAAGGCACAAAACTTTTTCGCGAACTGCAAATCGCAATCCGCTCACAAATCGTCCATACGATTTTAAAAACAGGAGGCACAGTGGCGCAAGATCAATCCTTAAATCATATTCAACTTAGAAAACCCGAAGAAAAAACATTCACGGGTCCTGCATCTTCCCATTCTCATGTGCTTAACGCCCCTAAGCAACCCGATGGCTCCAAAGAGCCCAATCGAAACGATGCGTGTCCGTGCGGGAGCGGGAAGAAATATAAGAAGTGCGGGTTTGTGAATAGTGAGGAGCATCAAAA
>Ga0209515_10002909_pt1 | contig 25247 bp, 29 predicted proteins | sample Subgroupgradi54m_FD_187454 | JGI IMG/M metagenome (GOLD analysis project Ga0209515, IMG submission 187454) | Subsurface groundwater microbial communities from S. Glens Falls, New York, USA - GMW60B uncontaminated upgradient, 5.4 m (SPAdes)... ... | reverse complement strand
TCGGGTCTTCGTCGGCGAACGACCCCACGTTGCTGTGTCGGGTTCAATGGCCGCCGTAGCTCAGTTGGTAGAGCAGCGCTTTCGTAAAGCGCGGGTCATGCGCGGATAGCCGCCTATTTTTCCAACGACCGCCTCCCCGCTTCACCAATCCCCACAAAGGCTTACGAGGTCGGCCATTGGACAGAATCGGAAAATTCGGGGGTCCTTTTTCCGCCGTGCTAACAGGGTGCTAACAGAATTTTCCGGCGTTGGAATGGAATCCCTCACGGGCAGCTCTTGCCAACTTCGAAAATTGAAATGAGCCGGGAAACCGCTTCAAGGCACTGGATTGAAAGAGGTTATGTGCTGTTACGCGGAGCATCACCTATTGCCGAAATTCAAATGATTTCGGAAGAAAACGGGGAGGCGAGGGAGCGTCGTGTGGAAGAAGCGAACGGTTGAGGAATCCTACGGTTTGAGCATCTTCGACCTCAAGAAGGGCCGGTTACTGGAAAAAGAGGCCGGCGACTGGTGGAGCCGGAAATCCAACGGACTGACCCTTCTTTGCACGCAGGTAGCGATCAATCGGCCGCTCTGGCCCACGACCCTGATCATCGACGCTACACTGACCGATGCCCTGGGCAGGGAGCACCATCTTGAAAGACGCGAAATCCAAATGACGTCCACGCCCTGCCGGTTTGGAAGCCAACGTTGGTGGTTTGTCTGTCCGGCAAAACGTTGCGGCCGCCGAGTAGCGAAGCTTTACCTTCCGCCCGGGCAGAACCAATACTTGTGCCGGCACTGCCATGAGCTGACCTACGAAGCTTGCCAAGGACACAGGGACGGCATGGATACCGCCAGAAAGTATGCTCGTTACCGTAAACGGTGGGAAACCGCCCGCACAACCCGGCAGAAAATGGAATGGTCCCACAAGCTTTTTCAGGCCATGGATAACCTGCAAACTTACCAACGCGCCTACCACCGGCACGCGATGGAACGGATCGCCCGCATGAGGAAAGCCGCCGGTATCAAGGGCGAGCCGGACATCTCCGACATCAAGCTCTGAAACACCCAAGCGGAAGGACCCGCATACCTCTTCCTCGGTTTCCGAAGTACAATGGACAGCAGAGATGGAAAAAGGGATACCGTTGGAAGATCCGGGAGATTACCTTTTGGACCCTGCTTTCGCCGAACTCAAACGGCGGCGCAGGGCGGAGCGGGCTCGTCTATTGGGGATTCCGCTCATTCACAATGCCCCAGAGGAAGCGGAGGGTGAGGTTCCTTTGCCTGCCGCCCCTTCGAGAGCAGATGGAAAGATCGAGAAGTCTGTCGCCAGCCAGCCGGTTGCTCCCAGGAAAAAGAAAAAACGCACGTCCTCCGAATTCTGCGAAGTGCTCTTCGAACTCTTCAAAGGCCGGAACAATCCCTATTTCAGAGTGGCCAAAGGCGGAAGAAGGTCCTCGTCGCACGTGGGGCCCTCCCAGTATAAGATTCTCCTTCGTCTGGCCCAGCAGATGCGCCAGGATGGCGGCAAGCGAGGCCTGCCTGATGACCGGTGGGGTTGCGTAGGGCGGGAGGATCTGATCGGCCTGATTGCCGACCGATCCGATCTGGAAGGCAATGCGGAAGGGAATTTCAAGACCATCCTCTTTCGGCTTCGCAAGAATCTGGCCCAGACCATCCGAAAGGTGGGAGGGAAAGTTGAGGAGCGGTTCATCATTCAGAATTCCGCGCCTTCCTGGGCCGAGAACTGTAGTCTCTACCGTCTCGCCATCCATCCGGAGAACATCGAGCTTCCTCGGTCCTGAAACTTTTCTGCCACCGCAACTCCGCATTCCCTTGTAGTCGGCGCTCCAAAATATCATGCTTGTCACGGATTCGCTGACACTCTGCCGCGCAAGATACCAGCGCAAAAATAAGCTTCTCCAGTTACAACCTCTCGTCGATCAAAGCACGTAACCGGTCGAGACTGGGTTACTCCGCCTTTTGTCACCTAAACTGGAACCAAAATCACGAAAGGGGGAAATCCTATGGCCAAAGCAAATGGGACAACCGAAAACACGGCACAAACAGCCGGCCCGACGGTTCTGACGAGCGGCGAGCTGGCGGAAATTCTGGGCATCCGACATCACCAACTGGTCTATCTAATCGAGACGAAACAAATTCCGCCGCCGCGCAAGACCATTTTGGGACGGCGCCTGTTTTATCTGCAGGAGGACCTGGTGACGATACAAGAGATGCTGCGGACGAAGATCGTTCGGAAGGCCTGATGTCCTGGGGCAGACGCCGGCAGCGGTCTAAATGCCCGCCGTTCGTCATGGTTCAGAAGGCGGTGTTGCGTAGCCCGGAGTGGAGGGCGCTCTCCAACAGCGAGCGGGTGGTCTGGATTCACCTGAAAGCCGACTTTCGGGGACATAACGCCGACAAGCTTCGGCTGAGTTACGCCTCCCTGAAAGGGATCATGGCTCCCGCAACGATCTCGAAAGCGTTTAAAGGGCTGGAAGCGAAAGGCTGGATCGAAAAGACGACGCACGGCGGACTTCACCGCCACTACTGCACCTATAGACTAACAGGACCTTTTTCAAAGCTTCCAGGATAGACGAAAGGCGACAGAGGCATGGAGAATCTAAAAAGGGTTCAGAATCTGAAGCGTCGCTCCGACGATGGCTGTGCTGGCGATGGTTCAGTTTCTGAAGCGTCGGCTCCCTTTGGACTAGGCGGATTGCTTCAGATCGTGAAGCGTCACGCTTCAGAAACTGTAGTTGAGGTCTGCAATTTCCATGGAAAAGCCTGAAGCCACTGTTGAAAAGTTGGTGGATGTCCGGGAAATGGCCCGGATCCTGAACGTGCCGGTCTCCTGGCTGTACGAGCGGACGCGGCTGGGAACGATCCCGTGCATCCGGATCGGCAAGTACGTCCGATTCGAGCCGATGGAAGTGCTGGCGTTCTTCCGAAGGCAGAGGTCGGATGGGTAACTCGGGATTGGCAGCGCGTTTTTTGCTTGATAAACCTCGATATTTCCGGCTCCCTCTCCCTGGAAGGAGGGGATAGCCATGGCACAGGGCAGCATCGTCTGGCGGTGTCGGAAGTGCGGGAGCAGGGCAACAGGAACATGCCCATGTCCGCGGGCCGGCTACTCCATTGCTTACCGGGTCGGGAAGAAACAGAAGTGGGAGGCGGTCGGCCGCAATAAGAAGGTGGCCGAGCGCCGACTGGCCGAAGTCATGACCCAGCTCCATTCCGGCACGTTTCGTTCCGTCCAGCAGATCACCTTTGGTGATTTCGCTCAGCGGTGGTTGAAAGATTATTCATCCTCTAAGGTTAAACCGACCACCTATCGGTCGTATCGGGGCATGGTGAAGTGGCATCTGGCGCCAGTTTTCGGCTCACAGCGCCTCACCGACATCACCCCCGACCAGGTGCAGGCGTACATGGCGAAATCACTCCGGGAGAAGCCCAATGCTCCAGCGACCATCAACAAGACGCTTGTTCTGTTGAAGCAAATCTTGAAACACGCCAGACAGTGGGGATATTTGCGGGAGAATCCAGCTCAGGATATTCAACACGCCAGAGTCGAATCGGTCGAGATGGATTACTTGAATCCGGACGAGGTTCGCCTCTTGTTGAAACACGCCGATGAACCGTACCGAACGCTCTTCTTGACCGCCGTATTGACAGGCATGCGCATGGGAGAGCTTCTGGCATTGCAGTGGGGAGACCTGGACTGGAACGCTAACAGGATTCACGTCCGGCGCAGCATTTTCTGGTATCTGAAACGGGAGGCGGAAGAACTCGGTCAAGAGGGAGCAGATCTTTGGCGCTTCACCTCCCCGAAATCCAAGCGCTCCAAGAGGGCCATCATCATGTCTCCCGGGTTGAAGGAAGCATTGGAACTCCACCGGCTCCAGTGTCCTGCAAGCCCGCATGACCTCGTTTTTTGTACGCCGAGGGGAACACCTTTGCAGTATCGAAACCTCATCCGGCGTGAGTTTGAACCAGTCTTAACCCGGGCAGGCCTCCGGAAGATCCGGTTCCATGATCTCCGGCACACCTACACCTCGCTCCTCATCGCCCAGGGGGCCCACGCCAAGTTCATCCAATCCCAACTCGGCCACGCTTCCATCCAGACCACCCTCGACCGCTACGGCCATCTTTTGCCAGAAGTCCAGAACGGCACCGGTGAAAAATTGGATGCGCAGATTTTTGATCCGCGCCAAAAATCAGACGACACTCAAGCGCCGGATCCAACAGTCGCTACGATAAAAAGCTCATCCTCGGCTTGATCTTCGGCACAGAATTCTGGCTCTCTTGCCCTGAGGGCAGTCCTCAGAGCCCTCAAGAAACCGGGAGGGCGATTTCATGTCGCCCTCCCGGTTTGGACCTTTAGAAATGCCAAGAGATACCGCTAAGCACCTCGTACTTGAGTTCTTCATGCTCCCCGCCCAGATTCTGATACACCGGGATGGGAATCGCCGCAAAGGCCGAAACCGACCTCGTCACATCGATGGAGAGCCCGGGAGTCAGCAGCACCGTCGTCCCGCCGCTGTCGAACACCTTGTCGCTTTGGCGGTTGTGGTCCCGATTCGCCCATTGGGTTTGCAGATCCAGCGTCAAACTCACATTCGGGTGCTGCCCCAGGGGTTTGAACGCATAGGAGCCGCCCAAGTCATACCGGAACACGTCGCCGAACTTGAAGTCCTGGGATCCTTCCCCCCGGTAGGTGTACTGGAACGCGCCGGCAAGCGTCCAGTGTTCCCGGAAGCTTCGGGACACCGCCAGACCCGTGGTGAAATCCCAGGAACCGGAGCCAGGTTCTTGCTCCGGCTCGAACTTGTTGCCGGACTGATCGTGCTCGGAGGTTCCGCCGGTCGGCGCCTTGACGCCGAGCAAGACGGCGGCATCGACCCCGCGATCCCAAAAGCGGTATTTCCCGATCAGCCGGAGGTCGCCCACTCCGGAAGCCCGTTCCCCGCGTCCCAACTGGTCTTCATCCTCGATCTGGATCAAGGTGCGCGACACCCACGGGACGACGAGGAACAGATCCAGGTCATCGCGCACCCCATATCCGGCCACGAGATTATAGAACTCCTCGTGGTTTTTCCCGTGGATGTCCCGGCCCGCTTCGTGGAGCTCGTGGGCATCCTGAGCCGGAATCGAGTTGTACCGCTGGTGCTCGAAGAAGAATCCCACCGAGCCATGCCCTCGTCCCAACGTGTTTGCCGTTGGGGTAGTGGCGGTTGCCCCGGCCCCATGTCCTTCCAGATTCTTTGCGTTGAATGGGCACCCGCACACGTCACACGCCAGCGCAAAAGTGGAATGGCCGATCGTCAGACACAGGAGTAACGAAAAAATAAAGATTCTTTGAAAGCGCATGGTTTTCCTCCAAAAGTAAATAGACGGATAACGGATGAAAACAAAATGAATTGCCGGCGTCGGAACGACGGCAGCTTGAGTTACGCGACTCGAGGGGTCGCGTGGCGAGGTGGTGGGAGCTCCGGAGTCAGCGAGGGAGATTCCGGTTCCAAGTTATTTCCAAGGAACAGAGACATAGCAACTTGGGGAGTAGCATCGGAGATTTTTGTGTCCGGAAGGATGCATTCCGGGCCTCCGCTAGGAGCAGATGCTTCTCTCGCAGGTCCCGGGCAACCTGCCAGATGGAAGGCGAGTTGCGCCGTTTCCCGCTGGGAGGCCGTCCGTTGTTCTGTGGGGCACCTTCCACATCCACCCGCGACCCCACAACAGCAGCTGACCGTTCCAGTGCCGCACGCTCCTTTTAAAGGTGGGGCATTATGTTGGCCCCGCAAACTTCCTGGCGTACTCCAACAAAGAAGGACCGCAATGAGTCCTGATGAGAGCGTTCGATGAAACCAATCGTATTCTCGGAAAAAACGCATCGCGGTTACCATTGTACCAGGTCTTGCAAATCGACGAGGCAGACACTTCAAGAACTGAAGTGTCAAAACGGCGCCCATCTGAGCGTTAACGAAATTTTTACGGGATCAGGCTGCTTCCTAACAGCATTTTAACCCATCGCTATGTTAGGGTTGCATCTTAGGAGGCGGCGATGACGTTTCAGATCACATTCGATCAGATTATCCTCGGCATCGGACTCCTCATGTTTCTGGGGATCATTTGGCACATGAGCGTTAGACCGCTGCTCTCGATGATGATCCTAGCGATGGCTGCCGTGTTGGGGTATTGCGTCCTCCATTTCATGATCAGGCATTAAAAAGGGTTGCTCAAGCAGGGAGAAAACCATGGATGTTGCTTTTGTCGGGCTGATCGTCGGTTTGACGATCTTGACGCTCGGATTGGTCCAGCTTTGTGAAAGATTGTAAGAGGACAGTCTCATGACAGCTATTTACTGGATCGGAGGGATCGTTTCATTCCTATTGTTGATTTATCTTCTGGTTGCGCTCCTTAAACCGGAGATTTTCTCATGACCCTCAACGCGTTCATTCAGTGCGGGGTGTATCTCGGCGCGTTGCTGCTATTGACCAAACCACTGGGCCTCTATATGGCGAGGATCTACGAAGGGAAAACGCCTGGCCCAGCCAAACTCCTGCGCCCGCTGGAGCAGTTGATCTACCGGTTTTCTAGGATTCAGCCTGAGCAGGAGATGAGCTGGAAAACTTATGCCGTGGCGACGCTTCTATTCAATATTGTGGGTTTGCTGGCCGTTTATGCGTTGCAGCGATTTCAAGCACGGCTGCCAGTAAATCCCCTCGGTTCGCCGGCCGTACTGCCTCATTTGGCTTTCAACACCGCGACGAGCTTTGCCACGAACACCAATTGGCAGAGCTATGGCGGTGAAACGACCTTAAGTTATTTGACGCAGATGCTGGGACTCACAGTCCAGAATTTCGTCTCCGCCGCCTGTGGCATGGCGGTGCTGGTGGCGCTGGTCCGCGGGTTTGTGCGCAGGCAAGCGCAGGCGATCGGCAACTTTTGGGTGGATCTGACGCGCGGCACCGTTTACATCTTGCTGCCCTTGGCCGTCGCGCTTACGCTGGGGCTGGTTTCGCAGGGAGTCGTGCAGACGTTCAAACCCAGCATTACCGTGATGCTGGTTGAGCCCACCCGAGGTTCTAATGGCAAGCCTGTTATCGAGCAGACGCTTGCAGTCGGCCCGGCCGCTTCGCAGGTAGCGATCAAACAACTGGGGACGAACGGCGGAGGTTTCTTCAACGTCAATTCTGCTCATCCGTTCGAGAACCCGACGCCGCTTTCAAACCTCCTTGAGATGCTCGCTATCCTTTTAATACCGGCCGCCCTTTGCTACACCTTTGGTGCGATGATCTGCGATGCGCGGCAGGGCCGGGCGATTTTGGCCGCCATGACCTTGCTCTTCATTCCGTTTCTCTGGATGTGCGTTTCAATGGAACAGGGTGGCAACCCCATTCTGGCCAAGATGGGGGTTGATCAGACGGCAAGCCCGTTTCAGCCCGGCGGAAACATGGAAGGCAAGGAAGCTCGGTTTGGGATCGTCAACTCTGCTATCTGGGCGACGGCCACGACGGCCGCCTCCAACGGTTCGGTCAATGCCATGCACGATTCTTTTACGCCGCTGGGAGGGTTTGTCCCCCTCTGGATGATACAGCTTGGAGAAGTCGTCTATGGAGGCGTCGGCTCAGGACTCTATGGGATGCTGCTTTTTGCCATCGTTGCGATCTTCATTGCAGGGCTCATGGTGGGACGCACGCCCGAGTACCTGGGCAAAAAGATCGAGGCGTTCGAGATGAAAATGGTTTCGATCGGCATCCTCGTGCCCTGTGCAGTGGTGCTCTTGGGCACGGCCATTGCAGTTGTCAGCCCTCTTGGAAAAGCAGGTATTTACAATCCCGGACCTCACGGCTTCAGCGAGACGTTGTACGCTTTTTCTTCCGCCGGCAATAACAACGGCAGTGCGTTCGCCGGCCTGTCGGCCAACTCGCCGTTTTACAACACCTGGCTGGGGATCGCGATGTTCTTCGCCCGATATTGGATCATCGTTCCCACCTTGGCGCTGGCAGGATCATTGGCAAAGAAAAAGGCGGTTCCATCCAGCTCCGGCACGTTGCCGACTCATACGCCGCTCTTCGTGGTTTTTCTCATCGCCACGGTATTGTTGGTCGGCGCTCTGACCTTTTTTCCGGCATTGGCCTTGGGTCCGATCGTCGAACATCTGATGATGCGGTCATGAAGAAATCCACGGCTCATTCGATGCGCACCCGTCGCCTTCAGCAACAAATTCTCCGCCGGGCTTTCCTAGAGTCGTTCCGGAAGCTGGATCCCCGGCATCAGATCAGAAACCCGGTCATATTCGTCGTCTGGATCGGGAGCCTGCTGACCACAGGACTGTTCCTTCAAGCTTGCGTGGGTGCCGGAGAGGCGAATCCCAGGTTCATTCTGGCGGTTTCAGTATGGCTCTGGTTCACGGTATTCTTTGCGAACTTCTCCGAAGCGATGGCGGAAGGCCGAGGGAAAGCGCAAGCGGATGCGCTACGCAAAACCCGGCAAGATGCACAGGCGAAGAAGCTCCAGCAGCCTCGACACGGCGCCCGGCACCAGACGATTCCCGCTTCTTCTCTGCGTAAAGGAGATGCCGTGCTGGTCGAGGCTGGGGAGCTGATTCCGATGGACGGAGAGGTGATCGAGGGAATTGCATCGGTCAACGAGGCGGCGATTACCGGCGAGAGCGCTCCGGTCATCCGGGAGGCCGGAGGAGATCGCAGCGCTGTCACCGGCGGAACGACCGTCCTCTCCGACTGGCTGGTCATCCGGATCACCGCGAACCCCGGCGAGGCCTTCCTGGACCGGATGATCGAGATGGTGGAGGGGGCGAAACGGCAGAAGACGCCGAACGAGATCGCGCTCAACATTCTTCTGGCGGGTCTGACGATCATTTTCTTGCTGGCGACCGTGACGCTGCTGCCGTTTTCGCTCTTCAGCGTTCAAGCCGCAGGCGGAGGAGCTCCGGTAACCGTCACCGCTCTTGTCGCATTGCTGGTTTGCCTGATTCCCACCACGATCGGCGGGCTGCTTTCGGCCATCGGTATTGCTGGAATGGATCGAATGATCCAAGCCAATGTCATTGCGATGTCCGGTAGGGCGATCGAGGCCTCCGGCGATGTGGATGTGCTGCTGCTGGATAAGACCGGCACGATTACACTGGGCAACCGGCAAGCCGTAGATTTTCTGCCGGCGGATGGCATTACAGCGGAGCAACTGGCCGACGCGGCGCAGATCGCCTCATTGTCCGATGAAACGCCGGAAGGACGCAGCATCGTCATTTTGGCGAAGGGGCGCTATGGAATCCGAGAACGCCAGATCCAAGAGCTCGGAGCGACTTTTATCCCCTTCAGCGCTCAAACACGGATGAGCGGCGTCGATCTTACCGGCGGCCGGCGCATTCGCAAGGGCGCAGTCGATGCAGTAGAAGCGTACCTGCTCAGCCAAGGGAATCGTCTGCCGGATGCGGTGCGCGGCCGCGCCGAATCGATTGCCAAAAGCGGCGGGACGCCTCTTGTCGTAGCGCAAGACGCCGCTGCCTTGGGCGTCATCCATCTCAAGGATGTCGTCAAAGGGGGCATGAAGGAGCGGTTTGCCGAGTTGCGGCGCATGGGGATCAGGACGGTGATGATCACCGGCGATAATCCGCTGACTGCGGCGGCGATCGCGGCTGAAGCGGGCGTAGACGATTTTCTGGCTCAGGCCACGCCGGAAGCCAAGCTGAAATTGATCCGGGAGCAGCAGCGCGGCGGCTGCCTGGTGGCCATGACGGGCGATGGAACCAACGATGCTCCCGCATTGGCGCAAGCCGATGTGGCCGTGGCGATGAATACCGGCACCCAAGCCGCCAAAGAAGCCGGCAACATGGTGGACTTGGATTCCAACCCGACGAAACTGGTTGAGATCGTGACGATCGGCAAGCAGCTCTTGATGACGCGCGGAGCGCTGACCACTTTCAGCATCGCCAATGATGTCTCTAAGTATTTTGCCATCATCCCGGCGGCGTTCGTCGGCACGTATCCTGCTTTGAAGGCGCTGAACGTCATGCATTTGGCCACCCCGGCGAGCGCCATCCTGTCGGCAGTCATTTTCAATGCATTGATCATCGTGGCTTTAATCCCGTTAGCGCTCAAAGGGGTGCGCTACCGGGCTGTCGGGGCCAGCCGGGTTTTAAGGGATCACTGTTTGATCTACGGATTGGGCGGCCTGATCGCGCCGTTCATCGGGATCAAGCTCATCGATCTATTGCTGGTGATGCTGGGGCTGGTTTAAGGAGAGGTCAGCATGAGGACGCAACTTTTGATTTCGATTCGGGCGCTGCTTGCCTTCACGCTGTTGACCGGCATCGCGTATCCGCTTGCCATGACGGCGGTTTCCCAGGGGTTGTTTCCTCATCAGGCCAACGGCAGCTTGATCATCCGGCAGGGGAAAGCCATCGGCTCCTCTTTGATCGGCCAGCCGTTCGAGGACCCGAAATATTTTTGGGGGCGGCTTTCGGCCACGAGCCCGGTGCCATTTAACGCGGCTGCGTCGTCCGGATCGAATCTGGGCCCCCTCAATCCGGCTCTGGCCAGCGCCGTCGAGGAGCGGGTGGCGGCCTTGAAGGCTGCGGATCCCGGCAACCGCCAGCCGATTCCTGTCGATCTGGTGACGGCATCCGGATCCGGCCTGGATCCGCATATCAGCATTGCTGCTGCTTTGTATCAGGCCGGCCGCGTTGCCCGGGCGCGGCGCCTTTCCGATCAGACGATTCTGCGCCTCATTCGCCGGCATACCAGCGGGCGGACGTTGGGTATACTAGGGGAACCGGCGGTGAACGTGCTGGAGCTCAACTTGACACTCGATGACCAAACGGCCTGATCCGGACAAACTGCTCGAAACTCTCCGAACCCAAGAGCAAAAAACCCGGCGAGGAAAACTGAAGATCTTTTTCGGTGCCTGTGCTGGCGTGGGGAAGACCTATGCCATGCTCGAAGCCGCCCACCGCCAGAAAAAAGAAGGCGTCGATGTCACGGTGGGTTTCGTGGAAACTCACAACCGCCCGGAAACAGTTTCTCTCCTGGCCGAATTGGAGATTTTGACACCCCGCAGTATCGAGTACAAAGGCGTAACGCTCCGCGAGTTCGATCTGGATGCTGCGTTGGAGCGCAAACCCGATCTTATTCTCGTCGATGAGTTGGCTCACACGAACGTTCCCGGCTCCCGTCATCCGAAACGCTGGCAGGACGTCCAAGAGCTTCTGGACCGGGAGATCGACGTGTACACCACCCTCAACGTCCAGCACATCGAGTCGGTCAATGATGTCGTGGCGCAAATCACCGGGGTGATCGTCAAAGAAACCCTGCCGGACTCCGTTTTTGAGAAGGCGGACGAAATAGAATTGATCGACCTGCCGTCGGGCGAACTGTTGAAGCGGTTCAAGGAAGGGAGGGTCTACGTCCCCCAGCAGGCGGAGCGGGCGATGCAGAGTTTTTTCCGGGAAAGCAATCTCGTGGCTCTTCGGGAGATCGCCCTGCGTGTCACGGCTGATCGGATTAATATCCAAGTTCAGCAATACCGCGAGGCCCAAACCGTCCAGAAAACATGGGCCACTACCGAGCGATTGCTGGTGTGCATCAGCTCGAGCCCTGCCTCCCTCCAGCTGGTGCGGGCCGCAGCCCGTATGGCCAAACAGCTTCACGTAGACTGGATCGCCGCGTATGTGGAGTCCTCCGCAGAGATGCGCCTGCCGGAAAAAGCGAGGGTTCGGGCGATCGAACACCTGCGGCTGGCCGAGCGACTAGGCGCCGAGACGATCGTATTGAGCGGCCAGCACGTCGTCGAAGAAATCATCAACTATGCCCGGTCGCGCAACGTGACCACGATCATCGTCGGACAACCGATGGCCCGGCGATGGAAAACTCGCCTCTTCGGCTCCCCCGTAGATCAGTTGATCCGAGAAAGCGGCGACATCCACGTGCATGTCATCCGCGGCAATCCCAATCCGACGGAACCCTCCAGGCCGCTTCCGCAGCTTGAGAATTCCCGCTTTTCGTACCTGTTTTCCATCGAAGTGGTTTTGGGAAGCTCCCTGTTCTGCGGATTGGTCTACCATCATCTGGCGCTGGCCAATCTGATCATGATCTATCTTTCCGGAGTAGTCATGGTGGCCTGGTATGCCGGCCGAGGGCCCTCCATTCTGGCGTCGTTTTTGAGTGTGTTGACGTTCGATTTCTTCTTCGTCCCGCCGCGCTTCACATTCGCCGTCGCCGATTATGAATACCTGATCACGTTCCTTGTCATGCTGGCGGTCGCGTTGGTGATCAGCGACTTGACCTCCCGCGTTCGCAAACAGGCGGAAATTTCCCGCTTGAGAGAACGGCGGACGGCGGCCCTCTATTCTTTAAGCCGGGAATTGGCCAGCAATCGTGGAGTGGATACGTTGCTTCAAGTGGCTGTGCGCCACATGGCGGAAGTATTCGAAAGCCGGGTGATCTTTTTGCTTCCGAATCCGCAGGGTCGCTTGGTCACCAAAGCCAGTTGGCCGGCCGGTTTTGCGATCGATGACAAAGAGCAAAGCGTTGCTCAATGGGTGTACGACACCGGTGATGTCGCCGGCAAAGGGACCGACACGCTGCCGGCCGCGGAGACGTTGTTCGTGCCGATGTTGGTGACTGGGCAATCGGTGGGAGTTTTAGGAATCCGGCCATCCGATCCGCAGCGTCTCCTGATTCCGGAGCAATTCCATCTGTTGGAGGCGTTCGCGCATCAGGCCGCCTTGGCGCTTGAATGCGATCGGTTATCTGAGGAACATCATCAGACTCAGGTACAGATGGAGACGGAGCGGTTGAAGAACGTGATCTTAAGTTCCATCCCGCACGATCTGCGCACGCCGCTGGCAGCCATCGCCGGTTCAGCCACAAGTCTTCGAGACGAAGGGCAGCGAATGGATCCATCGACGCGTCAGGAACTCGTCCAGAATATCTGCGATGAAACGGAGCGGCTGACCAGCGTGATCAATAATGTATTGGATCTGACCAAGCTGGAGTCGGGCGCCTTGAAATTGAATAAGGACCCGATGCCCATCGAAGAAGTCATCGGATCGGCATTGTCGCGTCTGGAAAAGAAGCTGGGCGGCCGGCCGATCAAAACGGATGTTGCCAAAGAACTGCCCATGGTTCCGATGGATGGCCAGCTGATGGAACAAGTCCTTTTGAACTTGATGGATAATGCCCTCAAATACACGCCGGAAGGTTCTCCGGTTGAGATCAGCGCCCGCGCTGATGGAGAGCAGGTGGTGGTCGAAGTCGCTGATCGAGGCCCTGGCCTTCCTGGCCCGGATGTAGAACGATTGTTTGAGAAGTTCTATCGAGGAAATCAAGCGGGCAGAGAAGGATTCGGGTTAGGGCTGACGATCTGCCGGGGGATTCTCGAAGCTCACGGCGGCCGGATCACCGCCGAGAATCGTTCCGGCGGAGGAGCGGTCTTTCGATTTTTCTTGCCGCTCAAGGACTCATAGCGATGCCGGATCTTAAGACGACGGTACTCATCATCGAGGATGAACTGCCGATCCGCCGCTTCATCAAGGCGGCCGTCAGCAATCAGGGCATCAAACTTATCGAAGCCCCCACTGCCCAAGAGGGGCTGGCGCTGGCCGCTTCCCATAATCCGGAAATCATCCTACTCGATCTGGGCCTTCCCGACATGGATGGGCTAGAAGTTATCCGGAGGTTGCGGGAATGGAACAAAGTTTCCATCATCGTACTCTCGGCCCGCGGCAAGGAAAAAGACAAGGTGCTGGCTCTCGATGCCGGAGCGGACGATTATCTGACCAAGCCGTTTGGCGTTGGAGAGCTCATGGCCAGGATCCGGGTTTCCCTCCGACATGCCCGGATCGTTCCTTCTGCCGATGAACCGGAATTCACAATAGGCGATCTTCGAATCGATCTGGCCAAGCGGCAGGTCTTCATGGGGAAACAGGAGATTCACCTGACGCCGATCGAGTATAAGGTGCTGGCGATGCTGGTACACCACGCCGGGAAGGTTGTCACCCAGCGCCAGCTCTTATTGGAGATTTGGGGGGAAGCCCGGGAAGAGCAAACCCACTACCTGCGCATCTACATCCATCAGCTTCGCCAAAAGCTGGAGGACAATCCTGCTCGCCCTCGCTATCTGATCACCGAAGCCGGCGTCGGCTACCGCCTCCGCACCGAAGAATAAATGCCGGCAGCCAGTACAAACCATTGACTATATCTGGATAGGCAGATATAATTCCGCTGTGAAACTCGCGGATTCCAAAACATTCTTTAACGCACTGGCCGACGAAACGCGCTTGAGAATACTGAACCTCTTAAGCGAGGGGGAACTGTGCGTTTGCGATCTCATCCGTGTCTTAAAAGAACCGCAGTCCAAGATTTCCCGGCATCTTGCCTACTTAAGGCGCGCCCGACTCGTAGAAAGCCGCAAGAAAGGGCTGTGGATGCATTACAGGCTCGCTCCCCAAAGCGCCAGAATCAGCGCTGCGCTCTTGCGCTCTCTCCAGCAAGGGCGTCGCGATTTCGCTGAATTCAAGAAAGACCTGAAGGAGTTCAATCGATGCAAAGGATCCCTGGCGGCCTGTTGCAACTGACGCCATGAAAAGAGTCTTGTTCTTGTGTACGGGCAACAGCGCCCGGTCCCAAATGGCGGAAGGAATCTTGCGGCATTTCGGAAAAGGAGGATTCGAGGTTTTCAGCGCCGGCACGAATCCCTCGGCGGTGAATCCGCTCGCGGTCAAAGTCATGGCGGAGGCCGGGGTCGACATCTCGGCTCAATACTCCAAATCCGTGAGCGAGTTTCTCGGGCAGGATTTTGAATTCATCATCACCGTGTGCGACCGGGCCAGGGAATCGTGCCCTATTTTCCCCGGAGATCCGGAACAAATTCACTGGAGTTTCCCTGATCCGGCGGCTGTGGCAGGCGCCGAGGAAGAGCGCCTGAATGCCTTCCGTAGAACCCAAGCGGAGTTGCTGAGGCGAATCCAGCTTTTTATAGAAGCCCATCCCCCCAAGCCCAATGACTCTCGCGCATAAAGCCTTTGCGGAACTGGCGGGCACGTTCGCCGTCATCTTTGTCGGAGGCGGCACCCTCATCCTTTCAGAGAGATTCCCGAACCTGGTCCCCTCGTTCTGCGTGCCGGTTTCATGGGGGCTCATCGTTTGCCTCATGATCCTGGTTGCGGGAAAGATTTCCGGGGCCCATTTTAATCCTGCAGTAACGCTCGCCTTCGCAGTCGCCAAGAAACTTCCTCCAATCCAAGTTTTGATTTATTGGGGGAGTCAATTTATCGGAGGGGTTGCGGCCGTTCTCCTGCTGATGGCTCTTCAGAAGACCTAAGAGCGATGAATCAGCAGGCGGACGACGCAGATTTACGGGGCGCGGTTCGGCTCGTGGCGATCCTGAATCTGGCGTATTTCGGGATCGAATTCGCGGTCGCCCTCGCGATCGGCTCGGTGTCGCTGTTCGCCGATAGCATCGATTTCCTGGAAGATGCCTCGGTCAACTTCCTGATCCTCGTCGCGCTGGGGTGGAGCGCTGCCCGGCGGGCGCGCGTCGGCATGTTGCTGGCCGGGATCCTACTCATCCCCGGGCTCGCCACCCTCTGGACCGCGTGGCAGAAGATCTCACTGCCGGTGCCGCCCGCCCCCATGCCGTTGTCTTTGGCAGGAGCGGGAGCTTTCGCGGTGAATCTCTCGTGTGCGCTCCTGCTGACCCGGTATCGCCGACACGCCGGCAGTCTGACCCGCGCCGCGTTCCTCTCAGCCCGCAACGATGTCTATGCGAACATTGCAATCGTCGGGGCCGGGTTGGTGACGGCCTATTGTATCCACTCGGCCTGGCCTGACTTGATTGTGGGACTGGGGATTGCCTTGGTGAACGCGCGGGCGGCAAAAGAGGTCTACGCGGCAGCGCGGGAGGAACACCGGGCAGCCGTTCCATAAGTGGTTCAGTCGATGCCTAAGACGGCAAATCCAATTTTTAGCTGTACTGCTAATAATCGGAATCCGATACAGGAATGCTCATTCCAGCAATTCAGGCCTGGGCCTTGTTCCCCAGGCAGGTTATATGTAAGGCATCATTTGTTTGATTTAATCAAACAAATGATGTATTATATCTATCAGAATGAGCACAACGGAGCGGATTATCCATAGCACCGCTGGGATTGAGCTGGTCAGGAAGCTGGCCGAAAGTGGCGATCGAATTTTTACGCTGGAGCAGGTCAGAAAGCTCGCCCCCTCGGTAGGACTCTCTGCGGGCTATCTTCGGCAGGCCCTGCATCATCTGTCGAGATCCGGGTGGGTGGTAAGATTGCGAAAGGGGCTCTATTCTCTTTCCTCTTCCGTCCCCGGGGTTTCCTCTCTGCATGAATTTGAGATCGGGATGGCATTGGTCCATCCGGCGGCGATCAGCCATTGGTCGGCGCTTCACCACCACGGCTTGACGGAGCAGCTTCCCCGGCGCGTTTTTGTATTGACGACCACAGGAGTCTCGATCCCTCGCGACAAGGGTTATCCGGCTGGAGGGGCAATCTACCAATTCGTTCAGGTGAAGCCGGAGCGTTTCTTTGGCATCGAGGAAACCTGGGTGGGTGAAAGCCGAGTCAAGATGACGGATCCCGAACGAACGCTTCTTGATGGCCTGACGATGCCGCGATACTGCGGAGATTTTTCAGAAATCCTGCATGCTTTTCAGGTGCGGGGACCTCAGCTCGACTTGAAGAAGATCATCCGGTATTCCCTTAAACTGGATGTGGCCACGGGTAAGCGGCTCGGATGGATCCTCGAACAGCAGGGGATCAACCTAAGTCGCCTGGAACCTCTTCTGGCGATCCCCAGCAAGGGTTATCGAATACTTGATCCCACCGGTCCCCGCCGTGGGCCGTGCAACCGGCGGTGGATGATTCAGGAAAATCTCCCGGGAAGGGTGAGAAAGTGACGCCGCTTCGCAATCGGCTCTTGGAAGCCCGCAAGCGCCTCAAGCTGCCGTGGGAAGTGCTGGAACGGGATTACCTGCTTTCATGGATTCTGGCCGGCATCGCGCAGACGAAAGCTCTCAAAGAGACGCTGGTTTTTAAAGGAGGCACGGCTCTCAAGAAATGCTACTTCGGTGATTATCGCTTCTCCGAAGATTTGGATTTTTCTGCTGTGGGAAGTTTTTCGATGGGTGAAGCGATGGAAAACGCCATGCGGGAGGTCTGTGTCCGGGCGGTCAAGCTTGTCGATCCATACGCGCTGGTGGAAATCACCTGTGAACGCTACACCGAGAGGGATCCCCATCCGGGAGGACAGGAGGCTTTTACGATCCGGGCACGCTTGCCCTGGCAGTCGACATCGCATACGCGGATCCGGGTAGAGGTCACCGTAGACGAGAAGGTGCTCAAACCATGCTCCAGGCGAACGGTGCTCCATGAGTATGGCGAACCCCTTCAGGCGAGCATCCTGGTTTACTCCTTGGAAGAGATTGTGGCGGAGAAACTCCGGTCGATTCTGCAACATGTGAAGGCGTTGGAAGAGCGGGGCTGGAGCCGCTCCCGGGCTCGGGATTATTACGACCTCTGGCGGATCCTCGGCTCTTACCAAAAACGGTTGGATCTTTCTGATTTCCCTGCCTTCTTGCGTCAGAAATGCTTCGTGCGCGATGTCACCTTCGCGGGATCCGACGCCTTTTTCCCTAAGACCATGCTGGCCATGATCGAAGAGTCTTGGGAGCAGGGGCTCGGCTCTCTGGTTCCTGGGCTTCCTTTGTTTAAAACGGTGATCGGCGAACTTCGTCCACAAATCAAGGCGCTTCTTAGCGCATGAGCTTTAAGGGATTGTTTTCCCGGTTAACGGATATAATCTCCTTTGATGCCGGCGTAGCTCAATGGTAGAGCACCGCTTTCGTAAAGCGGGGGTTGGAGGTTCAATCCCTCTCGCCGGCTCCAGCTTTCAAACAAAGGGCTCAAAGATGCTTGAATCATCGTCGCAAAAAACGTATTCCATTCCCAGGCCTTTCTGGGATCGGATTGGAGTTATTGTGTCGAGCGCGTGCCTGATCCATTGTTTAGCCCTGCCATTTTCGGCTGTTTTTTTGACGGTATGGGGTCTCGACGTGTTCCTTCACGAAAGCGTTCATCAATTCTTGGTTGTGGCACTGATGCTCTCCTCGGCACTTGCTTTTGTCCCGGGCTACCGCGTGCATAGAAGAAAAGCGGTTTTTTACTGGGGCGCGTCCGGCCTGGGCATTTTGTTATTCACTTCATTCCTTCTGCACCACCTGGGATTGCACACGTGGGAGATGCCGCTGAACCTTTTGGGCGGGACGTGCCTTATCCGCGCCCATATTCTCAACCGCACCTTCTGCAGGACGTGTTCAAACTGCCGCCATGAATGACCAGGGATTAAGACCTGATGGCGCACATTCGTAAGCCGCTTGGAGCGGCCGTGGCATTGAACACGGCGGTTTTTATGGTCGAGGCGATCGCCGGCGTGCGGGCGAATAGCGCGAGTCTCATCATGGATGCCGTGCACAATTTCTCCGATGAGCTGGCGTTGATTTGTCTTTTCTTGGCATACTGCATGGCAGTTCGCGTCTCGAAGAGCCTTCAGCGGTCTGCCAACCTGTTCAACTCCGTTGGCTTGATTGCCGTCAGCGGATTGATCCTATGGCAGGCGCTGAACCTCCTGCTGCATCCCCGCCCGGTGATTGGCTGGATGCCGATGACCATCGGGTTGGCGGCCGCAGCCGGCAACTGGGGGGTCGCGCGTGTCCTGCGCCCGTGGCAAGCGCAAAATGCAGCCATCCGGCTGGCCTATCTCCACAACCTTGGCGATGTTTACGTCTCGCTGCTGCCCGCGCTTGCCGGTGTTCTCATCAGCATCTCCGGACTGTCGCTGTTCGACCCGCTTCTCGCAGCAGTTGTAGCGCTGTGGATCATTGCTTCAACGGTGCAGGAATTTAGACGGTCGGGCGAGGCCTTGCTATGGCCGGAAAACGTGACCTGTGCTCACGTCGCCATGAGTGAGGTTGAAGCGATGCGTTGATTACTGTGCTAACCTGGTGCTAACAGAAGAGGCCGAACCAGCATGAACGACGGGGAATCAGGCAGGAAACAGGGTTGGCGCAAGTCCTACGTACCCCAACGATTAGGGAACAGAGGCAATCAGCAGCCAAACATCGAGGGGATTTCGTAAAGCGCGGGTCGGAGGTTCGAATCCTCTCGGCGGCTCCATTTCTTGCGTGAGTGGGTGATCAGTTCTCGGAGGAGCATGCCTCACCAGACGATCGTGGTCATCGAGGACGAGAAGAATATCGTCCGGGTCCTCACCTACAACCTGGAGCGGGAGGGGTATCAGGTGCGCGTGGCGACCGACGGCGCCGTGGCGCTGGAGACGATCCGGCGCCAGCTCCCCGATCTCGTCCTGCTCGATCTGATGCTCCCCACGCTCGACGGCCTCGAGGTCTGCCGGCAGCTGCGCGCGGATCCGAGGACGGCGCAGGTGCCGATCATCATGCTGACCGCCAAAACTCAGGAAGCGGATCGGATCGTCGGGTTGGAACTGGGAGCCGATGATTACCTGCCGAAACCATTCAGCCCGCGAGAGCTCGTCGCGCGCGTCAAGGCGGTGCTCCGCCGGGCCCAGCGGGGCGAGGCCCCATCGGTCTGGCGCTGCGGGACACTCCAGGTGGATTGGGAGCGCCGCGTCATCAAGTCCAAACAGCGGGCGATCGAGTTGACCCCCAAAGAATTCGCGTTGCTGAAGGCCCTGGTGGAGGCCCGAGGCCGCGTCCTCTCCCGCGAGACCCTGTTGGAACGGGTCTGGGGGTATGATCAGGCCGTGGAGATCCAGAGCCGGACCGTGGACCTGCACATCAGCCAACTTCGCCAGAAACTCGGTCCGGAGGGCAAGCGGATCCTGACCGCCACCGGGGCGGGGTATCGGTTCCAGATGCCGGACGAAGAGTAGCCCAGATGCCCCCGTTGTGGGTGATCGCGGTCGGGGTCGCAGGGGCCGGGCTGCTCGTCACGGGGATAAGCGGATGGCGGCTGCGTCGGGTGCGGCGAACGCTCACAGACCTCCTGGCCTCGTCGAGGATGACGGCGGAGACCCTGCAGGCGAAGATTCAGGAGCTCGAGACCAGCCGGAGCCAGCTCGAGGGCATTCTCCACAGCATGGCGGAGGGGGTCTTCGCGGTCGGGCCGACCGGCGACCTCCTGCTCGTCAACGCCGCGGCCCGCGAGATCTTGGGGGTGGCCCATGGGGCGGCGGCGGGGGCGCGGGCGGGGGATCTGATCCGCCAGCCGGAGCTCCACGAGCTCGTCCGTCAGACCCTGGCGACCGCGGCGCCCCAGCGGCGCGATCTCACCCTCTATGCCCCCTCGGAACGCCATCTGCGGGTCCACGCGACGGTCTGCCAGACCCCGACGGGTCGGGGCGTCCTCGTGGTGCTCCACGATATCACTGATCTGAAACGGCTGGAGACACTCCGTCGGGATTTTGTGGCGAACGTTTCGCACGAGCTGAAAACCCCGCTGACCGCTATTCGAGGGGCCGTGGAGACGTTGCTGGAGGGAGCGCTGAGCGATTCCACCCACGCCCGCCCATTCGTGGAATCCATGGCGGAGGAATCCGCGCGCCTGACCCGGCTCGTCGACGATCTCCTGACCCTCGCGCAAGTGGAATCCCGGCAGCCGGCGCCGCCGCGAGACCCGATCCCCGTCCAGGTCTTCCTCCAAGAGGAATGTGTCCGATACTCCCCGCTGGCGCAGGCCCACCAGATCGCACTGACGACCGAAGAGGTCAGCCCGTCCCTGACCGTGCTTGCGGACCGGCGTGAATTGGCGCAGGCGGTGGGGAATCTGTTGGACAACGCCATCAAGTACAACCACCCAGGGGGCCGCGTGACCGTGCGGGCCTCGGCGGCGCCCCCGGCGTGCCACATCGAGGTGGAGGATACTGGCATCGGCATTCCCGCCGAGGATCTCCCGCGCATCTTTGAGCGCTTCTACCGCGTCGACAAGGCCCGCTCGCGCGACACGGGCGGCACCGGCCTCGGACTCTCCATCGTCAAGCACGTCGCCGAGACCCACGGCGGCTCGGTCCAGGTCGAGAGCCAGTCCGGCCGCGGCTCCCGCTTCACCCTGACACTCCCGCTCGCGTAGTCCGATTCTCCGCTCGCCACTCCTTACACCATCGTTACAGATCCGTCATCAGTTCCTGACGCCCCTTCAGTATCCTTGTCACCATACACACACACGATGGCACACACAAGGAGATACTCCATGATGCACGAATCCGAGAAGGTGGTTCTGGCCGTCCGGAGTCAGATCCAGACGCTCCAGGGGCTGCTGCACTACCTGGAGAGCCAGGGGCTCTGGTCGGAAGAAGATCTGCGCTATTGCCGCGCCACCCTGCGTCGATCAGCCCGCGACCTGCTGACCGTCAGCCGGGGCCCGCTGGGATCCATCGATCTGGTTGTTCTCGACACCAACCGATAACACGACAAGAGGAGTCTTGGTCATGACACGGACGATTCGCACCCTCATCCTCGCCGTGGCGGGATGGGCAATCATCACCTCAGGCATGGCCTGGGCGTCGGAGACGGACGCGCTGCTCAGCAAGCTCGTGGAAAAGGGGATCCTCACCACCAGCGAGGCCCAGGAAGTCCGCAATGAGATGGCGAAGGATGCGGGTCCTACCGCGAAGGCGCGGGAAGAGGATACCAAGGATACTGTCAAGAAGATGGCCGGCGGCAGCTGGTTGGACAAGGTGAAATGGGGTGGCGACCTACGCCTGCGCCATGAAACGCAGTTGCGAGACCCGGCCATCACGCGCAACCGGGAACGGTTCCGTCTGCGCTATGGATTTAAGGCCACGCCCTGGGATCCATTGGAGATTGGGGTACAGCTCGGGACCGGGACCAGCGGCGACCCGATCTCAAACAACCAGGCCTTCAACAATACCTTCGATAAGAAGGCGATTTTCGTGGATAAGGCCTACATGAAATACACCCCCTGGTCGTGGGTGAGTGTCACCGGCGGCAAGATGGACAATCCATTCCAGACGACCGACATCGCCTGGGACCCTGACACGACCCCCGAAGGGGCCGCGTTGCAGCTCAAGAGCCCGGGGGCGATTCCAGGGTTGGATCGATGGCTGACGGTCAAGCCGTTTGCCAACGCGGGGATTTTTTCCCTGAATGAGCTGAACACCTCCAAAAAGGACCCGGCGATGTACGGTGCCCAGGGGGGAGCCGATATCGATCTGCTCTGGGGGTGGACGTTCCAGCCCTCGGTCGCCTACTATGATTTCGCGAATGTGAAGGGGCAAACCGTCTCCAATCTGAATAGTACGTACACCAGCGGGTTCGGCAACACGACGACGGGGAGTGGGGCGTCGTCCGTGTTCAGTTACGACTATAACGTCCTGGACGTTTTGGGTCGCCTGAACCTGCCCGACGTCTTCGGCCAGCCGGTCACGATCGTCGGCGATTGGGTGTCCAATGTGGCGTATTCATCGCCGGCGTCGGACAACGGGAAGATCGACAACAACGGGGCGTGGCAAGCGGGCATCGAGGTCGGCAAAGTCACCGAGAAGTTCGGCAGCTTGAAGGGGACCTACTATTTCAAGCGGCTGGAGAGCAACGCGACCTTCGGTCCGCTGACCGACTCTGACTTCGGCGGGGGCGGGACAAACCACTACGGCCACATCATGTCCCTGCAGATGGGCTTGAACAAGTGGGCCAATGTGGTCCTCAAATACTACCGCGCGGACGAAATCATCGGCACCCAGAACCGCAACAATACGGTGCAGGCCGATCTGAACGTGAAATTCTAAACAAAACCCTTACACAATCCTGACAATTGACTGACAGTCGGGAGAGAGAATGGAGACGATCATGATGAAGAAGACCTGCTCGATGGTGGTTGCGCAAACCGCGGCCGCCCTGCTCGTGGCGGCGCTGGCGTGGGCGGCAGGCCGGCCGCTCTTGATCAACGGGGCCGGGGCGACCTTCCCGTACCCGATTTACACCAAATGGTTCTCGGAGTTCGCCAAGCTCGATGGCTCCGTGAATTTCAACTATCAATCGATCGGCTCCGGCGGCGGCATCCGGCAGATCACGGCGCAGACGGTGGATTTCGGCGCCAGCGATGGGCCGATGACCGATGAACAGTTGCAAAAGGCGCCGTCGCCGGTCCTCCACCTCCCCACGGTGCTCGGCGGGGTAGTCCCGATCTACACGCTGCCGGAGGTCTCCGCCCCACTCCAGTTCACCCAGGGGGCACTGGCCGGGATTTTCTTGGGGACGATCACCTCCTGGAATCACCCCGAGATCGCCAAGGCCAATCCGGGCGTCACGCTCCCGAACAAACCGATCGTCGTCGTGCACCGGTCGGATGGGTCGGGGACGAGCTACATCTGGACCGACTTCCTCTCCTCGGCCAGCCCGGCCTGGAAGGCGAAGGTCGGAAAATCCACCTCGGTCAACTGGCCGGTGGGCCTCGGCGGCAAGGGGAATGAGGGGGTGGCAGGATTGGTCAAGCAGACGCCCTACGCCATCGGGTACGTGGAGCTGGGGTATGCGACCAACAACAAACTCCCGTACGGTCGCGTGCAGAACCGGGCGGGGCAGTACGTCGAGTGCACGGCGCAGACGGTGACAAGCGCGGCGGCGGTCGCCGCCGGGAGAATGCCGAAAGATTTTCGCGTCTCCATCGTGAATGCCTCCGGCGCCGACTCCTATCCGATCGCCAGCTATACGTGGCTGTTGGTCTACCGACAGCAGACGGACAAGGTGAAGGGAGAGGCGCTGGTCAAATTCCTCCGGTGGATGGCGAAAGAAGGGCAGCAGTATACGGAACCGCTAGGATACGCCCCTCTTCCACCCGAAGTGGCCGTGATGGTGGAACAGGCGATTGAGCGGATCCAGCTCCCGACGTAACGGAGATCGTGCGTTTCGCGCCGTCAGCCTGACGCTGGCGCTGACGATCCTGGGGATCGTCGTTGGGCTGGCGGGGGCCCTGACCTGGAATTCGCGGTTGGCCCTCCGAGCATTTGGAATCCCTTTCCTCTGGGGCACGACCTGGGATCCGGTCGCGGAACTGTTCGGCGCCCTCCCGTTTATCTACGGCACCCTAGTCACTTCCATCCTCGCGCTCCTCCTGGCGGTGCCCCTGGGCCTCGGCACCGCCATTTTTTTGTCGGAGCTGGCCCCGCCGCGCCTCTCGGAGGTTGTCGCCTTCTTGGTCGAGCTGCTGGCCGCGATCCCGAGCGTGATCTACGGGCTCGTCGGGATGTTCGTCGTGGTCCCCTGGGTCCGCACCGCGGTGGAGCCGTCGGTCTCGCACTGGCTCGGCTGGCTGCCGCTGTTCCGGGGCGCCCCGTACGGGGTGGGCGTCTTCACCGCGGGGCTGATTCTGACGGCGATGATCGTGCCGTTCATCACGTCGGTCTCACGCGAGGTGTTGCTGGCGGTGCCCCGGCCGCAGCGGGAGGCCGCATTGGCCCTCGGGGCGACCCACTGGGAGACGGTCTGGACCGCCATCCTCCCCTACGCCCGGTCGGGGATCGTCGGCTCGATCTTCCTGGCGCTGGCACGGGCGCTCGGCGAGACGATGGCCGTGACGATGGTGATTGGGAATCGCCCGGAGATCCGCGCCTCGCTCTTTGAACCGGGCTACACGATGGCGGCGGTGCTCGCGAATGAATTCACCGAGGCCACGACGGACCTCTATCTGCATGCGCTCATCGAGATCGGCCTGGTGCTCTTTGTGATTACGATTGTGGTCAATGGGATCGCGCGACTGCTCCTGCTCGGCATGGGGCGGACCGCCGAGGTCCGCGTATGACGCGCCCCATGCGACGCCGGCGGGTGGCCAGCGCGCTGGTGTTTGGTGTGACGGCCGGGTGCGCCGCGCTGACGGTCTCCACCCTGTTTTTCCTGCTCGGGTATATCGTCTGGCACGGCATCGGCGGGCTGAACTGGGCGTTCTTTACCCAGTTGCCGAAGCCGGTCGGGGAGCTCGGCGGGGGCATGGTCAACGCCATCGTCGGCACCGCGAAGCTCCTCTTCCTCGCCACGGCCATCGGCATTCCGATCGGTTGTTTCGGCGGGATCTACCTGGCCGAGTTCGGCCACGGGCGGCTCGCGTTCCTGGTCCGGTACGCGGCTGATGTGTTGAACGGCGTCCCCTCCATCGTGATGGGGATCTTCGCCTACACCTTGATCGTCCTGCCGATGCGGCAGTTCTCCGCACTGGCAGGCGGCTTGGCCTTGGG
>Ga0209515_10002908_pt1 | contig 25248 bp, 15 predicted proteins | sample Subgroupgradi54m_FD_187454 | JGI IMG/M metagenome (GOLD analysis project Ga0209515, IMG submission 187454) | Subsurface groundwater microbial communities from S. Glens Falls, New York, USA - GMW60B uncontaminated upgradient, 5.4 m (SPAdes)... ... | reverse complement strand
CGTCAAAAAAAACTGAGCGTTAAGGATATGAGCCGGATATCTGCAAGTGAAACTCAGGTTATATCAAGAAGGTGATCGAACACACTCGACACCATTTCCTCATTGCACAATTTTTATAAGCAATTGGCTAGAGGGGCAAGAACTGCGAGCTCTGGACGAATTCCGCAACCTTTTTCTCGCCAATGATCCCGAGACACTAGCAATGGTGGCGCAAGTGAAGATGCTCGTGGCGCAACAAAGCGCACGGGAGAACTATGGGGCGACCGTCGATGCGTGAGCCTGTTTTGCAAGTTCTGCTCGCTCGCGTGGCGTGGGAGAGCAGAGCAACGCATACAGCTCAAGCAGGCTTGAAGCGGCCTCCCGTGCTTCGTCAACTGAAAGACGCTCTCCGAGTTCGTGCTCGCAGATGTCCATAAATTCTTTCAGTGATTCGTCGGATATTTTCATGGGGTCAACATAGCAAGATTCCGCTGTCGTGCACGAGGGGAAATGTGTGCCTGGGCGACACATTTCTCTACGGGTGCAGTTCATAGAATTTCTTTGCTTCATTAAAAAACGGCCGGTCTATGTCGGAATCCGTCTTAAGGTTCCCATCTCAAAAACTTTAGCCTAGAATCGGTCATCATCAATGAGCCGATAGCTATGAAACTCAAAGCCCCTGCATTCGAAATACCTTCAGACGACCCATTCAAAAATGATCTGCTCAGTCGCAAGCAGAGCGCAGAAGCGCTTACACAGCTTATTCGTTCGGCTGATGAGCCATTAGTCCTGTGCATTAATGCAGCATGGGGCGAGGGAAAATCCACATTCCTTGCGATGTGGCGCCAGATGCTAAACAACGAGAATTTCAAGACGCTTTATTTCAGTGCTTGGGAAAACGATTTTTCTGATGACGCTGTAGTGTCTTTAATTGGAGAGCTTGAGCTTGGTATTGAAGCACTGTCATTAGATAAACAGCAAGCGTCTGCTGCAAAAGCGGGACTAAAGAAAGCCAAAAAGTTCGGTGCAGCACTCATACGACGTGGTATTCCCACTGCCGTGAAGATGGCAACTGCCGGCGTGGTTGATTTGGATGAAATCTCCGAGAAGGCGCTCGCAGATTATGGAGAGAAAGTTGCGGAGGAGCAGATAAAGCAATACGAGGCTTCAAAGAAATCGGTGGCAGGGTTCAAAGAACAACTGAGTGAATTTGCAAAGGTCACTGCCTCGAAAGACGAGGAAGCGCTTCGTCCACTTGTCATCATCATCGATGAATTAGATCGCTGTCGCCCAACTTACGCTATCAAGATACTTGAAGCAGTGAAGCATTTCTTTTCTGTGCCGAATGTCGCTTTTGTTCTTGCTGTAGATCGAGAGCAGCTTGGGCACTCGATTCGGTCGATGTATGGCGTTGGCATGGATGTTTCCGGTTATCTGCGACGATTTATTGATATTGACTACCATTTGCCATTGCCCGACAAGGGCGCTTTTTGTAGAGCGCAGTTTGCGCGCTTCGGATTGATAGACTTATTCAAAAGCCGAAACATTCGTGGCAATGAATATGATCGAACAAATTTTGAAGAAATATTCTCTGAATTATTTGCAGCGCTTGGATTTTCTTTGCGCGAACAGGAGCGCTGCTTTACGTTATTAAGTTTGGCCCTCCGCATTACTCCAAATGACTATAGGCTGTTCCCTCATTTGCTCAGTCCGCTCATTATTCTCAAAACCAAGAACCCCGTTCTCTATCGTGAATTCGTTTGTGGTCATAAAGATCACCATGATGTCTTGCGTTATATCAGTTCGACCCCATTGGGGCGGAATTTCTTGTATTCGCATTTGGGGGCGGTGGTGGAGGCTTTTCTCGTTGGTTGCCGTTTCGGTAGACACGCACTGGATGTTGATGTGCTTGAGCCGTATAAGAAAATCTGGGAAGACACTTCCGCGAGCGCAGCGGAAAGAGAAAGAGCGGAGCGGATACTGAAGTTCCTGGGCTCGCATGAGTTTAACGATGCTTTCGGGACGCTTAATTACGCGCTGTCGAAGATTGATCTGGTTACGAATTTTAGACAGTAGCGTTGTACTCAGTTTGCCAATTCACAATGCTATCCTTCTCGCAATGCTGCAACCGTAGTAAGTGCGGGAGTCGGAATCCGTCCTAAGATTCACACGGAAAGAGCAGTGACTTAGAATCGCCAGATGTTTGGCGCTTGGAGATTTGCAATGAAGAGAGATTGGGACTACATCAGAAAGCTGCTCACTGACGTCGAAGAGGACAGTGATGTGCTTGCCGATATGCCGACCCAGCCAAGATGGACAGATGATCTGACCGAACAGCAATACAACGAGATATACAAAAAATATAAAGAGGCGGATGACCGCATTTGCGGACACTTGGAGCTGCTCACCGAGAATGGCTATATCAAAGGTCTGAAGGTTGAACAGGGGGCGAGTGGTGAGTGGCAATGCTCAATGTACAGCCCTCGCCTCACCATGGCGGGACATGACCTCCTCAATACGATGCGCTCGGATGGGGTTTGGGAAAAGATTAAAAAGACTGCAAGGGACAAGGGTGTTGAGCTGACATTTGACGTCATCAAAACTATCGGGGCCGCGCTCCTCAAACAACTGTTTCCCTAGATGGATACTCTTTTCTCCTACCGGATCGCTTATGGCGTATAGCAGAGAATTCATAAAATGAAAATCACGTCCCTACAAATCTCCAACATCCTCAGCTTCAAATATTTTGAAGATATTTCATCGGCCCCGAAGATTACCTTTGAGAACGGCCTGAATATTCTTATCGGTCAGAATGGCGCAGGAAAATCTACTGCACTCGAAGTTATCAACTTTGTCTTTAAGAGAGTGCTTCTGACCCAGTTCGACATCAATCAGGATTTGTACTCAAAGAAAAGCACTATTCCTTCTAATGAAAAAAAAGGCATAGTGACTAGACCAAATAATCAGACCTATACAGGGTTTAGATTAGAGCCGAACTGGAACTCGCCAAATGAATCTCAAAAAATCAAGATCGAAGTCAGCCTCGACGAAATCGATAAGAATAACCTCGCTACACTTGAGGCGAACAAGGAAAAATTACACCTCATTACCAGTACCTACTCCAATGACAATATTTCTAATTTCACTCCTACTCAAGACCTGTTAACCGTTGAGATCACGCTTCATAAAGCGGATAAGAATTTCACATTGGCGTTTGCCCCTGACAACACTGATCCGGGATTTTTGTACCTTATCAAATACAACTTCTACAAGGAACTCATCACCCTATACAACTTGGAGCATCCTGATGATCCCATCCAACCGCTCTACGAATCTTTTACCCTCATAGGTAGCTATAGAAATTATCATGGCTTTACGCCATCGGTAACGTTGGGGGCGACAGGTGCTCCACAACAAATTCAAAGCATCCGAAATAATGAATTTGCGAAAAGCACAAATGCGAATGAGCAATCCGAACCAGCCATCTTTAGTTTGGTTCGATTGCGAATCGCAGACAAACACTATTCTCTATATGGGGTCATTGAAGCAAAGCAAGCTGAGGAGCAAGCGAATCAAGAGGGCTTTCTGGCCAAAATAAATACCAAACTGAAGCTAGTGAACTTAAAGATTGAGGTTCGACTCGCAAAAAAACAAACTTGGGATTATTCCTTTTCGTTTTTTGATACCGCAAGAGACAAGCCGCTCATCGATATCGACAGCCTCAGTGCCGGACAAAAATCCATTATTCATCTTGTATTTGAAGCATATGGACGTGGCGACTTAAAGGGTGGTCTAGTCATTATTGATGAACCCGAGATTCATTTGCATTACCAATTCCAAAACGAATATCTCAGGATCATCGAAGAAATTAACAAGGAGCAAAGTTGCCAATATATTTTGGTTACCCACAGCGAAGCCTTAATCAATTCAAAGACCATTGACAAGGTAAAACGCTTCGCACTGAATGCAGAGAATTACACCGAGATCAAATCGCCAGGTATCCAAGAGGATCAGAAGACCCTTATCAAAATCCTCGACAACACCAGATCGACGTATGCCTTCTTTGCGAGAAAGGTGGTGCTCGTTGAGGGCGATACTGACCGGTACTTTTTTAAGGCGGTGTTTCAAGAATTGCGTCCTGACTTAAACCAAGAAATTGCGATTCTCGATATTGGCGGCAAGGGGAATTACAAAAAATGGAGCGGGTTCTTTTCTGGCTTTGGATTGCAGGTGTATTACATAGGCGATTTTGATAATGTCTTCTCGGCACATTTATCTGAACGCGCCATTATTGAGCGTCCTCAAAAAGAAGCCGCAGAAGATGAGGCAAAGCAAGCCAAGCTAGATAACCTAAGTCAAGAAGCGCAAGCAAGTTTACGGAGCGCTCATGAAGCATTGCTTGCAGATCATGATTTTCTGACGAAGCCAAAAAGAGCGCCGTGGAAGTTGTTGTTGGATCGGTTTGTTGGTTTGGTGAAGATCGAAAATCAGGAAATCGTTCAGAAAATAAAAGAAACGAATCAGGATATTGAAACGAAAATTGAACAAAAATATGCAGAGAAGATATACATCTTAAAGGCCGGAGCCGTAGAACAATATATCGGGACATCACACGGGGAATTAAGCGAGGTAATTGATTTTTGTAGAGACCAATTGGCTGCGTGGTTGCAGACCGATTGTACGAAAGCGCGGGAAATCAAGACTATTGTTGAAAAAGTCTCAGCGTAAATTCCCCAGTCTTTTTGAGTACCTCACGGGTGCTTTTGAAATGCTGAATTTTGTCGAAAGGTTTTACACTGGCAACTTCTACAGGTTCACTACACTGAGCAACACTCCCTGAATACGCGCCATATGCATAGTTTGGTATGGATTATGCGTCGATACAACCCTTCACATAAAAGACTTGGACGCATCGCATTTGCTGATGCCAGAACCGGGCGTCACAGGGAGGTCGCCGTGTCCAAATCGTTCTCAGTTTTTCTCAGACTTGTCCTCATCGTTGCGAGTGTTTCGTTGTTGTCGAACGGACATGCGGCACCGATTACCTTCTTCGATGATTTCAATCGGCCCGACGGCACTGTTGGAAATGGGTGGTTGAATACTTCAGGAAATATTAACGGCAATTTGATTCTCCGAAACGGAGAGTTGTCTGCATCAAACTCAGACGGTGCGGCAGGAATATATCGGCCAATCGGTTTCAGTGCTCCGGTAACGGTTGAGGCAACAATCAAAGAGAACAATGGCTTTGGAGGTCTCTTACGCCGTTACGATTCGGGATTTTCACTTCTCAGTGATGGGTCACTAGGGAGCGGATACGGCATAAGATTTTCGCGCTCCGATCAGAACTACAACAACTCGACAATTTTTCTCCAGGATAACGGCAATACGATTGCTTCAATTCTTACACCGTTTCAATTCGGTTCTCAGATTCAAACGAATTTCACTTGGCAACCAAACGGAAGTATTAACGGGATATTAAATAGCTCGGGCAATACATTTAATTTTTCATTTGGCCCACAGGCAATTCAGAGTACCGGTAGCAATCTCGCAATAGTCGAATCTTTTACGGACAGTCGATCGCCCGTGCTCACTCATCCAAGGGTTGATGATGTGAAGTTAACATACGACGGGGTGGCCATGCCACCTCGACAAATAGTATTTCTAAATTTCGACTCCGCACATTTTGATGATTTCGGAAGTCGCGGGAATGGTGCTTTTGTGCCGGCGAGTTTTAGTACCACAGGTCTTTCGCTACCAATAAACGCTGTTCTAGCTTCAAAAGAAGACGTTAAAAACTTAATTATTTCAAAGATCGGCGCGCTATTTTTGCCATATGGCGTTGACGTTGTTACTGGGCGACCCGCTAGTGGTGAATACTCCGAAATCGCATTTAGCGATCGATCTGCCTTTTCGAGCGAGGGTGGAATCCGAGGACTCCTCGCGCGCATTACAACAAACGGAGTGGCGGAAAGGGTTGATATTAGGAATCCAGTCAGAAACGATAGGGCAATTGTTTTCGGCCCAGTTTTTCCAGATTGTATATTTGCAGAGTGCTTTGCTAATGAGCTGACCAATGTAGCTGCTCATGAGATCGGTCATTTGCTTGGTCTTATTCATCTGAATCCAGACGGGTATCTGATGACACAAAATGATGGGTCGCCATCTGGAACGGCACGTATATTTGGGACAGGGGCCCCAGTCTATAGCCCCGAGCAGAAACTTGGCGTAACGCAACAGAATGATCGTTATGAGCTTTTCCAGTCTGTAGGCGGTAGTTTAAGTCCGTCATATTACGGAGATCCGACAGATCTTGATACCGCGATAAATTCCGGGACGTTTCACGTTAGCGGAATCGCTGGCTCATTTACGTTCTATAAGTTTCATTTATTCTTAATCCAAAACACTGACAACGATGTGCTTCCGCTTGAAATCTTTTATGCGGACGAGATATCGCGCTTTCCGCAACTGAATTATGCTGGTCTAATAGTTCCAGGGGCTCGAATTATGGCTGTTGCGGCCTCAAGCGCGCTAGGAGACTACGATATATTTGGGCTTCATGATATTACTGAGCTAAATTGGACCGATGAGTCCTTCGAGCACTTCCTGACTTACGGGCTTCCTTTGCCTGGACAAGGTTCTTCAGACTCTCTCCCACTGTTTTTATTTGGAGGAAATGGTGAGAAGTCACTGCTCGCAACCCTGACGGTCTCCCAACAAAGCATCCCTGAGCCGCCAACTTTACTACTTTTACTTATTGCAATAGTCATACTTAATATAGTTTCACGTCGATTCCAAACAAGGAAATACTGCAACTGGGAATATTAGGTTGTGCAGCAAGCCACTTCCCATAGGAAGAGTTTGGATCGATGAGTTGTGAGATAGGCTGATCACAAGAAGGAATTATTCGACTAATTACCTTGATCAACAGTAATGCTGTACCCAAACAGATGAAAAAAATCAGAATTATTAATTTCAGCTTCTTTTTAGAAAACATACTCTTCAGTATCTCAAGAAAGACCCATTCGTCAAGAGGGTCTAATGTATGGAAGAAAACAAAACCCCACCATCTCTGGCGGGGTTTAATTCATTGCACGTTCCTCTTCAACTCCTCATACACCTCAAACAAGTTATGCATCGCAAGCGTGATGCGTTGCACTTGCGTCGGTGTGTAATGTGCTTCGTCAATATCATCGTGATACACCGCAAGCATGTCGAGTATCGGTTCCATCGCTTGTGTCGGTGATGGTAGTGGTGGCTCAGGCTTCACCTGAATACCATGCTTCATCCTTCCCACTGCATGCTTTCCTGTTTTCCCATGCTTCCCGTGATGGAGCCAGACATCGACGGCACACTGAAGTGAGTGCTGTGCCTGATCGACATACCCTTGCTGTGATTTGGTGAGGAAGGGACAGTCGGCAAAGACAGCAAGCTCCTCAGTCATTGCAAACAGGATCTCTGCCAGGGATACGCGATTGAGTTCGTGAAGCGATGTGGCAAGGTCACGTTTCCGCTTCATGCTTTTCATGTCTTTCATGACAGCATCCCCTGTTCGGCAAAGGAGAACGACACATTCCCTCCCACCACGACATGATCGATCACTTTCACATCAACGAAATGCAGCGCCGTTTGCAAACATGCCGTGAGTGTGCGATCCGCGATACTGGGCTCGGTCACTCCCGAAGGATGATTGTGGGCAAAGATGGCGCCTGCGGCATTGAGCTGTAGTGCGCGCTTCACCACTTCACGCGGATAGACAGAGGTTTGTGAGAGCGTGCCACGGAAGAGTTCCTCCGCCACAATCAAACGATTCTGCGTATCGAGGAAGAGCACGACGAAACTTTCATGCTGCTGTCCGGCAAAGAAGAGTTTGAGATAGTTTGCGACAAGCACGGGTGAGGAAAGCTGATCGCGCTCGCGTAACTCTTCCACCAACCACCGTGCGACTAATTCCTTTGCGGCAATGAGTGGTGCGATCTCGCCGGGAATGACTCCCGTCTCCTGTTCAAACAATGTACGCAGTTCACCGCGATACCACTTTTGGGTGGCATCGCTTCCAATGAGGCATTCCAAGAGTGCCTCGGTACTCGTGTGGGTATAACTCATAGCGGATAGAGCTCCTGATAAAGAAGGACAAATGTCCGCTACTCATACTTATGCAGGAATCGAAAATGGTCATGAGGGGATTTTTGTGCCTGCATGGCACACAAATCCATCCGTGTCGGAAGTGGTGCGGCTCGCTAAGGTGAGCCGCATGTGGAATGAAAATCAGGTTTCGTATTTCGGACAAACCAACGGACGCCTCCCGCACAAGACCTTCGGCATCAAACAACGCGACCGGCTTTTTCATACGTATGCGATTGGTCGTACCGGAGCGGGAAAGACCACACTGCTTGAGACATTGTTTCTTCAGGACATGGAGCAAGGCCGTGGCTGTGCATTGATTGATCCACACGGAGACTTGGCAGAGCGGCTTGCGGCACAAGTACCTCCCGAACGACAAGCCGATCTCGTCTATATGAACGTGGCTGATCCTAACCAACCATACGGATACAATCCGCTCCGCCATGTACGCGGAGACAAGATACCGCTTGCGGCATCAGGACTGATCGAAGCCTTGAAGAAACTCTGGGATGATGCCTGGGGGCCGCGCATGGAGCATATTCTCAGGAATACCCTCTTTGCGCTCTTGGAGTATGGCGAGGCAACGCTTCCCGATGTGCTGCGTATGCTCACGGACAAACCGTTTCAGTATGAAGTCATGAAGCGTGTCACCAATCCCCAAGTGCGGAACTTCTGGCTCAAAGAGTTTCCCCAATACAATCCTCGCTATCGGCAGGAATCCATTGCACCAATCCAAAACAAGATCGGTGCATTTCTCGCTGATCCGCGTCTCTATCGGATGCTCACTGCACCACCCATTGATCTCCGTATTCGACAGCTCATGGATCAAGGAAAGATTCTCATTGTGAATCTCTCCAAGGGCAGACTCGGTGAAGACACGGCGAATCTCCTGGGCGCACTCTTAGTTTCCACCGTGAGTCTTGCGGCATTCAGTCGAGCGGAATTGCCGGAGCATACCCGCCGTCCCTTCTTCCTCTATATCGATGAATTCCAGAACTTCACCACGCTTGCCGTGGCGAGTATGGTGTCCGAGTTACGCAAGTTCAATGTGGGATTGGTGCTCGCCCATCAGCATTTGCATCAATTGGAGCCGGATGTGCGGCATGCCGTCCTTGCCAATGCCGGCACCGTGATTGCCTTTCGTCTGGGGCCGGAGGATGCGCCAATCATTGCGAAGGAACTTGCGCCGGTCTTTGGTGCGGAAGACCTGGTGATGCTCCCGCACCATCACATTGCACTGCGCCTTATGATCGACGGCGTACCCACCCACCCCTTTAGCGCCACCACGCTTCATCCGAAACAACTGCATTAAGGGTGCTTTTTCCTGATTCTTGTCTATGCTGTGGGGATAATCAAAAAGGGAGGTTCATCATGTCGCGTGTCATACCCACCAGCATCATTTCCCACTGGAATCACCGGATCGAAAACGTCAAAGAGTCATCGGATCAGTTCTATGCTGAAGTCGAACGATTGCTGACCGCGCATGAGATCAAGAAACTCCGCTGTGATCGGGTGAAGATTTCCGAGGGTGGCATCTTCTCGGCGAATCGCGAGTATCTGCAAATCTGCCGCGATCATCATGTCTTCTATATCTGCGCTGCTCCCTTTGGCAAAGGGTTCTTCGTGTCCTGGTGGCTCGGCTATGTGGAGTCGGGACTCATGGCGTGGCTTGGCGGACTTCCGATCATCGGCTTCTTCGTCCGCAACTTCCTTCAACCTGTCACATACTACAAAGTCGATACCGGTCTCATGTTTCAGACCGTGACGCATAGTGCCGTGACGGAAGCCTTGGACAAGATGCTCTCGGGAATTGGCTCCAAGGCACTGTCGGATGTGGAGCGGAAGCCGGTGATGCGGGACTTCTTTGCACAGATGAGTGCGCAGTAGCGGGAGTATGGCTGCCTCACTTCCTGAGCGCATCACTCAAAGCTTCTACGCATGGGAGACGCGGGGGCGCGGCTGGACGCTTGCCGACTATCCCGTTTCCCTTGAGCCGCCGCATCGACCGTTCTTTGTGCTTCCCGAAATTGGGGCAACGCACAAAAACGAGGACTTCGATGATGGGAAGCGACCAACACTCTTGAGTTCACTTATCGACGGCATGAATGGTCTGCTTGCACCGAGAGTTCGTGAAGAGGAAGTCGAGCCGTTTGAAGAACAGCCACCGTTTCCGGTACTCCCTCATGGCAGCCTTGTCGCACTCCGCATCCTCGTCCCTTCCGACTATGAAGCCCGCGCCGATGTGTCGGGACGACTCCTGCTCGCACTCTCGGCAGCCGTGCAGCCGGTGTCGGTGGAGTTCATCGGTCATGCCGGCATAGTCTCCATGCAGATCGTCTGTGCGGAAGCGGATCGCGATCATGTACTGCAAAGTATTGAGGGCTATATCCCCGAGGCAAGTATTCTTGAAAGCGATGATGTGCTCGCACAGCGCTGGGATGCTTCACAGGAAAATGTCGTCATTGACTTTGGTCTCGCGGACGAATTCTTCCTCCCGCTCCAAACCCTTTCTTCACTCCACATTGATCCATACATTCCGCTTGTCGCGGCACTTGCACAAGCACGATCGCACGAAATGCTCACGCTCCAGATACTCTTTGAGCGCGTGCGCAACCCGTGGGGAAAGACCATCCTGAGCGCAGTGAGCGATGGCAATGGTGGCTCCATCTTCAATGACGCACCGGAGTTTGTCCCTCTGGCAAAGGCAAAAACCGCGCAGCAATTGTTTGCCGTGTCGCTCCGTGTTGCTGCACAGGCAGCATCCGAAGCGCGTGCATGGAATTTGGCACGGAGTACGAATGCCTTTGTGCTTCAGTTTGCAAATCCTGGTGGCAATTCGCTCATCCCACTTGAGAATGACGGCTATTCCGACAGGTCGCATGAAGCAGCGCTCCTCACGCGCCAATCATTTCGCACCGGAATGATTCTCTCGGCGGATGAGCTCCTCACTCTCGTGCATCTTCCCGATCAATCGGTGCGGCATGAAGCGCTTCTGCGCGATGTGAAGCGCACGAAAGCATGCCCCCCTTGGAATGCGGGAAGCGGAAGCCTCGTGCTTGGGATGAATGTTCATCGTGGAGAGCAGAAACTTGCCACCGTTCCCGACGAAGCACGCTTCGCCCATGCATGGATCGTGGGCGGCTCAGGCACCGGCAAATCGACACTGCTCTTAAACCTTATCCACCAAGACATTGCACAAGGTCATGGTCTTGCTGTCCTTGATCCTCACGGCGACCTGATCGAAGACATCCTTGCACGTATCCCCAAGGAACGCATGCATGACGTGATTGTGTTTGACCCCGCTGATTCCGAGTGGCCGGTGGGGTTCAATATTCTCCACGCCCGAAGTGAGATCGAGCGGAATCTATTGGCATCGGACTTGGTTGCCATCTTCAAACGCTTTGCGACCAGTTGGGGCGACACAATGAGTACGGTACTCGGGAATGCTGTGCTTGCAATCTTGTCGCATCCCGAGGGTGGCACCTTGATTGACCTCAGGCACTTCTTGGTTGATGAGCGCTATCGCAAACAATACTTGGCAGAGATTCCCGATCCCGACATTCGGTTTTTCTGGGAGAAGGAATATCACTTGGTTGGGACGAAGTCGATTGGCCCCATTCTCTCGCGTCTTGATACGTTTCTGCGCTCGCGCATGATTCGGCACATCGTCGGGCAGAAAGAGGCGAAGCTCGATATTGCTGCTGCGATGAATAGCGGCAAGGTGTTTCTTGCAAAACTCTCCAAGGGTCTGATCGGGGAAGAGAACGCTTTTCTCCTCGGGAGCCTCTTGGTCGCAAAGTGCAACCAGTGTGCACTGCTACGTCAGGAGATTCCCAAGGAGAAACGGCGTCCCTTCTTCCTCTATGCGGATGAGTTTCAGAATTTCATCACGCCGTCCTTGGATTCGCTTGCGGTGGAAGCAAGAAAGTATCGGGTGGGGCTCACCCTTGCGCATCAGATGCTTGCGCAACTCAGGAATGCCCCACAGCTTGAAGATGCACTGCTTGGGAACTGTCATACGCGGATTGTGTTTCGCGTGGGTGAGTCGGATGCACGCAAGCTCGCGGACGGGTTTGCGTTCTTTGAGGCGGATGATCTGTTGCATCTTGGTCGTGGGGAAGCGATTGCGCGGATTGGTGGAGCGGCCAATGACTTCAACCTGAAGACGTTTCCGGCGGAGTTGATAAGTGGTGAGAAAGCGGAAGAGCGCAGTGCGCAGGTGATTGCCGCATCACGGCAGCGGTATGCCGTGCCAGTTGCGGAATTGATGAGGACACTTGAGCAAGCGCATGAGCGCACTCAAGACGTGCCGCACGTGGTTGATGTTTCACCAGTGTATGAGGTTGCTCCCGCACTTCCTATCGAGACGTTGCCAATTAAGAAAACGATACCCAGAGTTATTCCCGTTGATCCTCAACTTCCCGGTCGTGGTGGCGAGACGCACAAATACCTTCAGCATCTCATCAAACGCCTGGCCGAAGAGCGCGGCTTCCGTGCGCTTATCGAAGATGCTGCCGGTGATGGCCGTGCCGATGTGGTCTTGAAACGAGACAAGCTCACGATTGGGTGTGAAATTTCCATCACGACAAACGTGCTGCATGAAATTGGGAACTTGAAGAAGTGTATCAGCGCGGGATTCAACAGAGTGCTCTTCATTGCGCCCGAAAAGCGTCAGCGCGAGAAGGTGTCCGCAGCACTCAAAAAAGAACTGCCCGATGCGCCCATTGACGTGATCGGGCCAGAGGATATTGTGGCGACACTTGATGCGCTCACGGAAGGAACGGCAATGAGTGAGTCCGTGGTGCGGGGGTACAAGGTGAAGGTGACGCGACAGGCGCTCTCACCGGAGGAGTTAAGTGGCAAACGTGCGGCGATTGCAGGGGTGATTGCGCGGACGATGAGAACAAAGGGGTAGCGCAGCGCATGCTTGCAAACAATGCAATTTTGGGAGCCAAGCAGGACTGGCAACAAGTACGTAAGCACTTTAATTCCTGGAGGGATATATGAGCAATCTATGGCAAACCATTAAGCTACTGATAGCAAGCGGCGTAGAAGGTTTTTGGAAGCTCTTGCCGTGGATATTCTTGGCTCTGGGTGTAGGGGCAATCATGATCGCTTCATTTTTTATTGACCGAAAAGAGCATGAGTCTTTACACAGTTTCACTATTTCGGTTGGATCGCTGCTTTTGTCTGCGGGTGTTTTCGCAGTTCTTTTGAAATCCTTTCAATACATCAAGGTGTTTCGTGAGGAACTTCTGAAGATATTTGAAGATGAGAAATTTGAAGCAGTTTTACGAAAGGTCATGTACGGGGATCACGCCGACGAACATGCACGACTACGTGCACTAGAGCACGCCGCAAAGCAATGCCTATCGCAAAAATCACCGCCGCTATATGAACAACTCGTAAAGGCGTTAATGCACTATGTCAATGCTGCAGGAGGTGATGGATATTACCGGCATTTCAAGCGAACCATCAATATTGTGGAATATAAATCTGAAGACCGAGAATTGAGCATTGATGACGAGGTTTTCATAGAGCTTATTCCCAGAGAGGTTTCATCGAAAATATCCTATAAGGCGAGCATCCAAAAGACTTCTGGGGATACTCGGGGGGAACTCTCTGTCAATGGAATTGATTGCAGTAATGAAATCAAGATCGAGAACGGTAGTGTCAAATACCATATCACCCTTGAAGGGAGCGCCTCATATAAGATTGATCGAAAATATCAGAAGATTTTTCGACTTCCAATGGAGCCTTACATGCATTTACGACTGACGCGATATGCTGAGAACTTAAGCCTCAAGATTCAAAATCTTGTTGCCGATAAAGTAGGTGTACTCGTTAAACCCTGTGGATTCGATCCTGAAATAAGCAAGTGGTCGGTAGAAGAAAGCGATGTTAGTATTGCTAAAGATGGGTCGAAGACGAAAATTACGGTGAATAAGCCTAGCTTGACTCTTCCCAATCAGGGTTATATTATTGTCTTATATCAGAAGTAATATATATACCATGTTTAAAAACGGCGACGAGCTTTATTAAGCCATCTAAATTCCGGAGTTTCCTTCTCCGATAGCAACTCCCCACGAAGGGGGTAGCATGCTTATGCCCACCTGTCTTAATAGGTTCTGGGCATTTTCTATTCCCACAACCCCTCCGCTTTCACCATCTCAACCGCATCCTGTACTGACTTCTTCAGCTTGGAAAGAAAGTTGAGTTTCGTGCGCTCTTCGACCTCCCTGACGCTCTTGATGTGGCTCGACATCTCAGCGGTAACGAGTTTTTCGTTCGGCATAATGAAGGCGATGGCTTCGACATTGAGCGGGTCGTAGATGACTTTGAAGAAGTGGCTCGGTACGCCAACCTGATTCGTCCCGATCACCGTCATGGGGTCGCCTTCATAGATCGGGCCGGTATAGATATACAGCTCGCCACGCGACTTCGCCCACCTACGGATTTTCCCTTCAAGGGCGCTCCAAATACCTCGATTCATTCCTGAATCCTGCGGGGCGGCATTTGAATAGAGGAACGTCTCCGTCATTGCCACCTTGTCCCACTGCATATTGGCAGAGGGAGCCATGTGGCCGGTGTCATAGGGATAGCCCTGATAGTCTTCCTTCTCGGCGCGGAAGCCCACTTCGAGTTCGGGGTCTGCTTTGAAGGTGCCACTCCGTTTCAAGACCGCAGAGGCTTTCTTCTTGGTGAGGTGTTCGGCGACCCAGTAAGGGGTTTTCGTCTCGGGATTGTGGGCGAGGGCATAACCTTTGCGACAGAGCGGATCACCGTCTTTCCCTGGAACACCGAGCTTGACGTATTCCTGACAGTCATCGAATGGGCCTGCGAAGACAAGGCCGCTCGATGCAGCAAGTGCGATGACAACGAGTAACCGAGCGAAGCGCGTGCGATAGTGCATCTCTACCTCCCTGCTGTTGTTATGTCACCGTTGTGATGTGTTTATTGTGATGGGATAGTACAGAAGAGTGTGGGTGGTGTAAATGTACCTTGTAGAAGTGGGTTGGAATCGCTACTCGTGATTTCCCATTGTTTGATTTCCTCCGCTTGACTGCCCCGTCTGCAAAGATGCTTCGGTATGCTATGCCGTATTTATGGGATAAAGTCGGCCATGCCAGATACTCTTAAACACCAAAATTCGCGGTATATTTTGGAGTTGCTGCAATCGCAAGCACTAATTTGAGCAATTTCCTCTTTTTCTTGATCGCCGCTTGAATGAATATCGCTGAAATTGAATCCGAGCTAAAGGATCTTGTAGAAGCTCCGTTCGACCCTGATTCATTTATATTTCGCTTTCTCGAAATTTACGACGCTCCAAAGGCGACGATTACCAAACTTCGGCAAGGCTCGACGAATCAATCGAAAACACATGGCGATCTCCTCTGGAAGAACAAGTTGTTTTTCCGCATTGCAGAAAAAGGGCAAGCCGCCACAACTGTCGATGCGATAGCAGACGATCCGCTGTCGAAGAAACACGCCCCACGGTTTTTTTTGGCGACTGACGGTGAAGAAGTTTTCTGCCGGGACAGCAAGGCCGATCAAACCCGCGATACCAGTTATGACAAGCTGAACAATGTTTTCGATTTCTTTCTTCCGCTTGCAGGGATCGAGCGCTACGAAGGTGTTGCCGAGACTGAAGCTGATATTAAGGCCACCGGGCGTCTTGCCAAGCTCTACGATGCGATCCTGGAGGCCAATCCGGATTGGGTGGGGCACGACCACACCCACGAGCTAAATCTTTTCATGACGCGTATGTTGTTCTGCTTTTTCGCGGAAGATACATCGATCTTCGAAAAGAAACTGTTCACTACATCTTTGATGTCCTTGACTCGCGAGGATGGTACAGATACTTCATCGGTTTTGGAGACTATCTTTGCTGCCATGAATACCCCCGAGAAAGAACGCGATGGTTTGCCGGAATTCGACCGGCGTTTTCCGTTCGTCAACGGCGGCCTGTTCCGCGACAAGACTCCGATCCCGAAATTTTCTAAACGTGCGCGGCGGCTATTGAAAGAATGCGGGGCGCTCAGTTGGAGAGACATCAACCCGGATATCTTCGGTTCGATGATTCAAGCCGTGGTCGAGCCAGGCATGCGTGGCGATATGGGCATGCACTACACCTCAGTGCCCAACATAATGAAAGTGCTACAGCCACTGTTTCTGATATCACTGGAAGAAGAGTTTGAAGCCGCACGCGATAGTGAGGCCAAGCTAAAAAAGCTCTTGCAGCGCATCTATCACATTCGCGTCTTTGACCCGGCCTGCGGATCGGGAAATTTCCTTATTATCGCTTACCGAGAACTGCGTAAGCTGGAGTCGCGAATCTTCGAGCGCCAGAAAGCTATCGCCCGGCAATGGTCATTGCCCATGTCCGGCGTGCGACTGACGCAGTTCTTTGGTATCGAACTAACTGACTTTGCGGCAGAGACGGCGAAACTTTCACTTTGGATCGCTGAGTATCAAATGAACGAGCAGTTTAAGGCGCAGTTTGGTACAGCGCCTCCGGCGCTGCCACTTCGTGATAGCGGAAATATTGTCCGTGACAATGCGTGTCGGGCAGACTGGTTGGATGTTTGCCCGCATATTGAGGGCAGTGAGACTTATATCGTGGGCAACCCGCCCTACCTTGGTCGCGGACTCCAGACCGTCGAGCAGAAAAATGATATGGCAGCGGCCTTTGAAGGCGTGACGAGCAAGTTCAAAAATTTGGATTACGTCGCGTGCTGGACGTTAAAAGGTGCGAGGTATTGTCAAGCGACGAAGGCGCAGTGTGCTTTCGTAACTACGAACTCCATTTGCCAGGGCGAGCAAGTTTCATTGTTGTGGCCTTTGGTGTTCGAGTTAGGCTTAGAGATAGGGTTCGCTTATCAATCATTCAAATGGCGCAATAACGCAGCCGCTAATGCTGCAGTGATCTGTGTCGTCGTAGGTCTTAGACCAATCCAGAACACAAAGAAAATCCTCTTTGCCGGGGATCATAGTAGGACAGTTAAGAACATCAGCCCCTACCTCATCGAATTTGAAAACACCATTGTCGAAAAGCGTTCGACTGTAATATCTACTGTGCCACGCATCGATTTCGGAAGTATGGCAAACGATAGTGGTTACCTCATCCTTAGCACTGACCAAAAAGAACAACTTTTGGCACTAAGTCCAGATGTAGCCCCACTGATTCGAAGATTTGTGGGTTCGCAAGAATTCATCAAAGGTATCGAACGATGGTGCCTGTGGATTGATGATAGCGATCTCGAAGTAGCTCTCTCCATCCCAATCATCGCCGAGCGGATAGAAGGCGTTCGAAGGCACCGATCTAGTAGCGACCGCCCCGAAACTCGCTCGCTCGCCAACACATCCCATAAGTTTGGTGAAATAAGGCAACGAGCTGAAGAAGCCATTATTGTGCCACGGCACTTTTCCGAAGACCGGACATACCTTACTTTGGGTTTCATTAATGGGGAGAAAATTGTTGTAGCGGACTCTGCCGCTGCAATTTTCAACCCGCCAGAACATCTGTTCTCGATTCTTTCATCGCGCATGCACACAGTCTGGACGGCCTCCGTGGGAGGGCGAATAAAAACAGACTACCGATATTCAAATACTATGGTTTATAACACTTTCCCGATCCCTTCCCTGTCGGTCGATCAGAAGGCGATATTAGAAGGTCACGCCATTGAAGTTCTTGGAGTAAGAGAGGCGCACCCCGGTAAAACCATCGCTTGGCTTTATGATCCTGAAACGATGCCAGATAATCTCTTGAAAGCCCATAAGGACTTAGACGACGCTTTGGAGCAAATATACATAGGTCGTCCGTTCAAGAATGATACCGAGCGGCTAGAACACTTATTCAAGCTATATGCACATATGATTAAAAAAGAGCAAGCCGCCAAAGCTCCAAAACAACCAGGTTTGATTTTAAGAGGAGCTGCTTGATGGCCAATTTCGTCACCGTTGACTATGCGCAAACTGGCGCAAGTCAAACTACTAATCAGCACGGCATGCGCGCCATGCAGGCACGGGCATTTGATGCACGAAACTCCCAATTCCTACTGGTCAAGGCACCGCCAGCCTCCGGCAAGTCGCGTGCGCTCATGTTCATCGGTCTGGACAAGCTAGAGAATCAAGGCGTCGCCAAGGTGATCGTCGCGGTGCCAGAGCGATCCATTGGTGCATCATTCAAGTCCACCAAACTCAGCGAAGGTGGTTTTTTCCGCGACTGGATAGTCAATCCACAATGGAACCTTACCGATGCGGGCGGCACGCAGAAAACCAAAGCTTTCGCTGACTTCATGGCTTCCGACGACAGTATCTTAGTCTGTACCCACGCCACGCTTCGATTTGCATTCGATCAGCTTGGTGTCGCTGCTTTTGCAAACAGTGTGATTGCCATCGACGAGTTTCACCATGTTTCCGCAGATGAGAACAATCGCCTGGGTGAGGTTGTTCGAGCACTCATGGAGGATGGCCGTTCGCACATTGTTGCGATGACCGGCTCGTACTTTCGTGGTGACACCACCCCAGTCCTTCGCCCCGAAGACGAAGCACGTTTCACCCGTGTCAGCTACACCTACTATGAGCAGTTAAGCGGCTATCGCGACTTGAAAACCCTGGGCATTGGCTATCATTTTTATCGTGGCCGGTATGTTGATGCAATCAACGAAATTCTCGACCCCAAGCTTAAAACTATCATCCACATTCCTCACGTTCGTTCGACAGAATCGACAACCGATAAATACGACGAGGTAGACCGCATCCTCGACCATCTTGGAGAAGTGCTCGGCAAAGACCCTGACACCGGGTTCGATCTTGTTCGACGCGCAGACGGCAAGGTCATCAAGATTGCCGATCTGGTTGACGACAGTCTGGGTCGAGAAAAAGTCATGCTTGCGCTGCGCGATATAAAAGGGCGAGATGATGTGGATATCATCATTGCCTTGGGTATGGCTAAGGAAGGGTTCGACTGGATTTGGTGCGAGCATGCTCTCACAGTAGGCTATCGCGGTTCGCTAACCGAAGTCATCCAGATCATTGGACGTTCAACACGCGACGCTCCTGGAAAGTCGCACGCGCAATTCACCAACCTGATCGCCGAGCCGGACGCAAGCGCAGAACGCGTCACCGATGCCGTCAATAACATGCTCAAAGCCATTGCTTGCTCGCTTTTGATGGAGCAGGTGTTGGCTCCAAATTTTAAGTTCAAGACCAAGGCGGATGCTGACGAGTTGGACGGTAGTCGGCGCGAGATCGACATCGTGTATACAGGCGACGGCAACGTCATCGCTATTAGAGGTTTTTCGGAACCCTCCACCGCACGGACCCGCCAGATTCTGGAAAGTGATTTGAATGATCTTTCGGCAGCCATTTTCCAGGACGAGGCTGTGTTACGAGCGGCGATGAATCCGGAAGAATACGCACCCGAGGTCGTCAATCAAGTGTTCATCCCCAAGGTCATCGCACGGCAATACCCTGATCTGACCGCTGACGAAATCGAAGAAGTGCGCCAGGCGGTGGTCGCCAACGCAGTATTCAAGAGTCCGTCTGTTTCCGTCGAACAGCAAGCCGACACCAAGTTTGTACGGATGGCCGAAAAGCTCATCAATATCGACGAGATCAACATTGACCTGATCGACAGCATCAACCCGTTCCAGCGTGCCTATGAAATCCTGTCAAAGTCGGTCACGGCGGAAGTACTCAAAACGATTCACGGGGCAATTACGTCTACCAAAGTCGCCATGAGCGAAGAAGAGGCTGTTTCCCTGTACCCGCGTATTAAAGTCTTTGTCGCTGAGAAATCTGTAGAGCCCAGTTTAGTGAGTCCGAACCCGTTGGAGCGTCGAATGGCCGAAGCGTTAGCGTGGATACGGGAAGCTAAACGCCGCAAAATGGCAACCGCACAGCAGGATGCCTAAATCATGGCGCGTCAGACACTAGACGAGTTGCTAGCCGAAAGTGATGACATGGGGCTCCTCAACGTGAAGCCCCATGCGGTCAACACGAGTACCGAAGCGGTACGCATTCAGCAGGCGTTCGAGGAAATCAACGTATTTGTCGACCGACACCATTGCTCGCCAGGAGAAGGGCATGCTGGCCAGAAGATTTCGGTCAGCGAACGCAGCCTACGAATGCGCCTCAATACCTACCGGGAGAACCAGCATATTGCCGAACAATTGAAGGAATACGATCGTCATGGCTTGCTCACGATCCAGCCTACCTTGGCGGCACCCACTAGCTTGAACGATATCCTTGAGTTGGACGACGATTTACTTTCCGATCCGAATGACGATATTTTTACGTTCCGTCATGCCCGTCCTGCTGCAGCACGCCCAGACAAGATTTCTGAGCGCAAGCGGTGCGATGATTTTGAACAGTTCAAACCGCTCTTCGAGCAAGTGATTACAGAGTTGGCGACGGGTGTGCGCAAGAGTATGAAATTCGCCCAAGAACAGGAAATAGAGGCTGGCGGCTTTTTCATTCTGAACGGCGTGATGGTCTATGTCGCCGAGGTGAATGACCCCCATGTACGCAATGGAAAGAAGAATGCACGGCTCAGGCTGATTTTCGAGAATGGCACTGAGGGGCAAAACCTGCTCAGGTCACTGGCGACTGAACTATACAAAGATCCCTTGGGTCGTCGCATTTCCGATCCGAATGCCGGCCCGCTTTTTAATCCTATACCGACTACGGTCACGGTGGTCGGGCCAAGAGAACGTATCACGGGCTGTATCTATGTCGTCCGTAGCCTCTCACCGCTTCCGGAGATTGCCAGACTTGACGGCCAACTTTTCAAAATTGGTTTTACCACCGGCGCGTTTGAAGACCGTATCCGAGGCGCGAAAGATGACCCAACATTTCTTATGGCCCCGGTTCATCCTGTCAGAACCTACGATGCGATCAATCTCAATGCGAACAAATTTGAGAACTTGGTGCATCGGTTTTTTGCCGAAGCACGCCTTGATATTGAAATTACTGATCGATTCGGCAAACCGTTTCGACCGAGAGAGTGGTTCTTGCTGCCTTTAACCGTTATCGAACAGGCGGTTGTAATTCTGCTTGATGGCAGTATCGTACGTTTTCGGTACGATGCTAAGACATGTGCGATCGTTCCAACTGCGTCAAGGTAGTAACGTCCCAAATCGTGCGCTCATCTCTGCGCGAACAAAGGACGAATTTTAGATGGCAATAAAGCACGACCTGTTTAACGAGCACGCCGCTCCCGGGTCATAAGATTTGCTGTCTACTGTTTCGGCAGAGAGTAACGCACTTCACGTTCCTGGAACGCACGAGGACCACCTTCCAAAAGCGTACAAACTGCTTGACGTATTCCCATCTCGTTTGACGCACTGGTATGTTCCAGTGCTCCTGATGAATATTTAATTCTCGGATAGGACTGAGTCGTTGGACGTTCAGCGACAGCAACGATAATCTGCTCCGCATCGGATGCCACAACCAAATTCGGGTTGTGCGTCACCAAAATGATTTGGCGCTTTTCTTTCGCCTTGCGAATGTACGGGACTAATTGTTGATACACCGAGGAACTGTCTAGATTCCCCTCTGGCTGATCAATGATAAGAGGGCGGCGGTCATCCTCATCCATGAGTAAATAAAGAACCAACAACGCTATGCCACGCGTACCGGGAGAAAGATATTCAAGCTCAGTTCCGCCATACATAATTTTGTATGAAATGCTGATGTGGTCCGTCGAGTAAAGCCAATCATAAAGATCGACGAGCCTGAGGCTCGGTGAAGCAAGGTTCGCCATAAACCCGAAAGGATCAACGAGAGTTGAAAATTCTTGAAATAGTGGTTCGATTTGAGCAGAGTCTCCACTTTTCCACGATGAAGTAAGTTTTTCGATGGCAAATTTTTCTATGCTGTCCCTACGGTCTGCGGCAAAAGCGCGGCGTGCATCAAAAAATCGAGATGCTTTATCGAGCCAGGCTTTGGCATCTACACGATAGCCTACCGACAACTCAAACTGCATTTCAGAGCCGAGCGTTTTAAGCTGTTCTTGCATTGGTGCATAAAGTTCACGCAACCCCTGTTCATCTTCGCTGAGCGCAACGAAAAATTGCAAATACAGGTTGTGGCGCTCTTTTTCTTTTTGGGCAAGCTGTTTAGTTACACGACCGTCCAACTCTTCGATTTCCTTCGAAAGCCGTTTCAAAGTTGCATCTCGCTCAGCAATTTCCTTCTGCAAATCGAGCAAACGACGACGGTTAACCTCATCCTTGGATACCGATTCCCGAAGTGCTTTGATGCGTGCCGCGATTTCAACTAGCGAAGTGCCATCGGGCTTGATTGCGTTCGGATCACCCTGTGCCTGCGCAATCTCACCCGCCAGTTTTTCAATCGCGGTTTGAAGCGTTTGTTCGGCTGTTAAATTCCAAATTGGCTTTAGGGCAACACGAGCGGCGTTGCTGACCTCCTCGGAAGTCAACGAATCCATTAATTCTTGAATCTGCTTATCGGTCTTTTCCTTGATAGAACGATAGGATTTGAGTCCATCGTCGATGGCTCGTCGCTGTCTTGTTTTGTTGGCGATTTTCTGCTCAACACCGACAAGCGCAGTCTGCTCATATTCGAGTTTTTTCAGAATTTCTTGATTTGCAAGCTCAGCGACCGCAGGAAGTTGTTTATTTAGTTCTTCAATTTGTTTTTCAGTTTGCGTCTTTTGTTCTTGTTTATTAGGTTTTTGCGCCACTGCATTTTGAAGACGCTCGATCTCTTTATGCAGGGTAGCCAATTCACCTCGGAAGGCATCGCGTTTTGCCTGCGAAGCTGTTTCCCGTGCGGCTCGAAGTGCTGCAAAAGATGAAAAGCCTTCTTTCCGAACTTCATCGAGATATGAAAAGACAACCTCTTCAATTGCATCTTGAAGTTCTTGCCCTTGAGTATCAGAGGAACAGAGGCGCTCGACAAAATCTTGTGATAGATACCGAACTAAAGGGCGTTGGGTTTTGTATGGTGCGGAGGTAAGTGTTCCGGCAGAGGTCGCCCCTGCGCACCAACCAAGTTCCGCTTTCACGCCGGCGAGATGGAGACGTCCCTTCGCGATAAACGATGACTGAGATTCAAAATTCGCCGCTTCGCCAGCAGCAAAGGCAATGAGGTCAGCAATCGCCGTTTTCCCGGAACCCTTTTCGCCAATCACCACCACAAGACCTGGATTGAGATCGATCTGATCAGTGGCAAACCATCCGTTCGCGCTCGTAACTTTAAGATGAGCAATTACTCGGCTCTCATCAGAAAGTTGGGGTCTGCTCTTGCCGATATGCACTCGTGCATCAGGCTCCCACAAAACCTGCCTCAATCCTTCAAACGTCGGATCAGCCTTTATCCAGCAAAATCGGTCTTGATCAGGTTTGAATAGAGTCTCGACAACATGCGCGTCTGAGCCGTGAAGACACGGTTTAAGAGAGCGATACTGTCGTTTGATTTCTTCAATCGGAATGCCAGGCTTTTTCCCCAGATAATGTTCTCGATCCGATGGCATTCCTGAAAAAACAAAATGGCACAACTTCAGTAGCTCATCCCGGGTTGCGGAAAAACCATCTATCGGGAGTCCGCTAATTCCGTCTTTACCATTTGCAACGGCGATGATGCTGTTTTCCCGGAGCCACGCCTCACCCTCATACCATTTTTTCAGAATGGAAAAATCCGGTTTAAATTGCTCGATACCAAACCGGTATGCCTCTTCATCAGTTGCAATTCCCCGCTTTTGCGCCTTAGCAAACTCAATCAAATGATCTCTTGTACATCCATAACGTTCACCGTTGTATTCGATCTGAAGGTTCGCAAGTGATCTTTTGATCTTGGCGATATGATCATCGGACGTGGGATCAATCAAAATGTGGAGATTTATTGCCTTTGAATCCTTCGTCGGCGGCATCAACCGGAATTCGATATTGGGAACAAGCAGGTGAACTGACTCGAAACGCTTCTTTTCCTTGTTTTGGTGTAGGGCAAAGAGCTTTTCGTATCCATCAATCGACATGTAATCAGTAATACCAATGACGGCAATGTTATTCGCCTTGGCAGTCTTTTCAAGTTCATCGACGTATTGCTCCCACGTCGTACCAACAAATGCGGTCCCCAGTTTGCTTTCAGGGGTATGCACATGAAGGTCCCATCTACGCCACTCGGAGCCTCGTGGGAACGGTGAAGATTTAAGTTGTTGTACTTGCATAGTGTTTGTTTAAACTTAACAAGTTCACCGGCGATGTCAAAGTCACGATAGACTATCACTTGCATATGAGTAATAGAAAGAAAAAGCTGTCTCATGGAATTTTTTCTCGTTATAGATTAATCGCCCCGGCCATCATGGCCGAGCAAGGAACTGTTCGATGATTTCCCGCATCCATTTTTGCGGCTGATTCTGTCCGCGTTCCCAATATCCCCAGGTTTCCTCATGGATACCAACAGCACGGCTTGCTTCCTTGATCGTCCACCCCTTCACCCGACGCAAAGCGAACATCCGTTCGGAAAACGTCTTCGGCTCCGGGAAGGGGTCATACCCGAGAAACTGGAGAATCGCCGGTATGGTTTGTATAGGAGGATCGGTATGGCCCTTTTCCCAATTGAGGACGGTGAATGTATCGACACCGATCAGTGAAGCGGCCTGTGCCTGCGTAAATCCCTTTTGGGCACGTTTCTGCTTGATATGCTCCCCCAGGGTTTGAGGGACAGAAGGAATACTGTTGTTTTTCAGGCACTTAAGGGTGATGCGGATGAAGGGTAAAAAGGCAACGCGTCTCTGCGAGAGCGTTGCCCATTTGCCATGATCTAAAGGAATGGGGGCGGATGCCTCACTGTTTCCTTTTGAGGAAACAGGCGGTGCATAGTACAGATTGATTTCCACTTCCCCATCGGCAATCACAATGGACTCGGTAATCGTTTCCACAATGCGCCGCTTCTCCTCAAAGGCGAGTGTGGGGAAGCGGGAATACAAGTCTCGTGCTTCCGTGATGATCTCCTCATGGGAGAGGTGGGCGATCTTGAGTACATCAATCTCCGCTTGCACACTCGGGAGTTCTTCTTCCAGTTGCCGCTGTCTTTCTGCGAGTGGATGGTACTTCGCTCCGAATCCCGCTTTATCAATCATCCCTGATTGATAGAGGTCATAGAGCTTGTCGGTTTCCT
>Ga0209515_10002907_pt1 | contig 25256 bp, 27 predicted proteins | sample Subgroupgradi54m_FD_187454 | JGI IMG/M metagenome (GOLD analysis project Ga0209515, IMG submission 187454) | Subsurface groundwater microbial communities from S. Glens Falls, New York, USA - GMW60B uncontaminated upgradient, 5.4 m (SPAdes)... ... | reverse complement strand
GGCGAGCCGGCGCTGGAGTGTGACCATCGCGGCGCGGATCTCCGGGTACTGCGATACCTGAGCCGCAGCCTCAGACACCTCCTCGGTCCGGATGTGGGTGGTGATGTCGACGCCGTCCAGCCGCACCCGCAATCCGCCCTCAGGCGTGGGCTGAAGGACAAGCGGCAGGTGGCGGGCGAGTACCGCCAGGCGGAACCAGTCGGTGATGGGGTTCAGGTCGCCCTGGACGGCGGCAAATGCGAGCGAACGGTAGGTCGCGCCGGTATCGAGGTACATCACGCCCAGACGCTGCGCCAGCAGCTTGGCGACCGTACTCTTCCCCACCCCGGCGGGCCCGTCAATCGTGACAATAAACGGAGCTCGGTTCAAGGTTCGAGGTTGAAGGTTCGAGGCAAAAGCGGTCGCCTTGAACCTTGAACCTTGAACCTTGAACGATTTGTTACGCTTCGAGGGCATCTCGTCTGGCTTTCGCTCGAGTGAGCCGGCGGCGCAATGAGGTCCGGTCGCCCTTCGCCACGGCGCGCCCGAGCCGCTCGAGCTCCCGCGTGAAGGCGACGAGCGCCGCAAGAAGCGGCTGGCGATTGCTGAGGAAGATGTCATCCCACAGGTCTGGCTCGCTGCGGGCGATGCGGGTGACGTCGGTGAAGCTCTGGGGGGGACGCGGCAGTCCGGGCGAGACCGAGCCGGCGAGCGCGTACGCGATGAGGTGCGGCAGGTGGCTGCCGCCGGCGAGCAACCGGTCGTGCCGGGCCGGACTCATCGTCACGACCCGCATGCCCAGCCGCGTCCAGAAGCGCGCGACCGCCGCCAGCGCCCGCCGGTCCGTGCGAGCGGTCGGCGTCATCACGCAGAGTGAGCCGTCGAAGAGGTCGGCCTGCGCCGCGTCCAACCCTCGCTGCTCGGAGCCGGCGACCGGGTGCGCGCCGACGAACGCGATGCGGTGGGGCAAACACCGGTCAAGCGCTTCGACCACGGCAGCCTTGGTACTGCCCGTGTCGGTCAGCAGGCCGCCGGGGCGCATGACGCGGGCCAGGCGGAGCGCCTGCGGGGTGAGCATGTCCACCGGTGTGGCGAGCACGACGAGGTCCGCGTCCCGCGCTGCGCGCACCGGGTCGGTCGTGCCCCAGTCGATGGCGCCGCGGATCCGGGCACGGCGGATCGTCGCCTCGCCGCGACTGAGACCGACGACCTTCCGCGCGAGACCTCGGCGTCGAGCCGCCATGCCGATTGATCCGCCGATAAGACCGAGCCCCACAATGGTGACCTGCCCAAAGAGCGGTTTCATGCTGTTGGTTCGGTGTTCGCCCGCCCCGGCACGCCGGGTCGGGCCGGGGGAGTTCGGAGTTCGGAGAGGACGAGGGGACCGACGTCTATCAGCGTTCTCATGGCGTTCTCGTTTTTGCTCCGACACTCCCAACTCCACACATTCACTTCGGTTGCGCGGGCGGCTCCGGGGTCAACCGCTTGAGCGCTTCGCTCGCCCCGTCGTGCTCGGGGAAGTATGCCAACGCCTCACGGTAGAACTCCGTGGCCGTCAGCGGATCGTGGAAGACGAAGTAGCGGATGTCTCCCAGCATGAACGCGCACTGGCTCTGGAGAAGCCGCCGGCCCGAGGCGTCCTGGTCCTGGTCGGCGAGCTTGAGGGCGGTGTGCAGCTCCCCCTCGATCTCGCGGAAGATCGCCTCGCCTTCCGCCGTGGCGCCCGCTCCCAGCATCCGGCGCCCTTTGTAGAAGAGGATGCTGGCATAGCTCAGATGCGCGGCCGGGTCCTGCGAGCTCAACTCGACGCCGCCGAGCGATGGGGTCAGCGCCTGGGCCGCCGCTGCCGGTTGCTCCGGCGCCTGCGCGACTTCCCCGCCCCAGGCCGCATTGAGACCGAGCAGAAGGGCGCCCACGAGGCCCGCGAGGATCACGACCGGAGGCCGCCGCATCAGATGGACCGTCCAACGGCGCGCGCCACTTTGCGGAGGTCCGTGATCAGCGCGGCGAACTTCTTCGGCAGGAGCGACTGCGGCCCGTCGGACAGGGCGACTTCGGGGTTCGGATGCACTTCCACGATGAGGCCGTCCGCTCCGGCGGCCACGGCCGCCTTCGCCATCGGAGCCACGTAGTCCCACTCGCCGGTCGCGTGGCTGGGATCCACAACGATCGGAAGATGGGAGAGCTTCTTGATGACCGGCACCGCGTTGAGGTCGAGCGTGAAGCGCGTCGCGGTCTCGAAGGTGCGGATGCCGCGCTCGCAGAGGATGACATTGAAGTTGCCCTGGTTGAGGATGTACTCCGCCGCCAGCAGAAACTCGGTGATCGTCGCCGACAGGCCCCGCTTGAGGAGCACCGGCTTCTTCGACTGCCCGACTTCCTTCAACAGCTCGAAGTTCTGCATGTTGCGCGCGCCAATCTGGATGATGTCGGCGTACTGCTCGACCTTCTGGATGTCGCGGGTATCGAGCAGTTCCGTGACGACCCGCAGCCCCGTCGCCCTGGCCGCTTCCCGCAGCAGCTTCAACCCCTCCTCACCCATCCCCTGGAAAGAGTAGGGGGACGTACGCGGCTTGAACGCCCCGCCCCGCAGCACGACCGCCCCGGCCCGCTTGACCGCCCGGGCAGTCTCAAAGAGCATCTCCCGGCTCTCCACCGAGCAGGGGCCGGCCATGACGACCAACGTCTTGCCGCCGATCGCGATACTCCCGCCCAGGTCGATCACGCTGGACTCGGGCTTGAACTCCCGCGAGACCAGCTTGTACGGCTTGAGCACCGGCATGACCTTCTCGACGCCGGGGATGACCTCGAGCGGCTGCACCCGCAGCACGTCCTCGGAGCCGATGACGCCGATGATGGTCCGCTCGGTGCCCTTGGACACCATGGGCTTCAGGCCGAGCGCCTTGATCCGTTCTAGCAGGTGGTCGAGCTGCTTCTTCGTCGCGCCGGGTTTTAAGACGATAATCATCAAAAAACCTCCGCAGGTGGCTCGGGGCTGGGGGATCGGGGCTGGGGGTCAAGCCTAATCATTTGCCCCGAACCCTGAGCCCAGAGCAATTTTGAGTTCTTGGATGAAGCGCCGGTTCTCCGCCATCGTGCCGAGCGTGACCCGAATGCAGCCGGAGAGTTTCCACGCACTCATCTCGCGCACGATGACCCCGCGCGACAGGAGTGCCCTAGCCACCTCGGACGAACGCGGCCCGAGCTGGATGAGGAGGAAGTTCGTCACGCTCGGCACGTGGCGCAGCCTCAGGGCATCGAACTCCTTCACGAGGTACCGCCGGCCCTCCTGGATGAGCCGACGGGTCCGCGCCAGGAACGCGGTATCGGCCAGCGCCGCGGCCGCGGCGGCCTGCGCGAGGCTGTTCACGTTGAAGGGCTCGCGCACCGCGTTCATCGCCGCCACCAGCGAAGGCTGGGCCACCCCGTAGCCGACGCGCAACCCCGCCAGCCCATACGCCTTCGAGAAGGTCCGGGTGACGATGACGGGCCGGTCCTTCACATAGGGCAGCGTCCGCGGATAGTCGGGCGCCTCCACGAACTCGTAATAGGCCTCGTCGAGGAAGACGATGGTCTCCGGTCCGAGGTGCCGCAGGAACGCGTCCAGCTCGCGCTTCGTCACGTAGGTCCCGGTCGGGTTGTCCGGGTTGGCGATGAAGACGAGCTTCGTGTTGGGGGTAACCGCAGCAGCCATCGCGACGAGGTCGTAGCGGAAGTCCTTGAGCGGGACCACCGTCACGGCGGCCCCGCACGCGCGCGCCTGCTGCTCGTAGATGAGGAAGGTCGGCGAGGCCACCACGACCTCGTCCCCCGGGTCGATGAACGCTCGCAGGGCAAGCACGATGAGCTCATCCGACCCATTGCCGAAGACGAGCGACTCCGGCGCCACCTTTAGCGCCCTGGCCAGGCGCGCGCGCAGGTCGCGGCACGTGGAGTCCGGGTACCGGTGGAGGTCCGCCGCCGAGCGCTTCAGCGCGACCAGCGCCTTCGGCGAGGGGCCGAGGGCGTTCTCGTTGGAGGCGAGCTTGATCACCGAGGAGAGCTTGAACCGCCGCTTCACCTCCTCGATCGGCGCGCCTGGCGTGTACGAGACCAGGTTCTTCACTGATGCCCTGGCCCGTGAATCGACAACTGTCATGTGCCTATTCTCATGTGTGAGTGCTGTTCCGTCTGAGCGCGTGCCCGCGGCAAGGCCGGCTCGCTCAGGCGCGGGCTCCGAGACGCCGGCTGCGGCGGACCGGTGACCGAGCCCGGGGCACCCAGCCGAAGGCTGGGTCGGGCGATGGAAATGCCGGCGATCGCAGATTGCCGGCCCACCCAACTCCTCGCCTGTCAGACTCGTCGAACAAGGCGGCCGTGGTTGAACAGCAGTCCGCCGGCAGCCGGCTGAGCCCGCGATTCGCTCGCCGGCCTTGCCGCGGGCCCTCCGCTTTGCCCAACCACCCACCCATCACTCTACCGACCTACAGGATATGAACCCAGCACCCGCAGGAGTGACGTGGATCGCTCCAGTGCCTTGAGCGCCCGTTTCACCCGTGGCTCGGACCCGTGGCCTTCGATGTCCACGAAGAAGAGGTACTCCCAAGCCTTTCGTTTTGAGGGCCGGGATTCGATTTTGTTCATGTTGATGCGCTCGCGCTTGAACGCCAGCAAGGCCTCGTGCAGCGCCCCGGGCTGGTCCTTCACACCGAACAGGATCGAGGTCTTGTTCCGCCGGCCGCGGTGAGGTTCATCGAAACCGAGAATCAAGAAACGGGTCTTGTTATCGTGCTCTTGAGGAACCCGGATGGCTCTTAATGTCTTCCCCTTAGCCAGTTCCGCTCTCGCAATCGCCGCACGTTCCGCGGGGCGCGGCCCCTTCGCAACACGACGGTTCCCCTCCACCCATGTTTCCGACCGGAAAGGGTTCAGTACCTGAGCAACCGCCTCCGCCGTGGAATCGGTCTCTTCCCGCCGGGCGTTGGGAAGACGTTTGTCCAACCACTGGCTGCATTGGGCCAAGGCTTGGGGGTGCGAGTATATGATGCGGATTGCTGTGAGCCTGGTTCTTCGATGGAGGATCAAACTGTGCTGAATCGGCTGTTCCAGCTCCCCTTGGACCTTGACGGGCGTGTCAACGAAGTCGACAAAGCGGTCGAGCGTATGCGTCACTGAACCTGCGAGGGAGTTCTCAATAGGGACTACCCCGTAGTCGACCTGTCGGCGCTCAACTCGATGAAACACATCGTCCACGGTCGGCGCATGCACATATCGAGCCTGCTTCCCGAATCGCTTCTTGGCAGCGATGTGCGTATTCGTGTGTTCGGGACCAAGGTACGCGATTGTCAGCATCAATGCCTATGGGCGTCGCGGGTGACGCGGAGCCGGGGCCCCCATCCGCCCGGAGCCGACGACGCCGATAGTGCGGCGCGGCGAGGACGGATGGGGTGGCGCAGCGGCAGGACCCGCGACGCCCTCATGCGCTACCCTTCCGCCTCTTGCCGTCCCGTTCGCGTCGCCGGCACTGGGTCAGGATCGTCTGGAAGATCGTCCGGACCGCGCGTGCGGAGAGCGGCCCGCCGTTGGCCGAGAGGACGTGGCGCAGGACGAAGGCCTCGCGGTGGGCATCATAGACCGGCCATTTCTTCCGGCGCTTGATCCGGCCGATCTCGAGCGCGCGCTGCGCGCGCCGATTGATGAGCCTGAGCAGCTGGAGGTCCAGCCGGTCGATCCGCCGGCGCACGGTGGAGAGATGGCCCGTTTTACTCCCCATCGGAACCGGCGGATGCGGGAACCGCCTGCGTGGCGTCGGCGTCGGACGCGGCGGGCGACAACGAAGGCCCTGGAGCCGCTGCGGCGGGCTCGCGGAGCCCCGACCCCTCGGGTCGGGGCGGAGTCCCGAGCGACTCCGCCGCAGGCGGAGGAGTCGAGGGAGCCAGCGGCTCGGGGACGGCGGGGAGCTCCATCTGCGGCAGTGCTTCCAGCGACTTCAGGCCGAAGTGGCGCAAGAACTCCGGCGTCGTCCCGTACAGGAAGGGGCGGCCGGGGCTCTCCTTGCGGCCGGCGATGCGGACGAACCGCCGCTCGAGGAGCGTGTCGAGCGAGGCGGCGACGTCCACCCCGCGGACCGCTTCGATCTCCGCCTTCGTGATGGGCTGGCGGTAGGCGATGATGGCTAGGGTCTCCAGCGCCGCCGTGCTAACGGCATCGGGCTTCGGGCTCTGGAGTGCACGCTTCACCCATGGGGCCAACTGCTGGTCGGTGACGATCTGGTAGCCGCCAGCGATCTCCTGGATGCGAAAGGCCCGGTCGCCCGCGTCATACTCGCCATTGAGCGTCTGGATCAGCGCACGGACTTTGACTGGCTCTAGGTCCGGCACGACCTCGGTGATCCGCTTCAGCGGAAGCGGCTGGCTGAACACGAAGAGCAGCGCTTCAAGAATCCGTTTCGCTTGTTGGTCATCCATCGCGCTTGCTCACCCGACTCCGGTTGACTCCACTGCTATGAACATCCCACCCTGCCGGTCGGTCCACAGTCTCCGCCAAAGGCGGACCCGCCTCCGGCCGGGACCGTCCACAGCCAGAACCGGATCGTCACGAGCGCTCGACCGTGGATGGTGGACCGTGGACGGCCTCATCGGAGCCCTCGCAGCGCGCAATGAGAATCTCGCCGAACTGGTGCTCCTGGATCGCGCGAGCTAGGCGCTGACGCATCAGCTCTAACAATGCGAGGAACGTCACGACCATCTCCAGCGTGTTCTGCTGCGGCGTGAAGAGATCGAGGAACCGCACCTGGCGCTTCACCATCAGCACCATGTTCAGTTCCCGGAGCTTGGCTTCGACGGTCCACGGCTCGACCGCGACCTCGTAGACCGGGGCGGTGGCCCGCCCGAGCACCTTCGCGAACGCGCTCATGAGGTCGGTCATGCCGACCTCGAACGGTGTGTCGCCGGGGACCTCCTCCGTGCCCTCCAGCACGACCTTGCCCGGGGCGCGCGTGAAGTGCTCGTGCTGGAGCGCGTGGAGCTGAGCGAGCAGCTGGGCGACGGTCTTAAACTGTTCGTACTCCTTGAGGCGGCGCTCCAGCTCTTCCAGGCTGATCGGCGCCTCCTCATCCTCCTCGGGTGCTGCCGGCCGCGGCAGCAGGCCGCGCGCCTTGAGGGCGACGAGGTGGCCCAAGAGCGGCAGCGGCTCCGACAGCTGATTGAGGTCGGCGCCCGCCTGCCCCCCCGGTCCGCTACCCGCCTTCTGGTTGGCCGGGGCGGCCTTCACCTGCCGGAGGTACGACTGCGTCAGCTCGACCAGCTTGACGAGGAAAAGGTCCACCAGGTTGAGCTTCGCCAGCTCGACCAGCAACGGCAGCGGCCCTTCATACAAGTCAGCTTCGACGTCGTATCTCATCTCACGACATCACCAATCCGAATGCTCGCTTCACTTCCGCAATCGTTTGTTGCGCAACCGACCGGGCCTTCGCTGCACCCTCCTGCAGCATCCGCTCCACATCCTCCGTGCGGTAGCGCGTGCGCGCGGCGCGGAAGGGCTCGGTGAGCTTCACCAGCGCCTCGGCGAGCTCCCGCTTGTTCTGGACGCAGCCCCGCGCCGCGGTGCGGCACTCCTCCCACAGCCGCGCGGCATCCCCCGGCGAGAACACCGTCCAGTAGCTGCACATGTTGCAGGTCTCTGGATGGCCGGCGTCGGTCATCTTGATCCGCTGCGGGTCGGTGAACATCTTCTGCACCGTGGCGCGGATGGCGTCGGGTGACTCCGCCAGAGCCACGGTATTGCCGTAGCTCTTGGACATCTTCCGCCCGTCGGTACCGGAAAGCTTCGGGGCCTCGGTCAGGAGCGCCTTCGGCTCCGGGAATAATTCCTTGCCCAGCAGGGCATGCACGCGTCGCACGAGCTCCCGCGCGAGCTCCAGGTGCGGCAGCTGGTCCTCCCCAACGGGGACGGCGTGCGCCTGGTAGAGCAGGATGTCGGCCGCCTGCAGCACGGGATAGCCCAGGAACCCGTACGTGGCCAGGTCGCGGCCCGTCAGCTCGCGCAGCTGCGCCTTGTAGGTCGGCACGCGCTCGAGCCAGCCGAGCGGGGTCACGATAGCGAGCATCGTGAAGAGCTCCGCATGCTCGGGCACGTCCGACTGGCGGAAGAGGACGCTTCGGGAGGGGTCGATGCCGCAGGCGAGCCAGTCGATCACGTTCTCACAGGACCACTCGCGGATGCGCTCGGGGTGCTCGTACTCGCTCATGAGCGCGTGGTAGTCCGCGACCATGAAGAAGCAGTCGTATTCGTCCTGGAGTGCTTTCCAGTTGGTCAAGGCACCGACCAGGTGGCCCAGGTGAAGCCGCCCCGTCGGGCGCATACCGCTCAAAACGCGCTTGCGTGCCGCCATCTAGCGTTCAGCGTAAAGCGTACAGCGCTCAGGAATCGTTGAAGCGGACATGCGGACACGAGCGGCGGTACAGCGCTTCTCCCTTTCTACACGCTGCACGCGGTACGCTAGCTCAGCTTTCTGGCCACCTTCTTCAGCTCCCAGGACTCGAGGAGATCACCGACCTGCACGTCGACCTTGCCCTCGAGCAGGATGCCGCACTCCAGCCCTTCCTGAACTTCCCGCACGTCGTCCTTCACGCGCTTGAGGCTCGCGATGCCGATCTCGGTCACGCGCTCGCGGCCGCGGATCACGCGGATGGCGCAGTCGCGGCGGATGGACCCCTTCGTGACCATGCAGCCCGCCACCACGCCCGCCCTGGAAACCTGGAAGAGCTTGTGCACCTCGGCGCGGCCGATGAACGTCTCTTCGATGGTGGGCTCCAGCAGCCCTTCGATGGCCGCCGTGATGGCGTTCACGAGCTCGTAGATGACCTGATAGATGTGGACGTCGACCCCTTCATTCACCGCGAGGACCTGGACTTTCGGCTCGATGCCGACGTGGAAGCCCACGATGATGGCGTCCGAGGCGGCGGCGAGAATCACGTCGGACTCGTTGATGTCGCCGACTCCGACGTGGAGCCGCTTGAACTGGACTTCTTCCTTCTCGGTGTCCAGCTTCTCCAGGCTCGAGATGATCGCCTCCAGCGACCCTTGCACGTCCGCCTTGATAACCAGCCGCAGATCCTTCAGCTTCCCTTCCGTGATCCGCTGATGGAGCTCCTCCAGCGTGATCCGCTTGGGATGGACCACCGCCCTCTGGGCACGCTGTTCCCGACGCTGTTCAGCGAGCTGCCTGGCAACCTTCTCATCGGTGAGGACGAGGAGCTTGTCGCCCGCCTGCGGAACCGCCGGCAGGCCCAGGATCTCGACCGGCTTGGCCGGCCCGGCCTCCTTGATGCGGTGGCCGCGGTCGTCCACCATGGCGCGCACGCGCCCGCTGAGGGCACCCACAACCACCGTCTCGCCGATGCGCAGCGTGCCCTGCTGGATCAGCACGGTCGCGACCGGGCCGCGGTCCTTCGTCTGCTTGGCCTCGATGACCGTGCCCTGCGCCGGCGCCTCGGGGTCGGCCTTCAACTCAAGGAGTTCGGCCTCGAGGAGCAGCATCTCAAGCAGGTGATCGATGCCCTCCCGCGTGCGGGCCGAGACCGGCGCCATGATGGTCTTGCCGCCCCAGTCCTCGCCGATGAGCTCGTACTGGCTGAGCTGCTGCTTGACCTTCTGCGGGTTGGCTTCCGGCTTGTCCATCTTGTTGATCGCCACGACAATGGGAACCCCGGCCGCCCTGGCGTGGTCGATCGCCTCGACGGTCTGCGGCATGACCCCATCGTCCGCCGCGACGACGAGCACGACGATGTCCGTCACGTTGGCGCCGCGGGCCCGCAGGGCCGAGAAGGCTTCATGGCCCGGCGTGTCGAGGAACGTCACGTGCCCCTTCTCGAGCGGCACCGCGTAGGCGCCGATGTGCTGGGTGATGCCGCCGGCCTCACTCTCGGCGACCTTGGCCTCCCGGATGGCGTCGAGGAGGCTGGTCTTGCCGTGGTCCACGTGGCCCATGAGCGTGACGACCGGTGCGCGCAGCTTGAGCCGCTTGGGGTCGGGCTCGACCGACTTCAGCAGCTGCTCCTCCAGCGTCGGCGCCGGGACGACCTCGAAGCGGAACGCCGTCGCCGCCTTCACCGCTGTGGCGGCATCCAGCGATTGGACGATCGAGGCGAAGATTTTTTGCTGCAGGAGATACTTCATGACGTCGCTGGCCGGGACGTCCATTTTCGCGGCTAAATCTTTCACGGTAATGGGGAATGTCAGTTCAAGCCGGCCCAGCGGGCCTGCCTGCACCACGGGCGGCGCGGCAGGCAGACCGGCGGGCGCGGTAGCCGTCGGAGCGGCGGGAGCCGGAGCAGCCGCGGGTTGTTGCGGAGTCACGGTCTGCGAGACCGGAGCGGGTTTGGCCTTCTCGGGCGGCGGCCGTGGCGTCGGCTGGGGCTTGGCGGCGTGGCGCGGCGGGGCCGCCATCACCGTAGAGCTGCCAGCCGATGGAGAAGTGCTGGCCGCGGCCGGACGGGCCGGTATTGCGGTGGTGCGCGCCGGAGCTGGCGGCTTCGGTGGCTCGCCTGCCTGCCTGCCAGAGGCAGGCGCATGCAGGACCACCGCCGTGGCGGTGGCGGCCTTGGCGGCGGTCTTGGCGGACGGCGCGGTGGCAGTTGCGGACGGTTTCTTGAGTGCGGCCGCTGACGCGGTCTTGACCGGCAGCGTGGCGGGCTTCTTGGGCTTGGCGAGCGCTTTCCGCGTCCGATTCACCGCATCGGCGTCGAGGACGCTGGAGGAGGACTTGGCGGTGATGCGCAGCGCCTTGAGCTTCACCAAGAGCTCCTTCGAGCTCAGATCAAGCACCTTCGCCAGCTCACTGACGCGCATCGCTCAGTCGATACCTTCGGTCGTGTCGGTCTGGTTCGGTCTATCCGTGGTGTCGGTTGAGTCGGACGTGTCCGGGCCGTGGGTCGGACTGGGGGCCGACTCCGCGCGCGGTCCCTCGGCCGGCTGGCTCTGGGCGCGCGCCGCCAGCATCGCCGCGGCCGCCTCAAGCAGCTTCTGGGCGGTCTTCTCGCCGACGCCCTCGACCGCGGTGAGCTGCTCGACCGTCAGACCTGAGAGTTGCGTCACGTCGGCCACGCCGGCGTCGACCAGCTTCTGCTCCATCGCCGGCCCGACACCGGGCAGGCGGCGGAGCGAGAGGTCCGACCCATCAAGCTGAACCCGGGTCTTGATCTCGAGCTGCCAGCCGGTGAGCTTGGAGGCCAGCCGCACGTTCTGCCCCTTCTTGCCGATAGCGAGCGAGAGTTGGTCGTCGTCCACGAGAACCAGCGCCTGCTTGGTCGCCGGGTCGGGGCGGATCTCTGCGATTTTCGCGGGGGACAGGGCGGCCGCGATGAAGTCGACGATGGGCTCGTGCCAGCGGATGATGTCGACCTTCTCGCCGTGCAGCTCCCGCACGATGTTCTTCACGCGGGTGCCGCGCATGCCGACGCACGCGCCCACACAATCCACCTTCTCGTCCGTGGACACCACGGCGATCTTGGTGCGATCACCCGCTTCCCGCGCGATCCCCTTGATCTCGACGATCCCCTCGGCGATCTCGGGCACCTCAAGCGCGAAGAGACCGCGGATGAACCCCTCGTGGGTGCGCGAGAGCACGATGGCCGGACCCTTGACGCTCTTGCGGACCTCGACGACGTAGCCCTGGACCACGTCGCCCTGGTGGTACTCCTCGTGCGGGATGCGCTCGGACTTCGGCAGAACCGCTTCCGCCCGGCCGAGCTCGACGATGACATCGCCGCGCTCGAACCGGTGGATCGACCCGCTCACGATGTCGCCGACCCGACCCTGGAACTCGATGAAGATGACGTCGCGCTCCGCCTCGCGGATCTTCTGGATGATGACCTGCTTGGCGGTTTGGGCGGCAATCCGGGTCAGGCGGGCCGAGTCCACTTCGTGGCCGGCCACGACCGCGACGATGCGGCCCGTCTTTCGATCCACGGTCGCCGTCGCCTCCGTGTCTTCGCTGACCCCTTCGCTCTTCTTGGCGGCACTCGCCACAGCCGACTCGATCGCCTGGATGAGCACGTCTCGGTCGATACCCTTGTCGCGCTCAATGGCGCTCAGAATTGAGAGCAGCTCGCCGTTCATTCACTCATCCCGTGCTGCTGGGCTTCAAGCTACAAGCTTCAAGCTGCAGCCTGCAGCTTGCTTTACCACCGGACCACTTTCTTCGCTCCGCGGATGTCCCGGAACGGAATCGTGATGTTACCCGACGGCGTCTGCAGCACGATCGCCTCGTGCTGGACTGCCAGGAGCACGCCGTCCAGCTCCCTGATCCGCCCGTCCGGCTGGGCCACCCCCACCCGCAGCCCTTCCCCAAGCGCCCGCTCGAAGTCCCGCTTGGTGACGAGCGGCCGGTCGAGGCCGGGCGAGGAGACCTCCACCGTATAGCTCCCTTCAATCACGTTCGCCACCTCCAGCGCGCTACTGATGAGCTGGTTGACCTGGGCGCACTGCTGGATGGTGACCCCGCCCACCTGGTCGATGAGGAGCCGGATGAGCTGCTGCCGCCCCTGCGACCGGCAGGTCAGTTCCACCAGCTCGAGCGACCGGTCGGCCAGTAGCGGTTCAACGAACGCCTGAATTTCCACCACACGCGGGTCGCTCATAACTCTCTCACAGATCAAGCGCATTGTGGAGCCCCACGGGTAAGCCCATGGTACCTTCCTGGACGCCCGTCCCTCGCTGTGGCTCGGGATCGCTCGGCCAGGCTCCCGAGGAGCAGGATCCCGAGGCCGACGGCTGAGGGATGGGGCGGAACCGCTCCGAAGCCCTGCTTCGCCGTAGCGAAGCCACGGCTTCGCAGAGGCGAGCCACCCTCCTTGCGCCTTCCTCCCCGCCCAAGGACGACACTTCCGGCGAAGGAGGGCGAACGTCGAAATAGAGAATAAAAAAAGTGGGGGGAACCCACTTTGTCGAGTCGTCTAAGCTGAAGTGATGCTACTAGAGCGTCGAGGCCTTGTCAAGCTGTTTCCTCACCGTCTCGACGAGGGCCTCCGCAGACACCTGGACTCGCTCCTTGGTGGCACGGAGGCAGATTTCGAACTTCCGGTCGCTCTTCCAGGCCTTCCCCACGACCACTTGAACCGGGATTCCGACCAAATCGGCGTCCTTCAGCTTGCTGCCAGGCGACTGCTCTCGATCGTCCAGCAGGACCTCCAGTCCGGCCTGGGAGAGCCTCGCATCAGCATCCTCCCCAGCCCCGGCCAACTCCGGCTGGTCCGCTTCGAGCACGCTCACGACCGCGTGGAACGGGGCCAGCGCCGGCGGCCAGACGATGCCGCTGGCGTCGTGGCGCTGCTCGACCGCGACCGCGACGATACGGTTGACGCCGATGCCGTAGCAGCCCATCACCATGGGCGTCAAGGCACCCGACGCATCCTGGATCACGGCGCCCAGCACCTGGCTGTACTTCACGCCAAGCTTGAAGACGTGGCCGACCTCGATCGTCGTCACAAACGCCAGCCGAGCGCCGCATGAAGGGCACGCGTCCTCCGGGGTGACGACCCGCACATCGGCCACGGTACTCGGCTGGAAGTCGCGGGCCGGGTTGACGTTGACGAGGTGCGTCTCCGCCTGGTTCGCTCCCGCGACACCGTTGACGACCCGCATGACCGCGTGGTCCGCGATGAGCCGCACGCCGGTAAGCTTCACCGGCCCGGCAAATCCTACCGGCGCGCCGCTCAAGCGCTCAATCGTCTGGGCGCTAGAGCGCTTGATATGCGGCATCCCGAGCACGCGCGACAGTTTGGCCTCGTTGACGTCATGGTCGCCCCGCACCAGCACGGCGACGTGCTCGTCTTTGCCGACATCATAGAGCAGCGTCTTAATGAGCCGGGATGCCGGCACTTTCAGGAACTCGCTCACCTCTTTCACCGAGTGCTTGCCCGGCGTGTTCACCGCCTCCATCGCTGCAGGGACTTCAACGGTGGACGGTGGACGGCCCGCCCCGGCAAGCGTTGAGGGCGGGCCGGGGTGGACGGTGGACAGACACTTCGCGGCTTCCAGGTTCGCTGCGTATCCGCAGCTCTCACAGCGCACCACGCGGTCCTCCCCGCTCTCCGCCGGCGCCATGAACTCGTGCGAGACGTCCCCGCCCATCATGCCGGGGTCCGCCTCGCAGGCGATGACGTTCAAGCCGCACCGTTTGAAAATGCGCTGGTAGGCCCCGTACATGGTCTGGTAGCTGCGGCCCAGACCCTCCCGGTCGGCGTCGAAGCTGTAGGCATCCTTCATCAGAAATTCTTTCGAGCGGATGACGCCGAAGCGCGCCCGTGGCTCGTCGCGGAACTTCGTCTGGATCTGGTAGACGGTCATGGGCAGCTGGCGGTGGGAGCGGATCTCCTTGAGGAGGTCGGTCACCACCTCCTCATGGGTGGGACCGAGTGCGACCTCCTTGCCCGTGCGGTCCTTGAAGCGGATGAGGACGTCGCCCAGCACGTCGTAGCGGCCGGTGGCTTTCCAGAGCTCGACGGGCTGGAGCGCCGGCAGGAGCAGCTCCTGGGCGCCCGTGCGGTTCATCTCCTCCCGGATGATGGCGACGGCCTTATGGAGCACGCGCAGGCCAAGCGGGAGGTAGGAGTAGGCGCCCGCCCCGAGGCGCCGGATGAGCCCGGCGCGCACCATCAGCTTGTAGCTGACCGCGTCAGAGTCCTTGGGATCCTCGCGGAGGGTCGGGAGGAAGTAGTTGGACCAGCGCATCTGATGACGCCGTCAGTCCAAGCGTTCTTCCGGCAGCATGGCGTGGATGAGTTGCCGAGCCTGCTCTCTGTCCCGCTCGATGTCTGCGCAGGTGAGCTCGGAAGGGACCAGGGGAGGGTATCGCTCGGCGATGTAGTAGCCGGAGATCCGTTCACAGAGGCCGCGGAATTTCTCGAGCGCCGGCTGATAGGTCACCGCGTCGCTGAGGAGGTCATGCAACGCATGAATCTTCTTGTGGAGAAAATAGCATGCCGCTTCGGCATCGCCATCTCTCAGCTGACGTCTCACACGAGCCCAATCTTTGCAGGCCACCTGCCTCCACTCCTCCGGAATCGCTGACGCTCTCCGTTCTGTCATAGCTTAACGCCCGACTCCATGATGTCTTTCACAAAGGGGTCGCCCCGCTCCAACCGGTGCCGCACCTCCTCAGGGGTGAGGACAATCGGCTCCAGCGCCAAGCCCGGATAGAGATCCCGAAGCAAACCCAGCACCGTAGCACTTCGCTCACAGAACCGTTGACGCGTCGGGGCGATGACCAGGAGGTCGGTGTCGCTCTCCGCAGACGCCTCCCCTCTCCCCACCGAGCCGAAGAGGATGACGGATTGGGCGTGGTAGTCTTTCTTCAACCGATCGGCGATGGCGGTCATTCGTTGCCTGGTACGTTGATCAGTCCTGGATCAACACTCCCACCCTGCGAAATCAAGACCGAGGTGGTCATCAATCAGCAACCGGTCATCACCGACTTCGTGCATCCTCTTGAACGCCGCGTCCCAACCCGCTCGTGGGCAGCTCCTGACCGAGTGGACGCCAGCCACCTTCTCTGAACGTTCCTTTGGGAGTCTCTTGGGCCAGCACATGGAGTCATCTCGTCTAAAACCCAGGGACACGATACCGATTTCGGCATTCCGTATACTGTCCCTCAATTTCCCGAGACCACCGCATCATTATTCGGCGCCGATCTTCTCCTGTCAGTTGACTAACATGTCTTGAATCACTGATTTGATGGACGAGATGGCTTTGGCCTCAATTCGTCCCAATCGTTTGATCAACCGTCTCTTGTCAACTGTGCGGATTTGATCCACAACCATCCACCCAGGTTTATGGGCAAAGGTGATGGGAATCCTGGTCGGAAACGGATGGGACTTCGTGGTCATGGGGATAACCATCACCGTGGCAAGATAGTGATTCATTTCGTCGGGGGAGATGATCACGCAGGGACGGGATTTTTTGATTTCGGCGCCAACGGCAGGATCAAGAACGATGAGGAACACGTCATACTGGTTGATCACCATTCCCAGTCGCCAAGATCGAGGTCCAAGTTTTCGGGGATCAAGAGACGATCTTCACCCGGCTGTTTCATCTTCTTGAACGCAGCCTCCCACCCTGCCCGCGGATGAGGCTTGACGGGCTGGATCACAATCGTCGTGCCCTTCACGTGTAAGTTCACGGTATTCTGGATATGGCACAATTCCAAGATGGCGCGAGGAATCCGAATGCCTTTGGAATTGCCGATACGAATCACCTGAGCCTTCATGACCATCACCTCCACAGTGGAACTATATTGTAATTACGTTCCCTTTGTCAAGGAGGACCGGAGACAGCCACTGATTTTCCCACCAGGAATTGGTGGCTGTCCCTAATTTTCATTCTGATCGAGGACCACCCAACCGCACCGACGTGTGAACATCACGGGAATACGGCTCGGATACTCCTGCGATTTCGTCGTCAAGGGGCAATGATCACTGTGGCGAGATGGCGGTTCATTTCGTCCGGGGAGATGACCGCGCAAGGACGAGACTTTTCGATCTCATGGCCGAGCGTCGGATCGAGTGCCACCAGGAACACGTCGTACTGCGCAATCACCATTCCCATGGGGCGATGGACCGGTCAAGATGGTCCTCGATGAGGGTGTGGTCTTCGCGGCGCTCGTGCATCTGTTGGAATGCGGCGTCCCAGTCGGCACGCGGACGGTGCTTCAAAGGCCGGATGATGATCGCCTCTCCCTTGACGCTGAGCGTCACCGCATCGCGGATGTGACACAGCTGCAAGAGGGCGCGCGGGATGCGGATGCCACGTGAGTTTCCGATCGGGACGAGATGCGATTTCATGGATCCGTTCCTCCTCCATATGTAATTATACTGTAATTACGAATCGCGATCAAGCAGATAGGCTTATGGAAAACCACGCATAACAGCCGACAAGGATTCTTTGGCAGACAACTTGGTTGCTTGATCCACATTGTCGTCGTGGAGAACAAGTTCAGGTCTCCTCTGCTGCTCCTCAAACTCCTCCGTGCTCATCGTTCGGCCTTTCAAATCCGTCACGTATACCCTCGCACCAGCCATGGCAAGATCGTAACGATCTAATATCTTCTTGGTCCACTGAACATGCAATGGTATCTTTGCGCTAAACTCTTTGCTCTCTTGTAGCTGAGCCCAACTTTCATTCATATGGTGCAGCAGTCTCAAACAGAGTTCGGGAGAAAAAAATAGTATTCGCGACCAAGGCCATCGTAAGCCTCAAAGGCCGTTAGGCGCATCGCCAGTATTTTTTCCGTATCTTCACCAGCCCTTACGAGTCGCTGAATCCCTTCATCCAGATATTTCACACTTTCAAGATAGTTCTTATAATTTTCCCAATCACTTTTTCCCATTCATCACAGACCATCTACGTTACCCCCAATTGAATTGTTACAATCCCCTCAAGTGAGGTTTGCTGACCTTTTTTCCTTTACGGTACTGGTATTGGAAATAGGGGTCTGGGTCCACCCAATCAGGAAGATACCCCTCGCTCTTTTTCAGAAGTAAACAAGAACTCGTGGCTGTTCCTGTCCCATCGACTACTTCTGAGAGTTTCTTCCCATTAGGATCAAAGTAACGCCCTGACACGAGCAACCCGTCCTTGTCCCACGTCTCTTCGCTCTCAACCTTGCCATTGGTGTACCACCACGTGGCTTTTACCTCGCGGCCTTTCTTCCATTCAATCTCACTCGCCTGCACATCATTTTGATGGTACGAGATGTCGCGTCCGGTCCCCCCCTTGACCAGGGAGACGAGCTCACCAGTGGGAGAGAAAGATTCCCCCCGCTCAAGGCGACCATCTACAAATTCCTTCTCGTATTGCAGCTGGCATTTTTGGCTCCACCCCTTGAAAAGGCCGTGAGCTTTCCTTTTCTTATGAGCGCCAATGCAGGTAATCGTCCCATCGGCTCGCCAAGTAATAAACGTCCCATCCCATTTGCTATGAGCCCATTTCCACTCGCGCTTCTTTCTGCCATTTTCATGCCACTCTTCCTGCAAACCATGCCGTCGTTCCTTGCCGTCGGCACGTTTATAGAACGTATATTTTTCTTTCACCTGGCCATTCGGCCACTTCTCTATGTGAATGTTGAGTTCCATGCTATTGAAGCAACTGATCCAGTTGCCTGGCGGCCTCAGCGTCGAGTGATCGAAGGATCGCAAGCTGCTCCCGTTTTGACGCTTCATCGCCGGCCCGATGAAGAGCCACAATCAGGTTGGATCGAGCCTTCACATCGTTCGGGCGAATGTCGAGGGCTTGTTGATAAGCGCCGATGGCCTCCTGCCACTGCTGCAGATGCGCATACGCGACGCCTATATTAAAATGCGCCTCTGCGAAGTCGGGCTTGTCATCCAGAGCCGCTTTGAAAGCCTGGACGGCATCTTGCCACTTCTCGTGTTGCGAATACGCCACGCCTAAACTGTAGTGAGCCTCCGGGTAGACGGGCTGAATGCGCACCGCTTCCTGGTAGGCCGCAACCTCCCGGTCAAACTGACCTAACGCGCCGTACACATTGCCCAGATTGTAAGAGACTATTGCGGTGTCGGGGGCCAACCTGAGCGCTTCCTGGTAGGCCGCAAGCGCTTCTTCGTAGCGACCAAGCTCGACAAGCGCTGAACCCAACTCAACACGAGGCTCGACTACAGATGGGTTGCTGCGGATGGCTGTTTCGAATGCCTCTACTGCTTCTTTCCATCGGCCAAGTTTTCCAAGCGTCGCTCCCAAGTTGTATAAAGCCAGCGAGAAATCTGACTGAATATCGATGGCCCGTTGGAATGCTTGGATGGCTCCCGTCAAATCGCCCAGATGGTCTTTGCAGCATCCAAGTTTAAACCAGGCGTCGGCGTAATCGGGAAGGTCGTGCACCACCTGGTTCAAATACGGCAAGGCGGACGGACAATCATCACTCCAGAAGTACCGGAGCCCAGTACCGTATAAGCGTTCAGCCTCAGTCTGTAGCTTCGCTGTCCAGTCGTTGAGCGGAATTGCTGGACCTGACTGCAGCCGTTTCACGCGTGCCGCCGGAATGGCAAAGTTCACATTCTGTCCGCCTTCCACACCAGCAGCTGCAACTCCGATCACTTGGCCGCGACGATTGATGACCGGGCTGCCACTACTCCCAGGAGAGATCGGGACGGTAATTTGTATGATTGATTCACCACCAATGTGACGAAGGGCCGCGACAAGACCATTTGACAGGGTCTGCTCCAAACCGAATGGGCTGCCGATCACCATGACCTCTTCACCGACCTCAGGCAACGTCTCATCAATTGAAAGAGCAGGGGCCGAAAAACTCTGATCGTGTGTTTGCAAGAAGATTAAATCGCCCTCTCGATCGTCAGCGAGAACCGCATCAAGAGACCATGCCCGGCCATCCATCGTCTTCGCTTCGGCGCGTGCGGCTCGATACAGCACATGTCGATTGGAGACCACCTGGCCCTTGCCGACCACAAATCCACTTCCCTGGGAAATCATGTGCCCCTCATGATCATAGGCGATGACGGTGACCACGGCTGGCGCGATTCGCTTGACAACTTGCGGAATCGACTCCTCAGCCCAAGCCGGAACATGAAGTAAGACGATAAGCCCAATGGCTATTGAGTCCCGCGTAAGAAATGAAACTCCCTGACTCATCGAGGTATCACCAGCGCTATGCGACCTCCTAGCAGCACCAGCCAGCTCGAGCGACGTCGCCGACATGCACCATCAGCTAATAGCTGATGGAACCGGGGTCTGGGATCCTCGCGGAGGGTCGGGAGGAAGAAGCGGGACCACCACATCAGGAGTGGCGAGTGATCAGTGGCGAGTGATGAGTGCGAATGCAGAAAGGGCTGTTGCCAGGTATGACATCGTCTTGCCTCTTCTCACCCGACACTCGCCACTCGACACTCGTCACTCACCAAGCGCTGAACTTCCTCGAGAAGGGCGTCGACCATCTGCGCTTCCGCGACGCGGCGGACCTGCTTCCCTTTCCGGTAGATCACGCCCACACCACCGCCGCCGGCTAAGCCTACGTCCGCGTGCTCCGACTCGCCGGGGCCGTTGACGACACAGCCCATCACCGCGACCGTCAGCTCGAGGCAGCGGGGCTCGGTCCGGGCCAGGTCGGTGAGCCGCTCCTGCACCTCGCGGGCGATACCGACGACGTCGATCTCGCACCGACCGCAGGAGGGACAGGCGATGACGTTCGTCTCGAAGCGCCGCAGCTCGAGGGAGGAAAGAATCCGCTGGGCCACCTTGACCTCATCGAGCGGATCGCCGGTGATCGACACGCGGATCGTGTCGCCGATACCCTCGGCGAGGAGGGCGCCGATGCCGATGGACGACTTCACGGTGGAGGCTTCGAGCAGGCCGGCCTCGGTCACGCCCAGATGGAAGGGATAGTCGCAGAGCTGCGCCATGCGCCGGTAGGCGGCGAGCATCTGCATGACGTCGGAGGATTTGAGCGAGATGACGATGTCGTGGAAGTCGAAGCCTTCGAGCAGGCGCACCGACTTCAAGGCGCTCTGGACGATCGCCTCGACGAGGTCGTCCGGATGCGCCACCTCGCACGCCGGGTCGAGCGAGCCGACGTTGACGCCGATGCGAATGGGGATGCGGCGTCGCTTGGCCTTCTCGACCACCTCGCGGACGCGTTCCGTGTCGCGGATATTGCCGGGGTTCCAGCGGATCTTGTCGAAGCCGGCCTCGATGGCGGCCAACGCGAACTGCGGGTGGAAGTGGATGTCGGCGACGAGCGGCACCTTGTTCGCCTCCCGCCGGATCGCGGCGAGTGCCGTTGCCGCCTCGATGGTCGGCACCGCGACGCGGACGATCTCGCAGCCCGCCGTGGCCAAGGCGCGGATCTGGCGCACGGTCGCGTCGACGTCAGCGGTGTCGGTCTTCGTCATCGACTGGATGGAGACCGGTGAGCCGCCGCCGATGACGATCGATCCCACGCGGACCGGCCGCGTTCTTCGCCGCGTGATCATCCTCTCAATCCCATCCCGACGTGCCCTACACCACAGAGACACAGCAATCCACAGAAACACAGAGAAGACCTCGACAGACTCCTCTGTGTCTCTGTGGCCGTTCTGTGTGTCTGTGGTGTCATGCTGTTCAGTGCCCGAACCACTCCCCCACCCGCTTCAACAGCCCGAAGCGGTGGAGGTCGTTGAAGGAAATGACGAGGACGAGCGTCATGAGCAGCACGAAGCTCGCCTGTGCGGCCCGCTCCTGGATCTTCACGCTGACCGCCCGGCCCCGCAGCCATTCGACGAGGAGGAAGAAGAGGTGCCCGCCGTCGAGGATCGGGATCGGAAAGAGGTTGAAGATCCCCAGGCTGAGACTGAGGAGGCTCGCGAGAAAGAGCACCGGCACGATCCCCAGCTTGACCGCATCGGAGGTCAGGTAGACGAGACCGATCGGCCCGGTCACCGAGTCGCGCAGCGCAAGCTTTCCGGTCAACAGTGAGCCCATCGCCGCCAGCGTCTCTTCCGTCCACTGCATCTGCTGGCGGAACGCGCGGCCGAACGCTGGCACCGGCCCTAACCGGTACGGCTCGAACTCGCCGCTGGCGGCGATACCGATGAGCCCCACGGTCTTCTCGCGACCGATGGGATCAGTGATCTGCTTCGGCGTCGGCGTCACCGTCACTGTCCGGGCGGCCCCGCGGTACTCCACGCGCAGGCTGAGCGGCCGACCGGGCGACGCAGAGACCGTCGTCGTGAGGTCGTCCCAGGTGTGGATCGGCTGGTTGTTGATCGCGCGGATGTGGTCGCCGGGAGCCAACCCCGCCGCCTGGGCGGGCATATCGTCGAGCACCTTGCCCACCACGGGCAGCAGCTCTGGGTAGCCGATGACGTACACCGTCCACAGGCTCAGGAAGGCGACGAGGTAGTTCACGAACGGCCCGGCGAAGATGATGGTGGCCCGCGTGCCGGGCGGCTTGGCCAGGTAGTCCCACGGCTTCGGGATGTGGCGCTCCGCGTACTGCTCGCCGGACATCTTCACGTAGCCGCCGAGCGGGATGGCGCTGATGGCGTACTCGGTGTGGCCCCGCGTGAACGTCATGAGACGCGGCCCGAACCCAATGGAGAACCGGAGGATCCGTACCCCCGCCCATCGGGCGACGACGAGGTGGCCCGCCTCATGGACGATGACCAGCACCCCGAGCACGAGCAGCGAGATTAGCGCGGGGAACATTGCAGGATCCGTTCAGCGGTAGCACGGCGCGCCCACGCGTCGGCACCGAGCACCTCATCGAGCGTGGGGTGCGCGACCGGGCGGTGCTGCTCCAAGGTCTCGGCGATGACGCGGGGGATGTCGACAAACTCCATCTGGCCGTCAAGATAGGCGTGGACGGCGGCGTCGTTGGCACCATTGAGCACCGCGCACATCGTTCCGCCCGCGGCCGCGGCATCCAGCGCGAGGCGCAGGCAGGGGAACTGCTCCGCGTCAGGCTCAAAAAACCGCAGGCTGCCCAGCTCGGCCAGGCTGCGGCGGGGCACCGGGCTCGTCCAGCGTTCGGGGAAGCTGAGCGCATACTGGATGGGCAGGCGCATGTCGCACACGCTCAACTGCGCCAGGCACGTCCCATCCACCAGCTCAACCAGCGCGTGGACGGCCGCCTCGGGGTGGATCACGACCTGGAACCGATCGAGCGGCAGGCCAAAGAGCCACTGGGCCTCGATCACCTCCAACCCCTTGTTCATCAGCGTCGCCGAGTCCACGGTGATCTTTGGACCCATCCGCCACTTGGGATGGGCCAGCACGGTCTCGCGCGTGGCCGAGTGCCGCTCGGACGCGCTCAAACTCCACAGCGGGCCGCCACTGCCGGTCACCACCAGTTTCTCGACCTGGGACCGCTCGACGCCCTGCAGGCACTGGAAGAGCGCGGCGTGTTCGCTGTCAATCGGGACGAGGCTCGTGCCGTGCTCCCGGACGAGCCGCATGATGAGGGAACCGGCCATCACGAGGAGCTCCTTCGAGGCCAGCGCGATGCGCTTGCCGGCCTGAATCGCCCGCATGAGCGGGATGAGTGCCTCGCGTCCCGATGTCGCCACCACGACGACGTCGGCGTCCGGGTGCGTCGCGAGACGGATGAGCCCGTCGGCCCCCGTCCAAACCTCCGGATGTCCCGTGCGTCGGGCAAGCTCCTGCGCCGCGGCCTCGTCCCACACGGACACGAGGCGCGGCTCAAACCGGGCCAGCTGGCGCTCGAGGAGCTCAACGCGCGAGCGCGACGCCACGCCGAGGAGCTGGAGCTTGTTCGGGTGGCTCGCGATGACGTCGAGGGCGCTGCAGCCGATGGAGCCGGTGGAGCCCAACACCACGACGCGGCGCATGAGTGGCTAAGTGGCGAAGTAGCGAAGTGGCAAGACGAGAGGCCGAACGTGGAGCAGGATTCGGCCACTCTGCCACTTCGCCACTTTGCCACTCCGATCAGCCATAGATGAGAATCCCATAAAACAGCGGCGCCGTGAACAGGAGGCTGTCGATGACATCCAGCACCCCGCCAAGGCCGGGCAGGAGCGTGCCAGTGTCCTTCACCTGGCAATCGCGCTTGAGGAGCGACTCAGCCAGGTCGCCGAGTTGCCCCACGATGCCGAGGATGAGGCCGAGGAGCGCGGCGAGGAGGGCGGTCGGGCTCTGGCCGAAGATCGTCTGCCCGGCCAGGAGCGGCTGGGCCAGCACCGAAGAGACCGCGCCGAAGGCGAGCGCGCCCGCCGCCCCTTCCACCGTCTTGCGGGGACTGATGCGCGGCACGAGCGTGTGCCGTCCGATGAGGTTGCCAACCACGTAGGCACCGACGTCCGCCATCTTCGTCACGAGGATGAGGAAGAGCACGAGCGCCGCACCCCGCTCCGGATCCGACATGCGAATGTAGAAGAAGTAGCTGAAGAGGGCCGCCACGTACGCGAGGCCGAAGAGCGTCGTGGCCAACCCCCCCAGCGCCTCAAAGGTGTTCTCGCGCAGGAACTGGCGGATAAAAATGATGATGATGGTCGCGGGCCAGAACACGTCCCACATCCAGCTGATCATCGTCGCGACCGGCCCGACGACCAGCGTCGGAACGAGGCGCGGCTCCACCATCGAGCGCCACGCCACCAGGCCCGTAAAGATAAGGCCCAGGCCGACGCTGAGCAGCCGGTGCACGAGGATCCCCCGATGGCGCACCATCGTGAAGAACTCGTAGAGCCCGGCCGCGACGAACGACGTGATGACAAGCGCAAACACCCAAAGCGGCAGCCAGAAGAGCGTGGCCAGCACGAGGCCGATGAGTACCGCCGAACTCACCAACCGAAACCCCAGGTTCTTCATCATGCTTGGGCGCGCCCCCGCGCGGCCAATGCGGTCTCAGAGGCGACTCGGCCGAAGCGGCGCTCGCGCCGCTCGAACTCGGCGATCGCCTCTACGAGGTCCTCTTTGGAGAAGTCGGGCCAGCACTTGGGTGTCACGTACAGCTCTGTGTAGGCGGACTGCCACAGCAGAAAGTTGGAGAGCCGCTGCTCACCGGAGGTGCGGATCAGGAGGTCGGGATCGGGCAGGTCGGGCGCATAGAGCGCTGAGGCAAAGCGATCTTCGTCGATCTCGTTGGACTCGAGCTCTCCGCGCCGCACCTGTTCGGCGAGCCGCCGCGCCGCGTCCACGATCTCCTGCCGGCCACCGTAGCTCAAGGCCAGGGTGAGCGTCATCCGCTGGAAGGACGCGGTGCGGTCGATGACGCGGCGCAGATGGGCCAGGACAGTGGCGGGCAGTGCATCGAGCCGGCCGATCGCTCGCAGACGAATCTCGTGAGCGAAGAGGGTTGGGGTCTCCCGCCGGAGAAACTCATCCAGGAGCCACATCAGCTCTTGGATCTCGCCGGCGGGCCGGTCGCGGTTCTCCCAGGAGAAGGCGTACAGCGTCAGCACCTTCACGCCCAGTTCGCAGCACGACTCGACGACGCGCCGGACAGCCGCCGCACCGGCACGGTGGCCCAGGACCCGCGGCAGGCCGCGGACCGTGGCCCATCGGCCGTTGCCGTCCATGATGATCGCCAGGTGTCGAAGCACGTGTCGAGCCTCGTCCATTGAACAACGCTCAGGGCTCCCCGGCCCGCCGACCACAATGCTGTCGGCCGGGGCGGGCGGGGCTGGGGGGCTCAGGGTAGTGGCCCTAAACCCTCCACCCAACGCCATCTCTCTATTAGACCTGTTGCACAATTGCCCATGACAAGGCGCGTCTCGTCCCCATGAGCTTGCGTCTACGCGACAGCCGTTGCCAAGCGGCAGTTCGCCAGCGCG
>Ga0209515_10002905_pt1 | contig 25271 bp, 16 predicted proteins | sample Subgroupgradi54m_FD_187454 | JGI IMG/M metagenome (GOLD analysis project Ga0209515, IMG submission 187454) | Subsurface groundwater microbial communities from S. Glens Falls, New York, USA - GMW60B uncontaminated upgradient, 5.4 m (SPAdes)... ... | reverse complement strand
CGGGGCGCGCGCGAGGCCGCCACGGCGATCGTTGAGCTCCACCGGCAGCACGTCCTCCAGAGGCGTGCCCGAGAGGCCGCGCTGGGCGAACGAACGGCCGCCGAGCACCAGCAGCCCGCCGCCGCGTTCGGCGACGAAATCCGCCGCCATCTTCAGCTGCGCCCGCGAGAAGAATTCGCCTTCGACGTTCGCGATGACCAGCGCGTCGTACACGAACAGCTGCTCGCGCGTCGCCGGGAAGCCGAGCGTGAGATTCGGCGATCGGCCGCCGCCCGCCTGGACAAAGAACGTGTCCTGGCCGTCGGCGTTCTTCCCTTTGCGCGTCACCGAATCGACGTCAAGTCCCGGATCGGCGGACAGCGCCCGCGCCAAGAAACTGTGCTCGAATCCGGGCGCCCCCTCGACGAGCAGCACGCGCCGCTTGCGGCCGGCGGGGCTCACGAGCAGGCTGCGGCTGTTGTTCTCGCCGACGGTCTCCCCTTCGTCGCGCGGAATCTCGGCGGTGTAGACGGTCGCGTTCAGCGGATCGGGCGAGACGGTGAAGACCTGATCGATCGGCGATCCGTCGGCGGCCGGCACGAGGCGCCGCGTGTCCAGCACCTGGCCGTTGGCGAGCACGCGCAGCGAAAACGGCGTCCGGCCGAAGCCGTTGCTGACCGCGGTCACGTGCAGATCGACCGTCGAGTGATCGAGCCGGGGATCGCCGGCCGTGATGCCGAGCACTTCCCGATCGCGCGGACCATCAGGCGATCCGACGCCGACGGCAAACACCGGCGGCCCACCCGCTTCAGCACGTGTCGCACTTCCCGTACCGTTCGCACCATTCGCACGGCTCTGTCCCGTGTCGCCGCCGTCGGACACCACGACGATCCCGGCGACGCGCTGGCCGCGGTAGCGCTCGCGCACCGCGGCGAGGGCGCCGGAAAGATCGGTGCGCCGCGCATCCGCCGCGAGGGTGTCAACCTTCGCTGGCGCGAGGCCGTCGCCAACGCTGTAGATCTCCGTCCTGAAATGGGACGTCAGCGGCAGACCGAGTTCGTCCTTCAGCAGACCGTTGGCGCGCGCCAGGCGCGTCTGGCCATCCGCATCCGCGATCCGCATGCTGCGTGAGATGTCGACGAGGACCGGCACGATCGCGTCGCGCGAACCGGCCGGCGGGAGGACGACGATCGGGCGAAACAGAAACAGCACGAGCGCGGCGAGGGCGAGCACGCGAAGGCCCACGAGCACGCTGCGCTGCGCGAGCGTGAGCGGGAACAGCGGGCGTCGATACTCGGCATAGGCAGACGCGCCGATGGCCGCCGCGAGGATCACCGCCAGCCACAACGGCAGCGGGTAGGCAAGGTGCATTTAGTGTCCCGACACTAAGGTTTCTTCTTGCTCGCGATCGCCTTGAAGTAGTCGTCAACCTGCTTCTGGTAGCCAGGAGGCGCCTTGTCATCGGCGCCCGCGGCGAGCCGGTCGTGCGCCTGCTTCGCCTGGAGCTGCTTCGACAGCGAGGCCTCGACGTTGTCGAGTACTTGCGTCGCCTGTCGGCGCATCTCTTCCCACTTCGCGAAGTCCTGTTTGAACGCTTCGGTGCCGGGAGCCGAGAGCCCGACGCTGCTCGGCGCGTCGAAGGTGAACCCACCGCCGCCCCCGCGCGCAAAACTCGGATCCTCGCGGCGCATCTGGTCGGCGAGATCCTTGGTCTCCTGCAGCTGGCGCTGGTACTGCTCGCGGAGCTTCTCCAGGTCGGTCCCCGTGCCGCCACCGCCGCCGGCCTGCCCTTCACCGGTTTTCCCCGCGTCTCCCGGCGATTTCCGCGCGCCGGAACCGCTCGGTCCCGCCTGTCCTGGCGTTCCTGCCTCTCCAGCCTTTCCTGCCTGTCCGGCCTTGCCGGCGCCCGCCTGCGCCATCTGCTCGAGCGCGCGGCTAGTGTCGTTCAATCGATCGCGCAGCTCCTGCGCCCGCGCGCGCTGCTCCGACAGCTTCTGCGATTCGCCGTCCTGCGATCCGGTCGCCGAGGCCAGTTTGTCGGCCGCCTTCTCGAGGGCCCGCGCGAGCTCCTGCTGCGACGATGATTGCGCTCGCGGATCGTCGGTCGATCGCGACGCCGTGTTGCCGCGACCGCCCTTCGGCTCCTCGATGGCCGCGCGCATCGCATCGGCGGCCTGTCGCATGCGCTCCGAGAGCCGCTGGCGCTCGATGTCCTTCGCGACATCGCCGGCGGCCGCTTGCGTCCGCGCGCCGGCCGCGCGATCGGCGCGATCCTTCACCGCACCGCTCGCACCTTGCGCACCTTTCGCACTTTTGACATTCTCCGCAGTGCTCGCACCATCTGCGGATTTCGCACCCGTCGAAGCGGCCAGCTGTTTCAGCGAGTCCTGCAGCTTCTGCGCGCGGTCGGCCAGCCGACGCTGCTCGCCGGCCAGCTTGCGCACCGCGTCCTTACCAGCGTCGCCCTGCGCGGTCTTCCCGAGCTCGGAGGCGATGTGCCGCTGCGCGTCGGCGAGCTGGCGCGCCTCGAGCTGCATCTCACCCAGCGCGCGGCGGCGGTCGTCAGGACGCGCCGACTCGAGCTGCTGCTGAAGCTCCCGCAGCTTCTCGAGGGCGCGGCTGCCGCGCGCGCTCGCCTGACCCGGATCCTGCCGGCGCAGCTCGCTCGCGGCGTTACGCATCTCCTCGGACACGTCGCGCATGCGCTTGCCGCTATCGCTGCCGCTGTTGCCGCTCTGCCCGGACTGTCCAGCCTGACCTGCCTGACCCTGTTGACCCTGCTGACCTTGTTGACCTTGTTGACCCTGTTGGCCTTGCTGACCTTGTTGACCTTGTTGGCCTTGTTGGCCCTTCTGGCCTTCCTGTCCGGGCTTCTGCTGCGCCGGCTGGCTGGTCTGGCTGGCCATCTTCTGCGCGAGCTCCTCGGCCTTCTGCCGCAACTCGGACTGGTCGCGCGTCAGCTTCTCGAGCTCACGCTTCAGTTCCTCGGCAGTCATCTGCGCGCGCGTGCGCGCCAGCTCCTGCTGGCGCTTGAGCAGCTCGTCCTGGCGGCGCGCGAGATCCTTGATGGCGTCGAGCGCGCTCTGCGCGGTGTCGCCGTGCTGCTCGGCCGAGCTCGACTTCGTTTCGTAGTTCGTCTGCTGCGCTTTCTGGAGTTCTTTGTCGAACAGCGACGACACGTCGTAGTTGCTGCGGTTGCTCCCGCTGCCGCTGCCCGACTGCTGCCGCTGGATCTCGCGCCGCTTCACGTCGGCCTGCGCTTTCAGCAGGCGGTTCAACGCCTCCATCTCCGGCGGCAGCGCTTCGCCAGTCTTCAACCCGTCGAGCGATGTCACCGCCAATGCCATCGCTGTAGCCGCGGCGGTCATCTGATCTTCTTCAGGCAGCGTCTCCCCCGCCTTCAACTCGGGCGGCTGCGGAGGCGCCGGCGGCGGCGGGCCACCTCGTCCCCGCTGCGGCTGCGGCGGCGACCGCCTTTTCGGATCCCTCATCGTCCCTTCTCGGAAGGCGCTCGACGTCTGCTCGACGCGCGTCTTCAGCTCCGCTTCGGCGCGCGAGACCGCCTTGATATCCGGCTCGGACTTCGCGCCCTTCGCGCTGCGGGCGCGCCGATCGAGCTTCCACGTGGCGACGACGATCTCTTTCTGCGCCGTGACGAGATCGTCGATCCCGCTCTGGTTGCCGCCCGGCATGTTGCCCTGGCTCTGCGCGAGCGTGAACTCCTGCTCGTACGGCTTCACCTCGAGAAAGAAGATGTCGCTGCGCGCCTCGTTCGGCCTGGTGCCGCGCGTCAGGTCGCGCGCGCGGACGTAGTAGGACACGAAGTCGCCCGGCCCCACGTCGAGATCCTCGAGGAACAGCGTGTGACGGCCGGTCACCATCACGCTGGCCCGCGCGATGTCGAGCGGCACGACGTGCTCCGCGCCCCCCTTCACCGAGTACACAAGGTCCAGACGATCGACGCCGTAGTCGTCTTCCGCTTGCGCTTCGACGTCCACTTCCTCGAGCCGTGTAACCGAGCGATCGGTCGCCGGCTTCAACACGCGCACGTCGGGCGGGCGATCCTCGAGCGTGCGGATGAAATACTCGGTGTCGCCAGGATTGCCGATGCCGTCACGATCGGCGAGGGCGACGCGATATGAGTTATCGTCGGTCACCTTCAACGACGCGGAGAGTTCGTTCGGTGTGTCCACGGACAGCGCGATCGGCTGGCCGTCGCCGAGCGTCATCTGACCGTTGGCGGCCGGGCGATCGGTGAACACCTTGACGCGAACGTCGGTGCCGGCCGGCGCGTAGATGTCGCCGCCGTCGGTTTCCGTGCGCGGCGCGAGTCGGAGGCCGGCGGGATAGGTGTAGTGGACGTCGATCCGCGTCACGCGCGGTGGAATCGCGACCGCGACGTCATACGTCGGCGACGTGACGGCGCCGGCGACGACGCGGTACGAGAACGGCGCGCCGACCGACGGGAGCGTCAGGCGGAAGGAGCCGGCCGCGTCGCTCGTCATCTCACTGATGCGCCAGCGATCGCCGTCCGCAATCTGCACCTGCGCGATCACCGGCGCGCGGTTGCCGACGAGCCGCGCCTGAATCGCAATCGGCGAGCCTGCCTTGACCTTCGCATTCCCGGGGGTCACGGTCAGGCCGACGCGGTCAGGAAACAGCGTCAGCGACGCGGCATCCGCCGCCTGACGCGCCGGACCGCGCGACGCGACTAAGACGAGGCCAAGCGCCAGCGCAGCGACCGCGGCCTGGAATCCGGCGCGGCGCAGCGACGCGCTCGACACGATCGTGTCGATGTCGATCGCCGACGATCGTCGCGCGGCGTCGGCGATCATCGCGCCGGCAAGCAGTGGCGCGTTCTTCGCCTGCGCGACGTCGACGGCAGTGACGAGCCGGTCGCCCAGCGACGGCGCGCGTTCTTCGATATACCGCGCGACCTTGTTGTCCAACGGAACGCGTCGCAGGGGTGCGAGGCACCAGGTCAGCGCGCCGGCCGCAAGGACCGCCGCGCCCGACGCGAGCACCATCAAGGCGGCCGGCGCGCCGTCGGTCCACCGCGCGGCAACCAGGGCGGCGCCGACGATGAGCGCCGCGCTGAGCGCGCCGCGGACAAGCGCCTGCAGCGCGATCAGCGCACGCCACCGGGCACGGACGCGGCCAATCAGCTCGATGATCTGCGGATAATGCTCCATAGCTTCTCGCCCAACACCGATCGGTTCATTGTTCAGCGTTCAAGGTTCAAGGTTCGTTCGAACGCTGCACCCGGCACCCTGCACCCTGCACCCTGTTCGGTTCACGCCGTCCTCGCCGCGATCACGCCCTCCGTGGCGAGGAGGACCGCCATCGCTGCGAGCGCGTACCGCCACAGATGCTGCTGATCCTCCTGCTGCCGCGCCTCGCCGCGCGTTTCGATGACGCCCGCGTCCTTCAGCCGCGTCACCGCCGACTGAAACTCCTCCACCGACAGGCGCGCCGGGTTGGTCTCGCGCGGATCGACGTTGACGGCGATCGTTCGCGCTCCGCCCCCAGGCCGCGCCGCATCGTTCAGCGTCGCATCGTTCAGCTTGACGATCCCTGGCGTCCGCTTGATGCCGGCCGGCGCATCGCCGATCAGATAGTGGACCTCGTGGGCGCGCGCGCTCGCCAGATACCGCACCGCCTCGTGAAGGAACGGGACGAACGTCGCGTGAAGCGGGAAATCGTTCCAGCGGTTGTTCAGATCCGACGCGAGGACGAGCGCCCGCCCCTCGCCCGCCGGACACTCGATGAGCGCCGTGTCGCCTGTGGTGAAGCGCGCGAGCGTCTGACACCCGCCGCCGCCGATGCGCGCGGCGTTCTGAAACGTCACCAGACCGAGGCTCGCCGGGTTCCCCGCGAACGGCTGAAACACCGGATGCCGGCTGTCAGCCGGCGCCAGCACCCGAGCCGCCGGCCGCGTGCCGTCGACCGTGACGATGCGCAGGGTCGAGCCGGCGCCCAATACGTCTCCAACAACGTCGCCGTCCACGTCGGGCCCCGCGGCGATGAAAATCCCGCCACCGTGCTGCGCGTACGCCGCCAGCAGCTCGCGCCCATGGCGCTCGAGCCCGCGCGTCGAGAGCACGAGTACCGCCGCGTGCGGCGCAAGGCGATCCTCGGACCACGCCGCCAGCTGCGCGCCGCCGGCCCCCGCCACGTGAAACGCCGGGTCCGCCGCCGCGCCGGCAGCCAGCGCGTGTTGCACGTAGAACGCGTCGCGGTTGACGTCGCCTGAACCGGTCACGACGAGCACCGATGGTGTGCCGGCGCCGCCGAGCACCGCGTAGCGGACGTTGTCGGCCTGGATGCCGCTGGGATCGTCCACGTTCACCGCCGCGGACAACCCGCGCGGCGCGCCGGCGAACGTTGCCTCAGCCGACTGATTCGCGCCCAGCGACACGGTCGCGTCGCCGGCTGCACGATTGTCGATGGTCAGGTGCACGCGCGCATCGCGCGGACGCGGGCCGCCGTTGTAAACGGTCGCGACCACCCGATCCGCCAGCGACCACACGGCGGTGACCGCGAGATTCGGCGGCATCGCACCGACGTCGGCCACCCCAATCGTCGTCCCTTCCGGCACCGACGCGCGATCGCCCGCGTCCCATCCATTCTCCTGCAGGTCGGTGACGACAACGACCGTACCGTGGCGTCCGGCCAGATGCTGCGACGCGGCGGACACCGCGGCCCGGTAACGGGTGGCGCCGAATCCGGGCGACGCCTGCTCGACGGCATCATTCGCCAAGGTGCGGTCCGATCCCGGCTTCACGACGATCTCTGCTTCGTCGGCGAACGTCACGACACCGACGAGATCGCCGGCCGGAGCGTTCGCAATCGCCTCTTTCGCCAGCTGTTTCGCGCGCTCAAATCGACCGGGCGCCGCGAGGCTGTACGACGTATCGAGCGCAATCACCGTGACGCCGGTCGATCCGACCGCCCGGCCGGTCGCGAAAAACGGACGCGCGAAGGCCAGCGCCAGCAGGACGAGCGCTGTCACGCGCAGCGCCAGCAGGAGCAACTCACGCAGGTGCCGCTTGTCGGTGTACTCCACCGGCGCTTCCTTGATCAGTTTCACGGCGGCAAACTTCACGCGCGCTTCCGGCTCGCGCTTCAGCAGGTGCAGCACGATCGGCACGGCGGCCGCGGCCGCGCCGGCAAGAAACAACGGCGACAGAAAAGACAACATCAGCTACAGCGACCTGGACCGGGTTGAGAGATACGACAGCAGCGCAAGCTCGAGCGGCTGGTTCGTGTCCACCAGCTGGTAGTCGATGCCGCTGGAGCCCAGTTCGCGTCGGTACCGGTCGATCAGCGCGCCCATTTCTTTCAGGTAGTGCGCGCGGACAGCGCCTGGCACCGCCATGATCTCCTCGTTCGTCTCGAGATCTTCGAACCGCGTCGCGCGCTCGAACGGAAACTCGATCTCATCGTGATCGAGCACGTGAAACACGATGACGTCGATGCCGCGGAACTGAAAGTGCTTGAGGCCGCGGATAATCTCCGCCGGATCGTCGAGCAGGTCCGAAATCAGCACCACGATCCCTCGTTTGGTCAGCGTGTCGGCGAGCCGGTGGAGCGGCTTCGAGACGTTGGTCTTGTGGGCGGTCTTCAGGCGGTCGAGCGTCACCAGCAGCGCGAGCAGATGCCCCGGACGCGAGCTCGCCGGCAGCATCGTGACGATGTCCTCGTCGAAGGCGGTGAGGCCGACCGCGTCGCGCTGGCGGTTCATCAGGTAACCGAGCGACGCCGCGAGGCACGCGCCGTACTCGAACTTCGACATCACATGATGCGAACCGTACCCCATCGATCCGCTGACGTCGAGCATCAGGTGGCAGTCGAGGTTCGTCTCCTCCTCGAACTTCTTGATGTAGTAGCGATCGCTGCGCGCGTAGACCTTCCAGTCGATCGTGGAGATGTCGTCGCCGGGAATGTACTGGCGGTACTCCGCGAACTCGACGCTGAAGCCCTTGAACGGGCTGCGGTGCAGGCCCGACAGCAGCCCTTCGACGACGGTCCGGGCCTTCAGCTCGAGCGTGCCGAGGCGCGAGACGACGGCGGGGTCGAGGAACGGCCGGTCGTGCGCGGTCCACGGCATGTCTACATTCCGCTCGTGGGCAGCGGCACGGTCTCGATCAGCTTGTCGATGATCGAGTCGGAATTGACCCGCTCGGACTCCGCGTAGAAGTTCGTCATGATCCGGTGGCGCAGAATCGGCTTCGCCAGCTCCTGGATGTCCTTGATCGACACGTGGTAGCGACCATGGATCAGCGCGCGCGCCTTGCCGCCTCGGACCAGCGCCTGCGACCCGCGCAGGCCGGCGCCCCACTTCACCCACTTGTCGATGAAATCGGGTGTGCCCGGCATCCCGGGGCGCGACGCGGCGACGAGCCGCACGGTGTAGCGCGCGATCTCTTCGGCGATCACGACCTGCCGCGCGAGGTCCTGGAACTGCAGAATGTCCGGGCCGCTGAGCACGCGCTGCGGCGGCGGGCGTTCGGCGCCGGTCGTCTGCGTCACGACCGTCACCTCGTCGTCTTCGTTCAGGTAGCGGATGACCACGTTGAACATGAAGCGGTCGAGCTGCGCTTCGGGCAACGGGTACGTCCCTTCGAGCTCGATCGGGTTCTGCGTCGCAAGCACGAAGAAGGGGCGCTCGAGCGGATACGTCCGCCCCGCCGCCGTCACGTGGTACTCCTGCATGGCTTCGAGCAGCGCCGCCTGCGTCTTGGGCGGCGTCCGGTTGATCTCATCGGCAAGGATGATCTGCGCGAAGATCGGCCCTTTGACGAACCGCAGCCGGCGCGTGCCCTGCTCTTCGTCGAGGATTTCGGTGCCGGTGATATCCGACGGCATGATGTCGGGCGTGAACTGGATCCGCTTGAAGTCGAGATCGAGAATGTCGGCGAGGGTCTTGATCAGCAGAGTCTTGGCGAGGCCGGGCACGCCGGTGATCAGGCAGTGGCCTCCGGTGAAGAGCGCGATGAGCACCTGTTCGACGACGTCGTCCTGACCGACGATGACTTTGCGGAGCTCGGTGAGAATGCGCGCGCGGCCTTCGGCGACCTTCTCAGCGCTAGCGGCGGCTACCGACGAATCCATGTGACTCCGTTCGCCGGGTCCGAAAGGACCCGGCCTACAGGTGTAGGGCGCGTCCTCTTGGACCCGCCTCAGTGCGTGAGGGCGTAGATGATTTCGTTAATCCCCATCCGATAGGCCAGCGCGGTGAACTTGATGTAGCCCGGGTAGTCCTGGGCGTTGGACCATTCCCACCCGTCGCCCATGTCCGTGTTGAAATTGATAAACATCATCGGCCGGCCCGCATCGTCGAGGATGGTGCGAAGATGTTGCGTGACGCCGCCGCGCTCCCACGTCCGGCCCGCGAGGAACGACCCGAGGCCCGGGACCTGCGGGTAGCCGTCCAGTTTGTAGAAGCAGCTAAAGACCGCGTGATCCTTCGGCACGTCGATGATCTCGCGATCAGGGAAGAGCCTTTTCATCTGCTGCTCGAAGTCGGCCCATTCGGCCGGGCCGTGAAAATCGTCCATCATCGCGAACCCGCCGCGCGCGAAGAACTCGCGGAGGAGCGGAACCTCGTGGTCCTGCAGCCGCATGCTGCTCGGCTCGACGAAGTAGATCCACGGATACTCGAACAGACGGGGATCGTCGAGGGTGAGCAGAATCGCGTCCTCGACCTGAATCGCGGTCGCCGTTTTCACACGGCGCGACAGGTTCTGCTCCGCCGCGGGCGCATCGATCCCCCACGGCTCGCCGAAGAAGTCCTGCTGCACGCGACCGCTCTCGAACTTGTGGTGGTACTTGATGCGGACGAACCGCCACTGGAGGCCGGCGAAGCGATCGTCGGCGGCAACCGGCAGCTGCGCGCCGACGCGCGGCTGCAGCGCCGGCATCAGCGTGAACAGCCCAAGTAGCGTTGCGATCACCGCCACACGGTCCGGCTGAAGCCGGACACGACGTACGTTGGTAGTGTCTCTTGCGTCGGTAATATCCGCCTTCAGGCGGACCGCGTTTGTCATCGGTCCACCAGCTTCAGGAGCAGCCCCTGGGCGCGCTCGTAGCCGGGTGCGATCTCGAGCGCCGCGAGGATCTGTTTCTTCGCTTCAGCGCGCTTCCCGCTCGTGAAATAGCTCTCGCCCAGATCCGTGTACGCCGCCGCGCGGTCGACGGGGCCCAGGGCGATGACGGCGCGGAACTCGCGCGACGCCACGTCCGCTTCGTTGCGCTGCAGCGCGAAACGCCCGAGCATCGCATGCGCTTCCGGATCGAAGGGATCGATCGCGGCGATCCGCTGATAGACAGGGCTGAGCTTCGCGGGATCGTCGACGCCGGTCTGGCGCAGCAGGTCCGCAAGCTGCCGCGCCGCCTCGACGTTGTTGAAGTCGACGCCGACGAGCGCGGTCAGCTCGGTGATGGCCCGCGCGCGGTCTTTTTTCTCGAGTGCCATCGCCGCCATCTGCTCGTGCGGGCTACCCGGCCCACCGGCCAGGGGCACGAGCGCCGCCGCACGCTCGAACGCCGCCAGCGCTTCGTCACTCTGCCCCGCTTTGCGCAGCGCCGTGCCGAGCGCCATCTGGATCGGGAAGCTGCGCGGATTGGCCTCGGCAATCGTCTTCAGCGCCGGCGCCGGCATCTTCAAGAATTCCTCGACGCCGTCGGGCACCGCCATCGCACGCCGCATCGTGCCGAACATCTTCTCAATCGTCTGATCGAAGCCGGCCTGCATTCGCTCGAGATCCATATTGATCGCGACCTTGAGCGCGGCATCGGTGTCGATTCCCTGCGCGAACGCCCGCACCAGCTTATGCAGCGCGGCGTCGCCGAACTCGTTGACGATGTGCTCGACGAGCAGCGAGGCCTGATAGTACGCGAGCGAGATCGTCTTCGGGTTGGTGAACGCCGAGTTCAGATCGCGAAGCTTGAGCGTCTCGCCGCGGTTGAGCATGCCGGCAAACGTCACGTCCATCTCGCGGCCCCACTCGGACCGCGCTTTCTTCTCTTCGTAGACCGAGATGCCTTCCGTGAGCCAGCGCGGCACGCGCTGGTTCGACATCTGCAGCGTGATGACGTGCGCGAGCTCGTGCCACAGCGTCGCTTCCCATTGAAACTCACCGCGCGGACCCGCCCGCGGCGAGTCCATGGCGACGACGCGGCCGAAGCAGACGCCGAGCGCGCCGACCATGCCCGGCAGGCCGAGCGTGCGGACGGCGAAGTCGTCCTGCTTGGGAAAGATCTCGATCAGGATCGGTCCGCGCGGCGTGAACTCGTAGCGCGCCGCAAGCGTGCTGAGCGCCTGGTGTGCGAGCGCCATCGCGTATTCGCGGAGCACAGGCGCCTCTTCCGCATCCAGCCGCATCACGACGTCGCCGTCGCGGATGGTGACGTACTTGTCGACTTTGTCCATCACGGTGAGCTGGTTCATCGTGACGCGGTTGAACGGATCCGCCTTGAACGCGGCTTCCAGCGCGATGCGCGCGCCCGGCTCGTCGCCGGTGCGAAGCAGATGCGAGCCGAGATCGCCCTGCGCCCGCGAGTTGCCGCCGTCGAGCGCCAGGGCGCGGCGCGTGAGCTCGACCGCTTCGTCGAACCGGTAGTTGCGGCCGGCGAGCTCGCCCGCCACGCGATACACCTCGCCGTAGCGCGGCGCGATCGTGAGCGCCTTGGCGGCTTCGGTTTCGAACGCCTGCGGTTTGTCCTCGACGTACAACAACGCGGCGCGCAGCGCGATGGCGTCGAGGCTCGACGGGTTCACCGCCAGCGCCTTGTCGAGCGACTGCCGCGCCTCGTCGTGTTTGTTGGCGTCGGCCGCCTCCGCCGCCAGAAAGACCTGCGCGTCAACGGATGAGGGATTCACGTCGAGCGCGCGCTTCGCCAGCGCGATTGCCTGCGGCGGATTTTCGTCGGAGAGCGCCCGCGCGGAACCGAGGATCGCCGGCGTCCATTTCGGATCGAGCTGCAGCGCCATCTGAAACGACTTCAGCGCTTCGGCCTTCTCGTACTTCTCGAGGAACAGCGCGCCCCATGCGGCCTGGATCGCCGCGTCGTTGGGCGCGGCGGTGGCCGCGTCGCGATACGCCGCGTTGGCTTCATGGAAGCGGCCGAGCGCCCGCAGCGCGCGCGCGGCGCGGGCGACTTCGCTGGGATCGTTGCTGGTGTCGGCGAGCGGCGCCACTTTCTCGAGCAGCGCGGCGGCATCAGGACGAACGAGCATCTGCTGCAGCAGCCCGAGTTCGAGCGCCGCTTCGCTCGACGGGGCGCGCACGGCGACCGGTCGCAGCAGCGCCTCCGCCTGCGCGTAGCGTCCGCGCGCGATCGCGGCGCGCGCCTTGACGGCCACGATGTTGGGATCCAGCCTCTCTGTTATCGCATCCACATCGTCGTACCGGCCTTCGTTGAAGGCGCGGATCGCGGCACGGTAGGGGGTGTCTGGCTGCGACGGTCTCCGAGGCGACTGAGCGGTTCCGTACGAAGGGAGGACAACGAATGCGAGCGCGGCGACCAGAAGGGAGTGAGAGACCCGGGAAGTCATCGCACATCACATTATACGCGTGGGCGGGCCGCCTCGCGGAGCGCCCGCTCCTCGATCAACACACGTCTGCGCACCAAGACTCCGAACGTGACGATTCCCACGACTCCGGACACCAGCGCACCGGTCATCAGCGCCACGCCGGCCAGCTCCCCCATCACGCCGACGTAGTTCGGGTGCCGCAGCCATCGATACGGTCCGCTCGAGACGAGCTGAGCGCCCGGAACAACGATGACGCGGAAGGTCCAGCACCGGCCGAGCGACAGCAGCGCCCACCACTTCAGCCCCTTCGCCGCGACGAACAGCGCCGCGCCGGTGAGAACGACGAGGCATGACGGAGCCGCCCGCAGCGCCCCTTCAGCGAACATCGCCAGGAACGCGCCCGGATACACGACGCGCATGATGTTGTGCACGTCCCCGGCCGGCTCGATGCCGCCGCGCGCCCGCTGCGCCCGCTCGTTTGCGGAGGCGCGCACGGTCTCGACGAGCATGGCGCCATAGACGATCGCGAGGAGCGTCAGTCGCGCAGCCACGCTCAATGAGTACCACTGTGGCGCAGGGCTTCAGCCCTGCGAGAGGCTTCTCGCACCGCTGAGAGCGCTGCGCCACAGGAGAGCCATCGCCGGAGACCGCACACTAGTCGCCCAGCCACGCGTGGAGGGTGTAGTCGGCACGCACGAACTGCGTGTTGACCGACTCGTAGAGCCGAATCGTGGCGAAGTTGAAGATCTGCGTCTGCATCTCGGTGACCGCGCCACCGCCGTGGATCCGTTCGGTCGCCGCGCGCAGCAGCCCGGCGTAGGCGCCTGGTTTGTCGCGCCGGCACGCGCCGAGCCCGCCACCGCGAATCGGCGCCGCCCCGACCGTGGACACCGGCTCGATCTGCTTGTAGCTCGCCCAGCCGTGGACCAACCCCTCACCGTTCTCCGTCACGAGGACGACGTCGGCCCACTCGCCGTCGCAGGCTTTCTTCGCCCACTCGACATACAGCGCGTCGCTGCGCTCCTCCGGCAGGTGCGGGTCGAGATGGTAGCGGCCGCGGAATCCGCGATAGGCGTCGCGCGTGATTTCGAGGATCTGATCGCGATCGTCCGGCGTGTAGAGCCGCAGCACGCCCATCTCTTTGATCGGTTCTGGCGCGGGTCGCTTCAGCGGGTAGATGTAGGTCGCAAGCGCGTCCATCATGCGAAAGCCGGCGTCCTCCAACGCCCGAATTGACGAGGCGTCCGCGACGTCGACCCTGACCGACAGATGACGGATGCCTCGCTCGCGGCAGTTCTCGAACGCCGACGCGAGGAGCGGCCGCAGCGTCGCGCCAGCCGACCCGCCGTCGTGCAGCAGGTCGTGCGGCAGGTCGTGCAACACATAGAGACGCGCCATCGAGAGATCGAAGAACGCGCTGTCCCACGGCTGCGGCCGGACCAGCACCGCCGCGCGGCCGCCGAGCACGCCGAAGCCGCCGGCCTGCCCGAGAGCCGCCGCCAGCTCCGCGCGCATCACCGCATCCTGCCGCCGCCGCGAGAGCACGCGATAGTTGCGGTACGGCTTGAAGGGATACGCCTCGATCAGCGGATCGAGCGCGGTCAGTGATTCGGCGCCGATGAGATTAGCCGGCACGAGACTTGGAGACGACGTCGGATGCGTCGTGCAGGCGGCGGACCAGGTAGAAGGGACGGCCAGAGCTCTGGCGATAGATACGCTGCGCGTAGTCGCCCACCAGCCCGATCAGCGCGACGACGGCCGCGGTCAGCGTCAGCGCCACCGCGACGATCACGGCGCGCGAGCCGACCGACCCGCGCAGCCACAGCACGTTGATGGCGAGCGTGCCCGCCAGCCCGGCGGACGCGACCGCCGTGCCCACGACGAACACCCACGCGAACATGTCGGAAATGCTGTTCACGAAGAAATCCATGAACAGCCGCAGCAGGCGCGTCGCCGAGTACGACGATCGAACGTGATGCGCGGCGCGCGCGTGGTGCGACACTTCGACCTCGGTGACCGACCGCGCGACCCGGACGGCGAGCGGCTTCAGGAAACGGCGCAGCTCGCCAAAACTCGACAGGCTCTTCGCCACGTCGACGGTAAACGCGTTGAAGGGACAGCCGACGTCGCGCAGCCGGACGCCCGTCATCGCGGCGACGAGACGCGTCACGACGGCCGACGCCATGCGGCGCATCACCGGATCCTGCCGGTGCATGCGCACGCCGCTCACCAGATCGAATCCCTGGCGCAGCGGCGCGATCATCCGGGGAATGTCTGCGGGATCGGCCTGCAGATCGACGTCCATCGTGACGACGACGTCGCCGCGGACAGCGTCGAATCCGGCGGAAAACGCCGCATGCTGTCCGAAGTTGGCGGTGAGCTCCAGAATCCGCACGCGCGGATCGCTGCGCTGAACGGCCTTCAGCCCCTCGAGCGTCCCATCCCGGCTGCCATCGTCCACGAAGACGATTTCGGCAGGCTCCGGCAACGTCGCGAGCACGGCGCTGATCGCCGCATGGCACTCGCGGACCATCGGCTCGCCGTTGTTGAAGACGGGAATGACAATCGAGATCACGATGCTATGGCACCCGGCCTCCGCCGGCGGACGCACCGACTCGGAGTGCGTAGACGATAAACGTGGTCGAGGGCAACGCGCCGGGCGGCCGCGAGATCGTCACGCGATTGTACCCGCGGCGCCAGATTTTCGCGCCGGCCGGCGCGACAAACACGAGGCGCGACGGCTTCGGCGCGCCCATTTCAAGCGGGAGCTCGCCGAACGACCGGCCGTTCAGCGCGATGTCGAGCCTCGTCGTGCTGCCGCGAGGCTCCCCCGCCGCGCGCGCTTCGACGTCGATGCCGAACGCCGTGCCGGACGGGACGTCGAGCGGTACCAGGATCGTCCCGCTCTGGGCCACCAGGAAATGCGCGGAGCCAGACGCGTCGCCGGCGCCGTTCTGCCACCCGTCGAGGAGGAACCGCGCGCCCCAGTCGTTCAGCGGCAGGTACATCTCGCGACGCAGCGGTTCGGATCCGAGCAGGTCGTAGCGATCGACCGGCAGCCCTTCGCGCCAGGCGAACAGCACGTTGGCGGGAAACGCGAAGGGATAGAAGAACGGCGGTTTGATTACGAGGTCGGCCTGCTGGCGCACCAGCGAGTCGAACCGCACCGCTTCGTCGCGCGGCAGCAGCTGGAGCTGATACTGCGTCATGAGGAGCGCGTTCCATCCGATCACGCAGGCCGCGGCCGGCGCGACGAGCACGAGCGGGCGGCGATCAATCCAGAACAGCGCCATCGCGATGCCTGGCGCAAACGCCGCGAGCACGCTCGTGAAGCGCCGACCGCCGTACGCCCATCCGCCGGACCAGTCGTGCGCGCTGCCGTTGGTCCACACGAGGAGGATGAACGCGACAATCGCCGGCAGCGCCCACAGCGGGCGCCGCCGCGCGTACGCGATCGTGCCGATGAGCGCGACCCACGCGATCGGCGTCCACGACATCAGGCCGTGGCGCGACGAAAACAGCACGTCGAACCAGCGCGAGTCGAAGAACGTCAGGTAGGCCTCGTCGCCGCCGAGCAGCGAGAAGGTGTTCGTGGAGAGGAGCCACGCCAGCGCGGCCGCCTGTAGCGTGAGCAACGGCGCGGCGCCGGCCAGCATGGCGCCCGCGGCGTGCACGCGCTCCCTCATCGAGTCGGCGCGCCACGCCGGCGCGAACACGAGCGCCGCCAGCGGAAACAACAGGAACACACCGTCTTCCGGGCGCACGAGGATCACGAGCGAGAACCACGCGCCCAGCAGCATGCTCTGCCGCCGCGACGGCTTCGCGTCGACCAGCCATCGCTCCGTCAGCACGAGCGCGATCGCAACGACGCCGAACGACACGGCGTGCGTCATCGACGGCTCGAAGATCACGTACCACGCGAGCGTCGTGGCGCCGAGGATCAGGGTCGAGGTCACGATCGCGATCGACCGCCCGAACTCACGTCGCACGCGCAGGTGTAACGCGATGAGCCCCGCCGCCATCACGAGAAACGACGACAGCGCCGCCGCCTGCACGTACGCGCCGGTCAGCCCAAGGTCGGCTCCTGTCGCGCGCGTCCACGCGCCGGCCGCGCTGCCGAGCCGATCGACGGCCGCGACAGCCAGATAGGCGGGAGCCCAGGCGATCGCCGGGCCAATGGGCACGACGTGGTGCGGCCGCTGCGGCTGGCGCAGCGCGTCCATCTCTCGCGCGATGTCCAGGTCGTGATCGAAGACGACGCTGCGCAGGTGCGCGAAATACAACGCGCCGTCGCTGGTGATCCCGTTGCTCAGCTTCTGTTGCGCGAAAAGAACGGCGAGGAGGACAACGATGAGGGCCAACAGGTCGAACGGGCGCCGACCACCGGGTATCGTCATCAGGATAAAAAATCCTAACGCGGAACCCGGCGGCTTACAAGGCGCGAGAGCTAGAACGGGAAATATCCGCCTGCGTCGCCTGGGAACCTCACGATCACGACGTTCGATCGTTCGGTGACCTTGCGGACGTCCTTCGCCCGTTGATCCCCAGCGGTGACGAAGAAGCCGACCTGCTCACCGACGGCGGGCTGATGCTGGTCGAGCGGGCCCCACACCGCCCCACTGTAGTACCAGTTCTTCGCGATCATCGAGGGCGGGCCGCCACTCCGCTCGAGGCCATGCCAGTACTCGATGCCACCCGCGGTGTACAGGCGGCCTCCATGGCTCACGACCAGCCAGAGCGTGTACTCAATCCCTCCATCCCAACCTGGCGGGATCACGTCGGGCCACCGATCGGAGCCCTCCTTCTTCGTGAAAGCGATCGCCATGCCGCTCGCGTTGATATCGATCGCGGTGATTCTCGCCGTGACCGGCCAGCTCGCCACATCCGGAGCCGACGCGAGAACGGTGACCTGATGAAGATCGACCTGATCGCCGGCGGTCGGCGCGGGGGCCGGCACAGGCGTGGGAGTGGGAGCCGGCGTCGGTGTCGGAGCGGCCGGAGTAGACGAAGCGAGGCGCAGTGTCTCCGTGCCCTGAATCGGACCGATGCAGCTCGTGCCACTGTACGTGACGCGGAAGGTGTCGCTGCTGAGCGGCACGCCGGTGCCGTTGAGTGTGAACGCGCACGTGTCCGCGCCCTGCGTCGCGACGCCGGAGAACACCAGCGGCACGGTCGCGCCGCCAAGCTGTCCGGTGATGGTGCCGGCGACTGTCAACCCGCCCGGACACACCGCGGCAAACTGGCCGGTCGCCGACGTCGCCGTCTGGCTGACCACCGTCCACTGGAAGTTCGCACAGCTCGAGAGCATCGGCAGCGACGTGATGGCGGCCGTCGACATTGAATTCGCGGACACCCAGGTGCCGACCATCGACTGCGACGACGAGCTCGTCGTCGGGGTCACAGAAGCAGCAACGCTCGCGCTCGACGGCGTCAGCGGGCTTGACGTGCGCTCCACACTGCACGCGCTGGTGGTGGCAAACACCGAGGCAAGAGAGCTCAGCAGGAGCAGCGTCCGGCTGGTTGTCATCGCGATTCCTTTTCCTTATTGGACTTTCTTATTGGACGAGACGACGCGCCTGCGACCAGCATCATTCGATTACAGGCGTGTAAGAACTCCTACACTCCTGAGTAAGAACTCCGACACTCCTGAGGCCGGCGGACGCAAACACCAGCAATTACGCGAGAAACGAGGAAACAGCTGTGGGGACTACACGATCCGCGCCAGCAAAGGCGGGTGACCGAAATCAGCGTACTACTACGGGACGACGAGTACAACCTCGTTCGAGACGCCGCTGGTTCCGCATGGGTTCTTGGCGCGCAGACGGACGAAATAGGTGCCACGGGCGACACCGGTCGCGGTGTATGAGGTCGCCGTGCCACCGAGGTCGGATCCTGGGACAAGATTGGCCGCGCCCGACGTCGAGCCGGCTTCGATGAGGTAGCTGGTCGGGCTGCCCGACGCCGCGCTCCAGGTGAACGCCACTGTCCCGCCGCTATTGCCGCTGATCGCGAACCCGGTCGGCGCGCCAGGTGCAGCCGCGCATCCGCCGCCGACGACCATCGTGGCCTGGTTCGACGCTGCGCTCGTGCCGGCGGAGTTCGTCGCCTTCACGCGCAGGTAGAAAACGCCCGCGCCCACACCGGGCGCAGAGTACGTCGTCGCCGTGCTTCCGGTCGAGAAGTTCGCCAGGTTCAATCCGCCGGACACGGAGCCGGCTTCAATCATGTACGCCGTCGGCGTACCGCCGGTCGTCGGGGTCGTCCACGCGAGATTCGCGGTCGAGGCCGACGCCGTCGCCGTAAACCCGGTCGGCGCGCCAGGGGCCGTCAGCCCCGGCGTCCCGTTTACGTAGATGAAACGGATGCCGGCAAGGTCGTCAGCGCTGGGTTTAGGCGAACCGCTTGAGCACGTTTGAAACGAAACTGAGGGATACATGATGGCTGTCGGGTCGGTGCTGTGACCCATTCCCAACACGTGACCGAGCTCATGGGTCGCGACGAATTGAAAGCATCCCGAATTGTGCAGAAGATTCAACACGTCCGAAGCGTCATTGGTCACGTAGTAGCCGGCGACCACACGGCCAAATGCCACTCCGTTGACGGTCGTCCCGCTCAAGAAGTAGCGCGCACCACCGACTGCAATGATGCCCCCTGAATTGCTGATATCCCCGCAGGGATCGTTGAACAAGATTGAAATGCGGCCGTCAGCCGGAGATGCAAAGAGGCATCGAGATGTCGTCCCGCCACCGGCCAAGGACAAGCCGGTCGCTCCGGTCCACACTCCTGCGGCGTTGGTCAGTTCGTTGGCCCCACCGCCAGCGAGGCCAGGTTGACCGCCCGCCTGGGCGTCCACAAAAATGGTGGTATGTGTGTCGAACTCGTTCCAGCGGTACGGTCCCAGTTGAGTAAAGGGCAACTCGTCCTTCGGAGAGCGGACGACATCTTTCATTTCTTCCGCCGATGGCTCCACCACGAACGGTCGCTTCCCGACGACCGCGCCTGATGGAGCAGCGGGAAGCGCGGAGAGCCGGGATGACAATGTCGACAGCACGCGCCGTTCCGCATCGCCGCGAAGAATCCCGCGCTCCTGCGAATCGGGATTCCGGCGAGTCGCGATGCGTTCGCCCGTCGTCGCCTCGCGCTCGATGCTCCACTTTCCTTGCCATAGCGCGGTCGTATACAGCGTCTTGTCACGAGGCCGGACATCGAGGAACAGCAACACGTCTTCGCCGTCGACGAATTCTGCCTGACCAAAAACAGACGCCTGCTCGTTGCCCAGTCTCCCACCGAGCTGCTTCACAACGATGACGCGTTCGGAGATGTCGCCCTTGAGCACCGAACCCACGGCAACCGTCACGTAGGTGTGGATAGCGCCGGTTACGATGTCGCGACCAGTCGCAAGGTCGGACACACGGCCTATGACAATAGCGGCGGAAAATCCAGCCAGCTGTTCATCTGACCAGAGCGGATTCACGTCTGCGCGCGCTGACGTCACCGCCACGGCCAGAACCGCCAGCCAAACGAGCGATACGCGCGTCATCTTTCCCAAGCGACACCTCAATGTCTTGGAGGGGAACCGAACGGGAAATACTAACGAGAATTGCCGCACAGATCGAGAAATTTCACCGTGTGGCGGCGTGGCAGTCGCCCGCGTGGGCGATGATGGCGCGGAGCACCCCGGGCGCCAGGCGCGCCCCGAGCGCGGCCGCCCCGACCAGGCGGGGTGACGCGACGAGCGCGCGCAGCGCGCGGTTGAATCGCCATTTGCCGCCGAAGGCGCGCTGACGATCCGCGGCCAGGCGCGCATGGACACCGACCCATCCGTACCCGAGCGCCTGCAGTGCCGCGGCGGCGGCGAGTTCTCCACCGTGTGTCGCAAAGCGCAGGCCGTCACCGGTCATGGGATCGATGAAGCCAGCCGCGTCACCCGCCAACAGGAGACCGTCCATCGACCCATCGCGGACATCGACGGCCAGCGGTCCGAGGACGACGGGCGGCCCGGCGATCCGCGCGGCGGCCGCACGATCGCGCAGGAGCGGGTCATGGGCGAGCGCGCGCGTCAGCAGTGCGGCCGGATCGCCGAGCTCGACGTCCCTGGCGCCTGACGGTTTCACCAGACAGACATTCGTCAGCCCGCCTGGGATCGGCGCGACGCCGATGTAGTACCCCGGCCGCACGTGCATCTCCCCAAACACCAGCGGGGCCAGGGTGGGGCCAGCCCCCCGTCCGGCCCCCCGGCTGACCCCGTGTGGTGGCACAAAATTCTCGAAGTACGCACCAATGGCCCACCGCCGCTGACGCCGGGGGTGCCGCGCGAGGCCGAGGCCAAAGGCGATCGTTGAGTGACGGCCGTCGCCGGCGATCGTCACCGGCGCGTCGATCGGCGACTCGCGTCCGTCGGCGCCGATCATCACGCCGCTGACCGATCGCACAGCGCCCCGCTCGTGGACGATCGCGCGGCGCACGGCGACGCCGGGCTCGAACTGACAGCCGGCGGCGATCGCCTGCTGCAGCAGCAGCCAGTCGAGATCGCGCCGCGTGATCGCTCGCCCGGACAACCCGTCGGGATAGGGTCCCTCGATCGCCACACCGCTCTCCCCGGTCACGCGCATGCCGTGGACACACAGGCTGCGCGCGTCGATGCCCGCCGCGAGATCGAGCGACTGAAGACGCGCGATCGTCCCGGGATTGACGGTGTCGCCGCACAGCTTGTCGCGTGGAAACGTGGCGCGATCGACGATGCGCACACGCGCGCCAGCACGCGCGAGGATCGCGCCTGCCACGGTGCCGGCCGGTCCGGCGCCGACAATCAATACATCAAACATTGGGTAATCGAGGAATTTGGCAATTGGGTAATTGATTGGGGATTGAGTGGGCAATGCAGCAATCAATCACACGATTACCCAATTACCCAATTACCCAATTACCCGATTACGAGATTCATGGCGCGTCCGACTCATGCGCGTCCCAGGACGATCGCGCTGTTCTTCGACCCGAAGCCAAGGCAGTTGCACAACGCGGCCTCGACGCCGGCGGCGCGTCCCTGATTCGGAATGACGTCGAGATCGCAGGCGGGATCCGCCTCGCGCTGGTTGATCGTCGGCGGCAGGAACCCGCGCGACAGCGCGAGCGCGGCGGTCACCACACCCGCGGCGCCGCTCGCACCCTGCGGATGGCCGATCATCGACTTCACCGACGATCCGGCGAGTCGCTCGGCGTGCGCGCCGAACAGCCGGCGGACGCAGCGCGACTCCACGGCGTCGTTCAGCACCGTCGACGTCCCGTGATAGTTGATGTAGCCGATCTCCTCCGGACGCCGCCCCGCCCGCTCGATCGCGAGCGTCATCGCGCGGACGATTTCCTCGCCGGCCGGCGCCATCTGGACGCGGTGATACGCGTCGCACGTCGAGGCATATCCGTCGATCGACGCGTAGATGGTCGCGCCGCGCGCGCGCGCCCGATCCTCGCGCTCGAGCACGACCATCCACGCGCCCTCGCCGAGCACGAACCCGTCGCGCCCCTTGTCGAACGGCCGCGACGCTTCGGCGGGCCGATCGTTGTACGCCGTCGAGAGCGCGATCATGCGCGAGAAGCCGAAGATCATACCGGGCGTCACGCAGGCATCGGCGCCGCCCGACAGGACGACGTCCGCTTCGCCGGATCGCAGGAGCGCCGCGGCGTAGCCCATCGCGTCGGTCGAGCTCGTGCAGCCGCACGACAGCACGTGGCTCACGCCGCGCAGCCGCAGCGAGATCGAGATTTCGCTGGAGAGCATCCCGACGATCGACACCGGGATCGCGTACGGCGTGACCTTCTTCCCGCGCTCGAGGAAGAAGTCGTGGTAGTTCCGCTCGCCGACGTCGATGCCGCCGCCGCCGCTGCCGATCACGACGCCGGCGTTCGGCTCCGCAATCTGGAGCCCCGCGTCCGCCCACGCTTCACGTGCGGCGATGACGCCGATGAGAGCGGTGCGCGAGTACCGCTTGGGATCCGCACGGTAGTCCACGTCCCAAATGTCGTCCCCGCCGAGCGCCGGCACATCGTCCACCGTGACGCCGGTGACTGGCGCCGCGACGCGGCAGGCAAACTCCGACGCGTCGAACTGCGTGATCGCGCGCGTCCCACTGCAGCCGCGGCTGACGTGATCCCAGAACCGCTCGCGGCCGACGCCGAACGGCGACACGACTCCGATGCCCGAGATGACGATGCGTGGCGAGCCCGCGGGAGGCATGACGGTATAGTAGTCCCCGACATGGGGGCGCGCGTATTTGTCTGGCTCGGTGGCGCGCTGTTTGTCGTCTCGCTCGGCGTCTGCGTCTGGTGTTACATCGTCGTGATGGGCCGTCAGACGCCAGCCGCCGCCTGGCCGCCGCTCGCCTTCGACGCCGCACTGATCACGATTTTCGCGGTACATCACAGCCTGTTCGCGCGGGAGCGCGTCAAAGAGTGGCTGGCCCACCGTGTGCCGGCTTCACTCCTGCGATCGGTGTACGTCTGGGTCGCGAGCCTGCTGCTGATGGTCGTCTGTGTGCTGTGGCGCCCGATCGGCGGCGAAATTTACGCCGCGACCGGCATCCGCGCGATCGCACACGCCGTGATTCAGCTCGCGGGCGTGTGGATCACCGCGCGCGCCGTGGCCCGCATCGATCCACTCGAGCTGGCCGGCATCCGCCAGGCGACCGGCGCGCAGCGGCTCCAGGTGACGGGTGCGTACCGATGGGTGCGGCACCCTCTCTATCTCGGATGGGTGCTGGCGGTTTTCGGCGCAGCGCGCATGACGGGGGATCGGCTGGCGTTCGCCGCGATCACGACGATCTATCTCGTCGTCGCGATCCCATGGGAAGAACGATCGCTGCTGAAGAGCTTCGGCGAGGAGTACGCGCGCTACGTGCGCGACGTGACGTGGCGAATGATCCCGTTCATCTATTGAAGCGCGAGTCCTCGTCGTCGCCGCCGGTGAACGTCGGGCCGGCCGCCGCGCCACCTTTGTCGATGAACACCATCGAGTGCTGCGAGGGGATGTCGAACTTCTTGCCGCACGTCTTGCAGGTCACCGAGTCGTCCACGCGGATCATGTAGTCGCGCAGCTTGCCGTACAGCGCGCGATCCCGCTCGTCGGCGCCGGACGGCAGACGGTCCTTCTTGACGCGGACGACCCACCGCATCTGATACTCGTTGACGCGCTTGCAACGCGGACACGGCAGCTTGTCGGTCCGCGTTTCGTTTTTGCTGTTGAAGAAGGCCTGTTCGTCGAGCGACATGGCCTGATCATAACAGGTCGGGTGGGTAGGAAAGGCCGGGTGGGTCCAGTAGGTAGGAGAGGTCGGGTAGGTGGGACCGTCCCCACCCGCCCGACCTGACCGGTCTAGAAGTCGAGACTGAAGCCGACGCGGATGATCCGGGGCGCGAGAATCTGCTGCGGCACGAGGTAGGCGCCACCCACCGCGGAGGTCAGCGCCACGATCGCCGCCGAATTGTTGATGTTGAAGAGATCCACCTGCGGCACGATCTTCCGACTCGGGCCGAACCGGAACGCCCGGGAGATGCGCACGTCGGCCGTCGTCACCGTCGGCAGCCGTTCGTCGCCGCGCGCGCTGAGGAACACGGTCTGGCTCCCGCGCGTGAGCGGGACCACGGACGCGACCGCGGCCCGGGACGCGGCATACGTCGAGACATACGGCCCGCCGCCGTTGGCCAGCAGGCTGCCGGCGAGGTGCACATTGCCCGGCAACTGGTAGCTGCCCGAGAGACGGAACCCGACTGTCACATCGAGGCCGACCACGCCGTTCGCGTAGAGAGTGTTATTGGGGTCGTTCAGGTCGGTCGTCGCCGACTGCCCGCCCGTGGTGTTGAGCCCGCCGGTGTTTTTCCCGACACTGATGCCCGTCACCATCTGCCAGCGATGCGACATCCGCTTGCTGGCCGAGAACTCGACGCCGTTGTAGCGGGTGTCGAGGTACGGCTGATTGTCGACTTCGTTGTTCTGCGCCCCCAGGAAGGCCGCATTCAGGTTATACAACGTCGCCGTGGTCGGCACCGGCTGCGCGAGGGTGCCCGCCGGACCGTTGGGCACGGTGATGGTCACCGGGGTGTACGCGCTGGTCGGCGCGGCGAGGTTCCGCAAGCCGATCTGATCGCGGTTCGTCCGGTAGTAGTACATGACCGTGAGGCGCATGTCTTTGATCAGTTGCCGTTCGATGCCCGCGCTGACCTCGTCCGAGTGCGGCCAGCGCGGCCCCGACGTCGCGTTCGCATAATGGCTGGTCAGACCGGGGTACCCCTGACACCCGGTGATCTCGCTCAACTGCGCGACGCCATCCGCGTTGGGATCCGTCCAGGCGCACAACTGCGAATCCGACTGGAGCGGGTTCACGTTCAGCACGCGGTCGATCCCCACCTGCAGGCCGTACCGGCTGTAACTGGCCTTGAGCGCCGTCTTGCCATCGCCCATCGGGTCGAACACCGCCCCCGTGCGCCAGACGCCGAGGTTCTGGTTGATCGGGCTCGATTCGGTGATGCTCTTGGCGGCGACGAACTGGCCGCCCGGCGTGGACTGCGCCGGCAGCGTGCCGACGTTGCGGTCGAACCGGACGCCCAGGTTGAGCGTCAGCTTGGGGCTGGCGGTCCAGGAATCCTGCACGAACACCCCGAACACCTTATCCACGTTGGTGGCGCGGGACGGCGAGTTGTATTCCCGCACCTGCGTCGGCCGCCCGCCCGTGTAGAGCAGGAACATGTTGTTCAGCACGTCGTA
>Ga0209515_10002904_pt1 | contig 25278 bp, 25 predicted proteins | sample Subgroupgradi54m_FD_187454 | JGI IMG/M metagenome (GOLD analysis project Ga0209515, IMG submission 187454) | Subsurface groundwater microbial communities from S. Glens Falls, New York, USA - GMW60B uncontaminated upgradient, 5.4 m (SPAdes)... ... | reverse complement strand
AAAAGGACATCTTGTAACTCTAGTTCTAAGGGTATGCTTAAGTTCATTTTAGAACCTTAACATACAGTTAACTGCGATTCAACAGTAAAAAACCTCAATTTTAGCAACCGTTTTTTACACTTAAGCCGTATTTGTTAAGTTTTCGCCCGGCGGGGCGTGATTCTGAGAGGAGGTGATATTATGGCCGTTGTACTGAAGCGAGCCATGGTGATTGTCTGCATGTCCCTGGCCGTTTGGGCGGCGCTCGTCACGAAGAATATCTACGTTGGCGGAGCTGTCCTGGGGCTGGGCTTGGTGGGGGCGATCTATCTAAATCGCCGCTACAATTTTTAGCTCCTGGTGGGGACCGACTTAGTCGGCCCCCACCGAATTCTCTATTAAGTGGATATGTTGTGAGAGGGAAAACTTGACAATAATACATAAAGTTATAAGATATGCACAACCTATAAGGTTTTAGTCCGAATATGGCAACAAGTGAAACTCAACCAATAAATAAAAAAACGCGCCAAGCTTTGACTGGAGAAGTTGGCGGTCAGGAAATAATGGTTACTCCTCGTGGTCAGGTTTTGGTTGGTGGGGAAAGGATGAAGGGTTTACCAAACGTGGATGGTGTTTTGACTGGCAAGGGTGGCCAAGGACTAACTGAACAAAAAAAGGATCCAACGGCGAGAATGATCGAAAGTGTACTTAATCTGATGATTTGGACTGATCCTGATCTGGTCCTCAAACTGCGCAGCGGAGAGGAAAGTTTGGAAAATGTTTTGGATCGAGTGGCGGTGATTTTGCGAAAAATGGCTGCAACACAGAAGGAGTATGAGAGCCATCGGTTGGCGGTTGATCAGATTGACGCCGCACAAAAGGCATTGAAATCGATTTCGGAGTTAGCCGGGAGTAGAAACCCAGTGCTTTGGCTGTTTGCGCCGGAAAAGGTCAAAGGATTAGCGATATCGGTATTGGAGGACGTCAAGATAACCCAGGCGATCGTCCTGGCTGCCGGTCTGACGCCGGAGCAGATGGCCAAGGGAATGGCGAACTACCAAGCGATCGTTGAAGCCGCAGCAAGGACAGCGATGGAGCAACAGTTGGTTGGAGTTCGGGCCCAGCGTGAGCGTGATGCCATGACGAGCAGGGCCGAGTTTGTGGAGGGGAGACGAGAACAGGATTCGGAAAGGGTGGCGACAAAAGATCGCGAAGCACACAGGCTGGCAAACCTCGAGTTGGCAGCTGCGGCTCTCTCACGATCGGGTAAGGGAACGGTTGAACTGGCGAATTATGCGGTGGGAAAAAGTGGAATTTCTGTGGCAGTGGCCGAGGGAGTTGGTGCGACAGTTGAAAAGTTGAAGGAGCCGCAAGTTGTCGGTTTCTTAATTGGTGGAACATTGGGTTTGGTCGAAGGGTCTTTGTTGGCGGCCGCCTTAACGGTCGGCGGACCGGTCACTTGGGTACCGGTAGCGGTCGTTGCGGGTTCCTGGCTGGCGGGTGGGGCGCTGGGCGCCAGGATACCAGGATTTTTTGGCTGGTTAGGGGATAGATTGGTAAGACCTAAGGTCGAGACCAAACCTGGTCAGGTAGCGACAGTAGCACCAGTACCAGAGACCGCGCCGATAACCGGTGAGACCATTCCGGCAGCGACAATCAAGTCACCAAGTGTCAGAGGCAGAAGAAGCCGACTATAAGTTGACCATGTGGGAAGTTATCCAGAGCAATCCCAGAACCAGTAGGTTGGGGCTGTTTTTAGCGGAGTGCCAAAGGCGATGGGAAGTTCGTGATGGGTCATTCGGAAGATGGTTTGAGCAGGCGACGGCCCACCTTTTTTTTGCTTGGGGAGTTGGCGAGGACGGAAAAAGGGTTTTGCTTGCCTATGGCGCGTCGATCGAGGAGGTTCACGAGGAGGCGATGAGTTTGGGAGGTTACCGGGAGATCTCACAGGGTTTCGGTGACCCGGTTTTCTTAGATTTTTTGGACAAAGTTTTTGGTGACTGAGTTTGACAGGAGGAGGTACTTTTCTCTATGCTGAAGAGGTGAGAGTGAAATGGGGTGACTCGAATTTTTTTGGGAGGAGCGTGGTCTTGCTCTTGGTGGTGCTTTTTAGTTTGACAGGAATGCAGATGCTGGTATCTCAAGTTGGGTTATCCGGTGTTGTTTTGGGAGACAAAAGTGACGACCATGAGCAACAGACTATCTCTCCGACGATGACTGTGGCGCCAACTCACATGGTCACTGTGGCGCCAACTCAGGCTCCGGTAACCGCCAGTCCAACCAATCAACCAACGGCGGCGACGGCGAAGCCATTTTATTATGCACCAGCAGCTCCAGTGGAGGCTCCGGCGGGGGCAGTGACAAATCCGACTGCCAGTCCAGCTAGCGCGGTTGCGACGCCGGTAACGACACCGGTGATCACGGCGACAGTCCAGGCGCCAGCAACAACGGCTGGAATCAGTCTGCCAACGATCATCATTACTCCCGAACCGACTATTGCTGTTGTAGTTCAGCCTTCTGCGCCAGGAACGCCTGTCCCAGTGAGTGCGCCGGTAGAAGTTAGGTCGAGTTCCGGTAATGTCATTACTACCACGAACGTAGTTGATCGGAGTACCAACGAAACGGTCAGACAAATCATCGGCAAGTTCGGCATCACCACGGCTCCGGCGCGGGCACCGAGGATTGTTCCCAAACTTCAGTCGGTAGTGAAGGTGGTCGAGGAAAAGACGGCTGGGGAGATCCAGCGCGAATTGGCAAGTTTACCTTCGCAAACAGGAGCGCCGCAGGTACGCTTAAGATATAAATTCCTAAACGGCCAGATGGTCCTAGTGGGTGAGACGGATACCGGACAAGAAACGCCCCTTGCTTCCAACGAGTCTGCGAGTATCATCGGCAGACTGGCAAGAAGTGAAGCGCTGGACGTAAAACCGGGTGGGGTGGGCGAAATGGTCTTTACTAAAGGTCAGATCAGGGCGGAGACGGAGCTGCCTTTATTGGTCGATTTGAGGACAAATTTACTGACGACAGAAACAAGTACCGGAATAAAGACAGTGCCGCTGCTACCCGATGAAGCAATTAAAATCGCTTTTGCTTCCAAGGTGGTCGATGGGGTGTATCAAAAAAAGAGCAGTGCAGAAATTGGATTTAAGGAGGCGGAAAATGGGAGATTGGTTTACGAAATTGACGGCCTGTCGAAGAGAAAACTGTTCGGCTTGATACCGTTCATTTTGAAAGAGACGGCGCTGGTCGATGCCGGCAATGGTCGGGTGACCCAGTCGGATAAGAGCTTGGGACAGTTACTGGTGGAGCTGGTGGCATTCCCGATTAAGTAGACTGTTCGCCCATATCCATTCTGGAAAACGGCGACGTCTTCCATCCAGCGATGGAAGCGGCCTCTAACGCGGCAAAAAATCCTGAAATAGTAATTTCAGGAACCATGCTTTTTTGCCTGGTACCGTTTCAAAACGGTCACCTGGTTTTCACACTTCTAGGACAGATGACGGTTTTTAGGTTTAGTCCACCGGTGGATACTTGCAGGGATGATTTTTTGTTAAGGTATTTAAACTTCCCTGAGCAACTAGTGAACGGCTTTAATCTTCTCCTAATGAAGTAAGCATTTAGCCAGGTATCGGCGTGGGGGAACGAATCAAAGCCTTTAATGGTCTTCAGTCGTCCCTCAAGGTGAGAGTTGTAAAGCTCAATCAGGTTGTTGGTTCGGGGAATGGCTTTGTTTTGGGTGTAGGCCAGAAGATACGGTTTTCTTTTCTCGATGTCCAACATGATACTGACTCTGACCGGATCAGCTTGGTGTTTTAACAGGATCCGTTCTGCCAGTCGGTCAAATTCGGCCAGAGGCAGCTTCTTTTTGAAAAGGAACTCCAGGTCCTTGACAAAGGTGACGTGGGTATCATCCGTCCTGACTCGAAGCAGATGCCTGATGTTTTCTTTGTAGTGGTTTTGGCAGAGCTGAACTGTCGTTTTGGGATATATTTTAAGACAAGCGTCTCTGATGTTGACGTTGTCGTCACAGACCAGAGCACTAAGGGGGTAGTTGGCCAGTCTAAGTGAACGAAAGAAGTTAAGGCAGCTTAAGTAGTTTTCGCTCTTGGCCAAACGGTAATGGGGAATGTCGTGGGTCAGGTAATCAATACCGTAGATAACGGGAACCTTACGGTCACGGTCGCCCACACTTAGGTATTTACCGTCAACCAGAAGAATGCCACAAAAATGAGTGCAATATTTCCTGGTGATATCAACACAGTGAGCTAGTCTGTCCTGAGCCAGTTTGGAGTATCGGTAGGCTGTCGGAGCACTAACACCAGCCATCTCACCAAGAGTACGGTATGAGTATCCGCCCAAGTGTTGCATGAGAGCATCTAAAGGCTTAATCTTTCTCTTGCCCCGATTTAACTGGAACCATTGATGGCAGTCTTTACAAAGATATTTGAGGCAACCTCTTCTCACCCCCTTTCTGATACACGAAAAGCTTTTACAACTAGGACATTTGGGTGTTCTCATGACCTAGAGAATACATCCACTGAGTCAAATGGCTAGAATATATTGATTCACCAACTAAAGGTAATGTCTACAGGTGACCGTTTTGAAACGGTACCCACTATATCTGGTATCGCCCGAACCGACTCTCCCGTGGTAATACACGGGATTTCGGAGTACCTCAACATGAGCGCCTACTATTTGTACATCCACGCCTTGAGTTCTTCAGGTAAAATAAGCTTCTGTGAAAAATGTAATTACGATCTCAACTCATGACGGGTTTTTCCATGCCGATGAGGTTTTTGCTTTGGCGGTAGTTTTTTTATGGGCAAAAAAAGAAGGAAAGAGAGTAAAAATAATCAGGTCCAGAAAGAAAGAGGTTTTCGAAAAGGCCCAGATGATCGTAGATATTGGCGGAGTTTATGATTTAAGCACCAATCATTTTGATCACCATCAACAGGGAGGAGCCGGTAAACGAGAGAACGGAATTCCATATGCCGCTTTTGGATTGATGTGGAAGCATTTCGGAGAAAAAATTACCATTAAGGAAGCGGCGGCGCGGATCGAGAAGAAATTAGTAATGCCGATTGACGCCATCGATAATGGTGTCAATTTGAGTACCCCTCTGTTTCCAGGTATCTCAGATTACTCGATTGCCAATGCTATTTGGACTATGGGCGAATTTGGCGACGGTGGCGGTAAGGATGAGTCATTCCTAAAAGCGGTGGATATTGCTGCCCAAATTCTGACCGGGGAAATAAAAAGGGCCGAAATGGCGATTGAGGGAGAGAAGGTGATCGAGGCGGAAATAAAAAACCAAGGGGAGCCGAGGGTATTGGTCATATCAACTTATTATCCATGGACTAGGGTGGTGAGTCGGTTCGAGAAAATAATGTTTGTAGTTTTCCCTGATAAAGGGGGAGAAAAATGGTGTATCCAGGCTGCGACCTCGGACGCTGAAAGTTTTGGAAATGACAGAATTAGTTTTCCAGGAGAGTGGAGAGGTTTGATGGGCGATGATTTGGTGGCTAAATCCGGCATCTCGACCGCCGTTTTTTGTCATGGCTCTGGTTTCTTTGCCGTGACTAAGACTCGGGAAGGGGCGGTAGAAATGGCGAGTAAAGCTATAAGGGAGGTCGGTGAGGAGCGGCTTCTTGATAATGGGGTGGGCTAGACCGCATAATCAAGAGAGAATGGATAACAAGAAACGGATTTTGGTGGCCGAGGGGGCGGTTTTGGTAGACTTGACAGACCTAGAGTAAGAGTTATAATAACTTATGGCAATGCACAGGCCGGAGGATGACTTGTTTTTCAAAATTGAGCCAGCGCCCAAGGAAGAGCCAAAGGCTTATATTATCACGGGTGAGGCTGAGGCAAGGGTTGAGTTTGGTCGTTTGACAGAGTGTGGTTTTGAAGTGCGCCGATCGGGACAAAGATTGGATCTGCCCGGTTTCATCCAGGCTCTAGAACAGGGATTGGAAATCCAGATCCGCCACGGACGAACGGCCGGAGATACCGTTGATTATGGCGCCATCGAGATCATGTCTACCTTGGGCTTACTCGATCCGGCTGGAACTTATCAACTACTGACAGCAGAGGAGTACTTTCCATTCGTGCCAGGGCAGATTTTAACAGAGGACGATTTTGTGCAGGTGGCGGCAGATAAGGGGAGTGTTGATTTGACGAGAACGGCGACGAACCCCTATACCGGTGAGCCCTTTCTTGATGAGGCAAAAAGGCCGATCATTAGGCGCTATTATGGAACTCAGATAGGCAAGTCGGGGGATGCGGTTCCCAGTTTCACAAAAAGGCCACAAGGCAGAGTGATGTAAGAGGGTGTGTTATATTGGCTGTAGATGGCTTTCGACAGTGCAGAAAGAAGGAGAATAAGACAACTCAATAACGAGCAGGGTGAGGCTCTGGCTTTGTGGATAGATCCGTTGGTGAATAATCGGGGGTTGCTCTACCACGATCTGTTGGCATCCGAAAATACGGGGGCCGAGGCTTTGGCACGTGAGGGGCTATGGTTCATGGAGGGCTATCTGTATCCGTCCCTAAGGATTCGGGGAGAGTATGAAGGATTGGTCATTTCCTACGTGGCAGTCGAGAAACTGGAGGATGAGAAAGATGAAGGTGGGATCGCCTTGCGGGTGGGAGTTGAGGAGGGAGCCATGGAAAGCAGGTCGGGCAATGAGCCGTGGGCCAGGGATCCACACATTCATAACGTCAGGGTGGTTTTTGGCTTTTTCAAGGGATCGTTGCAGTATCGGATGACAGAGGATTTTCGCCAGGGTAAAAATGGTGGTAACAAGGAGTGGAGGGAGATGGCATCAGAGGAGACATCCTTGATCTTGATGGCCTTGAATGAGGCTTTTGATCGGTTGACCTAGTCTCTTGACGGGTCTTTATTGCTGCTATAGGATTGGATATGGAGATTCTTTCAGCAGAGGCGGAAGCGGAGCTAAGGACGGCCATTGCAGCTGAAAGTACTCGATTGGTTTTGGCGGTGACAAAGTACGAAGATCAACTTCGTGATGGAACGGTGCAGGTACTAAATCGCAAGCCGCTTCAGGGGGTCTGGGATGTCTTGGTTAGAGAAGACGGGTATGGGTTTGTTAGTCATTCATTTAATGTGATCAAAGGGACGAGGGTGATGGTGATAGTTAGACCCGGCGGTTCGGTGGGTGTAAACGAGAATTCGGCAAGACTTGGCCACATGCATGGAGACATTATTGAGACTAGTTTTGACCTGGTAGCTGGACAACCCGGTTCGGTGGTGGACAGATTGGCCGAGGTGGGTACCCCCTCGAGTCTGAGTTTGGCAGAACTGCGAGAAGTTGTGGCTGACCTGGCTGATGGATTTTTGACCGCGGAAAGAAAGCGTTGGTTAGCCAGCGACCCGTTGTTCCCAAAGCTGGAAAGGCTGATTTTGATGCTGGGTGTGGCCTATAACCCCCACATGATTCTGAGGGGGTCGGCTTTGGAGAACACCATGCCTGAAACGGAGAGGAAGGCCCTGATCGGGACCTTGAAGCTAGCCATGAGGGAGTTTCTGAAGTTGGCTCAGGCGGATCAGAAACTGAAGTTTTCGGCTTTCGCTAAGGCGGTGGAAGGCCTTGAAGACGACTTTTTCTCGGTCGCGGCGGCTATGGAGGCTGCTCCAGAGGAGCTGGGCGCGGGGTGGAGTATGGAAGAACTAAGGGAGGCATTCAGAAAGGAGGGAATCGAGTGGGTGGATAGGCAAGATGGGGGTGATGGGGACGGAGGCGGTGGCGGTGGAGCGGAAACGTGGACGGTTTGGTAGCGGGGCTTTTTCGTGGCATGAGGCACCCTATAGGATTGACTTTAAGCCGATTTGGGAGTAGAATGTTTGGTATCCCAATCTGATCTTTCGCGAAAGGAGGAGGAAAAATGGATAAGCAAGATCTCAAGATTTTTGTAATGGCCTTCGGGCCAGTCGCTGTCCTAGTTGTCGTTTTCGCAGTCGGGATAGCACTCGGCTGGCACTAAGCCCCCGGTTGGGGGCTTTTTCGTGGTTTGTAGCTTATAATATTTAGATACTATGAATTTTTGGCAGAAACTGAAGAAACCGATTGTGGGTCTGGCCCCGATGGATGGAGTGACGGATGCGCCGATGCGATTCATCACGGCCAAGTACGGCAAACCAGACGTGACCTTTACCGAGTTTGTGAGTGCGGAAGGAATCAAACATGGGGCAAAACGGTTGCTACGCGATTTTAGGTATGATGAGTCCGAGCGACCGGTGATGGCTCAGCTTTTTGGTGGCGAGCCGGAGGCCTTTTTTGAGGCGGCAAAGTTAGTCGTGAAAATGGGATTTGATGGGGTGGACATCAATATGGGTTGCCCGGCGAGAAAAGTGACTGGTCGGGGAGAGGGGGCGGGGCTGATCAAGAACCCAGAGTTGGCAGGAGGAATAATCGAAGCGGTCAAAAAAGGCGTGGATGGCAAGATCCCAGTGTCGGTGAAAACGAGAATTGGTTTTGACAAGGCAGAACCCGAGTGGTGGAGGTTTCTGGCAACACAAGATTTGGCGGCGGTAACGATCCATGGACGGACCTTCAAGCAATTATATGAGGGAAGAGCAGATTGGGAAGCAATCAGAGAAGCGGCGAAGATAATTAGGTCTGAGAAGACGTTATTTTTGGGAAATGGCGATGTCGAGAGTCGCGCGGATGCGTTGGCTAAGTGTAAAAAGTATGGAGTTGATGGAGTGTTAATTGGCCGCGGGGCTTGGGGAAATCCGTGGGTATTTACGGGGGAAGAAATTGGAATGAAGGAGAAGTTGAATGTGGCGGTGGAACACGCGCGAAAGTTCGAGGAGATTTTTCCGGAGGATAGATTTTTTATCATGAGAAAACACCTGAGTTGGTATGCGAAAGGGTTCGAGAACGCGAGCGAATTGCGAAACAAGCTGGTGATGACGAACGGTGCGGATGAGGTCGAGAAGGTGATTTCTGATTCCTATTGACAAGCTTGGTAACTCTGACTACGATGGTAATAGTTAGTAGTTTTTTCAAAAAATGAAAAAGGTTCTGTTTCTGGGAACTTTATCTCTCTTGTTAGGGGCATGCAGTTATGGGGCGAGCACGCCGACGAGTGTGAGTCCGACGGCCACTCCGGTGGTGACTGCGGCGACAACTCAGGCGGCGGTGCCGACGAAGAAAACGATCACTTTGGTTGAAGAAAATAAGTCGGGGCAAAAAGGGACAGCTTTATTGGAAGAAGTGAATGGTAAGGTGAGGGTGACGGTAACTTTGATGGGAAAGAAATATACTGGTGTCCAACCAACTCATATCCACATTGGAGTCTGCCCGGGAGTAGGAGCAGTTAAGTACCCGTTGACAAATGTAGTTAGCGGAAAGTCAGTGACTGTCTTGGGTGTAACGATGGCGGACTTAATGAATCAAGGTCCGTTGGCCCTGAATGTGCACAAGAGCGTCAAGGGGGCGGGTGTATATACGGCTTGCGGTTCGTTGTAGGAAATAGTGTTTAGGCAACAAGACACAAGACCCCGTCCAGGCGACGGGGTTTGTGTTTTTCCTGGTTGTCTTTTTGGTATTTACGGCCTAACATACTGAATGAATGGCTTCAGGCGGTGTGGAAAAAAAAGGTCGGTATGGGGAAGCAGTTTTTGATGGTCTAAAGAATGATGAGCACCAGAGACTGGTGCGGATAACGATTTCCGGTTTAGCAAGGACAAAAGTTTTGGCTGATCAGCTCCACGATGCTGAGGCAACTTGGCAGACCGGTAGGTCGGGCGGTTTGGACATGACGTTTATCAGACACGGAGACAGTATCGGCCTGAATATTTTTGGGAATAGTAATGTGATTGGTTTGAAGGTGGTCCCAGAGAGAGAAAAAATCGCCGAAGAAAGGACACGTTTGCTGGCGCGAGATGCCGAGTTGGCATTTATGGTTCGAAGACAACACGCGATGGTTCAGCTGATGACCCCAGAGGATCTTTATGATTGGTGGCAGTTCTATGACCAGATCGAGGGGCAGGGGATCTATGACCAGATTGGGGTAAGGGCGACAGAGTTTTCCGGACTGGAAAGAGCATCTCAAGAAAGGTTGCGCGAGACGCGCTTGGTCCTGGATAAGTTACTGAGTGAAAATAATGAATATTTAGCGGCTAACGGAGTGGCCAAAGTAAAAGAAGCGGGGTCTTTGGACTTGGCTTTTTTGGCGGCCGATGGGGGATTGCGGGAGGTACCCCTGGCCTGGCTAAAAGAATTTGGGTTACTCGGACAGGTGGTGCGGGAAACAATTGTGGATCAGGCAAAGGTGACGGGAGTCATGTTGCCAAAGGAGGGTGAGTCAAAACGGGAGTTTGAGACCAGGGTCAAGGCGCTCGAAACAGCCTATGAGCAACACTATGGTACGCCGGTAAGAGTTGCGCGCGGGACACCAGGGCAGATCAGTCTCTGGAGAAAACTCGGTTTTGGTAATCCGAGGCCGTCAAGCTATCAAGATGCATCGGTGACACCGGGGCACTTGTGGCGACATTTATACTTCGGTAAGAGCAACTTGGAACCAGGACCTTTGGCGAGAATCGCGAGGTTGTCTTTGCCGGGACTGGGGGAGGAATACAGCTTTCCAGGAATCGACCTAGTATTTCTACGACGGACGATGAAGGGTGGTTATGAATATGCGCCGTTGGATGGTTTGGCGGCTCTCGATCCTCATGCCCTACGTCGGAACAAATTTGGGGTGGTGCCGATGGACCAAGTTTGTGGAATCAAGATCTTTCCTGATTCGTGGGACTGGGACACGATCAAGGGAGATGGGGAGGCGAGAAGAAGAGTGGCAGATGCGATCTACAACATGGGGGTTCCAGGCGGACATATCCTTTATTTGAATGAACAACTATTGCAGTATTGGTTGGAGAAAGGAACACCATTTACGGATAAATCCAACGCGGCCTTTGCGGGAGACCTACAGAGGGCCCTAAGTTATGGCAGAGGCATCGGCTCGGGCAAAGAAAAGACACCCATATATAAACAGTTTCGGTTAAGACCAGAAGTGGGTGGGGACAAGAAAGCGCTGAGCATTGTTTCGCCGGATACGGGCGATACGGTGGATGTGATCATGGACTTAGGACTCTCTTTTGAAGCGATGCCGGAAGGGTTTAATGGCTTGGGTAAGCAGGCGGGAACGGCAGATGGATTGATGAGGCTGCTTCGCTATGGAATCTTGCCGATGGTACCGGCCTGGTATGCCAAAGAGTACCTGCTTCAGACGGTGGCAAATCAGGACAGACGGGGAAGAACGAACGCCTTCTGGGCTTTAACGAAGGCTGAAGCGGTGGAGAAAGACCCGGTAGCTCAGTACTTAGTGCAAGAACTATTTGCCAGATGCGATCCGGAGGAGTTGATGGCTAAGTTGCCAAAGGACGTGGCGGAGTCGATTTTGAAGTTGGGACCGACTTATGTGAAGATATGGCGGAACGGAGCACAACATGAAGTGGCGGCAATGGTGCCGACTCACGCCCATGCAGACCATGATGCCCTTTACCCTTATGCGACTGAGGCGGCGAGGGTGGTAGCGGGAGCAGAGCTGCTGGCCTTCTGGAAGGCCAAGACGATGAAGGCCGCTTCCTGGAGGAGCAAGTTAACTTATGTGACGAAACTATCAGAACCAAAACATGGCAATAGCTACCAAATTCAACCGCGGGAGATGTACCCTTATTATGTTTCGGGAAAACCGGTCAGGATCACTGATGGAGTGACACTATTTCCATATGTGGTAGATCATAGTTTGGTTTCGAGAATGCAGGTGTTCGAACTGGCATTTGGGGGCAATAAATCGGTGCTTTATAACAGTGGTGACTGGCGTTTTGGAACCGATGAAAAAAACGGTGATGGCAAAACAAGTAGAGCGCTTGAGGGGGCGGCAAAACACAAACCAGACATCATCGTGATGGAAACGACCAATATGGGGGGAAATGAGTCGATCAAACCGGGTTTGGGCCTAACTGAGGATGATGTCAGGGATACGGTGATGGACTTGGTTAAAGAAGCGGGAAGTGAGGCGGTGGTAGTGGTAGCACCAACAAATAATCTGCAACGATTGCATGGTTTGTTGCAGGTAGCGGAAGGGACCGGAAGGAAGTTGGCGATCAGTCCAGCACACGCAGAGATTGAGAGACAGTTGATGGCGGCGAAGGAGTTAGCTCCGATCGGGGCGGACGGATTTGACTGGGTTTTGCCATATGACATTGGGACCGAAGATCTGACTGTTTGGTCGAAACCGATGATGGCGCCGCGAAGGCACCACGAGGACATGTTACAAATTGCGGCCGCCGGACCTTTGGGGATTTTAGACGCCCAACGACTGAATTCGGAAGGAGAAAAGTGGATCGTGGTGGTGTCGCCATTTGACATTATGCCCGACCAATTTGACCGAATTTATTTTCCCCATGGAATCCGGATGCTTTACTCGGCACCGTTTGTTTATAACTGGCAGGCGAGAACTTTGTTGGGGGCGAACTTGGGAAGTAACGGAGATTGGATCAAGTCGGTGGGGGCAAAAGTTTTTATGGATATCAAAGTTGATGGTCAGGGTGCGGGACGAGTGACCTCACAGAGGTTTGACCCCAAGAGAATTTTGCACGTTTCCGGTCACCCGACACCAAGACAGGTGGTTGAAGCTCTGGAGGTGTTGATTGGGAAAGACAGGATGAAGGGAGTTGAGATCATTGATCAAATGGATCGATATAACCCGGCTGATCCGCTGCACTCCGGGTATTCGTTGCCCATTAGTGGAGGAGATGGAGTGAGGATAATTTTGAATCATGGAGAAAAACCTGAGGAGGTGGCGAAGTTCCTCCGAAAAAACCTAGGTAAGGTGAGAAAGTAGAAGGGTCGATGACTCTCCGTGACCGGGGTAAATAATGGTACTCTCCGGAAGTTTTTTGAGTTTGTCGAGTGATTTAATTAATTGAAGTGGGCGGCTATAGGAAAGGTCGGTTCGACCAATGCTGTCTTTAAATAAAGTGTCACCAGTGAAGAGATTTTTCTTACCGTCATAAAGGCAGATGCTGCCAGGGGTGTGACCGGGAGTTTCGATAACGACAAGTTTTCCGTTGCCAAAAATGATCTCGTCTTTTTCTTTGACAAAATGATCGATGGGAGGAACTTTGAGGGTTTTCTTTTTAAGCCAGTGGGCAGCGCTTTGATTGGCACCTCGGTAGAGTTTGTTATCTTTTTCATTAAGGTAGATTGGAAGGCCAAAGTTTAGTTTCAGTTCGAGACAACCAAGGACGTGATCAAAGTGTCCGTGGGTAAGTAAGACTGCGATCGGTTTTAGTTTTTCGTTGCTAACGGTTTCTGTAATGAAGTCCCCGTCATCGCCCGGGTCGATGATAATAGTGTCACCGGTTTCCCGGTCAGTGATGAGATAGCAGTTAGTTTCTAGTTCTCCAACAGCAAGAATTTTGATGGTAATCATGGGTTAATTTTACAGTTGTTCGGATGGTTCGGCATCAAAGTAAACGTAAAAAGTTTCGAGAAGCATTTCGAGTATATCTTGATTGAGATAATCGAGGTCTGGACCCGTCCAGGGTTGGAGCTGACAGGCTAGCCATTCGGTGACCATAACCGGATGGGCTGAGTCTAGGTCGATATCTGGGTGCATATCTGGTTCGATCTCGAGACTTCGAAGCATGCCGTCGAAATTTTCCAGGGTCGCATAAAGCGTAAGGAGGTCCGGTCGGTAGGCTTCGGGTTGGCCCTTAAGTTTAAGGATTTTTTCCAGAACGGCGAGGATCTCTAGGCAGACAGATCTAATAGCCCAGCTTCGTTCATCTTGGGCGTAAAATTGGATATCTGGTTGCCAGATCTCGGCGGTCATGGCTAGGATTATATATCTGAGCCTCAAATCTGTGACTGATTTGACCTAAGAATGTAGAATATAGGTTAATGGCTAGGAAAGAGTTGGGAGCGGCATTTCACACCTACCAACCACCTCGAGAAGTGGCGCTGCCTTCTGGTGAACAGCTGAGAGTGGTGCCTGACATTAACGAGAAGATATTTCATCAGACTTACGAATGAGTTTTGGCCGGAGGGTTACTTGACGGTGTGGCCTATTCTTTTTTTGCTTCTCTACGCAGTTGGATGAACGTTCACCATCCTGAGGTCATGGCAAGTTTAAAGCGAGAGTTGGCGCGAAAGCCGGATGCCAACTATCGGATCATTGGTGACCCGCTTTTCCATATCATTTTGCCGTTTCTCTCTTATGACGAGGCAAGGATACTGTTTGAGGCCGGTCGGATTGCGATGCGAGAAGACCTGGGAGTGACACCGGCGGTGGTATGGTTACCGGAATGCGGGGTGGATGTTAAGACAGCCGAGGCGGCACTGGATGTGGGATATCGGGCCTTGGTATTGAAGGATACTCAGTTAGAAACGGTGGATGGTGATCCGATGGTAGTTAGGCTTGACCGGGGAGAGATCCTGGTTTGGACGAGCAACGCTTGGCTTAATAATCGGGTCGCGAATGACCCGGGAATGACGGTGGACAGCTGGGGTTTTATGCAAATGATTGAACAGTGGGGTGGGGACGGGACTTTTTTTGCGGTCGACGCGGAAACCTTCGGACATCATTGGTATAAAAGAGATGAATTTGTGAAGTGGGTGTTTAATCGGGAAAAAATGGCTAAAAAAGGTCTGGTGCCAATGGACTTTGCGGCCAAGATGGGAAAACGGAAAGGCCTCACATATATGAAAGAAGGAACCAGCTGGAGTTGTGATCATGGTCTGGAAAGATGGACTGGAGGGTGTAACTGCGATAATGCTTCGGGAGTGGCCAGACTGCAGAAACGGAAGTACTTTGAGGGTTTGATGGACAGGCGGCTAGAGATATTGAAAGGTTTGGACGGAAGCGCATCTGAATGGAGAAGGTGGATGCCTGGTTTTCTGGCGGCGAACCGGCATTATCTTTTTGGAGAAGGTGGCGAAAACTTGGTCAAGAGGTTGCCGGTCCGTGGACGAGCCGGGAAACTGGTTGAGGCATATCAAATGTGTCTAGTCGGGATGACTAGTTGCGGTTGGTTTTTTGGCGGAGATGGTGCGCCAGAAAGGGCATATCCGCAAACAGCGATTGAGGAAATCGACAGATTGAATGTGGTTTAAGGGTTTAGCGAAGGGGTAATCTTTTTTCGAGACGAATTTTGCCGATCGAAGTGTTGGCGACGAGAGATGTGTTTTTTGAAACGCCGGCGTACCAGTCTGGGTCAATGTAGCCATCTGGCCTAGGTTCGATGATTAGAAAAATTGATTGGGGAGGACAGTTTCCGAGTGGGGTTTCAAAGTGTTGGTATCGATCGGGGAGGTAGGTCTTGGGGGCGCTGGGATAGGTATTAAATTCGCACGGAAGATAACCATAGCGACTCTTGCCATACCACCAAAAAAGATACTGGTAGTTGTAGTCGTTCACCGAGGGAATAAAGGTGTAGACACTGACACTTTTGTGGTCGGTTTGCTGATAAATCCAGTCCAGGGCCAAGAGTTCGTTTCTGAGCAGACTGGGATCGTCATTGGGATTGAAGTAATAGCGATAGTTTTTTATGAAGACCAGAGATTGAGTGAAAATCATTAAGGTTACAATCAAAAGGCTGATCTTGTTTGGATGGGTAAGGTTAATCAAGAGAAAAGCGATGAACAAGAGGGGTGGTAAATAGACCGTGTGCCAAGTTTGCCAGCCAGTGGTGCTGCCAAACCAAAAGTATGAGATGAGCATTAGGATTAGGGTGAGTTGAAAAAAATTGTAGGCGAATTGCCCGGCAGTGACAGAAATTGATTTTGTTTTGAGGGTGAGATATAAACTGAGAAAGATGATCAAAAAATCATCGATGGTGCTCTGGTTGTAGATGATTCCCTGATTAATTAGATCGGTGAAGATAGTGAGCATTTTCTTGAACTGGGTTTTGCCAGCGACAGAGCCGGCACTACTAAGGTGATGAATGACGGCGTTGGTTTGAGGGAAACCGTGACTTAGTTCGTGGAAAAAATGGGGAAGAAAGAAAAGCGAGAAGACCAGGAGGCTGACTAAAATGATCTTTGAGGTAACTCGCTTGGTAATGATTAGGTAGGCCAGAATCACAATGAAAAAGAGGACCCAGGCAAGACCGGTTGCAATTTCAAAATGGAAGGAAGCACCAATGGCCACGGCAGTAAGTAGGAGGCTTTTTTCTCGACCATTAAGAACGTCGACTAAGGAGAAGATTAGTAAAAGTGATAAAGGCACCAGGAGAAAGGGGTTGAAGGCGTAGCGGGTAACATCATAGTTTGGCCAGAAAAACTGGAGAGCCATACCGATGACAAGGGCAACAGTTGGATTGGTCTTTGTTTTTAGATATCTAACTAGGTAATAAGTGGTCAGGAGATTAATGGCAATGAGAAAGATGACGGGACCGATTGGATGATCGTTGCTCACGAGAAAGCCAGATAGGATAAGCCAGTACCATGCTGGTCCGGTGTAGAGGCCGGGAATACCACCAGTTTCGGTGCCGCGCATCAATGGAGTGTGGAGATAGCGGAGCTGTCGGACGTGGATGGCATCGTTGCCCTGATCCATGGTGAAGTAAAAATTGTTGTCATGGGTGGGAATGATCCTAACCAGAAAGGAAAAGACAAGCACTAAGAGAAGTATCTTAGTGAAGTGTCTTTCAATAAATCTGTTCACGACCTTTTATTTTAGAGTATTTTCGTTGACACTATCTCTTTGATAATGCTAAGGTTATGGTTAGTATGGAAAAGAAAAGCCCATTTTTTAATAAGTTGGCGATGGTTGTGTGGATAGTCTTAGTTGTGTTCTTAGCGATATTTCTATTTCCATGGAGGGCGGTTAATTGGGGAACGGTGAGCTTTGGTAACGAGAGAATGGTGACGGTGAGCGGGACATCTCAAAAACAGGTAAATAATCAGATCGCCGGTTTTTCGGTGGGGGTAACTTCGGTGCAGGATAAGAAGGAAGCGGCAGTAGCCGAGGTCAATAAGAAGATGGAGGTAGCGGTGACTGCCCTGAAGGGTTTTGGGGTCTCGTCAGCGGATATTAAGACGGAGGGGATGAGTTTGTTTCAGACGGAGGTGCCTGTACCGGGAGGGCAAAAACCGAAGCCGGGTCAGTGGCGGGCGAGCAATAATGTCTCAGTGACGCTACGGGACGTAAATAAGGCTTCGGCCTTGGCCGATTTACTGGCAAAGACTGGGGCGACCAACGTCTATGGTCCGAGCTTCAGTACGGATAATACGACGGCGACTGAGGCCGATTTGACCGCGTCGGCAATGCAAAATGCGCGGGAAAAAGCAACGATTATAGCTAAAAATAGCGGAGCGAGTTTGGGAGTGGTAATGAGCGTCGTAGAGGGTTACTCTTCCGGGTCGATCTATCCGATGATGAGGGCGGCTGGGATGGGGGGAGGGCTCTCGGCGGTGGTCGAGCCGGGCAGTACGATGGTGAGCAAGACTTTGACGGTGACTTTCGGATTGAACTAGTTTTGGTGTAAACTATGGGACGTTATGTCCCAAGGATCGTTGGAAAAACTATTTTTTGAAGAGAGGCTTGATTGGCGGTTGCGGTCGGTTCTTGAGGTAGGAAGAGATGTGCCAGGCGGATGGTGTTTGTACCAAAGCAGTGACGTTACGATACTGGTGCTAGGTAGCCAGGTAACCGAAAAGTCTGAGGTGTTGGATTTGGCGGCAACGGCATACCTGAGGTCTCTGTCTCTACCTAGGGTGGCTAAATGTTTTGATGTTGCCTTGACTTTGTGGGAGGAAAAGCAGGCTTCTGGAAAGGTCTGGTCAATAGATACAGACGGGAGGTTTTGTGGGTATTTTAGCCATTGTTTAAACTATCGGATATTGGAGAGTGGGGGAGTCTTGGGATTTGATGTGTTGGCGGGAGACTATGTCGATCGTGGAAAAGGTAACTTTGATGTGTTGGCGATCGTGGCTGAAGATATGACTGGATTGAAGGAGATTTTGGGTCTGATTTACGGGGGCGACTGGGCTCACGTTTAGTGTGGGCGTCTGGGATTGCAAATTCGGGCTGGCTTTGGTATCATATCCCTTGCTCGTCACGGATCTATGATAACTTGTCAAATAAAACAACCCCAAAGCCCGTAGGGCTTTTTCGTTTTAAGGTTATCGGATAATCCCGTTACGGCGGGATTTTTTAGTTTAAAAAGTTAAGAGACTGGACAAAGTACGGGCCGTTAGCTCATCTGGTAGAGCGCATCGTTTGCAACGATGAGGTGGCCGGTTCGAGTCCGGCACGGTCCACCAGGGTTCCCCCGAGCAAGGCTCGGGACCGGTCCCGAATCGAACTGATTCGGGGGAGTCCCTTCAGGTCCACCCGAGAACTAGTAATTAATTGCTGAGGAAGTAATTAATTACAAGCTCTTGGAGCTTGAGCAGAATTACAAGGGTTGCCCTATCCTGTTGTTGAAAACAAGGTCGACCTGAAGTAAGCGAGTTGCTCCTTGAAAAGTGAATAGAATGTAAAACGATTAGTTTTTTTGAAAAACTAAAAGTAGATCGCATCAAAAACTTGATTTATTCTACTCAAGTAGTCAGTGGATGCCTTGGTATTGTGAGCCGAAGAAGGACGTTTCAAGCCGGCGAAAGTCTGCGGGGAGGTGGCTAAGAACTGTTAATCCGCAGGTGTCCGAATGGGGTAACCCACCATATTTATATGGGGTTCTCGCCTTGTGCGAGATCGGGAACTTCCTGAACTGAAATATCTAAGTAAGGAGAGGAAAAAAAATCGAATGAGAGGCCCTTAGTAAGCGACGAGCGAAAAGGGCTGATGTCTAAACCACGATTTATCGTGGGGTTGCAGGGTCAGACGTACGCTTTAGAAGAGATAACAGAACACTGTGGAATAGGTGACCAGAGAGGGTGAGAGTCCCGTAAGTGAAATTTTTTCTAAAGTAGTTTGATACCTAAGTACTTCTAGAGACGGCAAACTCTAGATCGAATCCGGGCCGACCACGGTCCAAGACTATATACTCACAATAACCGATAGTGAACTAGTACCGCGAGGGAAAGGTGAAAAGAAGGGTCTGAAACCCAATGAAAAGTACCTGAAACTGATTACTAACAAACAGACAGAGCTTCGATTTATCGGAGTGATGTCGTGCCTATTGAAGAATGAACCGGCGAGTTACTCCATACAGCAAGGTTAAACCGCTACGCGGTGGAGCCGAAGGGAAACCGAGTCTTAACAGGGCGTTAAGTTGTATGAGGTAGACCCGAAACCAGGTGAGCTAACCATGAGCAGGTTGAAGGTTGGAGAAATCCAACTGGAGGACCGAACAGCCGAATGTCGCAAAATTCCCTGATGACTTGTGGTTAGAGGTAATATGCCTAACGAACTTGGAGATAGCTGGTTCTCCCCGAAACATGTCTTGGCATGGCCTCTTGATTTAAGAACAGGGGGGTAAAGCACTGAATTGATTTCGGGAGTAAAATCTCGGAACCAAACCAAACTCAGAATACCCTGTTTATATGCAAGGGAGTCAGTACCCGGGGGCTAAGCTCCGGGGGCAAAAGGGAAACATCCCAGACCCTCAATTAAGGTCTCTAAATCTATATTAAGTGGTAAAGGACGCGTTATTTCTCAGACACCTAGGAGGTCGGCTCAGAAGCAGCCATCCTTGAAAGAAAGCGTAACAGCTCACTAGCCGAGAGATACGTGACCGAAGATGTAACGAGGCTCAAATATAGTACCGAAATTAGGGAATTCCGTAAGGGATTGGTAGGGGAGCGTTCTTGTGGCTTTGAAGGTGAACTGTAAGGTTTGCTGGAGCAGCAAGAAGTGAGAATGCCGGTATGAGTAGCGTAAACAAGGTGAGAATCCTTGTAGCCGAATGTCCGAGGTTTCCAACGCTATGTTTGTCAACGTTGGGTAAGGCGACCCTAAGGTGAGGCCTGTTTGGCGTAGCCGATGGATTACGGGTTGATATTCCCGTCCTTATTAGTGATCGTTATTAGCTGGGGCGTGACGAAGTTTGATAACTTGAGCGGTGTGTTGAAGATACATACGTTTAAATAGCAAGTCAGTCTCTCTTGGAAAATCCGGAGAGGCGTTTACACGAGTTATGAATACGAGTCTGTCGCAAGATGGGCAAGTTAAGTGACTTAAGTTTCCGAGAAAAGCGTCGCAGTGAGAGCACTAATAATCCGTACCGCAAACCGACTCTGGTGGACTAGTCGAGTAGACTAAGGCTAACGAGAGAACCCTTCTTAAGGAACTCGGCAAATTAGCTGGGCGTAAGCTTTGCGAGATGCCCTGTTCTTCGCAAGAAGAACTACAACAAAAGATTACAGAGCGACTGTTTAACTAAAACACAGGTCTATGCAAAAGCGAAAGCTGAAGTATATGGGCCGAAACCTGCCCAGTGCCGGAAGGTTAAATGCGTGGGTGATCCTCGAACCGTAAGGTTCGAGACGAGCCTGCAATTGAAGCCCCGGTGAACGGCAGCAGTAACTATGAAACATTTGTAGTTAAAAAAGTTGACCAAATGCTGGAACATCCGTACCGTAGTCGTAAGACGAACGGTTGAAGTATCTGACGTTACTATGTACTATGAAGTAGTTATAGTGAAAATACGTTCAGTGCGGAAAATCAGCAGGAAAGACTTAAAGAAGGAAGAACTTGGATTTTTTATCGCAGGATTTGTAGAAGGTGAAGGAAGTTTCAACGTTTCACTCAGACGAAAAGCTGACTATAAAGTTAGTTGGCAAGTAGTTATGAGTTTTAATGTGTCCCAAAAAGATCCGACCATCTTGAAGATAATTCAAGAGAAATTGGATTGTGGAATCATTAAAGTCAGAAAACGAGATGGACTTTTTTCATACGACGCAACGAATCCAACCGATATTATCCATAAGGTGATACCTTTTTTCGAAAAATATCCAGTACTTTCTGTTTCGAAAAGAAAGAATTTTTTAATTTTCTGTCAAATCGCAAGATTGATGGAAAAAGGAGATCATCGGAATTCCGATGGTCTTAGAAAAATTTTAATTCTTAGAGAAACAATTAACGAAGGTAAGGGAAGGAAACGAAAATATAGTATCGCTGATGTTTTTCCGAATTAAGAATCCTCAGAGACTACACGTCAACCTCCGACATTAACTTATGTCGAGAGATGATATAGTCCGACCTCCATATCGATATGGAGACTATAATAGAAATATTATGGCACATCAATCAAAATGATTGATGTAGCAACATAAGTGAACTGTTCTATGGTGGGATACTAACTGCCATAGTGAGGCGAAAATCCTCCATTTCGAAAAGCGTATACACCGCGCGAAATGAAAATTTGACTATATGCTGGAACAACTCATGTATCCGACGGTACTCGAAAGAGTAAAAATCTGTTCGGTGGAGTCAATCAGCAGGGAAGGCCCTAACGCAATTTGGGGAACCCTCACACACTATACGTCAGAATCCGATTGCAAAATCGTGATAAGAGATAGTGGCGGCTGCATAGCGATATGCAGGACTATCAAGATTTTAGGTAGTCACAAGTCGCCTTAGGCGACTGAAGAATACAAGCGAAATTCCTTGTCGGGTAAGTTCCGACCTGCACGAAAGGTGTAACGACTTTGTAACTGTCTTGAGAGGGGACTCGGCGAATTTGAAATGGCTGTGAAGATGCGGCCTACTGGCAGCAGGACAAAAAGACCCCGTGGAGCTTTACTACAATTTGGCACTGAGATGTGCGTTGCAACTGTCGAGAATAGGAGGGAGAGTCGAGTATTTATATTCGGCTCGTCAGTGGAATACCTCTCTTTGTGGTGTACGTTTCTCACTCAAGCTGACTGCAAACGTCAGCGAGGACACTGTCTGATGGGTAGTTTAACTGGGGAGGTTGCTTGCTAAAGAGTAACGCAAGCGTACAAAGGTACCCTTAGTTCCGATGGAAACGGAACTGGAAGCATATAGGTATATGGGTGCTTAACTGCGAGACAAACAGGTCGAGCAGATACGAAAGTAGGTCTAAGTGATCCTCGTGTACTTCGTGGGAAGTACCGGGCTTAACGGATAAAAGCTACCCCGGGGATAACAGAGTAGTCGCGTCTGAGCGTCCACAGCGACGACGCGGTTCGCTACCTCGATGTCGGCTCAGCACATCCTGGGGCTGGAGAAGGTCCCAAGGGTTGGTCTGTTCGCCCATTAAAGTGCTACATGAGCTGGGTTCAAACCGTCTGAAGGCTAAGAAATTGGCTTTCATACCGTTTGAACCCGGAGGTTTCTTGACATCAAATATCATGGCGGCGTTGGATAGCAATATCTAATGTGAAGTTGACTTATATCGGTGAAATCCAAATTTTTGGACAACACCGAGGGAATCCCGTTATTCGGGTGCCCGTAGAGACTAAATGTCAACCATCTTGTAAAAGATGAAGTTATAGTCCAATGCACTTAGTAATAAGTGAAAACATGCGTGAGACAGGTTGGTCTCTATCCGCTGTCAGCGTGGGGTTTTTGAGGGAGTTTGCCTTCAGTACGAGAGGACCAAGGTGAGCCAATCCCTAGTGATTCAGTTGTTGCCGTCAGGCGCATAGCTGAGTAGCTACATTGGTATGAGATAACCGCTGAATGCATCTAAGCGGGAAGCTCTTCCTAAGATGAGAAACCCATGGTCGCCTTTGGCGACCGAAAGATCCGTGGCAGATTACCACGTTAATAGACGAGAGGTGTAAGCAACGCAAGTTGTTTAGCTTACTCGCACTAATGATCGAAGGATAAATCAAATTTTTCCGATGCAATTTATGTATGTGATACATTTCTATTCACTATTCAGGGAGTAAACGCGTAACTTAACATATTGACGATCACCAGAAAGAAAAGTGCCTACACACGGGCCTTTTTCTGTCCGGTGATCAGAGCGACTTGGAACCACCTGATTCCATTCCGAACTCAGAAGTGAAACGAGTCAGCGTCGATGCTAGTGCCACCGCAAGGTCGTGCGAAAGTAGATCATCGCCGGGCAAACAAAGAAACCTTCACAACCGGAGGTTTTTTTGTGCCATTTAGCCTTGAATGTGGTAGAATAGTCAGGTCCGAAGGGACAGGAAAGGAGATTTATGATTAATGGCTACAAAAAAAGCAGTTAAGGCGGTCGCAAAGGTCGCAAAAAAAGTAATTTCTAAGGAAGTTGAGGTAAAACCCAAGGTTGAGGTGGTGAAAGAGAAGAAGACCGTGGAGGTCAAAGGTGAGTCCTTGATGGACAAACTGATGGCTAAGGCTGGGGCGACGCTGGTCACCCCAAAACGAGGTCAACAGCTCGAAGGAACGGTATCTTTTGTCAGTAAGAAGATGGTGCTTGTCGACATTGGTGCAAAGACCGAAGGCGTCGTCACCGATGCTGAAGCTAAGGAAGCCGTTGATATTATCGAGACTCTAAAAGTTGGCGACAAGATCTCTGTTTTTGTCAAACATCCTGAGAATGATCAGGGCCAGATCCTTTTATCGCTGCGTAAAGCGGTCGAAGAAGGCCGATGGTCCGTCTTCAAGAAGTGGATGGACGAAGATAAGGAAGTTGATGTGACCGGACTCGAGGTCAATAAGGGCGGTATGGTGGTGAAGTCAGGAGAAATCCGTGGCTTTGTCCCCGCCTCCCAGTTTGGTGAGAAGTTCTTAGGCAACATGGAGGAACTTGTTGGCAAGACTTTTAAGGTCAAGGTAATTGAGGTTGATAAGGCGCAAAACCGTCTGATCTTCTCTGAGAAGTTGGTTTCTGATGCTGAAGGTTTGGCCAAGAAAGACGAGGCTCTGGCTGACGTTTTGGCGGGTACTAAACTCGTCGGAACCGTTTCCGGAATCATGCCTTTCGGAGTCTTTGTAACTGTCAATGTCCCAGTGAAGGGTAAAAACGAGGTTGCGAAGGTCGAGGGTTTGGTTCACATCAGCGAGATCTCTTGGGAAAAGGTTGAGGACCCGAACACGATGTTCAAGGTCGGCCAGGAGGTGGAGGTGATGGTGATTGGCATCGAAAAGGAAGCTGGTAAACTGAACCTTTCCATCAAGCAACTTTCGGGCGATCCCTGGAAAGAAATTGAGACCAAGTATGCTGTTGGCACTAAACATGAGGGCAAGGTGGTTCGGATTGCTCCTTACGGAGTTTTTGTAAACTTCGAGAGGGGTATCGATGGCCTGATCCATGTCAGTAAGCAGCCTCAGGGCAAGGAGTTTAAGGTTGGAGAGTCGGTCGATGTTTACGTCGAGATGCTTGACGCAAAAAGCCGACGCATGAGCCTGGGGGTCGTCTTGACCGAGGTCCCGGTGGAGTATCGTTAAGGTTAGAAGTTAATTAGTAGGAGAAAAAATGGCAAAAACAAAAATGATCGTGAAGGACGACCAGATCCTGGTCGACGTGGAGTTAATCTTCAAGGAGATCGAAGAAGCGAAAGGTGACTGGAAGAAGGTCCGCGAGGAGTTTCGCAAGTATCTCGAGTCGATGAAGGAGAAATAATATCGGCCAGCACAGATAGCTTTTGAGAGGCTAAATTTGCATTTTGTTTCACAGATGTTGTAGGATTATTTTTACCTTTACAAGTTAATATTGTCTATGGGACTTTCTAAACGTCCGGAGGCTGCTGTTAATAGTTTAACTATGGGCACTCTGCCTGGATATTTAGAGGAGGTACTGGCCTCCAGTCTAGGCTGGGGCGATTTGCCGTGGGCGAGAACTGCAGGGCCTGAGTTGGCGTTATCTCATCCCGGATGGATGATGGAGATCCCAGGTGGAAAAGTTCTTTTGGAGTTGAATAATAGGCATGACTGGGACGCAATTGCCTTGACGAGGAGATTGACAAATTTCGACGTTTGTTTGAGAAGGGCTGAAAATGGATTGGAGTTAAAGTGGCAGTGGCCGCATGGGTCGTTTCGGTCAGCTGAGGTAGATCAGGTCTTGGGAAGAGGGTTAAATAAGATTATTGAGGATAGAGGAGGGACGGAGGTTTGTTTGTTGGGAGGGGTATTTTTGCTGGTTTTTGGCGAGGATGAGGTTTCGATCACGATGCAAGTCGCCACGGGCGAGAACGGCGGAATCTGGGTGGAAACCGTGCCCTACGACCTGGCGAGCGAGTTGCTCGCTGATGTCCACGCCTTTTTGAGAGATGTCCTGGGTTGATTTTTGTTCATTCTTTGCTGACTCGGGATATATTTTTCTTACGACCGATAATCGGTCACGCCAGCGCGTGACCGTTATCTCCATTCTCGGTCAAAATTCCTCGATGATACTCGGAACCATGCATTTTGACCTGCGAA
>Ga0209515_10002902_pt1 | contig 25285 bp, 17 predicted proteins | sample Subgroupgradi54m_FD_187454 | JGI IMG/M metagenome (GOLD analysis project Ga0209515, IMG submission 187454) | Subsurface groundwater microbial communities from S. Glens Falls, New York, USA - GMW60B uncontaminated upgradient, 5.4 m (SPAdes)... ... | reverse complement strand
GATCGAATCCGCGCTTCCGCGCCTGGCGGAGCTGGCGCTCGGCGGGACGGCCGTCGGCACCGGCATCAACGCCCATCCGCGGTTCGGCCGATTGGTGGCTCAGGAGCTGGCCCGCAGGACGAAGTTCCCGTTCCGGACCAGCAGGAATTATTTTGAAAGCTTGAGCTCGCAGGACACCGCCGTTGAGCTGTCGGGCCAACTGAAGACGGTCGCGGCCAGCCTGCTCAAGATCACCAACGACCTGCGCTGGATGAACAGCGGCCCGTACGCCGGGCTGAGCGAGATCCGCCTGCCGGCGCTCCAGCCCGGCAGCAGCATCATGCCGGGCAAGGTCAACCCGGTCATCCCGGAATCCATGGCGATGGTCTGCGTCCACGTCATGGGCAACGACGCGGCGATCGGGATCTCCGGCGCCTCCGGCAACTTCCAGCTTAACGTCATGTTGCCGGTGATCGCCTACAACCTCCTGCAGAGCATCGAGCTGCTGGCCAGCGCCAGCCGCCTACTGGCCGACAAGGCGATCGCCGGCTTCACCGTGAACCAGGCCCGCATCAACGAGGCGATGAGCAAGAACCCCATCCTCGTGACCGCCTTGAACCCGATCGTCGGCTACGAGATGGGGGCCAAGATTGCCAAGAAGGCGTACGCTGAGAATCGCCCTTTGATTGATGTGGCTGTGGAAATGACAAGCCTTTCCCGCAAGAAACTCCTGCAAGCGCTCAACCCCGCCAAGCTCACCCGCGGCGGCATTCAGAAATAGTTAGTCGTTATCCAACCTAGATAATTTCAAGAAATCCCGACTCTTTTCGGGTATACTTTTAGGTAACTTCCATGAATTCTGCCTGGTTCTTACATCAATCCAACCGATGGATCGCGGGGCTTCTTGCCGCCGCGATCTTCATTCCTGCTCCCCCCGCTTTTGCCCTGCGCGCGGCCGGCGTGGAACAGCCCTCCGTGCGAGCAAAAATCCAAGAGAGGTTGGAGCAAGCCGCCGGCGCGGAGGAGACAGACCAGTTCTTCCGCACTATGGAACTATTGGGATTGGAGACCACCGGCTCGATTGTCGAGGCGCTGGTGGCGGCCGGTTATAGGGGGGCGGGCTGGAGCAGTCCTGGCGGTGAAGAACTTTCAAGCGTGATGGTCAATGAATGGCGGAGGGAAGGGCTACCCTTGGAAGTATCGAGGAAGCTGCCCGATATCTATAAATCCCGTGCGCGGAAATATTTTTTTCCCCGGATGGCGCTGCTGGGTTTGAAATCAGACGGATCGATTGCGAACGCGCTGTTGGAAGCTGGTTACACTGGCGCGGGACGAAGCGGCTCTCGCGGTGAAAGTCTTTCCAATACAACGGTGAACCAATGGAGGACCTGGAGAACGTCTCTTCCCTTGGAGGCGTTGGAGAAGCTGCCGACCATTGCGCGGGAGCGCTTTTTTCGACAGATGGCGCTGTTGGGTTTAAAAACCGACGGTTCAATCGCAGGGGTGTTCACAAGAGCTGGTTTCACAGGCGCTGGACCTGTTCTTACAGGGGGTATCGTGAGCCAATGGAGAACCGGGAGAACAACTCTTCCCTTGGAAGCGTTGCAGAAGCTGCCGATCATTGTTCGAGAAGGATTTTTTAGACAGATAGCGCTTTTAGGCATGGAGACTGGCGACCCAATCGCAGAGGCTCTGGTAGCAGCCGGCTATACGGGTGCTGGGCGGGGAGGCCTCCATAGTAAAGGCCTCAGGGGATTGACGGTGATTCAATGGTGGAAGGGTGTGAGGTCCTTTCCTTTGGAGGCCTTGGAGAAGTTGCCTGTAGTTTATGACTCTCGCGCGGCGGAATATTTTTTCGGACGGATGGCGCTGCTGGGGTTGCGGTCGAACAGAGCCATTGCGATGGCGTTGACAGCCGCTGGCTATAGGTGGCCTGCTCGGCGGGAAGGACATAGGGAAGTCCGCAACTGGCGGAAGAAGTCACCGCTTCCGTCTGAAGCGTTGGAGAAGCTGCCGATCATTTATGAATCGCGCGTGCGGGGATACTTTTTTGGACAGATGGCGTTCCTGGGTTTTAAAACGTACAGTTCGATTTCGAAGGCGCTGGTGGCAGCCGGCTACACAGGGGCCGGTCGGGGCCGTCAACGCGCTGAGAGCCTTGGAAAGACTACGGTGAAAAGATGGAAGGATGGGGCAGTATCTTTTCCTGTGGAGGCATTGGAGAAGCTGCCGATCATTGCGCAGAAACGCTTTTTTGGACAGATGATGCTGCTGGGGTTGCGGTCGAACAGAGCCATTGCGATGGCGTTGACAGCCGCCGGCTATAGGTGGCCCGGTCGGCGGGAAGGTCCCGATAATGGGAGGAGTAGTGAAGTCCGGAAATGGCGGGGGGACTCGCCGCTTCCTTCCGAAGCGTTGGAGAAGCTACCGATCATTTATGAATCCCACGCTCGGGAATATTTTTTCGGACAGCTGGCGCTGCTGGGTTTTAAATCGGACAGATCCATTGCGAGGGCGTTGACTGCCGCCGGCTATAAGGGGCCTAGGCAATGGGGTCGTCCCAGCAATGGTATTGGGCATCAGGCGGTCCGCAACTGGAAGAACAAGAAGTCACCGCTTCCTTCCGAAGCGCTGGAGCTGCTTCCCAGGATGATTGCCGCGGCAGCCGGCGCGGAGGAGGCGCCCCAGGCAATCTTGGAACGGGCTCGGCGGCTCCTGGAAGAGGGGAATATCCAGGAGGCCGGCCGGCTGGCGGAGGAGCTTCTTCGTCGGGACCCTACCCAGGTGGAGGCGGTGCAACAGCTGCGGCATGACATCGTCGCGGAGGTGGACCGCCAGATCCGCGAACGCCGGGAAGGGATTGTTGATCGGCTCGCGGAGGCGATCCACGATCTTCGGTTGCTGGAGCGGCCGCCGGCGGGAGAGGTCTCATCGGACGAGGTGGTTCGGGCGTTCATCCGGCAGATGTCGGCGGAGGATGGCGCGCCGCTGGATGGAGCTCTTCTAGCCGAGCTGACCGCGCATTCCCGCGCCCCCTATTCCGCGGGGCCGTTCGATCGAGGCGATGTGCAGGGGAGGCCGCAGGAGCAGGAGCTGCTGGAGGGGATGATCGGACAGGCCAGGAGCGTCCTCATCCATGCCGGGAGCCAGCTCGAGCTGAACGCGGAGCAGGCGCTGGCGAAACTGGGATGGGAATCTCTGGAGCGTTTCGAACGGTTCCTCTATCAAGCCCGGGACGAAAAGGCAGACCTGTTCTTGAGGGACATCCCGGCGGAAACGATGATCCGGTGGTTCTACCGGCAGATCCCGCAGAGGCTGATTCCGACGTTGGCGAACCGAACGATCGATCGCGCCGACCTGGCCGCGGCCCTGGCCAACCCCTTTCGCCTAATCAACGAGCAGGGGAACCGAGCGGTGACGGAGCTGATTCAGCGCTTGTTGGCCGAAGGGGCCTCGATCAGCGGAAGGAAGCTCACCGCCGACCCCGAGGAGCTGGCCAAGGACCCCTCGCTGGTTCTGCCCTGGATCCGCCTGCAGATGGCGGCCAACCTGGTGGATTACTCCAACCCGAAATTGCTGGCGGCGATCGACGCGGAAGAAGGGAAGGACCCCGCGGAGAAATTGACCCGCGCCCTCCAGCGCAGGGTGGAAACCCCCTTTGTCTGGGGAGCTTACAACGAGCAGGATCTGATGGGATACGTCCGATCGGTACTCCAGGCCGCGCGGCCCGCCGGAGAGTACGTCCAAGAGGTGGTCTTCGCGGACAACAACGGGCAGTTGGTGGCCACGCTCAAGCTGATCGAAGCGAAACTCTCGGCCAACCCGCGGCTGCGCGTCCGCCTGGTGCTCAAAGGGGACAATGGGGTGATGAACGACGCCTCGGTAGAGGATGCCGAGGCGCTGCTACGGGCGGAACCGGATTTCTTCCGCGTGCTGCTGGCGTACCGGGAGGGGCCCGAGCAGCGCTTCCAAATCCTCCGCGGACCCCGCTCGCACGGGACGCCGCTGGATTTGGTTTCGGCGGAGGTGGCCGAAGCACTGCTGCGGGCCGACGCCGTCTTCATCGAGGGGGAGGCCAACACGGTGATGCTCAACGGCCTCCGGGGCAACCTCTACCTGTCTCTGCGCCTGAAGGCGCCGATCGTCGTCCGGGACGTCATCGGGATTGAGCCCGAGGATTTAAAGGATTATCCTCCCCTGTTCATGGCACTGCGCGGCGGTCGGTACTACGACCGCGTCCTGGCTTCGCACGGGCCGGAAGGAGGGCGCTGGACGATCGAGGACCACTGGGCGCGTCCCCATCGCATCCGCTTCACGCTCCGACCGGGAGAAACGGTCGTCGGCCAACTGCCGACCGGGGAGAAACTGGAGATCTATTTCCGGAAGAGCAAGTCGAATCGCCGGGAACGGGTTGTTATGCCGGCGCCCATTGGGTGGGTCCATTACCGGGGCCGGTCGCTCCGCGGAGGCGCCGTGGGCGGGTATACGCTGGAGAAGACGGGAAAGATCCTGCGGATCAAAGAAAAAGAGGTTCAAAGCGGCCGGCGGGATCTTTACGAGCGAGAGGTGGACTTGCCCTCCCAGGGGGTTTATTTCCTGCCGCTTCAGACGGTCCGGGATCTCTTCCAGCGCCAGGCACTGATGCGGGAGTGGAGGGTCGCGGCCCCCTACATTTTCCGGTTCGTGCACCGGCTGCCTGACGGCCGCGTGGAGGTGGAACTGCAGTACCGTGAACCGGTGACGATCGTTTCGGAAACCGCCGCCGGCGCGGAGGAGGTAACGGTCCGGAGGGCTCTTTCAATCTCCGCGGAGGCGGTACAGGGTCCGGGGGTCGTGGTGATCGACGCCGCGATGTTCCCGCAACAGGCGGGATTGGAACAGTTCCTCGCCCACATGCCGCCAGGGCGGTTCATTGTGGTGGGGGCGGGGAGCGCCGCCGGATCGGAAGCTCACGCCCGCAACCCCGCGGTGATCTTGGCAGCCGGGCCGGTGGATGCGGCGACGGCTATTCTCGCGTTACCGGCGCGCGGAAAGGTGTATGTCTTCGGCGGCATGGATCTGACGCGCCTGTTACAGCTCTATTTGAGGGATTTCCTTATTGAGGTGTCCCAATTGGACCTCCGGCTTGGTCTCAAAGGGATCCTGCTCGCCCTGGGTGTTCCGGAAGAAGTTCTACGTCAGCTTGACTGGGCCTCCGTCGAGTCCACACTATCATCCCTCGAAGCCGCGTAAGTTCCATATTGTTCTGCAGAACCAGGTATGATATAGTGATAAAGGATGTTTAAATACTATGAAGTACTCTAAAGTACTATCAAATGAGGTGCTGACGGTCCGGGATGCCGCCCGGCACCTACGGGTGGTGGAGAAGACGGTTGTCCGTCTGATCCATCGAAAAGAGCTTCCGGCAACCAAAGTGGGACGGGTCTGGAGGATCAAGCGTTCTTGGTTGGAGGAGTGGTTGGAGAGGGGGGCAGGACACTCCGGGCAGGCACAGAAGACCGATGTGATGGAGGCGATTGTCCCCGTGCTTAGGGAGCGAATTCTGTCGGCCAGAAAAAACAAAATCTGCCGGGTGATACTCTACGGCTCTCGCGCCCGGGGGACGGCCCGTCCGGATAGCGATCTGGATCTCTTGGTCGTTGAAAAAGACCCGATGTCGAAACGACAGGAAAAGGAACAGTTATGCCAGGCGGTCGGGGATTTTTCAATCCCGATCGACCTCCGGGTGATGGGGGAGATGGAATTCCAAGAGACGAAAAACATCGTAGGGGGGATCGCCTATCCGGCCCACAAGGAGGGGATTCTCCTCTATGAGGCCGCCTGAGCAGGTTGTCCGGGATTTTGTCCTGCAATGGCTGGAAAAGGCAGGTAAAGACTTAAAAGCAGGGGAAATCCTTCTGGAGAGCGACTTGGAAGATTTCGACAGCGTGGGATTTCACGCCCAGCAAGCCGCCGAGAAGTTTATCAAGTCGGTGCTGGTCCATCATCAAATCCCGTTTCCAAAATCTCACAACATCCAGCTTCTGCGAGGGTTGGTGGCAGAGATAGACAAAACGCTGGCCGAGAGATTGTCCTCTGCCGATTCGTTGACTCCGTTTGGGGTGGAGTTCCGGTATCCCGGCGAATTGGAGCCGGTCTCCCGGGATCAGGGCCTCCAGGCAATCCAGCTTGCCAGGCAAGTCCGCGAACAGGCGTTTTCCCATCTCAAGGGATACCTCGGCTCGAAGTAGTGTGTTAGAATAATCCCCTTCTATCCACCCGTTTAACCCATAGGAACTCAAAAACCATGTCACTCCGAACAACTGTTGTTGGCAGTTATCCTAAAGTCACCGAATCCGGGTCGGACAATCTGCCCGGCACCATCGACAAGTGGCAGAAACAGCAGGTGAACGACTCCGGCTTAGCAGCCGAGATCGAGAAGGTGATCCGGCGGGTTCTTCAGGAGCAGGAACAGGCCGGCCTGGACCTGCTCACCGACGGTCAGATCCGGTGGGAAGACCTGCCGCACCTCATCGCTCGCAGTTCCACCGGGATCGGGCGGGGCGCCCTGCGCCGGTTCTTCGACAACAACGTCTATTACCGCCGGCTGGAGATGGCCAACGGCGTCTCCTGGCAGAAGAGCGCCGCGGCCGACGAGATCCGCTTCGCTTCCACCGTGACGAAGAAACCGGTGAAGGCGGCCCTGCCGGGGCCCCTGACCCTGGCATACGCCACCGAGGCCAAGCCGGGCCAGTCGTTGGAGAGCCTGCTTTCCCTTTACGCGGACCTGCTGCGGCAGGAGGTGCAGGCTCTGGAGAAGGCCGGTGTGAAAGAGATCCAGATTGACGAACCCCACCTCTCGGCCACGGAGCCGCTGACGGCGAAGGCGATTGAAGCGATCAACAAGATTTTTTCCGGCGTGAAGGCCCGGAGGTGGGTGGCGGTCTATTTCCAGGACGTCTCCGCCGTCCTGCCGGCGCTGGCCAAGCTGCAGGTGGAAGTTCTTAGCCTCGACCTGGTCTCGGCCCGGGAGAAGAATCCCGGCCTGCTCGCAAAGACAGTCGATTTCCTCAAGAGCGGTGCCTGGAAGGGGGAGGTTGCGTTGGGGCTAGTGGACGCTCGGAACACGAAGCTGGAGAATACGGCCAAGTTAAAGGAAGAGATGGCCCTCTTCACCCAGGCAGTCCCGGCGGAGAGACTCTGGCTTTCGCCCAACTGCGGGCTGGAGTTCTTGCCCCACCAGAGCGCGGAAAAAAAGATCAAGCTCTTGCGCGAGGCGGCCAATTAAGAATGACTGATTTCCAGAAGGTGGCCCGCGTGGAGGAGGTCCCCGCCGGGCAGGGGAAGGTGGTCGAGATTGCCGGGAGGAAGATCGCCCTGTTCAACGTGGACGGCAAGTTCCACGCTGTGGACAACACCTGCCTGCACCGCGGCGGCCCGCTTGGAGAGGGGCATCTGCAGGACAAGGTAGTCAACTGCCCCTGGCATATGTGGGGATACGACGTCACCACCGGCATCTGCACGGTCAACCCCGACTTCAAGCTGGAGACCTTTTCGGTGAAGGTGGAAGGGGAGGAGATCCTGGTTGGAGTCTAAGCCCGGGCAGCTTCGCTTGGGCGCCCACATGTCGATTGCCGGCGGGTTCGAAAAGGCGATCGAGCGGGGCCGGAAAGTCGGCTGCCAGACGATCCAGATCTTTTCCAAATCGAACAACCAATGGGCGGCTCCACCAATCACGGACGAGCAGGCAGAGTTGTTCAAGAAGTCCGCCGAGGAAGCCGACATCGGGCCGATCTTCGCCCACGCGGCGTACCTGATCAACGTTGGCTCGCCGGACAAAGCGACGGCCGATCGTTCCAAGCAGGCGCTGAAGGTGGAACTACAGCGGGCCGACCGGTTGGGGCTGGCTTTCTTGGTGCTGCACCCCGGCTCCCACAAGGAGACCGGCGAAGAGGCATGCATCAAAAAAATCGCGCAGACCGTCGCCTGGGCGTTGGAGCAGACCCAGGGGTCGCCGGTCAAACTGCTTTACGAGATCGCCGCGGGGCAGGGTGCCTGCGTCGGGCACCGGTTCGAGCATTTGGCGGAGCTGCTGCGGCTGACCGAGCATCCGGACCGCGCCGGCATCTGCCTGGACACCTGCCATCTGTTCGCGGCGGGTTACGATCTTCGGACGAAGGCGGCTTACGAGAAGACGATGGGGGAGTTCGATGAGGTGATCGGCCTGAAGCGGTTGCAGGCGGTCCACCTGAACGATTCCAAGAAGGAGCTGGGCTGCCGGGTGGACCGGCACGAGCACATTGGCAAGGGGCAGATCGGGCTGGAGGGGTTCCGCTGCCTGATGAACGACCAGCGCCTGGCGCATCTGCCGATGGTGCTGGAGACGCCGAAGGATGAAGAGTGCACCGAGGACAAAATGAACCTGAAGGTTTTGCGGGGGTTGATGAAGTGAATAAGAAAGCGGTGGCCATGGTCTCCGGCGGGCTGGATTCCACGCTGGCAGCCAAGATCATGCTGGATCAGGGAGTGGAGCTGACCGGCATTTATCTTTCCGCGCCCTGGGGCTGCTGCGACAAGACGGTGGCGATGAAGGCGGCCCGGACCCTCGGCATCGATTTCCTGGTGATCAAGATGACGGACGAGTACATCAACGTGATCCGTAACCCCAAGTATGGCTACGGGTCCAGCATGAACCCCTGCATTGACTGCCGGATCTACATGTTCGAGAAGGTGAAGGATGTGATGGCGAAGATCGGCGCCTCCTTCCTGGTGACCGGCGAGGTGCTGGGCCAGCGGCCGATGTCGCAGATGAAGAACTCGATGGCCCTCATCGAGGACCGGGCGGGCCTGAAGGGGTTGGTGGTGCGGCCGTTATCGGCCAAGGCGATGGAGCCGTCCCTGCCGGAGCTGGCGGGCGTCGTGGACCGGGAGAAGCTGTACGGCATTACCGGCCGTTCTCGCAAGGAGCAAATGGCGCTGGCGATACGGTTCGGGCTTCTGGATTATCCGAACCCGGCCGGCGGCTGCCTGCTGACCGACCAGGAGTTCGGCGTCCGGGTAAAGGACCTGTTCGACCACCAGGACAAGATCGACCTGGAGGACATGGAGCTGCTGCGCTGGGGCCGGCATTTCCGGGCGAGCCCTTCGACCAAGCTGATCGTGGGCAGGAACGAGCAGGAGAACGCCACGCTGGGGGAGTACCTGGCCCCCGGGCGGGTGCTGTTCCAACCGGACCAATTTTCGGCTCCGTCGGTGCTGTTGCTGGGGCCGCCGGATGAGTCGATGAACGGGCTGGCCCTCAAGATGATCTACCGCTACACGAAGCCGGAGAAACGCCCGGCGGAGGCCAAGGTGCTGGTGAAGATTGGGGTCCCTCGGGGAGAGGCCCCGCTGCAGGGGGAGTCGGTCACGTTGAAGGAATCGATCGCCCCGGAGGAGCTTGAAAAAATGAGGATCGGACTATGAACGAAGCGCCGGCGATTCCGGAGAACCCAACCTTTGTGGATTTTCCCTGCTTCGCGCTGGACCCGCTCTTCCGCCGGCTTCCGGTGGCTGAGCAGAGGGGAGCGATCGGTGAGTTCGTCGAGGTGCTGGCCAAACCGCGGGCCAACCTGCAGTCCCGTGCTTACCTCTCGATCGGACTGCGGCACGACACCGACCTCTTCTTCTGGATGATCGCCAAGGACCTGGCCCCGCACCAAGAATTCGCGGCGGATCTGATGAGGACCGGGCTGGGGCATTACCTGAAGTCCAGCTATAATTTTCTCGCGATGACGCGGCCTTCTCAGTACAACCCAGGCCACATTCCGGCGTTCGAGGCGGGGGAGGCCCCGAGGAAGTACCTGTTTCTTTATCCGTTCGTTAAGTCCAGGGAGTGGTACCTGCTGCCTTTCGAGGAGAGGCGCCGGATGATGAGAGGGCACATGTCCGTCGGGGAACTGTATCCGATGGTCCGCCTGAACACCACCTACTCCTTCGGGCTGGGGGACCAGGATTTCGTGCTGGCGTTTGAGACCGATCAGCCGGCCGCTTTTGAGGATTTGGTGCAGCGCCTCCGTGAGTCGGAGGCCAGCCGTTACACCGTACGGGACACGCCTTTCATCCTCGGCCAGCGATGCGCCGACGGGGAGGCATTAATAAAAGGATTGGGCTTTTAAATGTTAGAGACAACGACCGTTGGGAGCTTTCCGAAATCCGAAGAGTTGAAATCCGCCAGGGCCAAGGCGCGGCGCGGGCAGATCTCCGCAGCTGAGCTGCTAAAACTCGAGCAGGCCGAGACCCGGGAGTGGATCGGCATCCAGGAGAAGATCGGCTTGGACATCCTGGTAGACGGGGAGTTCTACCGCGGGGACATGGCCACCTATTTCGCGGAATATCTGGGCGGGTTCACCATCAGCTCGCTGGTGCGCTCCTACGGCAACCGCTACTACCGTAAACCGATCGCCACCGGCCCGGTCCGCTGGAAAGGACCGATTACGGTGGAGTGGTTCAAATTCGCTCAGGGGCTCACCCAGAAGCCGGTGAAGGGGATGCTCACCGGGCCGTACACGATGATGGACTGGTCCTTCGACGAGCATTACCCCAACCGCCGCGCCTTCTGCCTGGATCTGGCGCGGGCGATCCACGAGGAGGTGAAGGCGCTCGAGGCGGCGGGGGCCAAGTTCATCCAGATCGATGAGCCGGCGGTTTCCACCCGCGTGGAGGAGCTGGACCTGGCGATCGAGGCGATGAAGATCGTCACCGATGGCATCCGGGTCAAGACCGGCACGCACATCTGCTACGGGGATTTCGAGAAGGCCTACCCCAAAATGCTTGGACTGGCCGTGGATCAATTCGACCTGGAGTTCACCAACTCCGATTTCCGGCTGCTCGATGTGATCCGGAAGGTTCCGTTCACCAAGGAGGTGGCCTTTGGCGTGGTGGACGTCCACTCCCACCGGGTGGAGTCGGTGGAGGAGATCGTCAAGAACATCCGCCGAGCGCTGGAGGTCTTCTCGCCGGAGAAACTGACGATCGATCCGGACTGCGGCCTCAAAACCCGCTTGAAAGAGGAGTCCATCGCCAAGCTCACCAATATGGTGGCGGCGGTCCGCCAGGTCAAACAGGAGCTCGGTGTCCCAGTCTAAAATTTTGAAGGAGCTGGGAGGTCGCCCCGTCTATCTGGATGAGGCTTGGCATTCCCAGTCAGGGAGGGCCATCCGGGAGGTCACCTATGGTGCCACGGATGGCCTAGTCACGTCGCTCGGTTTCGTGATCGGCGTCTACGGGGCGCTCCACGACAGCCGACTTATTCTCATCACCGGCATCGCGGGGGCCAGCGCCGGGGCGGTCTCCATGGGGTTTTCGGCCTACGTCTCCTCAAAATCCCAATCGGAGTTCTTCCTGGCCGAGATCGAACGGGAGCGGCGGGAGATGAAAGAGATGCCGGAGAAGGAAAAGGATGAGATCCGGAAGATTTACCGGGCCAAGGGGTTTCACGGTGAGGAGTTGGAGATGGTGGTAAACCGCATCACCTCCAAGCCGTCCGTCTGGCTGCGCACCATGATGGAAGAAGAATTGGGCCTGATCGTCGAGAGTTTTGACAACTCGTGGGTGGTGGGACTCATGACCGCCGCCTCTTACGGAGCGGCGGCCTTTCTGCCGATCCTGCCCTATGCCGGCGTGGCCCCCCAGTCTGCTTTCCCGTGGTCGGTGGGGATCTCCATCGCGGCCCTCTTCGCCCTGGGGGCGGGCAAGACCCGGTGGACTCACCTCTCTCTCTGGAAAAGCGGCTTGGAGATCGTGGGCATCGGGCTGATCTCCGCGCTGATCGGTTATGCCATTGGGCGCCTGATCGGCGGTCTTTAAAATCGGTACCAGGTGCCTTTGTTTTTATTGACAAGGCGAAGCGGCGTTTGTATTATGCTTTACTTGGAGGGATTCGGCGCTATCGTCTAGTGGCCTAGGACGCATCCCTCTCACGGATGAAACACGGGTTCGATTCCCGTTAGCGCTACCAATACCGTTATGATCTGTATCTACTGCCAAAAAGAATTCGATCCATCCAAGTACCGGCGCACAAAACAGCGCGCGTGCGGTGATCCGGACTGCCAGAAGAAGCGCCAGCGGGATAACCTGACGGCGTGGCAGGGGCGGAACCCCCTTTATTACCGGATCAAACGGATGGATCCGGTCTGGCGGTCTAAGGCCCGCCAACGGGCCAAGCGCTGGCGGACAGCGCACCGGGACAGGATTCAGGCGTACCGCGTGGCCACAATGGATCAATACCGCGTCTACATGCGGGAATACATGAGACGTTACCGCGCGGCCCTGCGCGAGCGGCAGAAGGTTGCCGAAACGAAAGGGACTCCATGACAAACTCGTTCGGCCTATTGAAGAGCCTCTCGATGGTATTCAAGGTCCTGGCCTGGGTGGTCCTCCTTCTGATGATGATCGGCCTCGTTGGGATCCTGGTGTCGAACAAGGATCCGGTCTCTCCCGTTCCCATCCCGATGATTCTGAATATGGTCTTCAGCGGAATTTTGGCTTTCCTGATGTTGTTTGCCTTCGGCGAGGTTATCCGCCTGCTCTTGGCGATTGAACAGCAGACCCACAAGGAATAAGTCGAACCGTCTCACCCCAATCTCATCAGCTTGCTTGACTTCTCTCGTTTCGTTGTGTAAGCTTGCAACAGACAAGAGACGGTTTTGAGACGGTTATCCCCTTATTGGCTCTGTACTGCAAGCGGGTTCCTTCTCACCTGCGTCGCTGTGCTTTGCCCGGCTTTTGCAGCTGATCAAAGAATCCTCCTCGATTCTCTCCGGCTTGACCCGGATCTGGAAGGAGATATTCTCCGGATCCATTCCGACCGTCCGTTTGCTTTCGTCACCTATACCCTCACCAACCCCGACCGTCTGATCATTGATCCGGTCGAGCAGAATGTGGAGACTTCTCTCCAGGAATCCGGAAAGCTGTCCGGCCAGATCGTGCGGGGGTGGCGTGTGCTCCGGCCTGCAGGTAGATCCTCGGGTGCCCAAGTGGATTACCTGGAGATCCTGCTCACCGAGCCGGCCGAGCATCTGATCGAAGACACTTCCGGAAAACTGGTCCTGCGGATTCGCCCCAAGGAGCAACATCTCTTCTTGCCGGCCACCGGCGCGGAGCCGGCCTCCTCCCCGATCCACTCGGATCCCACGCCTCCATCCGGTCCCAAGGTTTGGGACATCAAGGATTCTCTGGCGTTTGGGTTAGCCCGGCACCGCCCGGTCCGGATCGCCCGGCAGGAGGTGGAGTTGGCGCAGATGAAGATGAGGGAAGCCAGGCGCGCCTTGTATCCGGTGGCCACCCTCAAATACAGTTGGACGGACGGCGTCGCCTCCAACGTGAACTTTCGGGAATACACCGCCGGTTTGCAGGTGGAACAACCCCTGTATTATTCCGGCCGGCTGATGCAGGCGTACCGGCAGGCTCTCATCAACATCCAGGTGGCGGAGAAACGTCAAGGGAAGGTGAAGGCGGAGTACGCGCAGGAGCTTGCCCAGGAATATTACCAATACATCGGCGCCAAGGCCAGCCGGGACACCCAGCAGGGGCTTGCCTCTGAGGCGGATGATTTTCTTCAGAAGGCGCAGATCCGTTTCAACAAAGGTTTATTGACGCGCCTGGAGGTCCTCAACATCGAGTCGCAGGTCAACCAGGCGAAGTTCCAGCGGGCCAATGCCGACAACGATGTGGCGCTGGCCCGGTTGAAGTTCGTCCAGAAGTTGGGCCTCCGGAGCAACACCGACTTTGTGGAGGTCCCTGGGGCGTTTGACGCCCCCTCGATGCGCCCGATTGATCTGGAGGAAGCAGCGGGGCTGGCCCTTAAAAACAAGCCGGATATCCTAGTTGACAGCCTCCTTGTCAATTTCCACGAATACGAGGAGCGGATCGCTGTCGCCAAAACGAGATTCAAGGTGGACCTCTCAGGCTTTTTCGGATCCTCGGCGGCGAACTTCGAGACGGAGAAGTTGGACTCCGGCGATGACTACTTTGTGGGTCTTAAGGCGACCCACAATTGGGGGCCCAACAGCACCACCGCCTCCGTGACGAAGACGAAAACCTCTCCTCGCCTGGGCCAGACCACGCGGACCGAGTCCACCGTCTACTCGACGGAGATGGGGATTATTGACCAGTTGCCGTCGCTCTCGGAAATTAAGCAGGCCCAGGTGAACCTGAACAAGGCCCGGCGCGATCTGGAGGAGGCGAAAGACGCCGCTGTTCAAGAGGTCCGAGAAGCACACATCAGTTATGAGAAGGCCCTTCTGCAGCTGGAGTACGCGCAGCAGAAAATAAATTTTAGGGATGAGCAAGTAAAAATCCTCAAGGCGCAGGCGTCGGTAAACGAGGCCCTCCCCTCGCAGGTTCTAGAAGCCGTGATGAGGCTGACGGAGGAAAAGGTCGGGCAGGCTCAGGCCTTGAGCAACTACTACGTGGCGTTGGCCAAGCTCAACAAGGCCGTCGGCCTGTCGGGTTACTATAAATGAGGCCCAAAAAGAGGTGTTCATGTTCAAACGTTTAAAAACCATCATCATTGTTGCCGTCGTCCTCATCGCGGGGTTCTTCTTCGTCACCGCCCTGCTTCCCTCGATGCTCAAAAACCCAAAGGTGACCCGCCTGCCGCCGGGGGTCAAGCCGAAGGGGGGGCCGGGCACGCCAGAAGAGAACCTGCCCATCCCGGTACGCACCTTCAAGGTGTCCAAGATCGAGTTCACCGATCTGCTCCCCACGCTGGGGACGGTGCGGGGACAGAGGGAGGTGGAGATGAAGTTCGAGGTCAGCGGGACAGTCAAGTCCGTGAATTTCCGCGAGGGGGATCTGATCAAAGAGGACCAGGAGCTGATCACTCTGGACGACCGGGAAGCACAGCTGAGGCTGCAATATGCCCAGTCCAAGCGGGACACCGCAGAAGCCCAACTCAAACTGGCCAAGAAGAGACTGTCAGTCAACGAGGAGCTGTACAAGATCGGCGCCATCATCCGGCCGAAGCTGGAGGAGTCGCAGATCGAAGTGGAGCAGGCCGAGACCCAGGTGGATACGGCCGACAAGGAGACGAATCTTGCGCGCCATGAGCTGGAGCGGACCGTGTTCAAGGCCTCGATGGACGGCGTGATCGGCACCCGCCAGATTGAGCCGGGCGAGTACGTGACGCCGCAATCCGTGGTCGCGACTCTCATAGACGTCAACGCCGTCTACGTGGAACTGGGGATTATTGAGCGAGACATCGAACGGATCCGGCTTGGCCAGAAGGTGAAGGTCAGCGTGGATTCCCTCCCCAATAAGACCTTTGAGGGAAAGGTGGATAACCTGGCCCCGGTTATCGAGGGGAAATCTCGAACGCTGACCGCCAAGGTGAAGGTGGAAAACACCCAGGGGCAGCTCCTGCCGGGCATGTTCGCCCGCGCGGAAATCGCGGTTTTCGAAAAACCGGATGCCCTCGTGGTTCCCACCTCGGCGCTCAAAGACACCGACGGGGATGGCAAGTTCGAGTCGGTGTTCGTAGCCGATGGGGAAAAGGCGGCGCTTAAAGCCATCACGCTGGGGTATCTCACGACCGATTACGCCGAGGTCACCCAGGGCCTGCAGGAGGGGGACCAGGTGATCAGCGAGGCCCGCGGCAATCTCAAGGACGGATCGGCCCTCTCTTTCCTGGAGAAAGAGGAAGCCGCTTTCGAACGGACCGAGCCCGGAGCCGGGAAGGAAGCCGCTAAGTAAGGAGGTGGTGGGGTGAGCTTGCCGAATTTCAGCATACGCAGGCCGGTCACCACCGTCATGATCTGTCTGGGGGTGATGCTCCTGGGCATCATTGCCTGGACCCGCCTGCCCCAGGAGCTCTTCCCGCCCATCACCTACCCGCAGCTCACCATCGTCACCCGCTACAAGGATGCCGGCCCCGAGGAGATCGAGCTCCTTGTCACCAAGCCGATTGAAGAGGTGGCCGGCACCGTCTCCGGTTTAAAGCGGATCAGCTCCATCTCCAAGGAAGAACTCTCCCTCGTTATCGCGGAGTTCAACTGGGACACCAACATGGATTTCGCCGCCCTGGGGGTGCGCGAGAAGATCGATCTGATCAAGGAGCGGCTTCCGCGCGGGTCAGAAGAACCGGTTGTCATCAAGTACAACCCCTTTGAGCTGCCGGTGTTGGTGCTCAACCTTTCCGGAGACCTCCACCCGAATGAACTCCTCAAGATCGCCCGGAAGCAGATCAAAAGCGAGCTGCAGAAGGTGGAGGGAGTAGCCGCCGTCAACATCTCCGGCGGTCTTGAACGGGAGATCCTGGTAGAGGTGGATCAGGGACGCCTGGAGTCGGCGAACATGCCGATCTCGCACGTGGTGGATGCCCTTTCCAAGGCCAACCTGAATTATCCTGCCGGGACGATCAAAGAGGCTTTCTACGAATACCTGATCCGGACGATGGGGGAATTCTCCCTGGTGAAGGAGATCCCAGGAATCGCGGTGAGTGTGGACGAGAAGAAGGAAAATCCCGAAAAGGAGCTGCAGCGCCAGCAGCGGGAGAGCCGGGGCGGGCCTCTGGAGAGGGAGAAAGGAGCGGCTCCGAGGCAGAGGCTGATCATGCTCAAGGATGTGGCGACGGTCAAGGACACCTACCGGGACCAGGATTCCATCTCCCGCTACCAGGGAAGGGACAACATCTCGCTCAGCATCCAGAAGCAGGCGGGGGCCAACACGCTTCAGCTGGTCAGCCGGGTGCAAGAGGCGATGAAGCAGATCAAGATGGGCCTCCCGGTGGGCGTTCAAGTGAGTGTGGCGTACGACCAGTCCATCTTCATTCGAAATTCCGTCGCGGGGGTGCGGGACGCGGCACTCGAGGGCGGGGGCCTGGCGTTCCTGGTCCTCTTCCTCTTTCTCGGTAATTTCTGGGCCGCCCTGAATGTGACCTTCGCGATCCCGATCTCGGTGTTGGCGACGGTTGGGCCGATGTATTTCTCCGGCATTACCATCAACGTGATCTCGATGGGGGGTCTAGCGCTCGCGATCGGCATGCTGGCGGACGCGGGCACGGTTGCCGTGGAGAACATCGATCTCAAGAGGCAAGTAGGAAAATCCTCCAAACAGGCTGCCGTCGAGGGAACGGACGAGATTGCCAGCGCCCTCTTCGGGACGATCAACACGACGGTCGTCGTCTTCCTTCCGATGGTCTTCGTGGTGGGCATTGCGGGGCAATTGTTCAAGCAACTGGCCTACACGGTCACCATTTCCAACTATGCCAGCCTCGCCGTCGCATTGACCTTGACTCCCTTGTTTGCTTCCAGGATCAAGTACGGGAGCGGCAAGTCGCCCATTGAGGGGGCGGTCGATTCCATGCGCCGGTTCGATACCAAGCTGGTGAGCTGGTTCCTGCGGCATCGGTCCGTGGGGATCGTTGTCGTGTTCCTGCTCTTTGTGGGGTCTCTGCTCGGGCTCGGGGCATTGGACCGGGAAACCCTTCCGAAAGTGGATCAAGGACAGTTCATCCTGCGGGCAAACCTGCCGCCCGGCACTCGGTTGACTGTGACGGACCGGGTTTCCCGGCGGATCGAGGAGGTTCTGCGCGCGATCCCGGAAGTGCAAGACGTCACGGCGACGATCGGTTCTTCCAAGGAGCGGAGGGCAGAGGAGCTGCTGGAGACGCTAGGCTCCCATCAAACACAGATCCTGGTCAATCTCAAGCCGAGATACCAAGGGTGGGGCAGGCCGCCGGATTCCAGCTTCCGGACGCGGAGGACCTCGGCCGTGATCCAGGAACTGAAAGACACCCTCGGCCGGGAACTCCTCGAGGGGGCCCGGATCGAGTATCTTCTTCAGGAGTCGGTCTTCAAGTCTTCCTTCTTGGGCGGGGCCCCGGTGGTGGTCGAGGTCAAGGGGACCGATCTGGTCCGGCTGGAGAAGTTTGCTTCCGATGTCGGCAAAGAGTTGGAGAGCGTCCCCGGTCTTTACGGGGTGCAGACGAGCTTGATCCCCCCCTCTCCGGAGGTCAAAGTTCACGTCATGAAGGACCGGGCCGCCACCTACCATCTTTCCGTCAGCGACATCGCCCTGACCGCGCAGACGGCGCTCAAAGGCTTCGTTGCCAGCAAGTTCAAGGAACAGGGAGAGGAGACCGACATCCGGGTTCGGCTGATGAAGCGGGACCGGTCCGACTTCAATCGGGTCCGGCGGCTGTTGGTTCACTCCCCACTGGAGCTGGACGTCCCACTGTCGGAAGTATCGTACTTCTCCATCGGCAAGGGGCCGACGGAGATCCGACGGCTGGATCAACAAAGGTCGATTCTTCTCTCCGCTCAGTTGTTCGGCCGTCCCTTGAATGACACCCTGCAGGATGTCTCGGCCCGGCTTGACAGGATGAATCTGCCCTCCGGCTATACCGTGGCTTTGACGGGTGAAAGCCAGCAGATGAAGGAATCCTTCCGGTCTCTCGCCTTTGCCCTCACGCTTTCGGTGCTGCTGGTCTATATGGTGATGGCGGCGGAGTTCGAGTCCCTCTGGCAGCCGTTCCTGATCATGGGGACCATCCCGATGGGAATCATCGGTGTCTTCCTGGCGTTGTGGCTGACACACACGCCGATGAGTGTCATGACGATCCTGGGGATCATCATCCTGGGCGGGCTGGTCGTGGACGACGGAATCGTGCTGGTGGACTACATCAACCTGGTCCGGCGGCAGGGGGTACCCCTGGAAGAATCGGTTGTGTTGGCCAGTGAGCGGCGCTTGAGGCCCATCATCATGACCTCGGCCACGACGGTGCTCGGCGTCCTGCCGTTGGCGTTCGGTTTTGGAGAGGGGGTGGAGCTTCAGGGCCCGATGGCGATCGCCGTCATAGGAGGGATGACGGTCTGCACCTTCATGACCCTTATTTTTCTTCCGGGCATCTACGTCATGGGGGCCAATTTCTTCGAGAAGCTGCCCTGGTTTGTGCGTTCCATTCCGGAACCCGAGATTGCGCTAGCCGGTGCCGCCATGGGGACCGGATTGTCCCTGCCGGCTATGCCGGAGCCGGTGCTTCCGCTGCCGGTCAGGCCTTCACTGCAAGCCACTCCTGAAGTTCCGGAGATCCCCGAGGGCTTCGGAGGGGAGGAAGCGGTTCCCGATAAGCCGGAGACGCTGATGCTGTTTCCCGGAGCAACAATGGGGGTGCCGGAACCGACTACTCCGTCGCTTGAAATTACTGAAGAACCGTATCAGCCTCTTCCTGCTCCGCCGGCTGCTTTGCAGCTCCCTGAAATTCCACCCCCAGTTGTTTCAGCTCCGACCCCTCCTTCTTCGCCTTCCCTCACTCCGGCTATCGAGTTGCCGAGTGCCGGTCTACTCAATCCGCGCCAGGAGAAATTGCTGCAATACTTGAAGAAACGGGGGCAGATCACCCGGAAGGAGTATGTGGAGCTGACCGGCGCCTCCGTCCCGACGGCCGCTCGGGATCTCAAGGAGCTGGTGGACCGCGGCTTGATCAAGGGGATCGGACCGCTGGCAAAGGGAAGGTACTATGTCCTGGCCTGATTTTTCAATTCGGCGTCCCATCACCATCCTGATGCTCTGCATCGGGCTGGCATTGCTGGGGGGGATCGCGCTCACCCGCCTGCCGATCGAACTGTATCCTAATTTCAGCTTCGGCGACATTCAGATCATCGTGGATGTCCGTGGCGGGATGCCTCCGGAGGAGGTGGAGAACCAGATCGCCAAGCCGATCGAGGAGAGCGTCGGCGATGTCAGCCACTTGAAAGACATGATCTCTATCTCCGAAGAGGCTCGCTGCCGCGTCGTGCTGACCTTCGAGCCCGGCACCGATATGGATTTTGCTGGATTGGAAGTTCGCGAGAAGTTCTCCAAAGTGCGCTCCAAGCTGCCCAAGGAAATCGAGAAACCGGTCATCGCCAAATTCAACCAGGAGGATTCGCCGATCCTCGTGATGGCCGTCACCGCGTTGGGCTACACCCCCGAGATGCTCCGCAGGTTGGTGGACGAGAACATCAAAGACCGGATCATGCGGGCCGAGGGGGTGGCCAACGTGGAGGTGGGCGGCGGCCGGGAGCGGAAGATCCTGGTGGAGATCGACTTGGCGAAGCTGCAGGCCTTCCGGCTTCCGATCGACCGGGTGACCCGGCTGCTCAACGTCAGCAATCTCAACCTGATGACAGGGGAGGTGGACAAGGCCCGAAACAAATACCTCATCCGAGCAATCGGGGAGTTCACCTCGCTTCAGGATATCCAGGACCTCAGCGTTGCGGTGACATCGTCCCGCTCGATCATCCGGCTCAAGGATGTCGCCACCGTTAAGGACTCTTTCCTCGAAGCGACCAGTTACGCCCGGGTCAACACGCTGCCGGTGGTCTCGCTTTACATCCAGAAGGAAACGACCGCCAACACCGTGAAGGTCTCCCAGAACGTGATGGAGACGCTGAAGAAAATCGAAAAGGATCCCCGGCTGCCGAAGGAACTGCGGTTTATCGTGACCCACGACCAGGCGGTCCAGATCCGGCGGGCGATCGAGCTGGTGGGGTCCGCCCTCATCAGCGGCGGTACGCTGGCCATCCTGGTCCTGGGTGCCTTCTTCGCCACCCACCGCGTCCCCCAGATCCTGTTCATCCCGGTCGCTTTGGTTATCACCGTCCTCTCGGTGCTCACGTATCGGTACGGGAATATCCCGGTGGCGGTGGTCAACGTGGGGATAGACCTGTTCCTAGCCGCCCTTTTCCTTCTGGCGGTTTTTTGGAAACACCTGCGGTTGACCCTGATCGCGGCGCTGGCCATCCCCGTGGCGACCATTATTACCTTTGCCTTCATGTTCTTTCTGAACCTGTTTTCCAAGAAGCTGAACTTCATGAGCCTGACCCTGAACATCATGACGCTGGGCGGGTTAGCTTCGGGCGTTGGGATGATGGTGGACAACGCCGTCGTCGTGCTGGACAACATCCTAAAGCGCCGGGCCGCGGGAGAGCCGGCCCGGGCTGCAGCCGGAAAAGGCACCTCTCAGATGATGCTGGCCATCGTGGCCTCGACGGTGTGCGTGGTCGTGGTTTTCCTGCCGATCGTTTTCATCAACAAGGAGATCCGGATCTTGTACGTAGGGTTGGCGATGACGATCTGCTTCTCCCTGTTGGCCTCTCTCTGGGTCGCCTTGACGATTGTGCCCCTGCTGGCTTCCCGCCTGTCGTTTCCGGTGATCGTGGGGGTTCGTCGTCCTTTCTGGCTGCGCACCGGCTACCGGCGCGCTATCAGCGGGATCCTCCGCTGGCGGTGGTTGATGGGTGCCATCTTCCTTTTCCTGATCGTTGCAGGATGGCAGATCAACAACTCGATCCCGAAGGAGTTCCTCGGGACGGCGGAGGCGGAAGATTTTACCGTCTTCGTGGAGCTGCCCAGCGGGGCCAAGCTCGAGATCTCCGATCAGGCGGTCGCCAAGCTCGAGAAGCTGCTCAACGAAGTGCCCGAGGTGAAATCCGTCTCTTCTCGGGTGGAGAAATGGTCCTCCAAGATCTACGTCAAGCTGGTCCCTCTCTCGCAGCGGACCCGCTCGACCAAAGACGTGATGGATTCTCTTCGGCCCCAAGTTGAGGAGATCGAACGGGGGTTCCGCGAGGCCTTCATCTACTTCGAGGAGCCGCATGAGGTGGAGTCGAACGAGGTGATCGTGGAGATCTACGGCTGGAACTACGAAATCCTCAACCAGCTGGCGGTGGAGATGCTGAAAAGGGCGCAGCAGGTGCCGGGTCTGACCGATCTCAAGATCCGGTGGCGGCGGGGCCGGCCGGAGTGGCTGGTCCGGGTGGACAAGCTGAAGGCGGCCCGCTTTGGGCTCTCAGTGGACGATGTGGCCCAGGCCCTGCATGCGGAGATGCGGGGCCTGCGCGCGACCCTTTACCACACCGAGGCAAACGAGGTGGAGGTGGTGACCCGCCTCCAGGAGGCGGACCGGGCTACTCTGGAGAAGCTTAAGCGGCTCAGCTTCACACTGCCGGACCGGAACGTGGTCTCGCTGGAGCAGATCGCCAAGCTGGAGCCGGCGATCGGGCCTTCAAAAATCTGGCGCAAGAACAAGCAACGGATGATCCAGGTGAGCGCCAACCGCGGAAGGTATGCCTTCGGCGAAGCAGCGCAGAAGGTCTACGGGGCGATCAAGGAGATGCCGTTCCCGAAGGACTATTACTGGAAGTTCGGCTCGAACTACTGGAAGCTGATCCAGAACCAGAAAGAGCTGACGTTCGCCCTGGGGCTGTCCCTAGTGCTCATCTTCCTGGTGCTGGCTTCCCTGTTTGAATCCTTCCTCCAGCCTCTGATCATCATGGTGGAGGTTCCGATGGGGGCTTTCGGGGCCTTCGTGACCTTGAAGCTGATGCATCAAGCGATGAACGTGGGAGCCCTGATGGGGTTGATGCTGCTGGGCGGGATTGTGGTGAACAAGTCCATCATCCTGGTGGATGAGATCAACCGTCTCAGGGAAGGGGGTGTGCGGGTGAAGAGGGCGGTGATCACCGCGGCCCAGAACAGGGTTCGGCCGATCTCCATTACCTCCTTGACCTCTATCCTCGGCCTCCTCCCTTTGGCTCTGAGCCGGACGGAGGAGTCCAGCCTTTGGGCGCCGATGTCTCTTGTGGGCATTGGGGGGCTTGTCTTCTCGACTTTGATGACACCTGTTATCGTTCCCTCCTCGTATATGATGCTGGAAGACGCCCACCGCTTTCTCCGTTCCATGATACGGTTAAAACCAAAGCCTGTTCTTTCTCCAAAGACAGTCCCCTAACCATATCACCTGTTCTCCCAAAAGCTACCCAAGCAAAAACAAATGGTACCAGGTACACTGTACCCGGTACCATTATTCTACTCAAGCCCAGTAGTGTGTAAATAGTAGAATATATTTAATACGTTCTATTGACGGGATGGAGATCAGCATGGTATCCTTAAGACAGATGAGCTGTGCCGGTGAGTTGCGCCAATTGAATGAAAGAGTGCATCCGTTTTACGGAGAAGCGGCATTGGGGGTGATTATGCGCTGTGTGGCGGCCGTTTTTTTCTGGGAAAACATAATGACATTGCAAAACAATTTAACCTTGATTTCTTATCAAGATCAAAGGTATCATTTAGTTGCAGGCGCTAATTGTCAGAGTGCCTGCTTATCCTATCTCCCCGATAGAGGCAAGTCCGCCGAAAGGCGGGTTGAAATGCTCCGGATGCAGAGTCCTCTCCCCTATGGGGGGAAGAGAGTTCTGGGTTCCCGAGCTGCCGATGTGGGGAGTGGGATCGATCGGACAGCTCGGTGAGAGAAAAAGACGAACTCTTCCATAGGGGCGAATCTCCGGATCGCCAGCCGCCCGAAGCGGCGGCGGTGGAGGGGGCGATCCTTGAATGGAATGCCCCCCGGCGGCGGCCGATCCTTCGGACCCTTTCCTCGATCACCTGTTTTGCCTTCGTTGTGACACAGCTCCCGCTCCATTCCGCCTACGCCCGGCCCGTGCAGCAGCCGGTCGACTACTCGAACCTGGTCAATGGTGTGACCAATGCTTCCAACCTGGCGTTCCAGCAGGAACGATCCCGACAGCTGATGGAACGGATGGAACATCAGCAGAAAATCCAGCGGGCGGTGGAGGTGGGGTGGCTGACTGCGAGCGGCGGCTTGAGCCAGGGTCTGCAGGTGATGGGGGCGGAGATCAACCGGGGAGGGGAGATCCTGCAACGGACCTGGGACCAGGGACTCAACCGGGTGCAGGAATTGGCCGGAGTGGTGGCCGGCCCGGGCAGGAGCGGGACGATCGAGTTCAACTACCTGCCTGTGAAGCAGGATGGGGCCAGGCCGATGATGATGTACTTCCGCAACGGCACGGTCTCCAGAATCATGGGGGAGAAGACGAAGAACGGCTTCCAGGACACCTTCAACATGAAATACTTCGGCAACCAACTGCTTTCCTCGTACGAGTCCGTGGAATACAAGGACATGCCCGGCCTGCCGGGCGGCCGGCTGATCCTGAGTAAGACCCATTGGACCGGCAGTTGGATGGCGGGCTCCATGTTCTACGCGAGCAGCGAGACCACCGCGGTTCGCCAGACTCAGCATGAGCGGATAGAGACCACCAGCTTCAACACCTGGACACGGGCGGACGTGGACCGGCTCCAGGCGAAGCTGGAAGCGATGGAGTCAAAGATCACCTCCGCGGCGGAACTGGCATGGGTGGTGGCGATGCGGCAAGCGCTCTCCACTGGGAAGATCGGGGTCGGAATGACCACTGAGACCACGTCGGTGACGGAACGGGATTATAAGAAGCATGACCGGAGCCGGCCGCTGGAGTGGCGCCAGTTGGTGACGGACCCCACCGGTGTCACCGATTCGCAGATCGTGGTGACCTACAAGGGGCCGAAGGAGAACAATCTCACTTCCTATATAGAAGAGGGGACCCGGAAGACCCTGTTTGTAAGCCAAGCCGATTTCGAACTGTATCAGAAATGGATGGGGAAGATCCTGGGTAACCCGGATGCCGGGCAGGAAGAGCGCTCCGCGGCGCAGCGCCTGGCCGGTATGGTCGCGCGCGGCGAGATCGGGCCGGGCACCACGGTCCAGACCGGTTTCCGGGTGGAGCGGAACTACCTGGAGTACTCTCCGAAAGGGGACCCCCTCCATTACAAGGAGAAGCGGACCTCCACCGACACCTCCGTGGTGACCGAGTCGGAGGTGAAGATCCAGTACGACAAGGACCGGCAGGTCAAGCAACAGGAGGAGGTCCGGACCGAGGTCGGCCATTACACCACGCGGGACGTGGATGCCTTCTGGGAAGACCTGAAGGCGATCGAGAAGCGCCGGCCGGAGGAGGTCACTTCCGCGGAGAGCCGGTTCGCCGCCGACCTTCGGCTCAAGCTGGAGACCGGGGAGATCGGGGTGGGCAAGATATTCTCGCGGGATATCCGGGTGGTCCGGGAGAATTTCCTCTACAGCCAGGCGCTCCAGGCCGTGGAGTGGGATCAGACCACGGTTACCGGCGGCACAACGCTGAAGGAGAAGGTGCTCACCTACAACAACGACGCGCAAGGGCGATCTCTGAATCTCCTGACCTACTCGGACGAGAAGACCGCCTACACCGACAAGGACCGGGAGAGCCTGCGCAAACGGGCGCAGCAGGTCTTCTCCAACCCGGACACCACCGACGCGGCCCGCGACGCCGCGCGGGAGACGCTGGCGGCGCTCGACAGCGGTACCCCCCTGCCGACCATGTTCCGCCGCAGCTCGGTACGGTACGAAGGGGACATCCACTACAACGCGGCGGGTCTTCGGATCCAGTACACGCGCCAGAGCACCACGAACGCCGACAAGCTGCTGACGGTCGAACAG
>Ga0209515_10002899_pt1 | contig 25310 bp, 25 predicted proteins | sample Subgroupgradi54m_FD_187454 | JGI IMG/M metagenome (GOLD analysis project Ga0209515, IMG submission 187454) | Subsurface groundwater microbial communities from S. Glens Falls, New York, USA - GMW60B uncontaminated upgradient, 5.4 m (SPAdes)... ... | reverse complement strand
TCTCTCGGTTTTGACGAGCTCGCTGGCCTGGCTTACCGCACAGACTTCGACCTTAAAAACCATCAGGAACATTCGGGCAAGAATCTGGAATACCGACCCAAAGATGGCAGCAAGCCGTTTATCCCACATGTCATCGAACCAACTTTTGGTGTCGACCGCCACGTCATGGCCGTCATCTCAAACTCCTACAGTGAAGACGAGCAGGACGGCGAAAAGCGAATATTCTTAAAACTGCCAGCCCATCTCGCGCCGGTCAAGGTCGCTGTCTTCCCGTTGCTTAAAAACAAACCGGAACTTACTAAAAAGGCCCGCGAAGTTTACAAAATGTTAAAGAAAGAAAATGAAGCAGGCATGCTTGGGCCTCGAACCACAGGTACTGTGGCCTGGGACGATAACGGCAACATCGGCAAACGCTACCGTCGCCAAGACGAAATCGGTACGCCGCACACAATCACTATCGACTTCCAAACCCTGGAAGATAATACAGTCACCGTCCGCAGCAGAGATACTACAGATCAAGAACGGGTTAGGGTCAATGAAGTCTCGAAAAAACTTTCCTAGGATATGATTAAAAAGTTTTGGCACGTTGGCGTTAGTGTAAAAGATCTAGATAAATCGATTGCCCAATACAGAAAACTTGGCTTCAAGGTCGTAGATAGATTTGAGAAGCCCGAACCACATGCTCTGGCTGCAGAGCTAGAACATTCAAATGGTTCAGGCGTCGAACTTTGGCAATGGCTAGATGAAAAACATCCTCAAGTCGAGTTTATTAAGAGCCACATTGCTTTTGCGTCAGACGACATTGATAATGACGTCCAAACACTAGTAGACCAAGGTTGCGAAATCGTAATTCCTAAAACAAAAGGCATAATCGTCACTTATACTTTTGTACGAGACCCAAGTGGCAATTATATTGAGATTGCGGAGATAAAGGACTAATAATGAAAAGCGATCAAGAAGTTGAGAAGATCATTCGGGAGTATTTGCCCGATGTGGTTCACTTGTCGCTCGCCACTAGCGCTAATAACAAGCCGTGGGTTTGTGAAGTCCATTTTGTATACGACGATGAGCTGAATTTGTACTTTCGCTCGAAGAAAGCCCGTCGACACAGTCGAGAGATTGCCGCCAACCCCAGGGTGGCGGGTAATGTCGTCGAACAGCATAGGGCAGAGCAGAAGCCCAGAGGAGTTTATTTTGAAGGTGCCGCAGAGATACTAGAAGATTTTGATGAGAACCATAAAGCCTACGAAGCTTTCAGTAGGAGACTCGGCGTGGGTCCAGAAATAATTGAAGATGCAAAGTCTGAAGACGGCCATAAAGTTTATAAGATAACAATTTCGGACCTATACCTTTTCGATAGTCGAGAATCTAGCCCGAGCCAAAAATACCACCTGAAATGGTCGAATGATGATTAGCGATAAATTTGTAATCCTTGGTGCAGGGTTAAATTTCTGGGGTACAGTTAGTTATACAATTGCAACTATGAAAGGGCGTACAAAGCCCAACCGGGTTACTTGGTTTATGTGGGCACTAGCTCCGTTGATAGCTTTTTCCGCAGAAATCGGGAAACACGTGGGGCTGCAATCCCTCATGACCTTCATGGTCGGCTTTGGCCCTCTGGTTGTTTTTATTGCCTCGTTTGTCAATAAAAAAGCTTATTGGAAACTAACAAGATTCGATTTTATCTGTGGCGGCCTCTCGGCGATTGGCTTGGTCCTGTGGGCGCTCACGCGGGAAGGGAATATAGCCATATTGTTTGCTATCCTAGCCGATGGTTTAGCAGCTGTCCCAACACTCGTAAAATCATATGGCAGGCCCGAGACGGAAGATCATCTCGTCTTTTCTCTTTCTGCAATTAGCGCAGCTATCACCTTGCTGACAATCAAAAACTGGAGCTTTGCAAGCTATGGCTTTCCGCTCTATATCTTAGTAATTTGTACAATTTTCACGGGACTGATTAAGTTTAAGCTAGGGAAGAGATTTCCTATAAAGCTTGCAATATGAAGAACGCGGTTATTTTACATGGATTGCCGGACAAAGAAGAGTATTACGATCCGGATTTTCCGGCGCAAAGCAACGCCCACTGGATTGCTTGGCTACAAAAACAGCTGCAGCGAAAAGATATTTTTACGCAGACGCCCGAAATGCCCATGTCGTTCAAGCCCAACTATCCAGTTTGGAAAAGGGAATTTGAGAGATATGACATCACACCAAATACACTTTTGGTTGGACACAGTTGTGGAGGCGGATTTTTGGTCCGCTGGCTCAGCGAACACCCGAACACTAAAGTAGGTAAAGTTATTTTAGTCGCGCCATGGATTAATCCGGCCGAAAAGCCTAAATACGATACGGGTAATTTTTTTGAATTTGAAATCGACCCAGACTTAGTGAATCGAACGATCGAAACAGTTATTTTCCGATCAAGCAACGATTCCGAAGATGTTCTCAAAAGCATCGAAATTCTAAAAGCTAAAATTAAAAACCTAAAAATCCGCGAGTTCAAGAACTACGGCCATTTCTGCGACCGCGACCTGAAAACCGACGCTTTCCCGGAACTTTTGGCGGAGTGTTTAAAATGAAAGACAAAACTGCGCAGCAGTCCGTTGGTTATTTCACAGACTGGTTGCGTTTTAGATACGAAAGGGAAGATATACCCGGCTTTGTGGTAGCAATATCCCGAAGCGGCAAGCTTTTATTCAACGAGCCTTATGGCTATGCGGACCTTGAGAAAAAAGAAAAAATGACAACCGACCATATTTTCCGCATTGCCTCACATTCAAAAACATTCACGGCGACAGCGATTATGCAGCTGCAGGAGCGCGGCAAACTGCGCATCGACAACTACGTAGTTGATTATGTCCCGTGGCTAAAAAGTCACAAAGATAAACGATTCTTAAAAATTACAATTCGACAATTACTTTCACATAGCGCCGGCATCATCCGTGATGGGCTAGACAGCAATTACTGGGAATTAGAAAAAGAATTTCCAAATCTTGAACAATTCAAGGAAGAGATTTTAGAAGCTAAACTTGTGATCGATAATAATACTAAAATGAAGTACTCGAACTACGGATATAGTTTGCTTGGCCAGATTGTGGAAGCTGTTTCCACCAAATCATATAACGTTTACGTCACGGAAAATATTATCAAGCCATTAAGGCTAGCTAACACTGGCCCGGAACTGAGCCCCAGAATCGTGGACAGACTAGTGACCGGATATACGCGCGCGGACTATAAAAAGAAACGTTTGCCTATCGCTCAAATAGATACAAAGATTATGTCGCCGGCAACCGGCTTTTATTCTAATACTGAAGACTTGTGCCAATATTTCACGGCACAGATGATTGGCTCGGGTAAGCTACTCGATGATGAATCAAAAAAAGAAATGCAGCGGATCCAATGGAGAGCCGAGAATACTGGGCATGAAGAAATCTACTACGGTCTGGGGCTCGAAATAGAAATTGTAGGCGAACAACGTTTACTGGGCCACGGCGGCGGTTTTCCGGGTCACATCACAATGAGTCTTTTTGATCCAAAAGAAAAAACTGTCGTCATAATACTAACCAACGCTATGGGTTCACCCACTGAATACATAAATAAGAGTATCTTCAAAACTCTCGGTTATTTTCAGGAAAAGTGGAAGCAGGCAAGTGGCAAAGACCTTTCGAAGTACCAAGGTCGTTTCATGGGACTTTGGAATGTCATGGACTTTATTTCGCTAGGCAATAAACTTGTGGCTGTGTCGTCTAACACTTGGGATCCGTTTGACGAACCAGAAGAACTGGAACACGTCAAAGACAACAGTTTTAAAATTATAAAGACAAGCAGTTTTGGCTCTGGAGGTGAGCTTATCCATTTCAACTTCAACAAATCCGGCAAGGTCGAATCAGTAATATATGCGGGCGAAAAAATCTTACCCGAAATAACTTACATAAAAGAATTTTCCAAAAAGAAAAAGATCGGCTAGCATGGCCTACGATACTAAACTTGAACAGCGGATAGATAAGCTTACAGCTGATTGGGGCGTGGGTAAGAAAAAGATGTTTGGCGGCCTGGGTTATTCCATAAATGGCAATATGTGCTTCGGCATCCACAAAGACGAGTTGATTGTCCGGGCAACCGAAGAGCAGGGAACTGAACTTCTAAAAAAGCCTGGTACCCACCCCTTTGATATTATGCAAAACCGGCCGCCGGCCAAAACCTGGTTCATGGCCGGCGGCAAAGCTATATCCGAAGACAAAAAATTACTTGAGCTCCTAGAGCTCAGCCACGCCTATGCTCTCAGCCTCCCTCCAAAGTAATTATGCTTGCATTATAGTCCCGCGCTTGTAATCTTCTTATATGGACTCACACGAACAACCAGAATTTAGCGGCGATCTTTCTTTTAGTGAAACTGAAACCGCCCGTTTCCAGACCGAAGTACTTTGGCCAGCTATAAATCGCAAGTGGGGCAAAGACTTCGCGACTGTGCTATCGGTGGGCTCATACCTTAGCCAGCAGGTGCCCCTTTACGAGGACGACCCAAGCCAATGGTGTGAACTAAGTCTTAGCTGTCAACCTGATGCCGATGAAGACGGGGAACTAGTTTTATGTGCCACTTTAGCTATTCATCGTCCAAATGACGACTTATTAGAGGGTGCTAAAATGAGCTATTTGGCCGACAGGCTTAAGACAGAGACTTTTCTTAATCGCCGCAAAAGGAAGAAATTAACCCGTCAAATTATGAATGAACTTGAATCACAACCGCATAGCATTAGAGAAGAAATAGCCTACGACTTTAATCCCCTGGACGATGGTCCCTTTGACATCGATAAATCTATACAGCTACTAGATAGCGACGGTGATGTAATATGGGATAGCTCCGTTACAGATGTCGGAGAAGAGTCAGACGAAGAAACGCAACTCGATGAATTAGAGGATGCTTTTAGTCAATCTATAGCCAAAGAGGATTATTTCTTAATCATGGATGCACTAGTTGCGTTAGGAGTACCCCCGGAAGTTAGCCTAAATGATGGTTGATACGATGGAAGCTCAAGCCGCTTGCTGCGGTAAATCCCTCAAAATCTAAACTACTCATGCTTGCACTTTTTGGGCTGATCGCTGATATTGGTACGAAGCATGGCGAAAAGGGAAGGTTTGCTGCTCGATGTTATTAGAGCCGATCAATTTAGTGTCCGCCATATTGATTTAATCACTGACCGCGCCGATCAGTTTCAGCGGCACCAGGAGATCGCCCGAGCCAGAGATGATATCCGGACCGGGCGTTTTTTAAAGGGCGGCGATTTATTTGAAGACGCCGAACAATCTGAGCTAGTCATTGACCCCAGTCGATTGCTGGAAGATAACTATCGCTGGTTGGGAAGGCTGGCGGCTTACTTTTGGTTCGACGAACCATCGACTCGGACGGTCGGCAGTTTTGATGCCGCTCGTGCACTGTTGGGAATGGAAGGCCTCGGCCACACCAATGCAAAGTTGTCATCATCGAGCGCTAAAGGCGAGACTCTCGAAGATAGTTTGATGACAGCCAACGAGCATCTCAAATTCTTTGGCGGCGGCGTGGTGATTATCCGTCATCCGCAAGAGGGCAGCGCTGATATCGCGGCCGAAATCATGGACTTCCCGGTCCTAAATGCCGGTGACGGACAAAATGAGCACCCAACCCAGGCGCTACTGGACATTTATACGATCAAGCAAAGATTGGGCCGCCGAGAGGGCTTGAACATTGTTATGGGGGGTGATCCAAAGTATAGTCGGACAGTTCACTCCTTGGCTCAAGTCTTGTCACTTTATCCCGACAATCAGATCACATTTATCGGTGAAGCCGACGACTGGCTGGAAGGCAGTGCTACCAAGGCTGTTCTCGATGCCCGGGGTGTGCCATACAGCACGACTAAAGATCTGGACCCTTTAAAAGAAGCCGATGTTGTTTATTGGACGCGCCTGCAAACTGAACGCATCGCTGGACAGGACAGCGCCGCTGCACGCAAGGAAACAATCTTAAAAAAATTCGCTAAGAAATATGCTATAACCGAAGCAATCCTGCAGACCATCCCTGAATCAGCCATTATTATGCATCCTCTGCCGCGGGGGCCGGAGTTACCGGTGTCAATTGATAAGGACCGGCGCATCGCTTTTAAGGACCAGGTGCGCAATGGCGTGCCCGTACGAGCGGCGCTAACCGAAATGGTTCTGCGCAACTATTACATAGCAAGGGTAAATGAAGGTTGAAACTCTAACTCTATCGGGGGCAGTGGACTTACATGTTCATTGGCGTGAACCGGGAAACAATAAATCCGAGACGATAGAGAGCGGCAGCCGGGCGGCGCTGAGGGGTGGTTTTGTTTTGGCCTGCGACATGCCCAACAACCCGGGAAACCCAACCTGGACCTATCAACTAGCCAAAGAAAAACAGCGCCGAGGCGCTTATACGTCGCATATACCCTTCGCTATTTATGCTGGTTCCCAGCCGGAATCTGACAATGTTAACGAGCTAGCAGCTATGTCCGAGGTTTGTATTGGCTATAAGGGGTACGCTACCAAAACGACTGGCAATGAGAATGAACATCAAGCCGAGGATTTTCGGCCGGCGCTTACCGAGTGGCATAGGCTGGCACCAGAAAAACCCTTCATGCTTCACGCCGGCCAGGGCAATCTCCAAGACTTTATTGATTTAGTGGCTAAAGAGCTAGGCCACCATTTACACGTCTGTAATGTCAATAGTCCAGCCGATGTAAAGCTGGTGGCTCGAGCTAAAGCCGCCAAGCTACCCATTACTTGCGGAGTTTGCCCGCATCATTTACTTATGACTTCTCACGACTCCTTTACGCAGGGTAATTTCGCCAAGATGCAGCCGCCGCTGGCTGACCAAGTCGACGCCGAACAGTTATTCTATCTTCTAAACAGCGGCGATATCGACATAATGGAAACCGACCACGCGCCGCATTCTAAAGAAGCTAAATGGCGGGCGGAGCACGAAGGCGGCGAATGCTTTGGCGTGCCCGGCAGCGAGCTCGCTCTGCCACTACTGTTTTACCAGATGAAGAAGGGACGAATCTCCCCAAAAAGAATTGAAAAGATTACCTCCATCAAACCAGCCCAAATAATTGGCGTCAAAATCTCAGCCTACACTCGGGTGACCTGGTCCATGGATGAGTACCGCGTTGAAGACGAGGCCGAGCAGGTGGTTTCAGGTGCCGGCTGGACGCCGTATCTTGGGATGCTGGCTGTGGGCAAGGTCCAGCGTTCACAAGTACAGGGTAAATATCTAATCGACAGAGGTGTTGAAGTGGGCCGGAAAGCTCAAATCTTAACATCCAGGGGCGCAATAATCTAATGAGCCTAGAACGAACCATAGGCTACTGGCAGACACTTGAAGGTGAGTACGCCAAAACTGCGGTTGAAGCCGGCTTACACCTTTTGACTAAAAGCGAGCCTGGTAACCAGCTAATTGACAAAATCCGCGGCGGTGAAAGAATTTACGACGAGCGGCTCTTCACCGATCTTGCTGGCCTAGCTCTCGAAAATCCGGTAATGCTTGGTGCCGGCTGGGATAAGAGAGGCTGGGTCGTAGACGCAGTGCACGGCCTGGGCTTCTCGGCGGACGAGGTAGGCTCCGTACCGCTTTATCCTCAGCCCGGCAATGACCGTCCTAGATTATTCTACGATCGCAAACACCACGTGTCTCTGAACTCGTTTGGCTTTAATAGTGTTGGTGCCGCGGGTGTTGCAAATTATCTCGCCAGTCAAAAACGCTTCGGCAAAGTCGGTATCAGTTTAACTAAAAATAAAAACATTCTAGAAGAAGATGTAGTAGGCCAAATGGCTGAAACGGCGCGAGACCTACGCGAATATGCGGACTACTACGTTATTAACTTTTCGTCACCCAATACACCGGGCTTACGTGAAATGATACTCCGACAGTTACGTGAAGCCATACGGGAGGTAAAAAGAGTTCAAATGGAAGAGGGTGGTAAATACCAGCCGATATTTATAAAATTAACCGTCGATATGCCCGAGGCGGATGTATTTTCAGTTATTGAAATTTGTGACGAAGAGGGTGCCGCTGGCATAATTGATAGCAACAGCACCAATAACTCAGCATTGAAAGCTAAGTATGGCTGGGCCGACAAGCCCGGCGGCTTAACGGGTAATGATCCCGATTACCGCGGTCTGGTTGAGCAAAGAATGTTATTCATTACACGCCAAAGTCGCGGCACTAAGCTCGTTCGGATTGGTGTCGGAGCTATTGGCGGCGAAAATATTGTTGCTGCAGCCGTTCGGCGCATAAAGCTCGGTGCTCAGGCGGTACAAGTGGTAACGGCGATGAGGGAGTATGGATTGCGCCCGGCGCAGAAAATTAACCAGGGACTCTTAGACCTAGTAGAGAAAGAAGGCCTCAGAAATATCAGCGAAATTGTCGGCGCTGACTGCTAATTATTTTTTATCAGTCCCCGCCTTTAACTTTTGCAGGTAACTCTTTCTCTGCTCAGGGTATAGGAAGTGTTGCCAACCGTTCTCACTTGCAATAAGTCGGATTTGAAGTTCAGCCATAGCCGGGGACAGCGCTGAATTACTTTTATGTATTTCGGAATTAAAAGATGAGGGTCCATTGCCTATTTCGCTGAAGCCTAAAACAATCCGAGCTCGACGTCCTACTGCACCTTTTGACCGACCGCCTATTCTAGGGTTGTCTAAATTAGGCGTCAGCCTTTCGGCTACTTTGTATCTTGTATAGCGTTCGAGGCGTTTAGCCTTGGAAATCCTGCCTCCGGTGAATTCAAAAAAACCATCCGTTTCTTTAACTCTACGGAAAAGATCTTTTGGCAAGTCTCCCGTACTAAGTCCCGCTTCGATTCTTTCAAGAAGCTCATCTTCTTGAGCTTGTTCGCGCTCTTTGCGTTCCTGATAAATTGCTCCTGTAAATTCCTGGAAGTCGGTAATATCACGACAGTTACAAGCCTCTAATACCTCCTCCGGAGTGAAGTCCAAGAAGCCTTCGGCTTTTAATGCCAACAGATCAGCTTTGTCTATTTTAGTGTGGCCGCGCGCAGCAGCTAAGTCTACCGTCAGCTCGACAGCGCTATGTGAAATAACCCAAGCCTGGCGCTCTTTTTCAACCGTCTGTCTATCTTGCACTAGACGATTCTGGTTACGCTGGGCAATAATAATGCCCCTCAAGGCATTTTTAGCAACGACGGCTAAACCATTGAATCTTTTTTCGAGTATGGCATGGACCTGCGGTGTCAATACGTCGTCATCAAGCAACTCCATCTGTTACATTATACCAAGAAGTTTCTCCTCAAGCCGATGCTTATTTTGCTACAATATGGCAATGGCAGAAGCTAAAAATTCTAAATTTTCAGAAGGTTTTTTGTGGGGGGCCAGCACCTCGGCCCATCAGGTCGAGGGCGGCAACCACAATCAGTGGAGTGAATGGGAACAGGCCCACGCCAACGAGTTGGCGGCAACGGCTGAAAAAAGGCTGGCCCACTGGCTGCCTACTTGGAACGAGATAAAAGACCAGGCTCAGGACCCTGACAATTACATCAGCGGCAAAGCTATTGAGCATTACCAGCGTTACGAGGATGATTTCGACATCGCCAAAAAACTCAACCTCAACGCCCTGCGCTTTGGAATCGAGTGGTCGCGCATCGAACCCCAGCAAGGGCAGTGGGACGAACAAGCAATCGAACACTACCGTAAGTATATTCACGTCCTAAAAAAAAGAAATATCCAGCCGGTTATTAATCTCTGGCACTGGACACTGCCGGTCTGGTTCACAGATAAAGGCGGCTTTGTTCATCGTCGCAATATCGATTACTTTGTCGGCTTTGTGCAGCGGATTGCCGAAGATTTAATTGTACCTTGCAAATGGGTGCTGACTATTAATGAACCCAATACTTATATTGGTATGAGTTATTTAGAGGGACACTGGCCGCCACAGAAATATAATCCGATTCAGGCGGCTCAGGTCTACTATAATTTGGCTCTAGCCCATCGCCGGATATATCAGCTGCTTAAAAAAATTGAGCCGCAGTTGATGGTTGGTGTGGCTACACAATGCAACAACAACCAGCCGAAGCGGCCGCACAATCTTATGGACAAATTTGTTGCCGGCTCAGCTAATTATTTTTGGAACTGGTGGTTTTTGAATCGAGTCAGAAAACATCAGGACTTCGTCGGCTTTAACTATTATTTTACTGATTACTTCAAAGGTCTGATCAGAAAAAATCCGGTGCGCCACAACCGCGACCCTCATCGAACCGGCCGTTTAGACCCCCGGGGGCCGTTTAAAAAACGGCGCCATAATCCGCCGGGTCCATTAAATGACCTCGGCTGGTACATGGAGCCCGATGGCATCTATAAGGTCATCAAGCACGTGGCTAAAAAGTACAAGCGGCCTATTTTGGTGACCGAGAATGGCGTGGCCGATAGACACGACCAGTACCGTAAATGGTGGATAGAAGAAACGCTGTCCGCTATCGAGAGAGCTAATGCGAAGGGTGCTAACGTTGTCGGCTATTTTCATTGGAGCTTATTAGATAATTTCGAATGGTCAACGGGCTGGTGGCCAAGGTTCGGTCTGGTATCTGTTGATAGAGAACACGGCATGAAACGGACAGTGCGCGAAAGCGCCAAATGGTTTGCCGAGCTTCTCGATAAGCGGACGGCCAACAAATAAGCTTGACCTTTTTAACACTTTATGCTAGTATATAGAGGTTATGGCCAGTTGGCACGAAACACACAAGAATCCAAATAAAGCCGCCGGCTACTTAGCTCTCGGCGCGATTGTCGTTGGTGGTCTTAGCGCAGTCACATATTTAGGCGGTAAAAGGGAACACCATCCTAAGCCGACAATTGTTCATATTCATGAAGGCGCAGCCGGTGCTAACACCCAACATATTGAGGGCGCCAGCTCAGACACCGTTATAACAGTCGAAAAATAAAGAACCTCCGGGTAGTGTCTGTCCGGCTCGCGCAAGCACCATATATACCGCTATTACAGCATAATGTTGATATCTGTGGAAAAGTCACCTAGCAATAGATGACTTTTGCTTGTAAAACACTTGCAAGTGGGTAGAGAAGGCCTGTACACTCAGCTTAGTGGGTAAACGTGGGTAGCCAAAATAGCTATTCACCGAAAAATAAAAACCACTATTAAAAAAGGGACCAATGGGAGACTACTTCGAAAGAAAACTTGACGACAAGCGGCGGCTGGGTATTCCGGCCGAACTTCGAGCCGAGTTTGAAAGCGGCGTAGTTATAACCAAAGGTTTTAAAAACTATCTCCACCTCTACCCCAAGTCCGTCTGGGACGAACTGGTTGAACCCCGTCTGCAAGGAAATATCCTTGACGAGCAGACTGCGGATCTTAACGTTCAGTTCAGAATGGGCCTGGTTGAGGGAGCCATCGACGCCAAACAGGGCAGGATCACGCTGGAACAGCACTTGCTGGACCATGCCGGGATTAGCCGCGACGTCGTAGCTGTTAGGGCCGGGCGCTATTGGCGCTTAATGGCCAAATAGATAGTACGCAACTTAACAACCCGGGTTCAAAAGCCATATTAGATCCTTCGAGATTAGCTAATTGGCAGTCAGTCGGTGGCATTATAGGGTAACATCGTTAAAAACACCCTCGTTCTTTTTTAAACGTAACACCTCCCAAAACTCCACCTCACAAAAGTCTCTCACAAGAACTTTTAGGAACGAAAAAGCAAGAACTTTACGGTTCGCGCTTCGTCGCTTCCAAACATCTAGAGCAATCTTGCACTAGATAAACAAAAACAAAAAACAATCCAAAAACAAAAAACTGGCTGCTGATTAGGTGATCTTGCAAAAACAAACACCAAAACAAAAACGAGACATGCCAAAACAAAAAATTGTTCACACGCCCGTGCTGCTGCGCGAGGTCCTGCAATATTTGCATCCCAGGCCAGGCGAGTCTTATTTAGACACAACTGCTGGACTGGGCGGACACAGCGTCGCCATTTTGAAGCTCACTGGGGCACCAGACAAAACAGTGCTGATAGATAGAGACCCTGAAGCGCTAAAAACCCTGCGCCAAAAGTTCAAGGACATAGATATCCTGCAAACGGACTTTTTATCGGCCAGCCAGAAGCTGGCGGGGCAGGGCAAACACTTTGACATGATTTTGGCCGATCTCGGTGTAAGTTCACTGCACCTAAACGTTGGGCTACGTGGTTTTTCCTTTATGCGCCCTGGGCCGCTTGATATGCGGATGGACAACTCGCAGCATTTAACTGCTGGCGAAATTGTTAATACTTGGGATGTACGGATGCTAGCCGATCTTTTGAAAAACTATGGCCAGGAGCACAAAAGCCGCACCATAGCAGCCAAGATTGTGGCTCGGCGCCCAATCAATACTACCGATCAGCTGGCCCAAATTGTCGCTGGCACTTACCGTATCCGGTCCAAAGTCCACCCAGCAACCAGGACATTCCAGGCACTACGCATAGCTGTCAATGACGAACTGGCCCAGCTAGAACAAAGCCTGCCGTTATGGTTGCAGCTGCTGGCACCAGGCGGACGCTTAGCCGTTATTAGCTTCCATTCTTTGGAAGACCGCTTGGTAAAACAGAGCTTTGTGCAAGCCGCAGGGCAGGGCTATGAGGCCGAAATTATGGCACTTACCAAAAAACCGGTTACCGCCCAAAATGACGAAATAGTTTTAAATCCGCGCGCCCGTAGCGCTAAGCTACGAGCCGTAGCAAAAATAAAAAAATAGAAAGGACTAACGCTCTCATGCCTATTAAGGTAAAGAGTCAATCCCGATCCTACAAAGTCGAAGTCAGAGTGATCCACTAGCGACCTAGACTTTCCGGGATTATTGCCCCACCCATTTACCCCTAAAAGTAAGCTGGGTGGGGAACCAAAAACAAAAAAAAGAAAAAAATGACATATTCAAGCTCAGTTGCCGCTTCCAAACAAGGTTATGCCCGCCGCGGCCAAAACGCCGTATCGTTTGTGGCTGCCACTCGCACATTGGGGCCCATCAGCAACACTATCATCTTAATAGTTCTGGCTTGCTTGATCGGCTTACTATATTTGACCCAGGTCACTAAGACCAATAGTTACGGCTACACCATTAATAGCTTGCAGCAACAACAAAGCCAGCTCAAAGACCAAAAAGCCAACCTCGAAGTCAGCTCGGCTAGGCTGCAGTCGCTCGACCGGGTGGCTGGCAGCGACGTCGCTAAAGGCCTGGTTTCGGTTGCGCCTACGGGCAGCATTAGCCAGTAATTAATTAATGATTCCAAGCCTAAATCCGCCGGCGTCCACCCAGGCGCCTAAAAGTAACAGGCGCCTAGCCATTTGGTACGGCGTTTTACTTTTTATACTGGCCATCTTTATAGCCCGACTGTTTTATCTACAAATTATCCGCCACGATTATTACCGGACCCAAGCTCTGGCTAATCAGCTTAAAGAGTACGTGATCCCAGCTGACCGTGGTGTCATTGAAGCCCACGAGGGCGGGGCAGTAGTGCCACTGGTGCTCAACGAGAAACTCTACACACTTTACGCTGACCCGCTTTATATAAAAGATGCCACTGCGGCGGCCGCCAAAGTGGTGGCAGTCACACATGGCGACGCTGGGGCTTATGCAAAAGCCATGCAAACCAACAGCAGCCGCTATCAAATCTTAGCCCGGCGCCTCAGCGACGATCAAAGAAAGCAAATTGACGCCCTTATGCTGCCCGGTGTCGGCACCCAGGGCCAAGATTATCGGACCTACCCCCAGGGAACTTTGGCCTCCCAAGTGTTAGGCTTCGTCAACGGCGACGGACAAGGCAAATACGGAATTGAGCAAGCACTGGATAAAAGTTTGACTGGCACTGCCGGCAAGCTTAAGGCTATTACTGATGCTGCAGGTGTACCGCTGGCGGCCTCTAAAGATAACCAAGCGACCGCTCCGCAGCCGGGCCAAGACACTGTCCTGACACTGGACCTAGGCATGCAAAAACAGCTGGAGACAATCTTAAAAGCCGGCACGCAGCGGGCCAGTAGCCCAGGTGCCAGCGCTTTGATAATGGATCCCAGTACCGGCGCTATTAAGGCTATGGCTAACTACCCCACCTACGATCCGGCGCAGTATTTTAACGTCTCTGACGCCAACCTATTTAACAACGCCGCTGTTAGTTCGCCCCTGGAAGTTGGCTCAACTATGAAAACTCTGACGGCTAGCGCGGCCCTCGACAGCGGCGCCATCAAAGCCGACACTACCTACAATGACCCCGGCCACTGGGATCTTGATGGCCACACCATTACTAATATCGAAGAAGACGGTGGGCCCGGCAAGCACAGCATTACCGATATTTTAAACCTATCGATTAACACTGGCGCCACCTGGATGCTGATGCAGATGGGCGGCCAAACTGGCCAAGTTACGCAGGCCGCGCGCGACAAGTGGCACGATTATATGGTCAAACATTTTGGTCTTGGCCAGCCAACCGGTATCGAACAAGGCTATGAAGCCAGCGGCTACATTCCTGATCCGGACAAAGGTTACGCTTTGCAGCTAACTTACGCCAACACCGCTTTTGGTCAAGCCCTGACGGCTACGCCGCTGCAAATGGCCGCCGCTCTGTCAAGCATCTTAAACGGCGGGACTTATTATCAACCGCGCTTAGTCGATGGCATGGTTGATGACACTGGCAAACTAACACCTAAAAAACCGGTTGCTTTGCGTAGCGGCGTGGTGGCGCCCAGCGTCGGCCAAAACTTACGCACGATACTAGAATACGCCGTTAAAGATCACTTTAAGCAGGGATTTTCTTATCTAAATTTTAGCGATAGCTTTAGCGTTGGCGGCAAAACCGGCACGGCCGAGATTGCCGATCCAGCTGGTGGCTATTATGTCAACCGCTTCAACGGCACCTACGTTGGCTTTGTCGGCGGCGATAAGATTCAATATGTCATTGTCGTCCGGATCAACGAACCACACCTGGGCAAATACGCTGGTAGCGGCGCCGCCCAGCCAATTTTTAGCGACCTGGCCCATATGCTAATCGACAATTTCAATGTCGTACCTAAGGCTGGCGGCTAGATAGATGAATGATATAATTAAAACCGTTATACAAACATGACAAACATGCTTCAAATAGTTGCTGATTCTTCCACCATCGAACAAATATTTACGTTCGGCCTGCTAAGCTTTTTAGTCAGTATGGTCATAACGCCGCTTTACACAACCGCCGCCTTTTCTGGCAAGTGGTGGAAAAAGCAGCGTACTACCGATGCATCTGGCAAAGCCGCGCCGGTTTACCAAAAATTACATGCCGCCAAGCACGCTCGCAACATTCCAACTATGGCTGGCATAATTTTTGTAGCCTCAACCATTTTAGTGACACTGGCCGGCAATTTAAGCCGGGCTGAGACTTGGCTGCCATTGGCGGCCATGGCTGGCGCTGGCCTAATTGGCTTGTTTGACGATATTATTAATATCCACAGTCTTAATGGCGGTATTGCCGGCATGCGGGTCAAAGTCAAGGCTTTGCTACTGCTGGGTGTGTCATTTATCGGCGGCTGGTGGTTTTTTGCTAAGCTGGGCGTTACGGCGGCGCATATACCGTTTGTCGGTACCTGGCACCTGGGCTGGTTGATCGTACCGCTGTTTATGCTGGTCATATTCGCGACCGCTAACGCTGTTAACATTACTGATGGTTTAGATGGTCTGGCCGGTGGTTTAGCGGTCTTTGCCTTTAGTGCTTATGCTCTGATTGCGCTGGCCGAGAAAAAATACGGCCTGTCTGGATTTTGCTTAACAATTGTTGGCGGACTGCTTAGCTATACTTGGTTTAATATCTATCCAGCGCGATTTTTCATGGGCGATGTCGGCAGTTTTGCGCTGGGGACGGCGCTTGGAGTGGTGGCCATGCTGACCGATACAATATTCCTACTGCCAGTCATCGGCTTAGTGTTTGTAGTTGAAACCGGCTCGGTGGTGCTGCAGATTGCCAGCAAAAAACTGCGCAACGGTAAAAAGATATTCAGATCCAGCCCAATCCACCACCATTTTGAGGCCATCGGTTGGCCCGAAACCAAGGTGACCATGCGTTTTTGGGTCGTCGGCCAGGTCTCGGCCATCCTGGGCGTAATCTTGTTTGTTCTAGGCGGAGTGTCGTAGCTATGCGGGCCGCCCGTAGCCGTGTCGGGCAAATAAATAGTTCAGATCAACAGCCGGGCGGGGCAGCCAGCCGCCGGCGTCGTCCCGATTATGTGATCCTGGTTTTGACGGCCCTGCTGCTAGTTATCGGCTTGGTCGTGGTTTATTCCATAAGCCCCGGCCTGAGCGCCAGCCAGCACGTTAGCCAGGGTTATTTTATATCTAAGCAGCTGATTGATGTGGCACTGGGCGCCGTCGCTTTTGGGCTGGCCGCATTTATACCCCTGCGCCGCTGGTCACAGTCGGCCAAGCCGCTGGCTATAGCTGCCATTTTGGGCTCTCTGGTTGTTATGATTACACCTCTTAACGCCGCTTTCCCAGCTCACCGCTGGATCCGGCTGGGCAGCTTTTCTTTTCAGATAGCCGAACTTATTAAGCTGGCCTTAATCATTGGGCTGGCCGGTTTTTTAGCCGGCCAATGGCGCAATGGCAAAATAGCTGATACCTCGGCCACCCTCAAGCCGCTAATCATAGTCCTGCTGGTTATTGGCCTGATTGTCGCCAAATTTCAGAGCGACCTCGGCTCGGCCGGCGTTATGATCGCCATCATGGGCGCCATGGCTTTCACGGTTGGTATACCGCTAAAAAAAGTCGCCCTCATTTCGCTACTAGTTGTCGGCGTGGTGATTATAGCCATAGCTTCAAGTGGATACCGGCGCGACCGTCTGGCTAGCTATTTACATCCAGGCCGCGACTGCAAGGGCAGCAATTATCAAGCCTGCCAAGCTCTGATTGCTGTCGGTTCTGGCGGTGTCTTTGGGCTGGGGCTGGGCTACGGCGTCCAGGCCTATGGTTATTTGCCCGAGGCCTCTAACGACTCGATTTTTGCTATCATGGCCGAAAAATTTGGCTTTGTCGGCTCGACCATTATTGTCACTATTTACGCCGCCTTTATTACCCGCTTTAAAAAGCTAATCGAACGCACAGCCGATCAATTCCAACGCCTGGTCTTAGTCGGCGTTTTGGCCTGGTTAAGTACCCAAACGGTGATAAATATTGGCGCTATGCTTGGCCTGCTGCCATTAAAAGGAATCACCCTGCCGCTGATCAGTCAAGGCGGCACCAGCCTGGTCTTTTTGACCGCCGCCCTCGGGATAGTTTTCCAGATTTCGCGCTATACTAGTTATAATGCCCAAGAACCAGAAACAGGGTCGGGGAGTGGCGCAAATGACCAAAATAATCTTAACAGGCGGCGGCTCCGGGGGGCATATAACCCCTCTATTACCACTCGCCCGCGCCCTTAAAGCTAAAAATCCGGGCTCCACAATTATTTATATTGGTTTAAAAGGTGACAAAATTGACGACCTGCAAGGGCGTTACGGAGTTTTTGATAAGGTTGGCTACGTCAGCTCTGGTAAATTTCGGCGTTATCATGGCGAAAGCCTGATAGCCCACCTTGTCGATGTAAAAACGCTGCTGCTGAACTTTCGTGATGTTTTTAAGGTCCTTTTTGGCATGTTCACAGCCCTACGGCTACTCGGCAAATATAAGCCAGATGTGGTCTTTAGCAAAGGTGGCTACGTTGTCGTGCCGGTCGGCATTGCCGCCCGTCTGCGCGGGGTGCCGATAATAACCCACGACTCGGACGCTGTACCCGGCCTAGCCAACCGTTTTATTGGCCGTTGGGCCAAAGTCCATACAACCGCCATGGCGCCGGAGTATTACCCGTACCCCAAAAATACCATCAAACAAGTTGGCATACCGGTTGACGAACGGCTGAAGCCGGTTGACACAGCACTACAAAAAAGTCTGAGGCAGCAGATAGATTTACCCGCTGATTGTTTAATGCTGCTGGTAGCCGGTGGTGGCCTGGGGTCGCAAACAATCAACCAGCTGACGGTGAAGCTATCGCCCCAATTGCTTAAAGACAACCCAAGTCTGCAAATCGTCCACTTTAGCGGCTCCGGCCACCAAGACAGCCTGGCAGAGTACTACCGGCGGGAATTGGGCCAGGAAATGCCCAGGCGAGTTAAGGTGCTCGGTTTTTCCAGTGACTTTTATATCTACAGCGGCGCGGCCGATGTGGTGCTGGCCAGGGCAGGGGCCACTACGCTTGCCGAGCTGGCCATTCAGCGTAAAGCCGCGATCATAATTCCCAGCCCATTTTTAACCGGCGGCCATCAACTGCGGAATGCTGAGGAATTAACAACAAAAGACGCGGCTGTGGTACTACAAAACGATGTCAGTCCACAAAAATTACTCAGCGAACTAGACAGCTTGCTACAAAATAAACAGAGGCGTGAGCAATTAGCGCACAATATTGGCTCGCTGGCCCAGCCTGAAGCCGCCGTTCAGCTGGCCGATATCTTGCTGGAAGCAACTAAAACCTAACCTGATTATGGGTCTGTTGAACAAAAAAAAGAGCTCAAAAAGCCGCCGTGTAAGTGCATCTGGTGGCCGCATTGGCCCGAGTTATTACGGCGGTTCGGCTAAAACTCCACCGCGCAGCCCCTTTCAAAAACGACCGCCGCTTAAAAAGTCACCGAGGCAGCTGCTTGGCCGTTTTATAGATGCTTTGGTAGTACTAGCCGTCATCGCCGGCCTGATTTTTTGCTTGATCGTTAAACCTGTACCACACATTGTTGTTAACAGTAGTGCTTACCACCCCAGCGCCACTTATGAAACGGCGGCTAACAGTGCCTTTAAAGCTCTTCGCAACCGGACCAAACTGACTCTAGATGAACACGGCATCATCATCGCCCTTAAGAAACAATTTCCGGAAATCGATGAGGTTAAAATACAACTGCCAATTTTTAGCCAGATACCAACCGTCCGTCTTAATATCGCCACGCCAACCTTTAATTTCAGTAGCAATAACAATTTATACGTCGTCGGCTCTAATGGTGTGGTAGCCGGTCTCAGCAGCCAACTAGCGGGTGCTTCAAAACTGCCAAACGTCATTGACCAGTCGGGTTTTACAGCAGCGCCCGGCAAGCAGGTCCTGGGCACAGAGTCCATAGATTTCATCAACACGCTTCTAGCCCAATGCCGCCACGCGGGTATCAAAGTCCAGTCATTGACCTTGCCGGCGGCTGCCCAAGAGCTAGACTTGCGGGCCGAAAACCAACCCTACTTTGTTAAGTTTTACCTGGGCGGTGATGCTTTGAACCAAGCAGGGCAGTACTTGGCGGCTAAACATAAATTTGACAGCGAAGGTTCCCAGCCCGAGCAATACTTAGACGTCCGGGTGGCAGGTAAAATTTATTATAAATAGGTCTCTAAGTAGGTCTCTTTCATTCCACTCCAAGTTCGTATTTTGTTCAGTTAGCTAATATTTAATATTGAATAAAAAAACTATACGAGTAGGGAATTATATGTAAATGTCAAATTTAATAAGTAAGCGAAAAAGCAGGGGAAAGTATACAAAAATATGAAAGACCCAAAAGTCAAATATATAACAGCGGCTGTGGATAACTTTGGCGACTTTTCACAGAATTTTGCGACGTAGACAGAAGCGGATACGAATGCACATAAAAGCTATTTAAGCATCAGGCAGTGCAGCGCATTTATGATGCATAATATGCGGCAGAGTCAAAACTACCCTATTAGGAGGGGTATGGGGACATAACTCAAGCAACAATATATAGAGTCGTAAAATATACATTGTGCGACGTATGATCTAGGTCCCAGACACTATGTTTCTCCCTTCGGCTTCTACAGTCTGCTTTTTAAAACTTAGGTCCCAGACACTATGTTTCTCCCTTCGGCTTCTACAGTCTGCTTTTTAAAACTTTTGTTTTTCATTTAATTAACCAAACTATTATTTCGCCTACCCATTACTTCCTTCTGCTTCAAAGCCTATTCACTGCTAACAAACAATCGTGTTCGTAATTTGTTCAAACTATTTTTATTTAAATTCGGTCTACATGCGATCGACTAGCGGAGCCGAATAGTGTGTTCATCACTAGCGGCTGGCTTATCAACTGCTGGGGCGGCTGCTTGGCCCGAAGGGCCGCTACTGCTGGTCCTGCGGCGGCGGGAGCGCTTGCGTTTAGCTGGCTCAGTCGTTTCGGGCGAACTTTGTTTATCAGGATGAGTTAATCCAGTGGCTAGTTTGACAATTTGTTCATGCGGAGTTGGCTTGGCCTGATGGGTGGACTCGGGCACAGCTTCTGTTTTGGCAGTACCTGGCAGGCCCGAGGCCTCACGGATTTCTAACTCTATTTCGGCCCGGGCGCGGCTATAGCGTTCACGGGTCCTAGCGATTATCAGCTCCGAATTATCATCTGGCGGTTGCGGCAGGTTGAGTGTCTTAGCCGAAAAGGCCGGCGCCTTCTCGCCGTCAATCATCATGCTGATAACAAAAAAGCGGGAGTGCTGCTGTATAAGATTAGCGGCTTCAAACTCCGGCTCAAAGTACTTTTGCAAAAAAGGCGCGTCGTCGGGGCTAACCCGAAAACTCATGACCGTCCCGACATTGCCAAAGACGGCACCGCGGACCTCCTCACCCATCTGCGAAATATATTGGTTGGCGACAGTCAAATTAAGGCCATATTTGCGGGCTTCGGAGAGAATGGTCGCAAAAGATTCAGTTGCAAAGTTCTGGAACTCATCAACGTACAGGTAGAATGGTATCCGCTGAGCCTCAGGCATATCGGCGCGGCCCATGGCCGCCAACTGAATCTTGGTAACCACTAAAGACCCCAAGATGCCGGCATTATCTTCGCCCATTAAGCCGCGGCTAAGGTTAACGATCAGAATTTTGCCCTCATCCATAATTGTCCGGATATCGAAAGTGCTCTTGGGCTGACCAACAATATTTCTAATCATTGGGTTGGCTGTAAAGGCGCCGACTTTATTTAGTACCGGGGCGACAGCCTCTGAGGCAAATTTATCATTCCAGCTGGCAAACTCTACGACCCAGAAATTCTTAACCACCGGGTCATCGATATACTTTATAACGTCAGCCCGGAAGTGCCGGTCGGTCAGCATGCGTGTAATATCCAGCATTGTGGCATTGGGAAAGTCTAGCAGCGCCAGTATTGTATAACGCAGGATATACTCCAGCCGCGGTCCCCAGCTTTCGGCAAACAGTTTTTTAAGTACACCAACTACCTGCGAGCTAATATGACCCTTTAAAGACGGATCGTTAATTTCTAGCGGGTTAAAGCCAATCGGATGGTCAGTATCAGCTGGATTGAAATAGACCACATCGTCAACCCGGTCTTTAGGGATAAACTTCATAACGTGCTGGGCGTAATCGCCGTGCGGGTCAAGTACCGCAAAGCCCTTGTTGTAATAAATATCAGATATAGTTAGCAGCTCGAGGGCACCAGATTTACCGGTGCCAGTCTGGCCCAGGAGATACATATGGCGGCCACGGTCGTCGCGGCGGATGCCAAAAACAGTGTTATCGCCGCGGAAGTTAGTCACGCCAAATAAGCTGATTTCTTCCTCGTAACCAACTTCGCTAATCGGGATATTGGCCGGCGGCTCAGCCGTCTTGGTGGTTGCCCAAACAATATTAGGCGTTTCGACTGTGGTATGCGGCAGATGGAATAAACTGGCCAGTTCCTCGATGTTTAGTATAAAACCGTTATCAATAAAAAACCGTGTTTGATACTCCAGCTGTTTGTCGTGCTTAAAGCTGTCGGCCTTGGCCTTAAAACCGTTGAGGTTAGTAGTGTTGAATTGCTTAAACGCACCAATCAGAGCCTGCATGCGTAGCCGAGCTGTGCGTTGGTCGTTACCGGCGTACAGTAGCCGTATCTTGACTTGGTAGCCCAGCTTTTGGGTTTTGGTTTCAATGGCCGTTATACGGGCTTTGTCCCTTTCGCTGACTTCAGGTGCACTGACTCCCTCCTTACCACTGGCATCTGGTGGTCGCACAAGGGCGGCAAAGGCCTGCCCGGCGTAATTAAGTGTGGCTGTGCCGCCAGTGCCTATGCTTCCCCTGCCCCCGCGAATCCGGGCGACCATTTTAGTGCCACGTTTATGCCAATCATCGGCAATCGGCCGGGCTATAATTTGAATCCACATTTCCTCGTCTTCTTTGTCCAACTTGGCTAAAGTAGCCGTAATCGAAGCTAGTGGGTCCACCTCAAAGCTTGGGAAGGTTTTAATTGGCATGGTCTCGTTTTCGGTGAGTGTCAGTTCGGCGGTATGGATTACCTCTTGCTCGAACTGGCGCTCAGAATAATCAATTTCTTGCTCGGTGATCTGGACAGTTGGATATTGGGCGTAAATCTGACCTTCAACAAAGGCCTGTAAATGTTTGGGTGTCCAAATATAAAAACGGATTCGTTGGCCCTTGGCAGCGATTTCCAGACTAATGTGTTCTTGCAGGGTGCCCGATAGCCGTAGCTCCCGTTTAGAGCGCAAAATACCGTGCAGGGCTGCCAGCATTTGCTCGGCCGCTAATTCTTTTTTATCGTTTTCGCGCGGGATCTCGAGCATTAGCAAACAATGCTCGTGATGCATCCGGACTTTTTTACTTTTTCGGCGCAGTATCATAGTCTTTTCTTCGCTCAATTATACGCTTAAGCTATCCTGCTGGATAGAGAACGTACGGGAGTAGTGGATTATTCAGCCAGTGAATAAGTGGCTTTAGCCACCCGCTTGAACTGCGGTTTGCCCTGCAAGTTCAGAAGGATTGTAGTTTCTTTGACGTGGCGGCTCTTTAATACTCGGCGGACGATTTCGTCGCGGTGTAGCGGCCCACTTTCCTTTTTTAGGACCTCAGCAATAACGTCGGCCACAGTTCCCTTTTTATAGCCCCATTCCTTCAAGGCATAAATGCCGCGGCCAATCAGTACAAAGCGTTTGTCTTTAATCAATTCATTATGGATCGCTTGGGTAGTAACATCTTTACGCTTAAAATCACTTTTTTTAATGGCCTCGGCAATTTCGCTAAAGTGCATCGGCTTTTTGTGGTCGTGCAGGATGACATAAATCTTATCGCGGATATTTTTAGGGTTGACCATTGGCCAATTAGTTAGGCCCCAGCGGCCGTGCAGATTGGAGACATTCTTAGAAATGCTAGCCAGTGCCTCCACATGCTTAGTGTCACTATTACCTGCCTCGCGGGCAATCGACTCAATATTAGTCGGCTCGCCGATTTTAATAATAGCGTCGGTGACTTTACCGACATGGTCGCGGATGGCCTTCTCGCTATGTTTGCCAGCCAGCCCAACGGCATGATAAAAGTGGTCGTTATCGTCAATGACAGCAATATTCGGTGCTAAGTGGGCCAAAAAGGCTATGCGTGACTGGTCGATCTTAGTATTTTCGGGAGCCAAACGTTTGGTGATTTCGCCGGTGCGAGCGACATTGCCCATCTGGGTCAAATGTTCGCCTAGTACTGATTCTACTTCTTTAATATGCGGCAGCTCCTCGCCAGCGGCTTTGAGTTTAGTGATAACAGCTTTTTCCAGTTGGCGGACACGCTCGCGGGTAATACCAAGCAATTCACCGATCTGTTCCAGCGTTTCGCGGCGGTCAAACAAACCAAAACGGCGGGCAATAATTTCCCGCTCGCGCTCTCTATCAATCGTGCCAAGTACATCTTGAACAATCGATTCAATGTTTAAACTGGTGGTTGTCGCAGTGTTGTTTGCCATAATTTCTTCCCTGTTAGCATGTATTATCATGCTACCGGTTAATACAATTATAAAACTTTAATTTTTAAAAGTCAATCCCAAGTGGAACATTTTAGCGAAGCTAAAGTTCCACGAGATTGACCCCGTAGAATTCTGCTTTGGCAGACAATTCCACTGGGGTCAAGTATGTACTCAACCAATACTATTCTATCACTAATTGGCGTCTTTGGCACAATCCGTTTACGTTTGTTCTACTAGATATTTATTTTTGTAATCTGTAAAATATGTGGATAAGGTCGCTCGCCCCATCTTTTTTCGGACGCAGTCAAAAGCAGATTGAACTTGGCTAGACGGCCATTGCCGCGCCTCGACAACTCCCTATGGTCGGTCCTCGCCGTTTTATAAAGAAGCTTGGACAAAGTCTCGGCTTAATCCGGCAACGGCCTACCAACTTCATCTGTTTTACCTGATGCCCTCAAAAAGATAGGGCTCGCTTGGTATTAAAGCTGCGGGGGGTCTCAGGATTCTTCGGGTTTCTGCATTACCATTTCGCTCATGCTTGCATTGATGCTACTTTTGCTTACAATCTTACCTAAGGAACCTAGATGGAAAATGCCCGAATAATAATTGTTGAAGATAACTCTATGTTAAGGACGCAATGTAGAGCAAATTTGGAAGCAGCAAAACACCAGGTAATTGGTGAAGCTGTAAGTGTAGTGGGAGCGGTAAGACTCGTTGATGACCTTGCAGAAAAAGAAGAAAAAGTTGATATTGCGGTAGTCGATGGAAACCTTAGCCCTGATTCTGAAAGCGGAGCAGATGGTGAGCGGGTTGCAAACTATATTCACGAAAAACTAGGAAGTGTCACGGTAATTGGCTGGTCTCTCGATGGTAAAGTTGCAGGTGCAGACATGAATGTGCAAAAGCATGATGCCTGGGCACTTGATGCTATGGTGAAAGAAATATAGCGGTTCTAGCCTAGTCCATCGAGTTGTGTAGACCCCTAGAGGGCGTTCCTCTATAGGTGTTAAATTTCGCCAGATGCCGGAAAGAAATTAGGGGTCCACTTTACTCTTCTTGTTATGATGAAGTTATGTCCAAGTCACTAGAAATCGCTCAGCACTACTTCGAACTATCTAATAAGAGCGATTTTAGTGGTATAGAAAAGCTGTTCACAGATTCGACCACCTATAGCTCGCAAACTACAGGAGTTTACTTAGGACGTAACGATATCATGGCCATGCAGCGAGCCTTTTATGATAAGTTTTCTTCGCTGACATGGCACGTAAACTCGGTCAAAGAACCAAAACCAGGAGTGATTCTTTTCGACTATGACTTGATTGGCATAATGCAAAATGGTGAAAAGGTTGAAGTCTCGGGACTAGAGTACGTGATTGTTTATCAGGGTAAAATTCAGCATGTCGAAGTGCGAAGTAAAGTTTCATAGGGAGCGAGACACCTTGTATAAAACAGGCTTGGTTTGCTAAGTGCAGCCCGAGGGGACTATCGCCCCCTTGGCGAAGGACACCCGGCACGGAGCGGCCTGTTTTATACAAGGTGTGAGCGACCTTCCTAGGATTTTTTAGATC
>Ga0209515_10002898_pt1 | contig 25311 bp, 25 predicted proteins | sample Subgroupgradi54m_FD_187454 | JGI IMG/M metagenome (GOLD analysis project Ga0209515, IMG submission 187454) | Subsurface groundwater microbial communities from S. Glens Falls, New York, USA - GMW60B uncontaminated upgradient, 5.4 m (SPAdes)... ... | reverse complement strand
TCGCCACGTTCAATTTCTTCTTCAAACTTATTGATTGCCACCAAGACTTGCTCCGGTGTTTCCACAATTTTATAAACTCTGATTTCTTCCGGCCGAAGGAGTAAATTTTTCCTTAAAGCCGTCATGATCTCCTTCCAAAATTTTCCATACAGAATAATCGGTTTATGATGGCCAAAATAAATCCTGGCCAGCCCCCAAGCCATGGCAAACTCCGACATAGTCCCCGAAGCTCCGTTAAAAATGACGTAAACCTGACCTTCACGCAAAAGCGTCAGCGTCCTCTCAACATAAGTCTTGGTTTTTATTTCCTCATCAATCGGATTATCCGGATCTCTACCTTCAAAATTATCAGTACCTTTAGGGTACATTGTCACCCCAATTACTTTTCCGCCCGCCGCTTTTGCCCCGCGGCTGGCAGCCTGCATCACTCCCGGTCCGCCACCATCAACCACGATATAACCTGCTTTGGCCAACTCATAAGCCACCTGATAGGCATCCTGATAAAGTTTGTCCGCCGGCTTGGTATCGGCAAAGCCAAACACAGCCACCTGCGAAATAGTCTTTGCTTTGCCAATACTATCGTAGTGCTGCCCAAATTTTCTCCAAATTGTCATCTATATCTCCTGTTAATAAAAATGAGCCGACTATTAAATCATCTGCACCTGCTTCAACTATTACTCTGGCATTTTGATCGTTAACTGCCCCGTCCACAGCCAATTTAACCGGCCAGTTTTTAGATTTTATTTGTCTAATTTTATCTAAACAGCCTATTATAAAAGGCTGTCCCTGAAAACCAGGCTCGATCGACATCACCAAAACCATATCTATCTTAAATACAAACGTGCTTAAGCTTTCAATTGGCGTTTCGTGATTTATAGCCAGTCCTACTTGTAAACCCCTACTTTTAATATACTCCAAACATTCTTCAATATCATCTGCCGCCTCTATATGAAAAATTATCCGTTCAAAACCTGCTTCAATTAAGTCGGCAAACCATTTCATAGGATGTTGCACCATCAGATGAGCTTCTTTGCGCAAATCAGTGTGGTATTTAGTTGTCATTAAAGGTCCAATACTTTTATTTGGAACAAATATATTGTCCATGAAGTCAATATGTACCCAGCCTCCTTTCAGCAATTCTGATTGTTCATAGCGGGAATGGTCCCTGCTATAGTCCTCTTCTGAAGTAGACAGTATTGCCGGGGTAATTTGAACCATTATCGACTTTCTTCAATTTTTTTGATCTTATCAATTCGTCTTTGGTGGCGCGGTTCATCTGTAAATGGAGTTTCTAAAAATAACTTCACTGCCTTGGTTGCTTCATCTTCAGTTAAAAATCTTGCTCCCAAAGATAAAATATTAGAATCATTATGTTGACGGGTCAGAGCTGGTATTTGATCTACTCCTCCATAATACACAGCAGCTCTAACATTGGGAAATTTATTAGCTACTATTGCTTCCCCCTGCCCTGATCCTCCCAAGATAATTGCCTTACTGGTCGGATCTTTTGAAACTGCTTCAGCTGCTTTTGAGATAAAATCTGGATAGTCATCATTTGGATCCAAGACAGCAGCTCCGTAATCTTCTACCTCGTATCCTGCTTTTAGTAAAAATTCCTTAACCTTTTCTTTTAACCCAAATCCCCCGTGATCTGTTGCCAAATAAACTTTCATAACCCTATTGTATCATGATCACTTTTGACCCATTAAATCCCAGTTGACGTGATACTTAAGCCTCTGATATAAATTAACGGCTTGCTGCAAGGTAAGTTTTCAAGAAAACTCGCTACGTGCGAGTTTTTTTGTGGGAAAAATTAATCTACCTTATTCTTATATTCTTCCGGAGTCAACCAAGTAGCTTCCGGGACTTGCTTGTAGTTTGGATTTTTAACTAAGGTTGGTTGACCATTTTCTTCCACCGCATAATAGGCAAAGCCTTTTAAGGCTTTAACAGCCTCATAATCCGCATGGCCGGGAAGCGAGACCGGATCAACTTCCGCAAAATTGACCGGTGAATCATCAACCGTTACCAGCCAAACTTTTCCCGTATTTACCACCAAATGCCCGGTCTTGGACGGAATAAATACACTATCCCCCGCTTTTACCCTGATAGCATAAAAACTGGCTATTTCATCATCAATTGGGTGACCATTTTGATCTTCTTTTCTTTTTTGCAGCAATACTATCCCCTCTCCCGCCACAATATGATAAGTCTCGTCAAGCTGCCCCACATGATAATGGCCGTAAGTTTTAATATACTCTCCTCCAACTAAACCGGTCTCCCAAACAGTAATATTTGTTTTCTCGCTACCACCTCTAATCATATAGTAATGGATGTCCGGTCCCGGTGCGCCGGGATGCATCAACACCTCTGTCATCTTTTCGTGTTCCCTGGCAGCAAATGGTTTTAACATCGGTTTTTAACAGTATCCAATCTTTACTTTTTTCTGTCAATAAGCCAAAATGTATCTCATGGATGCTCTTTCCCTGATCATTTTTGGTGTGACCGGCAATCTGACGCATAAATATCTTTTACCTGCCTTATATGACATGGCGGAACAAGGATTAATCCCGGAAAATATGTCAATTGTCGGTGTGGCTAGAAAAGGAATGTCGAGTGATGAGTTTAAAAAATATATTAATGATGTTTTGCGCCTGGAAAACATTCATCACCAGCATGAAATAAAAAATGAGGTAGTAGAAAACCTTTCAAAAAGGTTGCACTATCTCAATGGCAATTTTGATGATCCAAATCTTTATATAAAATTAAATGAATTTCTAGGTAAACTTAAAGTTGGCAAAAACAGTAATAAAATTTACTATCTGGCAACATACCCGGAACTTTACCACCACGTATTTGAAAATTTACAAAGGCAAGGCATGCACCAACAGGAAAATGGGTGGGTTAGATTAATAATAGAAAAGCCAATTGGCCATGACTTAAAATCTGCCCAGGATTTAAATCATCTGCTGCTAAACTATTTTACAGAGGATCAGATATTTCGGCTTGACCATTACCTGGGCAAAGAAACCCTGCAAAATATTTTAACTTTCAGGTTTGCAAATGATATTTTTGAGCCTCTAATCAATAAAGACAATGTTGACCATATTCAAATTACAGCAACAGAGGATTTTGGGATTGGTAAAAGAGGCGGTTATTATGACCAGGTGGGAGCACTAAAGGACGTGGGACAAAATCATCAGCTGCAAATGCTGGCCTTTGCCACTATGGATGCCCCGGCAGAGTTTTCCAACGAGGCAGTTACCAATCAGCGGCTAAAAATTTTAGAAAAACTCACTCCCTTGCCAAAAAACATTGTTTTTGGACAATACGAAGGTTACACCAAAGAAGAAAATGTCGATCCAAACTCCAAAATTGATACCTTTTATGCCTTAAAAACTTATATAAATAACGAGCGTTTCAAAGATGTACCAATTTATATCCGGGCCGGGAAAAAATTAAAACAAACTGCCACGGAAATTTCTATTGTCTTTAAAAATCCCCAAAATAGACTATTTAAAAATTTAAATAGTGGCGACACACCAAATGTTCTTATTTATAGAATCCAGCCAAATGAAGGAATTGTGTTAAAAATACTGACCAAAGTGCCGGGACATGAAGTGAAACTGGAACCGGAATATATGCAATTTTGTTACCGCCTGGATCCACATAACCATTATATCCCAGATCCCTACGAACGGCTGTTAATAGATACCATCCGGGGCGACCAGACTTTTTTCAATGATGCCAAAGAGGTAGAAGCCCAGTGGGCCTTCATAGATCCTCTTGTGGCCACCCGAGGCCAGCCAATCATTTATAAACCGGGCACTTGGGGGCCGGAAGAGGCAGATGAGCTACTGGAAGCAGACGGCAGAGTCTGGCTTGAACCTTCAATGGACTTTTGCAGAATCTAAGTCTTTTTTACATCATGCTGGCCGAACTGGCCTCGCATAGCAGAAACTACCTTGTTTCTAAATCCATTTGGTGAATCCTCTTTTACATTGGCTGAATTTTTACGAACCTTTACTGCACCTTCCATCGCCGGTACACCTATTCCCATATCCTTGGCAATTTCCACCGTCCAATCTCCTTCAGCGGGAACTATTTTTCCGGAACCACCCGATCCAATCGCAGAGGAAGTATCGGACAAAGTTGGATTTTCCTTAAAAGCATCTAATATCCAACCAACCAAACGTGACTCCACCACCGAACGGTGGTTATATAAATCCAAAAGTTTTACAAAATCATATTTAAACTGCGAGTTTTTCAAAATTGCCAGGCCTTCCCCAATAGACTCCATCATGCCGTATTCGATGGCGTTATGGACCATTTTGGCAAAATGCCCGGCCCCCACCGGACCTAAATGTTGGTATGCTCCGAGGGCTGCAGCTTTTTGAGCTAATTCCTCCACTCTTTTAAAATCCTCGTCTGCCCCACCTATCATCAGACACGCCCCGGTTCTGGCTCCGGCCGGTCCACCGGATGTACCAATATCCATAAAATGTACACCCTGGAACTTAATTTTTTCCGCCCGCCTTAGGGTATCTTTATAAAAAGAATTACCGCCGTCAATTAACAGGTCCCCTTTCTCAAGGAGAGGTAAAAGTTTATCAATATATTCATCAGTCACTTCCCCTGCAGGCAGCATGAGCCAAATTACTCTGGGAGTGTCCAGCTTTTGTACTAAATCTGCTAAATCTCTTGCTCCAACAGCTCCGGCTTTCACCACTTCCTCAACAGGTTCCGGAGACCTATTCCAGGCCACAATTTGCATGCCCTGTTCCAAAAGGTGCAACACCATATTCTTTCCCATTCTCCCCAAGCCAATATAGCCTAATTTCATGATAGAATTATAACATGTATCTGGTGTTTGACATTGGTGGCACTAATATGAGAATTGCCACTTCAGAAAATGGAAAACAGTTAACTGGTAGCAAAACTGTCACCACCCCCAAAAATTTTGAAGAAGGGATAAATACTCTCCTAAAGATTGCCTCTGAACTCTCTAAAGAACAAAAAATTACCGCGGTAGCTGGTGGACTAAAGGGTCCACTGGATAAAGATAAATCTATTTCTCTCAACCCACCAGACTTACCTGATTGGTCTAATAAACCTTTTAAAGCCAGTCTAGAGAAAGCACTTAGTGCACCTATCTACTTAGAAAATGATGCGGCCTTAGCGGGAGTAGGAGAAGCAACCCATGGATCAGGGGCTGGAAAGAATATTGTAGCTTACCTAACAATCAGCACCGGAATTGGAGGAGCAAGAATTGTGAATAGCCAGATTGATCATAGTTCATTAGGATTTGAACCTGGTCATCAAATCATAGATCTTAACAGTGACTTAGTTTGTGGATGTGGGGGCCACGGTCATTTAGAAGCTCTAATTGGTGGAGCAGCTATTGAGAAAAGGCGACAGCAAAAACCAGAGACAATTATTGATCCTCAGTTTTGGAGCGAAGTAGCCAGAATTTTAGCCATAGGATTAAATAATGTTATTGTCCATTGGTCACCAGACGTGATAGTTTTAGGCGGATCAGTCATGAAAAGCATTCCGCTCGATAAAGTCAAGACACACCTTGAAGATGTGTTAACTATATTTCCACAAACTCCGGAAATAGTCCCAGCTAAACTGGGAGATTCAGCCGGGCTTTATGGGGCTCTGGCCTATTTAAAATCAGTTATTTGAACGACTGATTAAATTTTTTCAAATTAAAAAATATCCCCATCCCAAAAAGAAGCACCACCACAGCCCCTAAGCGGATGGCAAATTGGGAACCAAAATGTTCTGCCAAAAAACCAACCTGAAGACTACCCAGCGGGGTAAGTCCCAAAAACATCAAAGCATAAATGCTCATCACCCTACCTCTAACATGATCACTGACCAGGTGTTGAATAGTACTATTCATGGTGGAAAATTGAGCAATCAAACCAAGGCCGGCCAAAAATAAGAGCACAAAAGCCAGGATTAAATTGTCAGTCAAACTGAAAAGGATTAACGAGATAGCAAATAAACTATTGCCCCCTAAAATTAATATCACAGGATTACTTTTCTTGGCAGTGGCAGACACAATTACGGCACCCAAAAGAGCCCCTAAACCTGTAGCAGCATATAAATACCCCAGACCTGTTACGTCAAGATGATATACATGTTTTGCCACCACCGGCATGATGGTGGTATACGACCAACCGAATACCGAAGTCACAGCTGTAAAGATCAGTAGGATCTTAATGGTCGGGTGAGTAAATGCATAAACTAACCCTTCCTGAACGGCTCTTAAGGGGTGCGGATGAGTTTTGGGAATATACTCTTTGACATTCATAAATACCAAAGCTATCACCACCGCAATATAACTTAGGCCATTAATGATAAATGCTCCGCCAATCCCCACTGCAGCTATTAAAAATCCGGCAATTGTCGGGCCAATTACTCTAGCTCCATTAAAAATACCGGCATTTAAGGCAATAGCAGAAGATAACTGCTCTCTTCCTACCATCTCTACTACAAAAGCCTGCCTGGCCGGAATGTCAACGGCCGTCACCAAACCAAGTAAAAAAGCCAGAGTGATAATGATGGGTATGTTTACCAGCTGTAATATTGTCAAAAAACCCAAAATAATGGCCAAAACCATAGCGGCAATTTGAGTAAAAAGCAAGATCTTTTTCTTTTCAAATCTGTCAACGATCACTCCCCCAAAAAGAGCAAAAAATAGTGTCGGTAGTCCCGCCATAGCTGCCACCACACCCACCCAAAAAGCCGAATTGGTCAACTGCAAAACCAACCATCCCTGGGCTACGGTTTGGAGCCAAGTACCAATCAAGGAGATTAGCTGACCAATAAAGTAAAGTTGATAGTTGGGACTTTGAAAAGCCGGGAAAACAGCAAAGATTTTATCAGTCCAGCCTTCCCCCAAGCCCCGGCTTTCATCAATAATATACTCTGCCTCTTTCTCAAACTGACTTTTCATACCCTACCCAGTTCTCTTCTTTTCCAGCTTTTCAATTTTACTGAAGATTTTTAAAATTAATTGCTGCTGGTTTTCCAGGTGTAGCAGGATGGTTTCTATTTCTTTTTCGGCTTTAGTGTCGGTTTCAAAATCATGCTGGGACCGAAGTTCGGCATGCTTACTCTGCAGATTTTGTCCAATCATGATCAGCGGCATGAGATGAATTTGGATCAGATTGGAGATAAACAGCCACAGCACAAAAGCCGGATATGGATCAAAACGAAAGTTACTTGGCGCCACCATATTCCATCCCAGCCAAATAATAGTCCAGGCGAAAATTATAAAGAAAAAACCCATGGTGCCAATTTTTTCCGTGACAATTAGTGCCAGTTTGTCCAAATTTGTGAGAGCGGAACGATGAAGTTTATTGGTATCCTTAAGCGGACTAAAATTTTTCCTGATGTTTGCCAAAGAGTCTACCGGAGGATGGACCATACAAATAGTCTACCATAAACCCTTTTATTGGACGACGACCTGACCCGTTTGGCTGGGGTTAAGATGGTTGTGGTAGCTGTATGTACCTGGTTTATCAAATTTAAGAGAAAGTGTTCCTCCATCCGTAAAACTGCCTAAATTTAAAGGGGGATAAGCGGTGTGGACCGGATGGGGGGCTGAATTAACTGTGGCCTTACTACCACTTTTATTCATAAAGGTTACACTCGTGCCGGCTTTAACGGTTAAAGGTGAGGGTGAAAACCCGTTGGCTGTTAAAGTGACTACATTTTGCTCCACTGCAGCAGAGGAAGTGGCCGGGGAAGTTTTAGGTAGTGTCGTAGTTGTGACTTGAGGAGCCGGTTGAGGATTTGATCCATACATTAACGATCCAATCTGATCTTTCCCAAGGAAACCTAAACCCAACAGTAAAACGATGACAGTAAGGACTAAGTATTTTACGTTCATTAATTAAGTATTACCAATTTTTATATAAAATGCAATAGCCCAATTTACCCATAACTGCTGGCTCTGGTTGATTATGTGGGAAATTATTTTAAATTCAACAGATTACACAAACGCAGAAATAGCAGTTATTACACCTAATAGTAACGCCAGGAGATTTGGAACCAACAAAAACCAATCCTTTTTAGCATAAGCATACAAACTCCAAAAGAGTCCGTTAAAAGCAGTCGCAAGTGGTTGAATAAAGATATGGCTTCTTCCTTGAATGTTTGAACTAAACACTTCAATGAGCGAAATAAACATTATCACGGCTAAAGCTGACGCAATACTCCCAATTATTTTCTCGTTTTTCTCAAGCACTTCTTGAAATGAGTTTTCCATATTATGCTATGTCCTAATTTAACCATTTTCATAATTTTTCTCACCGCTTACTTTCTTTTGACAAAGGCAGTTAGAGTGTGAATCACGAGGGTACGGTTACATAAGCTGCCCGTCTTGGCTGCGGGACTTGGATAAGCTCGTATTCTCGTTTCACTCGAATTAACGAACCTCGTAAACGGATCCAAATCCCCATTCCCAAATACCAAAATTCAGGCTCAAAACGAGCCTAAATTTTGCTAGCTGGGGGTACTAGACCAAGTTAGAACCTTTTTAATATCACAATAATTCTAATTAGTTATTTAAAGCTTTAACTTTTCTGTGAGTTTATTAATAAATACTAAATAGTCATTATTATAACCCTTGGTTGGAAATATGCTTGCCTGGTTTGAATATCTTGTACCTTTGATAATTGGACCATCTTTACTGCTATATGCAAAAGAATTCAAGACCACGCCACCTTTTTCTGGATGCACCATTAACTTATTTCTTACCAAGGTAACTTCATTACACTTGAAACCTTCTAGTTCAGGTAAATGTTTGCAAATCTTAATAATTCTGTGTGCATACTCATAAAAACTGTTTGTTAAACGTTCCAATTCTCGTTGCATCTTTCTCAAATCTTCTGGGAAAGCAGAGTCATCTTCACCTCCTTTGGTATATCCTGAAGCAATAGGTGTCATCACAATCTTTTTATTTGGGTCTTTTCTTTTAAGTTTGATACTTATTCCTCCAATTGAGTAAGTATCTGTTTTAGAATCAAAGATAGGAAAAGGGTAATTTAAACAATCTTGGTTTAGTTTGTTTATTTTAATGTTTAACTCATTGATATGGGCTAGTTTATCTATAAATTCATTTAACAAATCTTTCTCGTTTTGTTTTAATTGACCTACATATTTATCAGAATATTTTTTTAATAATGATAATAAGTTGTTCATGCTTTTGAAAAGGCTTATACAACAATCTAAACTAATTTTGCTGCGGGACTATACACCCAATCCCGATAAAATCGGGATTGCAGGATTCGAAAAACACGCTTCGCGCTCAAATCCTAGAAACCCACATACCAAAATTCAGGCTCAAAGCGAGCCTAAATTTTGCTAGCTGCGGGACTTGGATTCGGACCAAGATAAATAGCTCCAGAGGCTATTGTCCTACCATTAGACGATCCCGCAATTTTTAACAGCGGGAAAATTATACCAATTTTGTACTTTTTTGTCCTTAATTAGGAAACCTGCGCAGAAACCAGCCGGAGATAACTGCAGAAGTGGCAAAGATACCAGCCAGTGGGATGGGAAAACCGGTCTTTGGTAAACTGGAAACTCCTTTTATATGACCGTTTTTTTGTGGGTTAAGCTGGTTGGGAACCGGAGTTTCTGGGGGTTGAGGACTGGGAGCAGGTGTGGCCTGTTGAACTATCCCGATTACCGGAGGAGTTTGGACCTTTTGCATCCTTTGGGCAATGATAAAATAACCAATGACAAATGCCGCCAAAAAAAGACCGACTATAATGAGTTTTAACTTTCCGTCTGCCTCCATAAATTTGAGGGAATTCTAACACGAAGAGACAAAAAATACCACTATAATTAAATTGTAGATACTATTTTTTTAATTCTGGCTAGAGTTTCTTCTTCCCCTAAAATTTTGATACTTTCAAAAAGCGGCGGGGTCACGGTTTGGCCCGAAATAGCAACTCTCACCAACTGAAAAATCTCACTGGCGGAAAGTTTTAGCTTTTCCGCCAAAGCCCTGAAAGAACTTTCAAATTCTTCCGCTCTCCATGGTTTCGGTAAATTTTCCAAAGCCATATTTATTTGTGAAAGTAGATCTTTTAAATCAGCATCTTTATTTTTTAAAACTTTAACGAAAACTTCCCTTTCATATTCCGGTTTTTCAAAGAAAAAGTCAGTTAAAGGTACAAAATCCGACAGCTTTTTGATTCTTTCCTTAACCAGCGGAATTATTGGCGCCAGTTTCCCTTGACCCGGGTGATCAACCAGAAACTCATCCAATCTTTTTTCCAGCTCCTCCTCACTCATTTTCCTGATATATTCCCCGTTCATCCAGTCCAGTTTAGTCGTATCAAAAAAGGCCGAAGACGGGTTAAAATTCTTAAAATCAAACGCTTGCATCATTTCCTCCAGTGTAAAAATTTCACTCCCCTTTGGATTTGACCAACCTAACAGGGCCAGAAAATTTATCATGGCTTCTTTTAGATAACCGTCCTGTTTAAACTCCAAAGCCGATTTCGCGCCGTGCCTTTTGGAAAGCTTACTCCGATCCGAGCCTACCAAAACCGGCAGATGGGCAAACAGTGGGCTTTTCCACCCAAAAGCTGCGTATAACATCAGGTGTTTTGGGGTGGAGGAAATAAACTCATTGCCACGGATCACATGGGAAATTTCCATTAAATGATCATCCACCACATTGGCAAAATTATAAGTCGGATACCCGTCTGATTTTAAAATCACAAAATCTTCCTGTGAGGAATTTTCAAAACTAATTTTTTTGACGCCGACCAAATCATCCCAGGCAGTCTGACCCTCTTTTTTAACCTTAAAATAGATTGCTCCCTCACTTTCATAAGCTAAGCCTTTTTGGGAAAGCTCATTGGCATATTTTTTATAAATTTCCAGCCTCTGGGATTGTTTATACGGGGCAAACGGGCCCCCAATATCCGGGCCTTCATCCCAAGTAAACCCCAACCAAAGTAGCGTTTCATAAATTTGCTTTTCGCTCTCACGCACATACCTGGCCCGGTCGGTATCTTCCAATCTTAAAATAAATTTCCCGTTATTTTTTTTGGCAAACACAAAGTTAAAAAGCGCCTGCCAGGCGGTGCCAATATGAGGCGAGCCGGTGGGAGAAGGGGCAATTCTGACACGTACTTCCATAAACCACATTATACCAGCCTAAGCTCTGATCTTGTATAATGAATCTAACTCTGCCTTATGACACTGACACAAGCTGCAAAATTTACAAAAATCGCCGTATTTCTGCTGACTTTGAGTATCGTTGCAAGTTCCACTTTCTATATCGGTTACAAAATTTGGTATACCCGTTATCTGGCCTCTTTGCCGCCGGTGGAAGAAAAACCAGACCCCAAGTTTGGCATTTTAAAAACGCCTTACTTACCTGCCTCTGCGGTATCATCTTCCAATTTTTCATACAGCATTGACACTGCCACCGGCAACTTACCCTTATTTGAAAAAATAGCCAAGATTTTTATCATGCCTCCCAATACTATCACTTTACTGGCCGGGGAAAAAAGCCAGGGTTTGGCCCAAAAATTTAACCTTGATCCCACCCCGCAAATCCTTAGCGAGACCAAGTACAAATACGTCAACCCTAACGCCTCTTTAACGGTTGATCTGGATACTGGAAATTTCTCCTATACCAAAGAGGCCACCAAATCCGCCACTGCCACGATCGAGGATAGCAATGACCAGCTGACCAATGGCTTTAAGATTACCTTAAATTCACTGGGAATTTTGCCTGATATGCTCAAAAACGGACCTACTAAAGTAATATTTTTAGATCAAAACAAACACACTGCCCAAATATCTCTGTGGCCACAGGATATAGACAAAAAACCTGTTTTGACAGCGGATCGGGATAAAGCCCTAGTTAGGGCTCAAGTTATTCAGTCCGCAAATGATTTGGGTAGTTATATATCTTTGAATTTTACCTTCTGGCCGGTAGATACAACCTCATATGCTACTTATCCACTCAAATCAACCCAAGAAGCTTTTGATGGCCTGCGATCCGGCCAGGGAGCAATCTTGGTTACTCCCACCTCTGCCCAAGTATCAATTGTCAATATTTTCCTGGCTTATTATCAATCTGATCAGTATTCACCGTACTTACAACCGATCTATGTTTTTGAAGGGCCAAATTTTCTGGCCTTCGTGCCGGCTATTACTGACTCGTTTCTTAATCTTTCCAGGTGAAGTTCTGGTACACCCACTCTATTACTTTGGTACTTTCTCTAAAACGGTCATTAGAACCCAGTACTATTGTTAAAACCCGATGACTATTTCTTTCTATCAAAGTTACCAGATTTTCTTTGGCTGCTTCAGTAGTGCCGGTTTTTACGCCCAACACCCCCTCAATAGAAAAAAGTAACTGGTTCAAATTATGTAACCGATGAGTATATTTTTTATCTAAAGAAGAGATTTGCGTTTCTTTAGTAGAAAAAATTCCGGCCAGGGTAGGATCTTTTAAAGCTTCCTGGGCAATTAGAGCCAAATCGGCAGCAGAGGCAAAATGATTGGGGTTGTCAAAACCGGCCGGGTTATCAAAATGGGTGTTTCTTAAATTTAAGGCTTGGGCTTTTTTATTCATTGCCGAAACAAAATTTAAGACCCCGCCCGGATAATTTTCGGCAATGGTATAGGCCGCGTCATTACCGGAGTTTAACAGCATGGCCAAAAGCAAAGAGCTGAAAGCTAAACTTTCTCCGGTCACCAGCCCCACTTTTGATCCGGCAACACTGGCCCCTTGTTCAACGCTCAAGGCAGAGTCGGGTTTGAAATAGTCACTACCTACCAGTGCCGTCATAATCTTGGTGGTGGAGGCAATCGGCACCGGAAAGTTAATATCTTTTTGGTACAAAATTGTGTCCGTTGCCAAATCCTTAACCAGGACTGATCTGGCGCCAACTTCCGGAAACTGTACTCCCGCCCCAACAGGGGGGAGATTATATTTTTGCACACCGGCCACGCCAGCGGAGTTTTGAGGAATTTGCAAACTCGTCAAAGAGCTTTGCGCAAAATTGGCAAAGATTGGTATAACCAAAACACCGCCAACCGATGCCAGCACTAATAATAAGGCCATTAAATAATATTTCACTTTACTTGGAAAGACGCACGTCCACCCTTTCCATATCTCTGGGAAAAAGAGAGGCTTCTCTGATATTGGCAAGATTTAATACATGCATAGTTACTCTTTCCAGTCCAAAAGAAAACCCGCCCTCAGGTGGACACCCAAACTTAAAAGCCTGCAAATACATTTCAAAATTTTCAGGATTCATCCCCCGTGCTTTTATACTGTCCATCAACTGCTGGTAGTCATTGATACGCTGACTGCCACTTAAAATTTCCACCCCTCTAAAAAGTAGGTCATAGCTTAAGGAGTACTCTGGATTTTCCGGATCCGGTTTTGTATAAAATGGTTTGGAGGAAGTGGGAAAATGAGTCACAGTTACAAAATCTGAATTATGTTTTTCTTTGGCCCACTTACATAAATCTATTTCATCTTGGGGAGTTAAATCTTTTTCTTTTCTATTATCACGTCCAAACTCTTTATAAATTCTTTCCTGAGCCTCTCTTAAAGATAATCTTGGAATTTTTCCAAAAGCAATTTTTTCAACACCTAATTCTTTCAAAACCTCCTCTTGTTCTTGTTCGGCAACTTTTAGCATTTTTGTTGCAACGCCCTCCAAGCAGTCTAGTAAATCTTCAAACTCTACAAAGCCCATTTCAACATCCAGTTGGGTAGCTTCTGCCAAATGCCTGGTAGTAACTGATGGCTCGGCTCTGTATGCTTTGGCAATTGTAAAAACCCGCTCAAAAACAGGCACTAACATCTGTTTATAAAGTTGGGGGCTTTGAGAAAGGTAAGCTTTATGTTCAAAATAATCAATTTTGAAAACCTCAGCCCCACCTTCTGTGGCACCAGTAACAATAGTCGGGACCACAATCTCAGTGCATCCTAAATCCTTTGCCGCATTTCTAAAACCCTCCAAAATGCTTGCTTGTACTTTAAATATTGCTTTCACTTTGGGATGCCTTAAAGTTAAACTGCGAAAGTCTAAAAGGGTTGGCAGCTGTAAGTCTAAATCTTTACCTCCCATATCAAAAGGCAGCTCTTGGGCTTTTGACAAAACCTTAACATCTTCCGTATAAATTTCTATTGCCCCTGTCACGATATTTTTGTTGACCAGATTTTCCGGCCTGTTGTTTACCTGGCCGCTTACTACCACTACATCTTGTGGATGAACATCGGGAATTTTACCTCCCGGCCCAACAATTTGTATAATACCGGTTCTATCTGTAATATCTAAAAATAGTATTTTTCCATGATCACGCCTACTTTGGACAAAACCGGCAATGGTCACCTCTTCCCCCACTTTTTCTTGACAATCCAAAATTAAAGTTCTGGGCATGCTTGCATAATAACAGCTAGTACTTGTTGTTGACAAGATTAAAAATGTCTATTATACTAAAGACAATGCAAAACCTAAGTGGAACATTTTTGTTCTTCTTTACCTTCGCTTAAAGCGGAGGTTGGCCTGCCTGTCGGCAGACAGGTTTTACAACAACATAACCTCCGCAAGTGAAGTGGAGGTTTTTTGTAGAAAAAATGAAAACTAAACCTTTATATCTTGACGATTCATACCTTAAAGAAATGGATGCAGAAATTCTGGATGTAATATCTGAAGGAGAAGGTAGATACAGAATAATTTTAGATAAAACAGTTTTTTATCCTATGGGTGGAGGACAAGCCACAGACCAGGGTAAATTAGCAGAAGATTTAGCTGCAGAGATTTACCAGGTATTAAATAAAGATGGAGAGATTTGGCATTTTGTAAAGACAAGTGAGGTTCCTAAAATTGGAATGAAAGTTCATGGAATAATTAATTGGGATAGAAGATATAAAAATATGAAGTTACATTCTGCTGGCCACATTGTAGATTTTGCTATGTATTTACTGGGATTTTCTCCTAAAATTTTAAAGCCTTTAAAGGCAGATCATGATAAAAATCCTCACATTGTTTACCAAGGTACTTTAACAGAAGATATCAAACAAAAATTAGAAGAAAAGGCAAATGAGTTAGTGGGAAAAGATTTAAAATTTTCCTTATCTTTTCAACCTTACGAAACATTACAAAAAGAAGCAATTTATCTACAACCAGGTTTACCAACTAATAAACCTTTAAGGACGCTGCGTTTGGAAACAATCGGAGCAGTCGCTGATGGCGGCACGCAAGTTCACTCGACCAAAGAAGTAGGACATATCGCAATAGATTCTATTCAAATAGACAGTGGCAACATGCTTGTTTATTACAGTATGCGGATATAACAAGATTAAAAATGTTTTTATTTCGAAAGCGAATATTTTATTTTCTTTTTGGCATATGCTGTCATCACAAAATATAACCAATCCCGGCTTGGTTTTTTAGACCTGTCTTTTGATGCAAGTATTTCTATCACATCTCCGCTATTCAATTTATGGGAAAGTGGCACCAACTTACTGTTAACTTTTGCTCCCACCGCTTTATCACCTAAAGTTGTATGGATGAGATAGGCAAAATCTATTGGTGTGGCACCTTCCGGCAGATCCTTAATCTCACCTTTTGGAGTCAAGACAAAAATCCTCGGGCCAAAAAAATCCGTCTTGATGCTTTTTAAAAATTCGTCATTATCCGTTATCTCTTCCTGCCATTTTCTAAGGTTTAAAACCCAGGCCAACTTTTCCTTATCCATGACAATGCCCTTATTCAGTTCCTCTCCCGATGAAATGTTTAATTTGGATTCATCATAATGCCAATGCGCCGCAATGCCATATTCGGCATCTTCATGCATCAGCCTAGTTCTAATTTGAATCTCAAACGGCTCATTGTTTGGACCAAACACTGTTGTATGAATCGATCTATAGCCATTTGGTTTAGGAGAGGCGATATAATCCCTTAGGCGGTTTGGGACAGGTTTCCAGATGTTGTGTATCAGTCCTAAAACTCTGTAGCAATCTTCTGTTGTTTTTACAATAATCCTAAAGGCCATCAGGTCGTAAACTTTGGAAATATCAAAAGCGATATCCGATCTTTTTAGTTTCATATATAAAGAATAAAGATGCTTAGACCTGCTTTCTATCCGGAAAGGAATTTTTTCTGTGGTCAAGATTTGGACAACTGCTGATTTTATTTTTTGCGACCTTTTATTAAGCCGCTGCTGTGTCACCTTTAACAATTTTTTAGTTGCCATATAATCTTCCGGCAAGACAAAAGGGAAGGCCAAATCCTGCATTTTACCCTTTAACTCCCCAATACCCAGTCTTTCCACCAAAGGGGCAAAAATTTCCAAGGCCTGTTTGGCCACATCTTTTTGCCTGTATTTCGGAATATATTGTAGCGTCCGCAAATTATCCAAGACATCTCCCAATTTAATCAGGACAATCCGCAAGTCCTTTGCCAAATATAAAAACATTTTGCGCAAGCTTTCCACATACTGCTGTTGCTGTTGCGCGTTTGTTAATTTGATAATTTTGAGACCTGCAAGAGTTTTTAACATTGACGCGACTTCATACCCAAACTCCCCCTCTACGTCTTTGTAGGTGGCGGCTCCATCTTCTACGCAGTGATGTAGTACAGCTACCACCAAAGTAGTGGGGTCGTTAACATCAAAACTTTGTAAAATTTCAGCTACTTTTAAACCATGATCCTCAAAAGACTCTCCGGAATATCTTTTTTTGCCGGTTAAAGAAAGAGCAGCAAATTCATAGGCTTTCTTGATTGACTGGTTAGCTGTCATAATTTCAAATCTTTCACCACCAGCTGTAGTTTTCCCCCAAACTTATCAATTTCCAAATTATAAGCCAGATCTACCACTGTCCCTTCTTTTAAAAGGTCTTTTAATTCTCCTTTGTTAAAAGCTATGAAATTAATCCCGTCTGCCAAACCTTTTAAATGCTTGCCGGAACCAACAGTTTTTAGATCGGTCAAGGATAGTCCATCAGTTACAAATACCGGTTTTTGATTACCTAAACCAAAAGGTTCAAACTCCGTTAACTTCTTAGCCAACTCCAAAGATATCTCGCTTTTTTTAACCTTTGCCTCTGCCTGCAACGCCTTTTCCTCCTGTGCAACTCCATCAACCAACGCCTCCAGACGTTTTTGAAATTCTATTATCCGGCTGCTTTTGATAGTAAATCCGGCTGCCCCCGGATGCCCACCAACTGCCACCAATAAATCGGCACACTCCCTAATTATCTCAACTATATTTAAGCCTCCATTAGAACGAGCTGACCCTCTAGATTCTTCCGCTCCCACAGAGATGGCAATCGCGGGCTTGCCTGTTTCCTCACTGACTCTACCGGCTACTAAACCTACGATCCCCGCCTTCCAACTCTCATCCCATAAAACATGAATTTTTTTATTTTCGACAATTTTTAATCTGGCCATCTCTAAAGCTTGGGTAGTAAGCAGCTTGCGCTGATTGTTCACCTGCCCTAATTTTTCGGCCAGCTCCATTGCCCGTAACTTATTTTTTGTGCAGACCAATCGCAGTGAATACATGGCGGATTCCAGTCTGCCGGTAGCATTTAAGCGGGGAGCTATTATATGGCCAATTTCATAACTGCCAATCTCGCCCAAGCTAGTTCCCGCTTCATCCACCAGCGCTAAAAGTCCAACTCTTTTTGTACTATTTAACTTTAACAGCCCCACTTTAACAAAAGCCCGGTTTAAATCTAACATCGGCATCATATCAGCAACTGTCGCAATGGCTACCAGATCCAGCAGCTCCGCTGCTTGCTCCGGCGCTACCAAACTTTTTACCAGACACCAGGCCACTGCAGTGCCACACATTTTTGTACTGTGGACAATTGTGAAACTTTTTGGTCTTTTTGCCAGTGGTTGATGATGATCAGTTATTATTAAATCCAGTCCTAGTTTTTTTGCATATAAGCCTTCCTCAAAATCAACAATCCCACAATCAACACTTATTACTAACCCGGCACCTTTTTCTTTTGCATATTCCAAACCAACTTTTGATAACCCATACCCTTCTTTTTCCCGGTGGGGAATATAGGGTAAAACTTTGGCAGCAATACTGGAGAGTCCTAAGTATAGGACCGCTGCCCCGCAAATGCCGTCCGCATCGAAGTCACCGGAAACAAAGATCAGTTCTTCTTTTTTAATAGCTTTTAAAATTCTTTTTTTGGCAATATCTATATTTTTCATATCTAAATCCTTTTTAAAGTCATCTAACTTGGGGTTAAAAAAATTCTCTCTTGCCAGTTTGGTTTTTAAACCCCTGTTAAGCAGTAGCTGTTCGACTATATTTTTACTTTTTACAGGCTGCAGCTTCCACTTCATGACAGGCGAATTGTATCACTAGGTAGGGGCGGTGTACAATTTACAAGCTATGGATTTTCAGTTACCGGAAAAGATCAAAAACATAATGGATAAAGTCCGACAGAGCGGATTTCAAATCTTCATAGTTGGAGGTGCAGTCCGCGATCTTTTGATGCAAAAAAACGTTACTGATTGGGATTTCACTACAGATGCAAAACCGGAAGAGATCTTGAAACTTTTCCCAGATGGATTTTATGATAACAAGTTTGGCACAGTAGGAATTCCAGCAAAAAGCACCTCGGAGGTGGGCTTTGTTCCAACGGACGCCCTCTCCTCCGAGGTGAATATCTTTGAGATAACCACTATGCGAAAGGAGGGTGTCTACAAAGACTTCCGTCATCCGGTGGAAGTTTCATGGACTAATAAAATAGAGGCGGATTTAGCCAGACGTGATTTTACTGTCAATGCCATCGCATTGAGTATCCCTTCGACAAGCTCAGGGAATATTCTTCGAGCGAGCAAAGCGAGTCGAGAAGTTACCTTATCTATAATTGATCCATTCAATGGACAAGATGACATTAAAAATAAAATTATTAAAGCTGTTGGCAATCCCAAAAAAAGATTTGCAGAAGATTCCTTAAGATTAATGCGGGCAGTAAGAATCGCCACCCAACTGGATTTTGACATAGAAAAGGAAACAAAAAAAGCGATCGTTAAAAATGTTTCCTTAATCAAACAGGTGGCAAATGAAAGAGTGAGAGATGAACTTTTTAAAATACTCTCCTGCGACAATCCGCAGCAGGGTATAGAAAAATTAAGGCAGTGTAATATTCTACAAATAATTTTACCGGAACTGGCAAGATGTTTTGGTTTGCGCCAAGTGGGACCAAAGCATGACCGGGTTTATGATATTGGAGAGCACTCCCTGCAAAGTTTAAAGTTTTGTCCCTCCCAAGATCCGTTGGTCAGATTTGCGGCGCTTTTACATGATATCGGTAAACCGGATACTGTTGCTACAGCGGCAGATAAAAATGTCACTTTTTATAACCATGATTTGGTAGGTGGCAAGTTAATTTTACAAATTGCTAAAAGATTTAATATGAGCAAGAAACAAACCGACAAATTATATACACTTGTCAGATGGCATATGTTTACTCTCGATGAAAAACAAACCGATAGCGCCATCAGACGCTTCATAAAAAATATTGGAGTTGAAAATATTGAAGACATGATGGCAGTCAGAGTGGCGGACCGGCTGGGAGGAGGCACCCAAAAAGCAGTTTCCTGGAGAATGGAAGAGTTTAGAGAAAGGATCAACCAGGTCCTGCAAAAACCATTTTCTATATCGGACTTAAAAGTAAACGGCAAAGACGTGATGAAAGTTTTAAATATCAAACCCGGTCCAAAAGTGGGAGAGATTTTAGAAAAACTTTTTCAGGAAGTTTTAAAGGATTCTTCTAAAAATAATGAGGAATATTTATTGGGAAGAATCCGGCAATTGACCTAATGCCCTAGTTTTTCTTCCCACCAGACCAGTAGTGCTGTGGCATTGAAAATTGAGGAATATGTGCCGGAAATTATACCAATTAACAGGGCCACTACAAACCATTTGATTGTCTCTCCTCCAAAAAGTAGCAGAGCCAAAAGTACAAATACCACAGTCAGCGATGTATTTAGCGATCTGCCGATTGTTTGTATCACGGAAATATTTGCCACATCTGTAAATTTGGTGCCAATATGCTTGGTTAAATTCTCTTTGATCCGGTCAAATACCACAATGGTGTCATGAACCGAAAATCCAATAACGGTTAAAAGTGCTGTGATAAACAGTGTCTCAATTTCCACCCCAAAAAATTTACCCAAAAAAGCAAAGACCCCCAACACAATTAGCACATCATGCAACAGTGCCACAATTGCTGCGATACCAAAACGCCAGGAAGAAGTGGGTTTCGGCACTTTCCTAAAAGAAAAAGCAATATACAAAACTATGGCCAGTGAAGCCAAGGCCACTGCCAAAAGCGCTTTGGTACGAAGTTCATTTCCTATCACCGGCCCGACATTTTCCACCCTGATCTCTTCAATTTGGTTGTAATCTTTAGTTAAAGACTCCCTAATAGCGCTTATTTTGTCACTATCAACAGGTTTTGTCCTGATGATATAAGTGGTTTCTCCGGATTTAAGTATTTGCCCGACTTCCACACCTTGTTTGGTAATAAGCTGCACCAGCTGACCGCTGTCAACCTCTTGCGCAAACTTATATTCCAGCAGCGCCCCTCCAGTATAGTCTATTCCCAGCCTTAAACCAGAGGTAACCAGGAAATAAATTCCCGGCAAAATTAATGCCAAAGACAGGACAAAATAAATAAACTTATATTTCATTAAATTCATCGCTTTTCCTTTGCCTTCCGGATGTCTTGGTGCATTTTAGCAGTTAAGTCACCGGCCACCTTTTTGATTTTATCCTCAATGTGATCAACTTTTGCATTTAGAAAATCCAGAATTTTTTCATGCTTTTCATCTTCTGCCAGCAGCTTTAAAAACAACTTTTTGTCTTCATCCTGCAAATTAGATAACACCTCATCCAAAATTGCATGATGAATTGATGAATCAATTAAAGCTGCCAGATGGATTCTTTCCTCCTCCGATAAATCCAAACCGTGCAGCTCTTGTACTATGGTCTCAACAGAAATAAATCTGGTGTAAAAATGTGGCATTAGTTACCTCCTTTCACTTTAATCGGTCCCAAGGGAACGATATCTTTCGGGTCATCAATAAAAAAATACAGTACTGCTCCTTTGCGAGGTCCGCCCGCCAACCCCAAGTCTTGCATCACCTCCGGTGACCCCCCCAAATGTTTCCCGGTCCACTCGGCCGGCCCGGAATCTCCGATTACCCCTACCACTGCCTGACCGGTTTGCGGATTTAGAAGGAGCATTTTCCTGAACTTAAAAAAATCCCGATATTTGGCCACATTTTCCGCAAAACCCGGGGCCAAAAATGTCTGGACTGCAATGTAATATTTCTCCCGCATTTTATCTTTTTCGCTAAATTGTGCCTCCGACGGGGTAAAATACCCCCAAGCCCCCAAACCCGGTGCAATCCCGGCATCTCCATACATCGCCCAATCGGAGGTGGTATCTGCATGTTTATACAAATTATCTCCCGGATACCGATAAAGGTGCTGCTCTCCGCCAATCAACCCATATGTTCTATTTAACTTAAGTCCATCTATTTCCGGTTTCACAATAAGATCAAAATTTTCGGACAGAGTTTTGGAAATATCACTTTCTTCCTGGGGACTTAAATTTCTCATCTCCGAGGGAACCATTTTTTTAAGCTGCTCGGCCAGTAGAATATTTTTATCAAAGCCCGCAGTAATATTTTCACTGCTGGTGGCAATGGGTTGGGCCAGCGCAAAACCGGCTGGTGCAGACAGCAACAGTAGCCCTCCCAAAGCCCCGGCCGCCAAATGACGGGAGGGCATATTTTTAGCCAGCCAGTTTAAAGATTGTCCATGAGCATCCCAAAGTTTATTTTGTAGGCTTCTGTGTTGGGCCGTCCATTTTTTCTTTAGATGTTGGAAATGGGGTTTCTTTGATTGAAATAACATAAATTTATTTAATTATCAACCGTAAAAATGTCCTGGTGACAATGATAGCCGTAAAAAGCGATACTAAAATTCCGATAATCAGCGTGACCGCAAAACCCCGAACCAGCGATGAACCCACACCATAAAGTATCGCAGCCGTCATCAAAGAGGACATATTTGATGCCCAAATCGAACTCCACGCCCTCTCAAACCCCAGCTCCAAAGCCCGGATGTTGCTTTTTCCCCAGCGGCGCTCCTCACCCATCCTTTCAAATATTAAGATATTGGCATCCACCGCCATGCCGATAGATAAAATGAATCCGGCAATCCCGGCTAAAGTTAAAGTTACTGGAGGTAGTATAAAAAAACCTGTTTTAAATATTGCTAAAGATATAACTGCATAAATAATTAAAGCTATATCTGCAATAATTCCTAAAAGTTTATAATAAAGGGCCATGTATAACATGACAATCACCAAACCTATTATTCCAGCAACTAAACTTTTATGAACTGATATTGCTCCAAGTGTTGGTCCAATACTTCTTTCTTCTAAAATCTTAATCGGCACCGGCAAAGCTCCGGCATTAAGTTGAATTGCCAAATCTTTTGCCTGGGCAGTTGTGAACTGCCCGGTAATCACCGCATTACCGCCATCTATTTCCTGTTGAACCGTGGGGGCAGAGACAATTTCATTATCCAAAAAAATTGCCAACGGTTTGCCGATATTTCTTTTGGTAATTTCGGCAAATTTTTTACTGCCTGCATCATTGAACTCAATTGCCACTTGTGGCCCGCTTTTGGCAGATTTACTGGAACCAAAGGTGACTTGCGCCCTTTTCAAATCGGCTCCGGTTAAACCGGTCGGGGTGGCAAAAAATACTGACGGAATGGCGGAGGTGGAAGCTTCGGCAGATCTGGAAGCGGGGATTTCCCGAAAATCCAGTTGGGCGGTTTTTCCCACCAGTTTGGCAGCACTTGAGGCATCTTTTAAACCCGGTAGCTCTACTAAAATTCTTCTTTCTTCCCCCACTTTGGAAGCTTGCACCACCGCCTCGGAAACTCCATACAGGTTAACCCTTTTTTCTATCACCCCTCTGGCAGAATCAAGTGCCGAGTCGCGGTCTTTAGGGCCGATTTTATCCATTTGGGTTTGTAAAATCAACTGTACCCCACCTTGCAAGTCCAACCCCAATTTCAAAGGAAACTTGTCCAGCAAATCATTGGTATGAAATGTTTTGAAAATTTGATAATTTAGGGGTAATTTTGGCAAGTCTACCAGCAGTGATAAAAAAGTGATCACGACAATGAGCCATATTACTACCTTCGGTTTCATAGTAAAAGCGTAGCGGGATCAGTCTTGGTAGTCAAGCGGAATTTATGCCAGTACACCTTCCAGCAACTCTTCCTCATCACCAATTAACATAATTTTTGATTGTATTAAGACTTTAATAATAAACGGATCACGTCTTTTGACCCTAAAACGAAATTCCGGCTCATCCATAAATGAATAATTAATCTCGTTTTCCCTCCTGGATTGTTCGTCCGCAATAATTGCCTGTAGTTCCGGCAGTACCACTTGTCCCACAATCAACACATCAACATCATCCACACCAGAAGTACCTTTAAAAAAGCGCGTCGTAATAAAAGCAAACTTGATTCTGCCAAGTTTGGCTTTATTTTTTACTATCGCTCCACCCAGCCCAACGCTTTTGGCAACTAAACTCAACAGCTCCCGGTAATAAACATAATCTTTGCGAAATTTATATAAGCGTCTATTGGCCCTCCATTCGGAAGAAGCCATGCCGTATTTTTCCATGCGTGCCAGCTCACGCCTGACGGCATTTATTTCCTCATCAACACGCCTAACTATTTCTCGGACATGTAAAAGTTGCTCACTTGAGGATAAAAATAGTTGTAGTATTTTAACTCTGACCCGTGATACAAATAGCTCTTCTAACATAACATTACCTTTCTTGAGCAGAGGTTCTTAATATGTAACTTTTGATCCCTCCGGGACAGTCTCAATCCAAATTTGGCCCTTATTAAATGCAATTTCTTTTCCGCTACCATCCACATATTTTGTTCTTGTTAATCTATCTGGTTTAATCCATTTTCCTGCCACAGCATTTCCATTCATGAAGAATAAGGCTTTACCCATACCAGTAGTGGTATACAGTAAATGCACATTACCCGGATAACCATCATTGGCATTGGCCTCCCGCTCAAATTGGACCACTACATTCTTAGGAGAAATTTGCTTTTTGTTGTCAAAATCAGTGTGATCCACTCCTGCATGCCTCCTCTTGTAAGTATTGGTGGCTGGATCCCAGTTCCACTCCACTTTATAGTCCGATTGAGATTCCCAGAAGTTAACAGAGATCGCTTTGGTAGTTTCGCCTGCTTTACTCGCAGAGGAGCTTTTCTCATCATCTTTAAACTTCCAAGAGGTAAAACCTTCATTCCAGGCAATTCCGGCGGAACTGGTGGCTACCCATCCGCGTTTGGCTCCCACGTCCCAAAGCTTTTGGGTGGTGGAATACATAGTATGTTCTGTTGCCACCGAGTGAGTCAACCTTTGATAATCCCTCCAAAAAGTTGGGAAACCAATACTAAATTGATTTAAATCATCAATCTGATATTTAATAATTTGCGACAGGGCATCTGCCGGTCCCGGAGTATTTGCTCCGCCAACATGGGCATAAAGAGGGTTATTATACTCACCCAGCCAATCCAAATAGTAAGTCCTGGCAGATCGGACCGGCCCAATCTGCACATCGGACAAATTACAATAAAAAATTGCCAAAAAACGGGTGATGCCGCCTTCTGCCACCGCCTCATACACTACATCCGCAGCAGTCAGCCCTGATTGGGGCCTGGCTTCAATATGGTTTTCAATCATCACGGCCAATGGTCGTCTTTTTTCCCAGGCATCTTTGGCCTTTTTAGATTTTAGTTCTCCGTTTAAAGGACAAGTTTCTGTTTTTGGATCATTGACATCTTCCTCCATGGTAGTGGAGGGACCGGGCAAAGCAGTCGTCAAATTAAAAGTCCCCGCGCCGCCGGATTTTAATCCCCCGAAAATTGTATAGGAAACTCCTGTGGAAACTCCGTACAGTAAAATTGCCGCTATCACCACCACTAAAATCTTTTGGACATCTGTTAATTTTTCAAATACTTCCTTGAACTTTTCCATTTTATAACTTTCTCATTTATGACTCTAATGCTTCTTTGATAGCCTGCGCTTCTTCTTTGGAAAACTCATGCTTCCCTACTTTGCCCAAAACAACCTGTTTTGCAAAAACCCTGGTCCCGGAACGGTTGTGCAAACTGGTAATTACCGTCCCGTTTCCTTCCCTATTTAGCAGT
>Ga0209515_10002896_pt1 | contig 25326 bp, 27 predicted proteins | sample Subgroupgradi54m_FD_187454 | JGI IMG/M metagenome (GOLD analysis project Ga0209515, IMG submission 187454) | Subsurface groundwater microbial communities from S. Glens Falls, New York, USA - GMW60B uncontaminated upgradient, 5.4 m (SPAdes)... ... | reverse complement strand
GATAAGGAGTGGCGCAGTAATTCCCTCCAGTTCGGCATACTCTTCACAAAAAGAAAGCAGTTCGGTATGGAGAAGCGCGCCGAGGAGCGCCGCGACGCGCGCATTGCCGCGGTACTTGAGTTCCCAGATGGCGCGGCGGGTGAGCGGGTGGCGGTAGTCCAGAAGCGAGATGATGCCAGTGCCGACTCGCGCCTCGCTCCGCTTTGCGCGCTTCAGAAACTCCGCGAGCGACATCTCTTCAAGTTCCGCCACGAGCGGTTTTTGAGGAAAAAGAAGGTTAAGGAGTTCGCGCCACATTTCTTTATTCTACTCTTAATTCGTCTCGGTATCATGCTATACTTTCGGTATGCAGAATCCGTTCGCACGATTTTTTGCCACGCTTCAGCCGACACAAGAGAGTGTCGTCGGCGTTGATGTAGGCAGTGCCTATCTCAAGGTAGTGCAACTTCGGCGCAAAGGGGGCAAGGCGATTCTGGAGACCTATGGCTCGCTCGCGCTCGGACCCTACGCCAGCGTGGAGGTTGGCCGCGCGACGCGGCTCGGAGCCGAAAAACTGATTGAAGCGCTCAAAGACCTGATGCGCGAGGCGCATATCACCGCCACCCGTGCCGACTTCGCCACCCCCTTTTCATCATCGCTTGTGATGCAAATTGAGATGCCGCTTTTGCCCGAAAAGGAGTTGGCGCAAGCGGTGCCGATTGAGGCGCGCAAATTTATTCCCGTCCCGATGGGCGAGGTGGCGCTTGAGTGGTGGCTCTTGCCGCAGGAGCCCGGCGCCGCGCCCGCGGGGAAGACCCGCGTCCTCGTCGCCGCCATTCACAAAGAAGCGGCAACTCGTTTTGCAGAAGTTGCGGCGGGCGCGGCGCTTACCGTTGGCGCGCCTGAGATTGAGGCCTTTAGCGCGCTTCGCGCGCTCTTAGCAGACGACCTCGCGCCGCGCGCGGTGATTGACCTCGGGGCGGGGGAGACGAAACTCTATCTCACCGACCGCGGGGTGCTCCAACTTTCGCATAGCGTAAATCACGGCGCGCAGGACTTAACGCTGGCACTCTCGCGCTCCCTCAACCTTTCGATTGATGATGCCGAGATTCTCAAGCGAGAGAAAGGTCTCGCGCAAGAGACGGCCGCCTCGTTTCAAGGGGTGCTCAATGCAACCTTCGCCGAAGTGGCGAGCGCGCTTCGCGCCTTTGAGAAGAAGGCGGGGCATCCGGTCACCGAAGTCGTCTTGACCGGCGGCGGTGCGAATCTCCTCGGTCTCTCCGAGTTTGTCGAGCGGGCTCTCTCGCTTCGCATCTCGCGCGCGAACCCCTTTTCACGCGTAGAGGCGCCCGCCTTTTTGGACGAAACCCTGCGCGCCGTCGGTCCTGAGTTTTCGGTGGCGATTGGCGTTGCTTTCAAGGCACTTCAAGAAATAGGGGGATAGCGGACTTTGCGAGTAGGGTATAATAGAAGGCGTATGTCTGTTCAATTTCAGACCGCGTTTGCTCCCCAGAAAGCGTCGGTGGTCGGGACGACCACGACGCTCGGCGGGCGGCACATCAACCTATTCGCGCTTCTCGCGCTCGCGCTCTTCATCGCCGCCGCAGCCGCTTCGCTTACCGTCTTTTTTTATCAGGGCTACCTCGTGCGCCAGATTGCGGCGATGGACGGGCAACTCGCGGCGGCGCGCAAGAGTTTTGAGCCCGAGTTCATAGAGACGGCGGTGCGTTTGAGCAAACGAATAGAGGCGGGCAAACGACTCTTGGTTGCTCATCGCGCGCTCTCGCCGCTCTTTGAGGCATTGGAGAAGAAGACATTAGAGGCGGTGCGCTTTCAGAATTTTCTCTTTGACTTTTCAGGCGCAGTCCCAACGCTCACGATGACGGGCGAGGGCAAGAGCTTCAACGCCGTCGCGCTCCAATCAGACATCTTCGGCAACGAAAAACGCTTCGTGAATCCCGTCTTCTCAAACTTTCTGCTCTCCGAGAGTGGCGACATCCTCTTTTCGTTCAAGACCGACCTCGCCCCCGCGCTCATAAACTACGCCGAGAATCTCGGCACGGCTTCGGCACCAACACAATGAGCAACCTCACTTCAATTCTTTTTCTGCTCGCGGCGGTCGGACTCTTCTTCGGCTACATCAACCCCGCCTATGGCGGCACGACTGGCGTGGCGGAAGTGAGCGAGAAAAGTGTCGTGGAGTTGCGCGCGCTCCGCGCGCAATATGAAGAGGCGCTCCAAAAAGCGCGCGAGGTGGAGGAGGCGCGCACGGGGCTCCTGCAAGCATACAACGCCATTCCACAAGCAGACCTCAAACGGCTTGAGACGCTTCTGCCCGATTATCTTGACTCGGTGCGTTTCATTATAGACATCAATACGCTTGCGTCGGGATACAAGATGACGCTCAAGAATGTCTCGGTTGAGGACGCGGGATTGGCGAAAGCGCGGCAGAACAAAAGCGTCTCCGCCATCGGGCCGCTGCCGAAAAACTTTCAGTCCATCGGTATCACCTTCACCGTCTCGGGGTCGTACGACAACTTTCGTTCGTTCCTCCACGACCTAGAGGAGAGCTTGCGGCTCGCGGATGCGCGCAAGGTCTCGTTTGCCGCACGCCCCGACGGCTCGTATGATTTCTCGGTTACGATTGACACCTATCGGCTTGAATAATTTTGTATGAACATCTTTGACCACATCAACAAACAGGCGGTACTCGGGGCTTTGGTCGTGATTATCTTTCTCGCCGGTTTCTTCTTCTATTATCTCGGCGGGACGAACTCGTCCGTGGCGGATGTAAGCGAGGTAGACAGCGCAGGTCTTGACGCGAAACTTGGCAAAGAACTTCTCTCGGCACTCGCGCGGCTGCGTTCCACCAAGTTTGATATGAGCATCTTCACCGACCCGGTCTTTAGCGGACTCAAGGACTTCGGCGTGGAGATTGCGCCCCAACCGGTCGGCAGGCGCAACCCGTTCGCTCTCTTTGAGGGAAGTGCGCCATCTCCAGCGTCTCCCGCGAAGAGCGGGGCGGCGACCGCGTTGCCCAAAAAGAGCGCCGCGCCGAGTACGCCTTCTGGCGCGCCGAAGACACCCACCGGCGGTTTTGACCTTCAATAAAAAGATATGTCTCTTTTACAAACATTAGCAGACAACGGAGTCATCTCGGCGCAAGACCTGCCTGCGCTTGAGGCGGAGGCGCAAGGCGGCGATATAGAGGCGGTTCTGCAGAATCACGGCGTTTCGCGCGCCGATATCTTGGCGGGGCAGGCCGCGCTCTCGGGAATTCCCTCGGCGAGTTTGGAGGGGCGAGATGTCCCCTTTGAGGTGCTCAAGTTCATACCCGAAGAGAGCGCGGCGCACTACCGTTTCGTTCCTATTGGTCTCACCGACGGCGCCTTGGAAATCGGCATTGTGGACCCCGACAATCTGGAGGCGCGCGACGCCATCAGTTTTATCTCTTCCAAGGCGGGCATTCCTTACAAATTATTTCTTATATCGGAAGCAGACCTTGAGAAAGTGCTCGCGAGTTACAAAGGGCTCTCGGGCGAGGTGACCGAGGCGCTCTCGGAATTGGATACCGAACGCCCCAGTGCCGATATTGAGGTTGCGCCTGCTGCCCTCTCCTCTTCTTCAGGCGCCTCTGCCCACATCATAGAAGACGCGCCCGTCACCAAGATTGTGGCGACGATTCTGCACTACGCCTCCGAGGGCAACGCCTCCGACATTCATATAGAACATATGGGCAATGATGTGCGCGTGCGCTTTCGCGTTGACGGCGTGCTCAACACCTCGCTCATCCTGCCCGCGAAGGTGCACGGCGCCGTGCTCGCGCGCATCAAGATTCTCTCCAATATGCGCCTTGACGAGAAACGCAAGCCCCAAGATGGTCGCTTCTCGGCGCGTATTGAAGGACGGCGCATTGACTTCCGTGTCTCCACCTTTCCCTCCTACTATGGCGAGAAGGTGGTGCTGCGTATTCTTGATACGGCAAAGGGCGTCAAGCCCCTCGCCGAGATGGGACTCTCGGCGCGCAATCTCTCGCTCATCAAAGACGCGCTCGCGCGCCCCTACGGGCTCGTGCTCATCTCGGGACCGACCGGCAGCGGAAAGTCAACCACGCTCTACGCGATGTTGAACGAGATTGACCGCGAAAAGTTCAATGTTCTCTCGCTTGAGGACCCGATTGAGTACAACATTCCCGGGATGAGCCAGTCGCAGGTGCGCCCCGAAATCGGCTACACCTTCGCCACCGGACTCCGCCACACATTACGCCAAGACCCCGATATCATTATGGTCGGCGAGATTCGCGACAAAGAGACAGCAGAACTCGCCGTGCAGGCCTCCCTCACGGGGCATCTCGTTTTTTCTACCATTCATACCAACAACGCGGGCGGCGTGATTCCGCGGCTCATAGATATGGGCGTTGATCCCTATCTTATTGCCCCGACTTTGGTACTCGCCATTGCCCAACGCCTGGTTCAACAGATCTGCCCCAATACGGGCAAGCCGATACCCGTATCGGGGAGCATCAAGGCCGAGATTGACCGCGCCTTCGTTGGTCTCTCCGAGACGATACGCCATGAAATCATCGTTCCGAAAGAAGTTCTCGCTGTGAGCCCGACTTCCGACTGCCCCAAGGGGACTCGTGGGCGCACCGCGGTCTTTGAGGTGCTCTCTATGGACACCGATTTGGAGCAGGTGATTCTCAAGACCCCGACCGAGACCGAGATTATGCGCGTCGCCCGCAAGCAGGGGATGCTCACGATGCAAGAAGACGCGATGCAGAAGGCGTTCCGCAAGGAGATTCCGTGGGAAGAGGTGAATAAGTTGTAAGGTGATATAATTATCTGTATGGAACCGAAGAAAAAGATTGTTCTGTTGGTAGATGACGACAAGTTTCTGCTCAATATGTACGCGCTCAAGTTCACGAACTCGGGCTTTGTCGCCGAGGTTGCCGAGAGCGGCGGGGCGGCACTTCAGAAATTGCGCGACGGGCTTGTTCCCGACCTCATCCTTTCTGACCTTGTGATGCCCACAATGGACGGGCTTGAGTTTATCCGCCGTGTCAAAGAAGAGGGTCTCGCGAAGGGTGTACCGATTGCCGTTCTCTCAAACCAAGGGCAGACGACCGAGATAGAGCGGGCGAAAGAACTGGGTGTCGCGGGCTATATCGTCAAGGCGTCCACCATTCCCTCCGAGGTCGTGGAGGAGATGAAGAAGATTTTAAGCAAAGCCGCGCCGAAATCGTTATGAACGATACTCTTCTTGCCGAACTGATAGAAGAGACGGTACATCAAGGCGCCTCCGACCTGCACCTACTCGCGGGGAGACACCCGGTGATTCGCGTTTCGGGGCAACTATTGCCGCTCGTCAAGCGTCCGATTCTTTCGGCGCAGGATACCGAGAGTTTTCTCACGACCTTTGTGAGTCCTGCCGACAAAAAACTCTTTACCGAACAGAAAGAGATTGACTTTTCATTTAGCCACAAAGACCTCGCGCGCTTCCGCGGCAACGCCTATCTGGAGAAGGGGAATGTGGGGCTGGCGCTTCGCCTCATCCCGCGCAAGATTCCAACACTCAAAGAACTGCATCTGCCCGAGATACTCGCCGAGTTCACCAAAAAGCGACAAGGGTTCTTCCTCGTCGTCGGTCCGATGGGGCACGGCAAGAGTACTACCCTCGCGTCGCTCATTGAACTCATCAACGAGACGCGCAGCGAGCACATTATGACGATTGAAGACCCGATTGAGTATGTCTATGAAGAGAAACTTTCAATCATTGACCAGCGCGAGGTGCGGGTAGATACGCGCGACTTCCGCTCCGCGCTCATCTCTATGTTTCGCGAGGATGTGAATGTCGCGCTCATTGGCGAGATGCGCGAACTTGAGACCATCTCGTCCGCCGTCACCGCCGCCGAGACGGGGCACCTCGTCTTTTCAACGCTTCATACCAACAACGCCGCGCAGACGATAGACCGCATCATAGACATCTTTCCACCCGGGCAACAGGAGCAGATTCGGCTCCAACTCGCCGCCTCGCTCTCGGGCATCTTCTCGCAGCGGCTCGTGCCGCGCGTTTCAGGCGGGCTCGTGCCCGCCTGCGAACTTCTCGTCGCGAACGTTGCCGTCGCGAACCTGATTCGCGAAAAGCGCACACACGAAATCAACACCGTGATAGAGACGGGACTTGAGCAGGGAATGATAGATATGAACCGCTCGCTCGCCGAACTCGTGCGCCAAGGCGAGGTGACCGCCGAGAACGCGCTCCGCTTCTCCACCAACCCCCAGATGCTGGAGCGGTTGTTGTAGTATGAAGCCAACGCGCAACAACTATGCCTTTATAGACAGCCAAAATCTTAACCTGAACATTCGCAGTCAAGGATGGATTTTGGATTTCAAACGCTTTCGAGTGTATCTCCAAGAAAAATATGGCGTCTCAAACGCTTTTCTCTTTATAGGGTATCTTGAAGAAAATAAGAAATTGTATGCTTTTCTCAAGCATGCGGGATATCGTTGTATATTCAAACCAACCCTTGAACACAAAACTGGTGAAGTTAAGGGAAATTGTGATGCCGAACTTGTGTTACATACTATGATTGAACTCATTAGTTTTGACCAAGCTCTTATCGTTACAGGGGACGGGGATTTTCATTGCCTTGTAGATTATCTAGTCGATAAGTCAAAACTATGTGCTATTCTTATTCCGAACAAGCTCAAGTTTTCGGCGTTGCTTAGATTTCGCAAATTCAGAAAGTACTTGCGATTTATGAATGATTTACGAGGGAGATTAGAGTATAAAAAAGAAAAGGCCCCATAAGGACGAAACCTTAAGGGGTGATCTTTTCCGTTCGGGATACACAACCATACTAGCAATCCAGTTTATTTTGTCAAGCAACCACTATGCTTTTTTCATACCGAGCCATAGACCAGACGGGACACGCGACGACAGGCGCGATAGACGCGCTCACGCTGGAGGTCGCCATCACCTCGCTTCAGCGGCGTGGCTTTACCATACAGACCATCACGCCCGGCGCCGCCGTTCCGCTCTGGCAGCGCGACATCGCCTTCTGGCGGCGCGTCTCGGGCAAAGATATCGTGCTCCTCTCACGGCAGGTCGCGACGCTCTTTGAGGCGCAGGTCTCGGCACTGCGCATCTTCCGCCTCCTTTCGGCAGAGACCGATAATCAGATTCTCAAAGAAATTCTACTCGCGGTTGCGGACGATATTCAGGGCGGGAGTTCCATCTCGCGCGCGCTCGCGAAGCACCCCGCCGTCTTCTCAAGTTTCTATGTCAGTATGGTGCGCTCGGGCGAAGAGTCGGGTAAGATTGACCAGACATTCTCGTTTCTCGCCGATTATCTTGAACGCACCTACGAAGTAACGGCGAAGGCGAAGAACGCGCTCATCTATCCCATCTTTGTCGTCATCACCTTCATTGGCGTGCTCGTGCTAATGCTCACCACCGTCATCCCGAGTGTCAAAGATATTCTCGCCCAGTCGGGGCAGGCGATACCGGTCTATACGCGCATCATTCTCGGCGTCAGTTCATTTTTCGTGGCGTACGGGTGGCTTCTCCTCATTATTGTCGCGGCGGGCGGACTCTTCTTTTGGCGTTTTTCCCGCACGCCACAGGGCAAGGTCTTCACCAGCCAATTGAAGATTCGCATCCCCTATATCGGCTCGCTCTTCAAGAAACTCTATCTTTCGCGCATTGCCGACAATCTGCACACCCAGCTCTCTGCCGCTATCCCGATTATCAAGGCACTTGAGATTACGGGCGAGGTGGTAGACAACGCCGTCTATGAGGACGCGCTCAAACTTGCCGTTGAGGCGGTGAAGGGTGGTTCGTCTATCGCGAACGCGCTCTCGCAGAGCCCCGTTATCCCCGGCATTATGATTCAGATGGTCAAGGTGGGCGAGGAGGCGGGAGAACTCGCCAAGATTCTTGAGACGGTGGCGCGTTTCTATCGGCGCGAGGTGGGCAATGCCGTAGATACCCTCGTCTCGCTCATAGAACCCGCGCTCATTATCGTCCTCGGGCTTGGGGTCGGCCTTCTTCTCGCCGCCGTACTTATCCCCATTTACAGTATTGCAGGCAATGCCTAGAGGTATATACTAAATGATATGAAAATTACGCAAAGGGGTTTTACGCTCATAGAATTACTCGTCGTGATTGCGATTATCGGTCTGCTCTCGTCTATCGTCTTTGCGAGTTTGAGCACGGCACGCGCGAAGGGGAGAGTCGCAGCGGTACAGGGTTCTATGCGCAGCGCACACACAGCCGCTCTTCTCTGTATGGATGACGGCACGGCGCTTACTGCTCCCGCGGCCAGTGCCGCGGTCTGCGCGGGCTCTTTGTCTAAGTATGCGACACTCCCCGCCACGGGTTCGTGGAGTTATCCTACTGCTGGTCAAGATCTTACGACGAGTGACGGCACCTTTTCTTTCTCGGCAACCGGAGATAGCAAGACCATCACCTGCACAGAAAGCGGTTGCGTAACCTCATAATCTTATCCACACCCTTATCTCTTGTTATAAATAATTAGTAATAGTATGATAGTAGGTATGAAAAACAATAAAAAGAGAGGGTTTACGCTCATTGAGCTTTTGGTCGTGATTGCGATTATAGGCATTCTCTCGTCGGTCGTGCTTGCGTCGCTCAATAGCGCGCGACTCAAGGCGCGCGACGCGCGCCGTGTCGCCGACCTCAAGCAGATTCAGATTGCGCTTGAGCTCTATTATGACGCGAACACCAAGTATCCAGACGATATCTATGCTGCCGCGGCCGCTCTCGAGCCCACCTATATCTCCAAAGTCCCCAAGGACCCGCAGACAGCTGCCGTCTACAAATACTCGCATACTCCGGCTACAGGCAACGCAACAGGGTATCACTTGGGTGCGCAGATGGAGCAGGGCTTCGGTGCAACCACACTTGACGACGCAGACCGCGACTTGGACTCAAGTGGCGCGACTTGGGCGGGCACGAAGTTTAATGGCGGTCCTTCTCCTGAAGCAGCCGACCCCTGGACCTATGATGTGAGCAATCAGTAATCTTATCTCAATTTTCTTAAAAACCGCTCACGAGGGCGGTTTTTTGTTATACTATCTGTATGAATCTTTTTGTCCTCTTTTTTGCTTGTCTGGGCGTCCTTGTCGGCAGTTTTCTCAATGTCGTTGTTCTGCGTCTAGGTGCGAAGGGCAAAGGCGGTCGCTCGCTCTGCCTTGCCTGCGGCAAGACACTTCGGTGGTATGAACTTATCCCGATTGCGAGTTTTGTGTATCTTCGCGGCAGGTGCCGCGGTTGTGGCACTCGCATCTCGCCCCAGTACCCGCTCGTTGAACTCCTAACTGGTCTTGTCTTCGCCGCGGTTTGGTGGAAAGAATCACTCTCTCTGCCGCTTTTGTTTTCTCTCATTCTGTGGTCGCTCCTTATCGTCATTGCCGTCTATGACCTGCGACACAAGATTATTCCCGATGTGGTCGTCTCTGCCGCCATCTTTCTCTCGCTTCTTCATCTTCTTTATACCTACTTCGTTCTCCATACTGCCTCTCCGCTCGATTTCTGGGGAGGACTGCTCATCCCGCTCCCTTTCGCGCTCATCTGGTTCGCGACGGGTGGTCGGGCGATGGGACTTGGTGATGCGAAACTGCTCGTCATTTTCTCGTGGTATCTTGGCTTCGCGCACGGTCTCTCGGCGCTCGTGCTTGGATTTTGGTTCGGTGCGGCTGTTGCCCTTCTTCTCTTGTCGCTTCGGCTGAAACGCATTACAATGAAGACAGAACTGCCGCTCGCGCCCTTTCTCATCTTCGGGCTCTTGGTCGTCTATCTCACGGGCGTTGATGTTACCGGCTTAACTCTCTTACTTTAATGAACGCACTGAGAAAGAACGGTTTTGCTCTGATAGAACTTCTGCTCGCTATCGCGCTCTTCGGGCTCATTTCGGGCTTTCTGGTTCTCATCTATCAAAAGATGGGCGACCAACTCTTTCTCACCGCAACGGCGTATGATATCGGTCTCTCCTTCCGCGAGACGCAGAGTTATGGGGTGAGCGTGAAGGCGCAGCGGGTTAATGAAGTCGATACATTTACTAGCGGTTACGGGCTTCATTTTGATACGGCAAGTGCGACGACCTTCGTGCGCTTCGCCGACGCGCCGGGCAATGGTCAGTTCTTCTATGACCCCTCGGAGGCAATCGGTACACTGCGCATTGAGCGCAACAATCGCATCTTGAAGTTCTGCGGCATCCTCGTCGATAGTGACAGTACGGAACAATGCGACCTCTCTTTTCTTGATGTCGTCTTTGTGAGGCCCAACCCCGATGCGGTCATTCGCACCAACAAAAGCGACACCGAAGCATACAAGGCCGCGCGGGTCTATATTGCCTCGCCGACTGGCGACACGCGGGTGATAGAAGTGGTGAATACGGGTCAGATTTCTATAAAATGAAGACAGTACAAAAAAGCACCAAAGGATTTACGCTGATAGAGATGCTCGTCGCCATCGCGCTTTTCGCCATTATTATGGTGATGGCGGTCGGGAGCTTGCTCTCTATCATTGACGCCAATCATCAGGCGCAGGCGAAGAAGACCGTCGTCAATAACCTGCACTTCGCGCTTGAAAATATGACGCGCACTATTCGCACGGGGAACTTTTATCATTGTGATATTGAGGTCGGCGATGTAACGGAGCCGCGCGACTGCGCGAGTACGCCCGCGACCTCGTTTGCCTTTCTGGACAGCAACGGAAAGCGTGTTGAGTATCGGCAGAACGGCGCGGTGATTGAACGGCTTGTTTCGGGAGATGCCGACTTTATCGGCATTACCGCACCCGAGGTAACGGTCAATCAACTGCGCTTCTTCGTCAGCGGCGCCGAGGGTGCGGGTCAGCCCCGTGTCCTTATCGTTCTTGACGGTATGATGCAGGGGAGGGCGCGCGTGCCGAGCGCATTTAATATAGAGACGCTGGTCTCGCAGCGATTATTGGACATTTAAGTATGAAAAAGAACGGTTTTACTATTATAGAGACGATGGTAGCGGTCGCGGTGCTCACGACCATCATTACCGCGCCGCTTACCCTCGCCGAACGCTCGCTCGCGTCGGCGGACGCGGCGCGCCAAGAGATTACCGCCGTCTATCTCGCGCAGGAGGCGATAGAGTTTATACGAAACTCGCGCGACAGCAATGTGCTCGGAGGTGCCGCGTGGCTCACGGGGCTTGATGCCTGCAAAGATGCTCTCGGGTGCGGCATTGACCCGACCGCAGAATCGCCGAGCAATCAGGTCTTTGTCTGCAACGCTCTCCTCTTTACCTGCACGCTCCAGATAAATAAGGGCGACCCCACTATCAACCCTTTGGCTGGACTCTATGGACATCAGCGAGTCGGTTCTGATTGGGTCAATACAGAGTACACCCGCAGCGTCGCGCTGGTTGAAGCGGCAGACAGCAAAGAGGCGAAGGTCACGGTAACGGTCGGTTGGAGCGCGGGCGGATTCGGTGGTCGTTCAATCTCGGTCTCTACTAATCTAATGCATTGGTATGAACCGTAATAAAAAGACACGCGGATTTACCCTTCTCTTCGCGGTCCTCGTCGGGTCGCTTCTCTTTACGCTCGGAATCGCCATCGGCAACATTGCGCTCAAAGAAGTCGTGCTCTCTTCTGCTGGCAAACAATCCGAAAAGGCGTTCTTCTCGGCGGATGCCGGCACCGAGTGCGCGCTTTATTGGGACATACAGAAAGGCGCGTTTCCCGGGTCAAACGGCGACAAGATTAACTGCGCGGGAAGCGAGATAACGCTCTCGCTCGCGGCTGCCGCGGTAACCCAGTTTGAGATTAAGACCGCGCCTTTTTGCGCCGAGGTGACGGTGACGAAGCAAGCGAGCGACCCGAAGACCACCATAGAGTCGCGCGGCCAGAGCGACTGCGACTTGGGCGAGAATCCCGCGCGCGTAGAACGAGCGCTCCGCGTGACCTATTGAGTATGACGACACCGACTATTCCAGAGGGGACTCGCGTACGGGTCAAGAAGTTGAGAGAGACGATAGAGCATCATCGGTACCTCTATCATGTCTTGGACAAGCCCGAGATTTCGGAGGCGGCGCTTGACTCGCTGAAGCGCGAACTGGTGCAGATCGAGACCGACTATCCTACACTCATCACGCCCGACTCGCCGACACAGCGGGTAGCGGGGAAGCCGCTCCCCGAGTTTAGAAAAGTGCGCCACCAAGTCGCGCAGTGGTCTTTCAACGATGCCTTTACGCCCGAAGAGATGCGTGAGTTTGACCTCCGCGTCAAACGGTTCTTGAAGAGCGCGACGGGCAGAGATGAGATGCCGAGCTACACCTGCGAGCACAAGATTGACGGGCTCAAGGTTGTTCTGGAGTATGAAAAGGGACTACTTGTGCGTGCCGCGACGCGCGGCGACGGTGTGGTCGGTGAGGAGGTGACCCAGAATGTGAAGACGATTGAGTCGGTGCCGCTCTCGCTCCTCAAGCCCGTCTCTGTCATTGTGGAGGGCGAGGTCTGGATGCCGAAGTCGCGCCTCGCCGCGCTCAATCGAGAACGAAAGAAGAAAGACGAAGAGCCGTTTGCAAATCCGCGCAATGTCGCCGCTGGCTCCATCCGCCAGCTTGACCCGAAGGTCGCGGCAGAACGCAAACTTGACGTGTTTGTCTATGACCTTGTCCGTGCGGAGCGTCCTCTGCCCGCAACTCAACACGAAGAACTTGAGTATCTGCGCGCGCTCGGGTTTAAAGTAAATAGTCATTTCTCGCACTGCAAGACGATAGAAGAAGTGATTTTGTACTGGCGGGAGTGGGAGGAGAAGATGAACAAAGAGGACTATCTCGCTGACGGGATTGTGGTGAAGGTTGACGAGCGCGCCCTTCAAGAGACGCTCGGCTATACCGGCAAGGCGCCGCGCTTCGGCATCGCTTTCAAGTTCGCCGCCGCGCAGGCGACCACGGTAGTAGAGAGTATTGCTTTTCAGATCGGGAGAACTGGCGTCATCACGCCCGTCGCGCACTTGAAACCCGTCCTGCTTTCGGGGTCGGTCGTCTCGCGCGCGACGCTTCATAACGAAGACGAGATAACGCGGCTCGGACTTCGCATTGGCGATACCGTCGTGCTTGAGAAGGCGGGAGATGTGATACCGGCGATTCGCTCGGTAGTCCTTCCGATGCGCCCGAATGGCGCGAAGCCGTTTGTTTGGCCGACACGAATTGTGGAATGCGGCGGCGACGGCGCGATTGAACGTGTTCCTGGTGAAGCGGCATGGCGGTGCGTCAATACAAACTCATTCGCCCAACATAGGCGGCGGCTCTATCATTTTGCCGGCAAGCACGCCTTTGATATCAAACACTTGGGACCGAAGAACATTGACGCGTTGCTTGCCGCGAATCTCATTGCCGAGTGCGACGATATCTTTACACTTCAGCGCGGCGACCTGCTCGCGCTCCCTCGCTTCGCCGAGACCTCGGTTGATAACCTGCTCGCGGCGATTGAGAAGGCGCGTAAGGTGACCCTGCCGCGTCTTCTCGTCTCGCTCTCCATTCCTACCGTAGGCGAAGAGACGGCAGAAGAACTCGCGACGCACTTCGGTACGATTGAGGCGTTGCGGAAGGCGCGGCGCGAAGAACTTGACGCGCTTCAAAATATCGGCGAGGTGATGGCGACTTCGGTTTCGGATTGGTTTGCGGACAGAAAGAATCAGGCGCTCCTTGACCGTTTGCTCCAAGAGGTGCGAGTGGCGCGCCCCGCTCTGCGGGGCGCGCAGGGAACTCTCTCGGGCACAAGTTTCGTCCTGACCGGCACACTGGGGAGTATGAGCCGCGATGAAGCGAAGGCGAAGATAAAGGCGCTCGGCGGGAAGGTCGTCGAGTCGATCTCGCGCCAGACCAATTTTGTGGTGGCGGGCGAAAACGCCGGGTCAAAACTGGAGAAAGCAACAGCGCTCGGCGTGGCGGTTTTGAGTGAAAAAGAGTTTTTAGCAAAATTGTGATAGCATACTTCGTATGATTTCACTCAAGGAGATAGAGAAACTTGCGACGCTCGCGCGTATTCAACTGAGTGACGAGGAGAAGAAGAAACTCCAGAAAGATGTCGGCGCGATTCTTCTGTATGTCTCGCAGATAAACTTGTTTTCTCCAACCGACAAGAACGCGGCAACGGGGAAGTATCTGCTCGTCAATGTGATGCGCGAAGACACCACTCCCCATACGAGCGGTATCTTTACCGAAACGCTCTTGTCTGCCGCTCCAGTGCGCGAAGGGCAGTATATAAAAGTGAAGAAGATTTTATGATTAACCTTACGACGCTTACGATTAACAAAGCCCACGACGCTCTGGTAAAAGGCGAGTTTTCTGCGCGCGACCTTGCCGAGGCGTATCTAAAAGAGATTGAGAAACAAAACCAGACACTCAACGCGTATCTTGAGGTCTTTTCTGATGTGCGCGAACAGGCAGAGGCGGCGGACAAAAAGATTAAAACAGGGAAGGCAAAACTCTTAACCGGCGTCCCCCTCGCGATAAAAGACAACATCTTGATTGAGGGCAGGCGCGTCTCGGCTGCGTCCAAAATCTTGGAGGGCTACCGCGCCTCATATGACGCGACGGTGATTAAAAAACTAAAAGAACAAGGCGTCGTCTTTTTGGGGCGCACGAATTGCGATGAGTTCGCGATGGGCGGTTCTACCGAGAATTCCGCGTTTGGCGTTACGAAAAATCCGACAGATACTTCGCGAGTCGCGGGCGGCTCATCGGGCGGTTCCGCCGCGGCGGTTGCGGCGCATCTCGCGCTCGGCGCGCTCGGGTCGGACACCGGCGGCTCCATTCGTCAGCCCGCGGCGTTCTGCGGCGTCGTTGGGTTCAAGCCGACCTACGGCGCGGTCTCGCGTTCGGGTCTCATCGCGATGAGTTCGTCGTTTGACTGCATCGGCCCGCTCGGAAAGACGGTTGCCGATACCGAAAGTTTATTCGGTGTCATTCAGGGGAGAGATTCTTCAGACAGTACCTCACGAGAAATAAACACCAAACACCAAACACCAAACACCAAAAAGATTGTCGTTGGAGTGCCGAAGATGATCGCAGACGCAGAGGGAATGGAGAAAGAAGTGCGCGAGAACTTTGAGGCGTCGCTCGCGCTCTTGAAGAAGAGGGGATGCGAAGTCCGTGAGGTTGCATTGCCGTCGCTTTCCTACGCGCTCGCCGTCTATTATGTAATTATGCCCGCTGAGGTCTCTACCAACCTCGCGCGTTTTGACGGGGTGAAGTACGGTCTGCACCTTTCGGGCGCGGACCTGCTTGACGACTATCAGAAGACGCGGGGAAATGGGTTTGGCGAAGAGGCGCGCCGCCGCATTCTCCTCGGCACCTTCGTCCTCTCAAGCGGTTACTATGACGCCTATTACGGCAAGGCGGTGGCGGCGCGCCGCGCTATTCAAGACGAATTGGCGGAGGTCTTTGCGTCGGGAGTTGATGTGGTGGCGACTCCAACGACGCCGACTCCCGCCTTTAAGATTGGCGAAAAGGCGAGCGACCCGCTCGCAATGTATCTCGGCGATATATTCACCGTCACGGCAAATATTGCGGGAATACCGGCAATCTCGATTCCCTCAGGACAGACAGCGTCAGGACTCCCGCTCGGTCTTCAACTGATGGCGGCGGCAGGGAGCGACGACCTGCTCTTTGAGGCGGGGAAGCGGTTTGAGACCGCCCGCGCATAAGGTACAATAGAAGCAATGTCTCTTATCAATTTTGATTATATCTTCGGGCATATCGTCGCGCTCTTCACGGCGCATTTTTGGGTAGAACTTCCGGGGCGCGTCTTCGCGCTTGCCGATATCCTGCGCCCATACTCCACCATTCTCTCGCTCTTGTTTGTGACCGGCATTGTCTATTGCTTCTTGCGCATTGAGCAGATTACCGAGGCGACGAAACATCACGACCTTGTGCCCGAAGGTGTGGGGCAGAGCGCGAAAGGGGCGATGGGCGAGACGAGTCCGATTGGCGCACGGTGGGAGAAGATAGAAAGACATCTTGATTCGGGTAGAGAGAGCGACTGGCGGCTCGCCATCATTGAGGCAGATGTCTTGTTGGACGAAATGATGACAACTATGGGATACCGCGCCGACTCGCTCGGCGAGAAGTTGAAGGGAGTTGAGAAGAGCGACTTCACGACGATTGCGCAGGCGTGGGAGGCACACACGGTGCGAAACAAAATTGCGCACGAGGGCGCCGCGTTCGCGCTCAGTGAGCGCGAAGCGCGGCGCGTCATCGCGCTCTACGAAGAGGTCTTCCGCGAGTTTCGCTTTCTCTAGTATCTCTTGTTGCGGGGCCGGTTCATCGGTCACAACTCTCGTTCGGCCGTCGCCTCACTCGGTCGCGACCCCGCCTCGCGGTCGCTCGAAACTCGCGACACGCTCCGGTCTGCGATTCCCGACGCAAGTGAAGCAGTTCACTTGCTTCCCTCGCAACAGCAACAACAGAAAAGCCGTCTTGCAGACGGCTTTTCTGTTGGCTAGTTGCGGGGCCGGGAATCGCACCCGGAATCTCAAGGTTATGAGCCTTGCGAGTTACTGTTACTCCACCCCGCATTTTCATCTTATCTCTTTTTTCCTCATTAGACAAGGTGTTTTGGAAAACTGAACTTGATATAGTATAGTGAGCGAACGCCGGTGTAGTTCAACAGTAGAACGAGGGACTCATAAACCCTAAAAAATGGTGCGACTCCATTCACCGGCATCAGAATCACCACACCACTCTACATTTCTCAAGTCAAGGATTTGGTCTTTGCTAAGAACCCATAACTGGGGGCGTCTTTTACCCCTCCATCTTGCATAAGTACAAGGTTTGTTTCGGGACGATTTTTGTCGGTCTGCTTTGTCTCCTGTTTGATATAATAAGGAAGCAATCAAGGCGGCGCGAAACCGCGCAGATTGCCGTTAGTAACCCGTATAGTTTTAGAAAGATATGACGAATAAACTTATGCCTCCGACGCCGAAGATGGTTCCGCCGAAGATGACGGGCACTCCTTGCCCGACCTGCGGTAAGTCGCCCTGTGGCTGCGGCGGTCCGCAGAAATAAACGACTCTTTGCAGTTCACGCAACCCCCCGCCTCTCGACGGGGGGTTTGTTTTTATATAAAATATTTGCTACATTTTCCCTATTGCGCCCGTAGCTCAGCTGGCTAGAGCGCTCCCCTGTCACGGGAGAGGTCACCGGTTCGAGTCCGGCCGGGCGCGCACTATAAACACCTGCGGTCTTTCGGTTCGGGTGTATAATACAGCGTATGATTCTCAAGGTTATTGCTGGTGCACTGGCGAGTATCGTGCTCGTCGTTGCGGGCTATGCGGCGGTGAAAGAACACGGTCTGCGTTCTCTCTCCACCGCTTTTGACGCGCAACTTGAAGCGGGCGACTACCTGGCCGCCTTGGCGGCCGCGGGCAAACTCAAAGAGAGCGGCGCGACTGGTTTGGAACTGGACAACAAAATATCTGCCGCGGCGCGTCTGCTCGTCTCTGAAGACGCACTGGTGAAGGCGAAGAAGGCGGCAGAGGAGAAACGGTTTGCCGATGCCGGCGCGCTCCTGCGCGGGAGCGATGCCCTCACCGACCCCTCGTTTAAGTATTATGAAGAGGCGCAGAAACTCTACAAGCAGGTAGAGGCGTTCGCGGCAGGCGCGGCGCATCAGACCGCCGTCACCATCTCTGCGCTTGAGAACCAAGCCGCCGCCGAGAAGAGCAAGCGCGCGGATGCGGAGGAACAGACCGAGAAACTTTCGGGAGTGGTGAAGGCGCAGGGAGATACGATTGCCGAAGCGGCGGCGAATCTGTCTGCGTCAAGAAAAGAAGCGGAGGCGAAACAGGCGGCGCTCGCGGCAGAACAGGCGCGTACCGAACAACTGAAGGCAGAAGTGGAGAAAGAGAGCAAGCAGAAATTCTTTACTGAATTAAAGACCTATCGCGATATGGCGCAAAAAGGGAGGGAGCAGTTAGATAATGCGGTGACCGAGATTGGTGCAAGACGCGATGTGACGGCGCTTATCTATGTGAGTCAAGGCAAGATTCTCTTTGAAGAGGCGAAGACCAAGGCGGCTGACCTGCGAAGCAACCGAACGCCACTTGTCTATCAAAGCCGTGTTGATGATATGGTAAATGTCCTCACGCAGTTTCTTGAGGCGACGAAACAACTCCGCAACGCGGTGGTCTATATTGACGAGCAGGGGAGCGCCGAGTTCACCGGCAGTTTGAGCAAGGGCAAGACCTCACTCGCAACCGCCGTCTCTCTTCTGGATTCCGTCTCTAGTTTTATCTCCGCAAATCAGTAAATGTACCATTTATCTACGGCCGTATGTAAATGATATTTTGCAAAAGCGACAAAAGTTGCCTATGATGAGGAGCGGCGCTCTTATGCCGTTGTAGCTCAGTTGGTAGAGCACTTCATTGGTAATGAAGAGGTCCCCGGTTCAATCCCGGGCAACGGCTTTGTATGAACGAAACAGCAGAAGTAAAGAAACTTTGGGGAATGGAGCGCCGCGAGGCGGTGCAGAATATACTCTGGCTGTTTTTGTTTGTGGGGCTGATGGTCGCCGCTTCTTTCTTCATCAGTATTGAAGAATTGGCGGCGCTTGTGGCGCGAGCGGGGTTCTGGGGGCCACTGCTTCTTATCGTGCTCAAGGCATCTACGATTGTCATTGCGCCGCTTTCGGGTTCGCCACTCTACCCGCTTGCGGGCGCGCTCTTCGGCGGCTCCATCGGTCTGCTCTCTATCGTGCTCGGCGATATGCTCGGCGCCGTCATCTCTTTTTATATCAGTCGGCGGTATGGGAAGGCGGTCGTCGCCCGTTTTCTCTCGGCGAGCAATCTTAAGTTTCTCGACACCGCGCTCTCCTATATGGGCTCGGTCAAAGGTTTTCTTATCGCGCGTATTCTCTTCTCCCCACTTCCCGAAGTCGCGAGTTATGGCGCGGGGCTCACCACAATTCCGTTCTGGCCGTTCTTTTTCATTCATTCGGTGGTTGGGCTCGTGCCGGCGATGGTTCTCGTCTGGTTCGGGGCGAGTTTGTCGCTTTCAAGTGGACCGTTCGGGATGCTCGCGATACTTCTCGTCGGTTCTGTCGCGGCGGGCGTTGGGGTCTTTGTCTTCTTCAAGTTTGTCCAGCCGCGCGTGCTCGCCGCGGCAGCAGAGGAACGAACGCAGGTTGATTAAAGCCGATTTTCGGGCTATAACTAGAGCCAGAAAATGCCGCCTTAGCTCAGTTGGTAGAGCACCACTTTCGTAAAGTGGGGGTCCCCAGTTCGATCCTGGGAGGCGGCTTCACGAAAAGAATTCAATGCGAAATCCATAGACACCGTTTTGTGATTATCGTATGCCACAGTAGTTCACATAATTACTTATCTTTTCACGCAGACCAATAAACTCCTCGTCGGTATAGGTCACTTTCCGTTTAAACTGCGGATTCAGAACCTTAGTTGGAATGAATTTCTGGAGAAAATAGCGTCTCGCTCCCCGAATCTCCTTACCAATCTCTTCAATATCCGCTGGCGACAATACCCCTTTAATGACCGTTGTTCTGAATTCATACAAAATCGGCGAGGCGATAAGCAGGCGGATGCTTTCGGCAATCGCGACCGTATCAACCGGCCGCGCCGTGATTCTCATATACTTCACAAGTGGCGCTTTCATATCCATAGCAATATAGTCAACGATTCTTTCCGCGATGGCTTTACTCAAGAGAGACGGGTTGGTGCCGTTTGAATCAAGTTTAACCAGAAATCCAAGGCGCTTGACTTTGCGCATAAACCGCAAGAGGTCCTCTCCGTGAATCGTCGGTTCGCCACCCGTAATCACGACTCCTTCAAGCATATCTTTGCGTGTATCCAGAAAGTTAAAGACCTCGCGTTCGGTGATTCGGGTCTCGGTGAGTTCATCTACCAACTCAGGATTGTGACAATAGGGACACCTCATATTGCACCCGATCGTATAGACCATACAGGCAATTCTGCCTGGGTAGTCAATGAGTGTCGCTTTTTCAAGTCCTCCGAATATCATAGTGATTCAACTAATGAGACCGGTTTGGTCTTCACAAGAGAAAGAACGGATTCAGGGTCGTACATTTCGCGGACAGAAAACTCCGCCTGTTTGCCTTTATTCCACTGGCTGACGGGGCGCAGGTAACCCACAACTCGCGAGTAGACCTCGCAGTCGCGGTTGCAGGTCGGGCAATGAAGTCGCTCGCCGGCGAGGTACCCGTGCGCTCCGCAGATGCTGAAGGTTGGCGTGATAGTGAAATAGGGGAGGCGATAGTTTTCGCAGATTTTTCTGACGAGCGTCGGGATACTGCTCGCGTCAATGATTCTCTCGCCGAGGAAGAGATGCACGACGGTACCGCCGGTGTACTTTGTCTGGAGATTGTCTTGAATATTTAATACTTCTATAATGTCGTCGGTATAATGTACGGGTAAGTGCGACGAGTTGGTATAAAATGGCTCTGCGCCTTTTGCATATTCTCTTTCGTTTGCGACGAGGATATCGTGGAACTTCTTTTTATCTTTCATCGCCAAGCGATACGAGGTTCCCTCCGCGGGAGTCGCCTCCAAGTTATACAGGTTGCCCGTCTCTTTCTGATACGCGACGAGCCGGTTGCGCATATAGTCCAAGACCTCCGCGGCGAAGTCCCGCCCCTCGTCGGTTCCGATGTCTTTCCCTAAGAGGTTAAGCGTCGCCTCATTCATCCCGACCAACCCGATTGTTCCAAAATGATTCTGCCAGTACACGCCGTACGCGTCTTTAATCTTTCGCAGATAAAACTTCGTATAAGGGTACAGGTTGGCGTCTGTGAATTTTTCCAACATTTTCCTCTTTATCTCCAAACTCTCTTTGGCGATGTCCATCTGAAGGGCGAGCAGTACAAAGAAATTCTCTCGCGTCTTCGCGAGATAACCGAGCCGAGGCATATTTATCGTGACGACACCGATAGAACCCGTAAGTGCATTCGCTCCAAAAAGCCCGCCGCCCCTCCGGTCCAGTTCTGCAAGGTCAAGGCGCAATCGACAACACATTGAACGCGTGTCCTCCGGTTTCATATCGGAGTTGACGAAGTTGCTAAAGTAGGGGACACCGTACTTCGCGGTAATCTCCCAGAGACCTCGCAGATTTGGATTCTCCCAGTCAAAATCACGCGTCACATTCACTGTGGGTATAGGGAATGTGAAGACGCGTCCCGCCGCATCCCCTTCGTTCATCACGGAAAAGAACGCGATGTTCAACATATCCATTTCTTTCTGAAATTCGCCGTAGGCCTCTCTCTGCTCCTTCCCTCCGATAATGACCGGCTGGTCTCTAAAGTTTGGCGATGGGGTGAGGTCAAGGGTGATGTTAGAAAATGGGGTCTGAAAACCGACGCGCGTCGGCACATTCATATTGAAGATGAATTCCTGCACGCACTGTTTGACCTCGGTGGGTGAGAGATTATCGTAGCGGATAAATGGCGCGAGGAGCGTATCAAAGTTTGAAAATGCGATTGCGCCGGCCGCCTCGCCCTGCAGCGTGTACAAGAAATTAACTATTTGGCCGAGTGCGGTTCTTAAGTGTTTTGCCGGTGCTGACTCTATCTTGTCCGCGACGCCACGAAACCCTTCGCGCAGGAGGTCCTGCAAGTCCCACCCGACGCAATAGACCGAAAGCGTTCCAAGGTCGTGAAGGTGCAGGTCGCCGCTTTCGTAGGCATCTCTGATATTTTGGGGGTAGATCTTGTTAAGCCAGTAGGTCTTGCTCACCTCTGAAAAGATGTGGTTGTTCATCCCCTGTAGCGAGTACCCCATATTGCTATTCTCTTTCACCTGCCAGTCCAGTTCGCCCAGGTAATTGTCTATGAGGTCAAGTCCGGTCTTGTGTTCCATATCGGCTATGTTATATTTATAATCGTCTATGCATTATAATATAGATGAGCGTCTATGAGTGAAAAGAAACTGGGGAGAAGAATCCACACGACAAAAAGAAAGATTGTGCAAGCACGCCCCTCATGGTTGCCTCGGTCGGTTGCAAGCGAAGAAGAACTCTGTCCCGATTGCTTTAAGGTGGTGGGGGAGCGAAGTCGCTATAAACTCGTCTGTCTGTTGGGGAAAGAGAATGACGGTATGACCGTGGGCGCGCTTACCAAGTGCCTCCGACTCAAACAGCCAACGGTGACCCATCACTTGCAGGTTCTGCGTTCAGTCAACGCGGTCGGGAGCGAACGAGCGGGACGGGAACAGATTTATCAGTTAAACCGCAACGCTCATTGTTTTAAAGAGTGTAAGATTCCGTATAAATAAATATCTATGAACAAAATCTTCATTACAGGTATCATAGCGATTCTCGTTATCGGAGGCCTTATCTTTGCGGCACGGCCTGACGGTACAAAAGAAGCCACCGCAGCAGTCGCGTCAAGCACCAGTGGCGTATTAGTGGTTGAAGAAGCGAATAAGTATGATTTCGGCGTTATCTCAATGGCCGCCGGAACCGTCGCACACACATTCACCCTCAAAAATATGGGGAGCGAACCGGTAACTCTCCAGAAGATATACACCTCTTGTATGTGTACTACCGCTGAATTGGCTGTAGGCGGAAAACAATTCGGTCCATACGGTATGCCTGGACACAGTGCGATTCCGAGAATAGACCAACTACTTAACCAAAACGAAGAAGCGACTATTGCAGTCGTTTTTGACCCAGCGGCACACGGTCCCGCGGGAGTCGGGAGAATCACTAGGAGTATCACTATAGAAAATAACGCTGGACGACCGATTGAACTCATATTTTCCGCGACCGTTAAGCCGTAAATCAATATGAATAAAAAACTAATAATTCTTATCGCCGTCAGCATTCTCCTGTTTGGCGTGGTTGTGTTGCTTAAAACCGGTAACATTGGCACAACCGTACTGTGGAACTTAAGCGGCGAAGGAAAGTGGCTGCTCCCTCTGGTCGGTATCGCTGCATTGATTGACAGCATTAATCCGTGCGCATTCGGCATTCTCCTTCTGACGATTGCATTTCTGTTTTCAGTCGGCACGATGCGTTCCGGCATCTTAAAGATTGGCGGGGTCTATGTCGCCGGCCTCTTTACGGTTTATCTTCTTATTGGGCTTGGCATTCTGCAGGTACTCCATCTCTTCAACACGCCACACTTTATGGCGAAAGTTGGCGCAATTCTTCTGATGGTACTCGGCATCATTCACCTCATCAACGAATTCTTCCCTTCATTTCCGTTAAAGATTCGCATTCCACAGGCGGCGCACCATAAAATGGCGACACTAATGAACAAAGCATCGCTCCCGACCGCCTTTCTCTTGGGCGCGTTGGTCGGTTTGTGCGAGTTCCCCTGCACGGGCGGGCCGTATCTTATGGTGCTCGGACTTCTTCATGACCAAGCCACCTACTTTGCCGGAGTCGGTTATCTCTTGCTCTACAATCTTATCTTTATTCTACCGCTCGTGGTGATTCTGCTGATTGCGAGCGATAACGCGCTCGTTGAGAGAGTTCAAGCATGGAAAAACGCCGAGACGAAAGATATGCGGGTCTGGGGAGGGATTGCGATGGTTGCACTCGGTCTTCTTATCTTATTGCTCTAATTCTTAAGATATGACCACTCGCCTCAAAATCTGTTGGGTTTGCGCGACCGTAAGCGGCCTCTGGCTCTCAATGAGCGCACTCGTCGCGTGGCAGGTCGCGCCGCTTGCGCCGCTTCAGATTCCCATCGCGCTTCTTATGGGCGGCAGTGTCGTCGGTGTCGCATACCGGCGGCATTCCCTACGGTGGAAGATTGTGGTAATAGTCGTCGGTATGCCCGTCGCCTATCTGTTCGTCACCCACCTTACTAAAATAGTTGTGCTTATTGAACTCATCGCACTGCTTTTCATCGCCTATCTTCTCTTTGTCAAAAAGGGAAACGGCGACAACGCCACCACCCGCGCTCTTGAAGAAAAGATGAAGCAATGCTGCTAATTTATCTCTCTTATCTATGAACCACGCTTCCTGTCATCACGAAACGAATATCTTTAAGGCAAAGTTTTGGGTGAGTTTAGCGCTCTCTATTCCAGTCGTTGCTTACTCCGATATCGCCGAGAAACTTCTTAATTACCATGCGCCGGTATTTCCCGGCTCCGCGTACCTCCCGTTCGCGTGTGCGTCGGTCATCTTCTTTTACGGCGGATGGGTCTTTATCGCCTCTGCGTACCGCGAACTGAGGGCGAAACTACCGGGGATGATGACGCTCATTGCGCTCGCTATCTCGGTTGCCTATCTCTGGAGTATCTTTGTCACTTTTGGTGGTGGGGGGGAGGTACTCTACGCGGAACTTGCGACTCTTATCACCATTATGCTTCTCGGACACTGGATTGAGATGCGCGCCGTCTCCGGCGCGCAAGGCGCGCTCAAAGAACTCTCAAAATTGCTTCCCGATACTGCGGAAGTAATGAGAGATGGGCAGACAGAAGTTATTTCACTTTCGGAACTTAAGAAAGATGATGTGGTTCTTGTGCGGCCGGGGGCAAGAATTCCGGCTGACGCGGTTGTCAAAGATGGAGAATCGGAGGTCAATGAATCAATCATCACGGGCGAGTCGCGTCCCATTTCTAAGAAGGAGGGAGAGGGAGTGATTGCTGGTTCCACAAACGGCGACGGCTCGCTTCAAGTTATCGTCACGAAGATTGGCGAGGAGACCTTTCTCTCTGGCGTGATGCGCTTGGTAGCCGAAGCACAGGCAAGCAAGTCGCGACTCCAGATACTCTCTGACCGCGCCGCCTTTTTCTTGACGATTATTGCGGTGGTGACTGGCGGTATTACTTTCGCATCGTGGCTCGTGGTCTCTCCCGCGGCGTTTGCCATAAGCCGTATGGTGGCGGTATTGGTCATTACCTGCCCGCATGCTTTAGGGCTCGCCATTCCTCTCGTTGCTTCTATCTCGACAACCAAGGCCGCACGGCACGGTTTTCTGGTGAAGCAACGACTCGCGCTTGAAGCGGCGCGTTCGGTTGAGGTCGTGCTCTTCGACAAGACGGGCACGCTCACCGAAGCGAAGTTCAGAGTGTTGCGGGCGAGTTCCGATGAAACGCTCGCTCTTGCGGCATCGGTGAACGCTCATTCGGAGCATCCGATTGCACGCGCGATAGTGGGAGAGGCGCACGCACGCAGATTGACGCTTCAACCCACAGAGAGTTTCAAACGCGTACCGGGCAAAGGGGCGCACGCGCTTGTCGGCGGCAAAGAGGTCTTTGTCGGACATCAGGGCGGAGACGATATCGTCGTGACGGTCGCGGGCAAGGAGATGGGGAAGATACAGGTTGCCGACGCTGTGCGTGCGGAGTCAAAGGATGCGGTG
>Ga0209515_10002895_pt1 | contig 25330 bp, 24 predicted proteins | sample Subgroupgradi54m_FD_187454 | JGI IMG/M metagenome (GOLD analysis project Ga0209515, IMG submission 187454) | Subsurface groundwater microbial communities from S. Glens Falls, New York, USA - GMW60B uncontaminated upgradient, 5.4 m (SPAdes)... ... | reverse complement strand
CGCTGGGGCAGGCATTATCGGCGTTCATGCAAGTCGATCCTAAAAAAGTTTTGGCGGCAGAGCGAAGGATTCAGAACAAGAAACGTTAGGATGGCTATGATCATGCTTTTTTAACGGTATAGTTCCGTTTGGATTTGCCACACGGAGGGAATTCCTTGGATAAACCGCGGACTCTCATTCTTGGCTAGTGTCGCACCGGAAAGCGTGCGTACGCCGGTAGCCCGGACGATGTCTATCTTTAGAGGCTCGTCATTCGGTCTCTCGTACCGGCCTGTAGCCGCAGCGGTCTCCCAGGTCGGCATTGGCTCTGTCTTCAACATCACGCGTTTAGGGTCATTTGGATCCAGAGAAGCCCCAAGGATTTTGAGTCCACTCTCAGTGCTGTAGCTTTCTGGGCGTTCCGCGCTTGCACGGTCTACAGGTTCTGAGAATATCAGGCGCAACTCGTTGACACTCTTGGGAAATGCTATCACTAGACTTCCAGAAGGCTTCCCCTGACAACCGGAAAGAGGGACTGCCCAAGCCAAGACGTTGATGATCAAGAAGATTTGTCCTTGCCTCAGGCCAGCACGCAACATGCATGAGTTCCGACTGGTCATCTCGTTTCCTCCTTTGGTAATGTTCACAGTAATCTCCTCAACACAACCGTTTGCCTCACCGCGCTCAGCTGCCACGGGTGTTAGGCGTTGCTTCGAGGGAACCAAGTACCTCATCTTCCGTTGATCGGTACCGGGAGTGTCACACGATTCGACCCTGCCCTGTTACGAACCTCCCGCGTGGTCAAGAAAATTCCCGTCGGCGACCGGCTGTGGGGCGTCGCCGTGCCGGAGCAATCCGCCTCTACTCAGAAACGACGACGGTTTGAAGGATCACGGTGTCGTTTCCGGTTTCGATCCCCATAGTCACCCCGGCCGGAACGGTCCAGAATTCGTCGGCCCGGCGTTTCTGCCGCTTGCCGTTGATAGTGGTCACCACGACCCCGGCGCGGAGCTGCACGATCAGTGTTCCTTTCACAGGCAACTCCAGCACGGCGATCTTCTGCCGGCGCCCGACGCTCCATCTGTAGATGGCAATGCTCACCTCTTGCGCCAGCGGTCCGCCTAGTCGAGCCTTTCCGATGAATTGCTCGACGAATTTGACGCGCCCCGCGTCCCCAGCGCTGGCCTCCTGCCCCTGCACTGGCCCGGTCTGCAAGAGTCCCGCCAGCAGCACCAGTGCGGCTATCATGCGTAAGATCCGAGGCATGTGCTCCTCCTAGGGTTCTAACATAAACACGGTACCGCCTTCGGTCGAGACGAACACCCGACCGCCGGCTAAAGCCGGCTCCCCCGCGATCGCAGACGAATCCAGGGGGATGTTGGCCATGATCGACGGTTGCGGCACCAGTTGGAAGCCGTTGGCCACGCAGTCCGCGTTCGACACATCCGGGTTGCTGCAGCGCATCCCGGCACCGGGCGCAGCGCTCGGATCGGCGAACACCACGAGCCGGCCCTGTGCCGTCCCGACGAAGACGATGCCGCGCGTCACCGTAGGCGGTCCGAGCTGATATGGCGCGCCCGGCGTGGTGCCTGGAACGTCGAACAGCCAGCGGACCTGGCCGGTGCACGCGTCAAGGCCGTGCAATCGCGAGAACCCTTCGGAAACCTTCGTCACCACGTTCACCCCGGCGGTCATCGTGATGAACACTCCGCCCCACGCCGCACCCGCCTTTAGGTACCGCGTGTCGCCATGGGTTGTCCCATCGCCCGGTATGAATGGATACCCGGTCGGTGGGAACTGCCAGCGCACGCTGGGCGCGCCTGGCGCGCCGCTCCCGGCGTTCACCGCATAACTCCAGCCGTCCTTCTGTGTGGAGGCCGCCACCGTCCCGCAAGGCAATTTGATAGCGGTTGGACCCGACGACCAGTCCGCGTCGTTGTCGAGCGCATACGGTACCGGCTGGAACTTCCAGATCTGTGCGCCGGTGGCAGGCTCGAGCCGCAGCAGACTCATTCCGCGGTTGATCGACGGCTCGGGCTCGGTTGGGGGCACCCCTGTCCGATTAGTGTTGCCGGTCGTCACGTAGATCTCTCCGGACGGTCCTCCCGCCACCGAGCTCCACACACCTCCACCGCGCCGGTTGGTCGCCTGGAAGCTGAATCCTCCGATAATAGCCCCCGAGTTCGCGTCTACCGCGACCACCTTGCCATTCTGAATCGGATTGTCGCCATGGTCTGCGATCCCGATGTAAACCCGCCCGTTCAATACGAGAGGGGAAGAGTACCCGATCTGCTCGTGAAGCTCATCGTCGCTGCCGGAGGTGAGGCCGTTCAGCACTCCCACTGCGTCCGACTTCCAGATTTCGGCGCCCGTCTCCGCATTTAGCGCGAACAGGCGCGGACTGCCTAAGCCTGGTGCCAGCGATTGGTCGGGCGCGCCGAAGATGACGGCATCGACTTCTTTTCGAACGCGCGCGACAGCCGCGCTCGATGCGAGGCCGAAGCTCGACGGATTGGAAAGGAACTGCGAGGTCAGCGCCGGCTGGCCTGGCGGCGGCTCCGACGGCGGGTACTGCCACAGCAGTTTGCCCGAGCCAGCGTCGAGAGCGTACAGCCGGCCGTTTCCGTTCCCGACGTAGACTTTGCCTTTGTAAACGACCGGCGAGGCCTCAAAGCCGCCTCCCAGGGATGGATCTCCGGATCGCGGGAATTGCCACTTCACCTTCAACGTTCTGACACGGAACGGATCGGCCAGCGCCGAGTTTTTCGTTTGCTGCGCATTGCGCGTGCTGTTGTGCCGGAACGCCGGCCAATCGCCGGAGCAGGCCATCACATCGCTGCTCACCCGGCACTTCACCCCAACCTGGAACACCCACTGGCTCTTGCAGGTGCCCAGAATCTGCACCACCTTCACGACCTCGCCGTCTTTCAGTGGGCGCACGAGGTTAATGATGCTCCCCCCGCCGTCGCCGACTTTTTCGCCGTTGGCGTAGATCTGGATCTCGGCGCCCGGGACAGATTCGGTCACCTCGACCTGCGTGTCGCCTGGAGCCGGCGGGTTGATCTTGGCGGCCGGCAGATCGCTGCAAGGTTTCACGGTCATTCCCGGCCCCTGGACAGGTGGATCGCACAGTCCCTGCGTGGGGATCAGCGTGTCGCCCGCCACGGCTTTCGGGCTCACCAGCATCTGCTGACCCGAGCCGCCCGGCGTCGGGCTTTCGCCGATGCGGTGCGGCGGATCGACAATGTTGGCGTAGACGTCCAGCATCGCTCCGTTCACGACGTTGCGCACGATGATGATCTGCTGGCCTTCGTAGCCTGGATCGATCGTGGGCAGCGGGATCGTGGCCGGCTGCTCTTGCACGATCTCGCCATCCGAGACCGGGCTTGGATCCCCGCAGATGCTGTATTGCGCCGTTACTCGCGCCTTCAGCTCGAACGGCGGGCTGGTGCTCATCCACTGCGCAGGCGCCGCACCGTCCATGCTGGCGATCGTCACAGGCGGCGCGAAGCCTCCGCCCGCGAGGGCCGATTCGGAGCGGTACTCGAGGTGGGAGCCGGGAAGCTGGTCGCGCGACCCGGTGGCCCGCCCGCACCGGTAGAGGGGCGGGGGATCGATCCGCGGTTTGGGGGGGCCGCTCGGATAGTCATCCTTGTACGACCGCACGGTTACCGCATTGGAAGGTCCGCTGGTAACTCCCTTGAACTTCTGCCTGGCCGTGATGACCTGTCCCTTCGAGAAGGTGATCGTGACTTTGAAGGTGGCCCCCGACGCGAAGAGGCTCGTTCCCCCGCCGATGGGGCTCGGATCGCCGGCCGCGAAAACCAGGATTTCCGCCCCAGGAACAAAGCCCTGGACGAACACGACGTTGGTGCATTCGTAGATCGGTTCGCTCAAGATCGGCGGCGAAAGGATTTCCGGGTTGTCCTTCAGATCACTTCCATCTCTGACCACCTGGCCCGAGTCGTCTCCGGAGCCGCTCGGGCCGCAGGACGGGCTGGCGAGCGAGAACGCGAGCGCCACCAGCAGAAGGCGCTTCCGCAGGAACGACCGACGCATACTCGTCCCCCTGCCTTTGTTGCTACGGGCGGTGGATCAACGTCACCCGGATCGCCATACCGACGTCCGGCGACCGGTTCTCAATGATGAACTCCGCTCCCTCGTCGAGCGAGAAGGTCGCGCCCATCTGCACCTCTCGCGGCTTACCCGACACTGTCACCGTGCCGCGGCCCGAGCGAACCTCGAACATCGCCGCGCCGGGAAGCGTGGCTGCGCCGGACTTCTTGCCGGGGCCGACCAGCAGGTCCCACATCTCAATGCCGTAGCGGCCGCCTTTCTCTGCGACATAAGCGGTGCGCGCGAGCAATCCTGGAGCGAGCTGCCGGAACGGCTCTTGGGGCGTGTAAGTCGAAAAGGCGGGAGGAGTCATTAGCGCTTTTTGCGGCTCTTGTGCTCCGGGCACCGGAGGACCGGGCCGCTTGCAAGCCAGCAAACTGCCCGACGCCAGCAGCAGAGTGAGCAGGGCTATGAGCCGGGCAGGGCAGTGGGGCCAATTCATACGCAAGCCCTCCATTCGCAAAAAGTGCGCTCGAAGATTTCCATTTTGGACCCCTGAGTAGCTCAAGTATACACCCGACCGCCTCTTTCTGGGCCACTCCAGGTCGATTCCCGTCCAGATCGCACGCCAGAATTGCCCGAAACAACCCCTTCCGCCTTTCCTGACAAGCCTAAGCACCCCAATTGCTTCTGCTCGGAGCGTTTTCTCGGACACCCCCCTACCTACTTTCTTACTTCTTGGACCGGCTTTCTCTTCCCCCAACGGATCGACTGTCCCGCTGGCAACGGCAGCAACCAGATCCGCCGCAAAATCGCTCCGAACACCTGCCACGTCAGATGCCCTTTGGCCAGCAACAGCCAGTAGTAGCGGGCATGCTTGACTAACCGGCCGCCCATCTTCACCGTACTTCAACGGGCGGACGGGCGCGTTGTTGAGGAGCTGCTGATAGGAATTTGCTTTTGGGCCGGCCGCGGCTAGAGGTCGTAGACACCCCCTCGGCGGGGCCGCACCGCATCAGCCGTTGTCCCTTTTTCCTCGAGATAGCCACGGCGTTATTACCGTGGGTTCCCCTGGTGATGATTTCAGATAATCAAGATTATTGAATGCTGCTCTCTCTACGCTGGCCCAAACACACCAACGCCCTCTCAGGCCGAGTTTCACCCAAGAGGGCGTTGCCGAGTAGTACGCCGACCAGATTGCAAGGGGTGGCAGAAGAGCTACAATCACCCCGGGCTCATCGTGATCACCTACAGTGCGCGATCCTTATGACGCGCCTCAAGCCCGTCACGCTTCTTGGAGAGGCGCCTGCGCTCACTACCCGCTCTGGCCTGACTTTTATCATGACCTGTTAGCCGCACGCTAAGCGGAGGGGTAGGTCCCTTTCAGGGGGAAGATCGCGAAGAAACCCAGCCATCTGCGCGTGCGCTGCTTAGCAGAGAATGGCTTCCCTGGGTCCAGAGGGGTTCACCACGTGCATAGCTCCCCTTCGGGGCCGAGTCAAGGCCATTCATCTTTGCGAGAAGATCAAAACTCTTTGCGAGGTGACCATCTGGTTCTATTTGGACCGATCGTCTGAGGCGAGGTGACGGGGACGATGCCCCAGACTGGATATTGCAAACAGTGGGTTAGAGTGTCTGCTAGTTTCTGAGGCGTGTTTTAGTGATTTCAGGTGTGATTACGGCGAGCTGGTGAGGCCGGCCGCGCGGTAATCTGGGGGTCTTCACTTGTGGGTCGGGATCCTCCTGGCAAGAAAGGCCATTGCTTCATTTCACTGCAGGTTACGGGGGTGTAATCTTCACTGAAGTGTGTTACTTCGGGGAGGACAGCGCTTTCGCCAAGCGATACAGGAACTCCTGGCTTTCGTAAAGTGACGTCACGCGCAGGCGTTCGTTGAGCCCATGGATGCGCGAGTAGTCGGCATCCCAGAACATTCCGGGAATGCCATAGGTCGCGATGCCGGCATTGTTGAGAAAACGACCATCGGTTGCGGCGGCGAGCATCGTCGGTACGACCGGGACGCCAGGCCACATCGACGCAGTGATGTCCTCTACGGGCCGCATAATCTCCGGGTTGAGGGGCGGAGAGGGACTCAAGGTCGGTGTCCCGAGTGGCGTGATCCTGATCTGGTCGTCAGCGAGCACCCGGACCAGCGTCTTCTCCACTGCTTCTACGGATTCGCCGGGCAAGATTCGGCAGTTGACGATGGCGCGGGCGGTTTGCGGCAGCGCATTGGTTGCGTGGCCACCTTCGAGCATGGTCGCCACGCAGGTCGTGCGAAACTGCGCGTTGTGAAGCGGTATTTGCGTCAGCCGCTTGATAGCCTGCGAGTCAGGCGGATCGCGTGTCATCGCCTTCATGTCCACCGCGAGTTGACCGCTTTCTATCTCGGACATGCGCTCGAAATAGGCCCGTGTAATGGCCGACAGCTTGAACGGAAAATCGAATGTGCCGAGGCGCGACAACCCATCGGCGAGATGGTAAATCGCGTTGTCCTTGCTCGGCAGAGAACTATGCCCACCCGCATTGTGTACCTCAAGGCGGTAGCTTTGGAATACCTTTTCCCCGGCTTGTACGCCCAGGCGCAGATACCTTCCGTTCTTGTCGATGAGGCCCGTGCCGCCTTCATTCAGGGCATACTCGGCATCCATCAGGCTCCGGTGACTCTTCAGCAGCCATTCGACGCCATTGAACTCCGATGGAATCTTCTCCTCATCGGCAGTCAACGCGAGCACGATGTCGCGGTCCGGAACAAATCCTTCTTCCTTGTACCGGATCAGATTGGCGACGAAGACCGCTGCCATGGCCTTGTCATCGGCCGCCCCCCGGGCGTAGAAGTACCCGCCCTCCTCGATCAACGTGAACGGGTCGCGATCCCAGTCCTCGCGCTTGGCTTCTACGACGTCCAGATGCGCAAGCAACAGCAAGGGCTTGCGTGCACCGGTGCCGCGCAGCCGCGCCACGAGGTTGCCCTTCTTCGGACCGCCGGGAGGCACGAGCAGTTGGACGTCAGATGCGGCAAAGCCGGCGGCCCGCAAGCGCACGGCCATCGCCGTGGCGGCCTTGGTGGTATCCCCGACCGAGTCGGTCGTGTTGATCTCAATGAGTTCCTTGTAAATGTCACGAAGGAGCTGGATGTGCGTGGGAAGCGGCTGGGCCTGGGCCGACGCAAGCTGTGCGGCCGACACCCCAGCGATCGCAAAAAGAGCAGAAGCAAGAACCCGGTACGCACCTCTACTGGTCATGTTGCCCCCTTTTCTGCCGGCTGGTTTGAGGTCCGTATGTCCACGAAACGCAAGAGGGGGTGTAATCTACACTGGAGACCGGGACGACGAGCGCGCGCCTCGGAACGCGACGGTGAAGGTCTCGTTCGACGGCTCCGTGTTCGACACAGCAAAGACGCCGGTGTCCGTGCCCTTATGGAGCAGCTGCTTGCTATTGGACGTGGCCGGGGGCGCGCTCGATCCCGCTACGGCCGTGTCGGAATCCTGTACTCGCCGCTGAGCTCGTCCCAGGCCGCTTTGTCGCTGATGAACACGAGGTAGTACGTGCCGCTGCCGGTGATCCCTGCATATTTCCCCGTGCCCCCGATGAACTCAAAGGTGCCACGGAGCTCCGGCGGAATCGCCACTGTCCTGCGGTACGTGGCGAAGACCTTCGAGCCGTCGGCGTCCGTGAAGGTCTTGTAGCCGCCGCTGCTCACGCCCATATCGGTCACCCCCACCCCCTGATAGCGGGCCTTGTCGAGGAACGGCTTGCCGTCGCTGTTAAAGACCGCCCCGTCCCAGTCAACCAGGGTGACGGTGTGGTTTGCCCGATCCTCCACCTTCACGGTGTGCTTTTCGAGGATGACCAGGACGCCTTTGGCATGCCACTGGCCGGATTCTTCCGCAGCGGCTGGCGCAGCCAGGGCCAGCAAGAGGCCTGTCAGGGCCACGCATCCCGAGATCCCAAGCAGTCGTCGCATCGTTCCCCTCCTAGGTGAGGGGGCAGAGTGTCTGCCCCTCTTGTTGTGAATGGCCTCCTTCCGCTCTCTTCTGAGGAGGCGGGCACGAGTCTACTCCATGGCCCCCTCGCTGTCAAAACACCGGAGATGTGGAGATGTGGGATAACATGGAGAGCCGTACTGGCGGGATGGGAGTGTAGATTACATCACTACTCTGCCCTCCGGGAAGTCAACATTACGGGGGTGTAATCTACACCCCACTCGGTGGCAGACGCGGGTTCCCGCGAGCACCACTCACCTACACTCTGGCGCCTCACGTGCGCTTCCCAGGGAGCCTCCAGATGATCGGTTCGCGCACAGAGGCGCACCGAGCTCAACGGGATCCTGGCCTGCCTCCCTGACGGGGCGACGATCCCAATCACATCCCCGGCGGCCTACTGCCGCCTAACAGTGGAGTTGAGTGGCGCCGCTTTGCGGCGGCCATCTCAAACGACCGGTTAGACACCGCGTTCGCCGGCTCAGCTAGGGAACATTCCTTGTCCTGGCGTCAGCACATTGTTCGGATCGAAACGCTGCTTCGCTCCCCGAAACGATTCCCATACCGGTCCATAGTGCTGAACCCAATCGGCGTGCGAAAACGGAATCGCGCTCGACGTCATGCGCGTTCCACCCATATCGCGCGCCCGCTCGTATAGAGTGCGATTCATCGTGACCAGGGAATCTATGTCGGCCGATGCTGGGGGATTGCGGAAAAGGTTGAATCTAAAGACCGGATTTCCGTTCGGCACACGGGCGAGCGGACGCTTGATGCTGCTCCTCCTCCATGCACAAAGCCGCCCAGCAGTAGCAAAGGCAACCTCTGCCGGAGTGGCCAGAACCCTGTCCGCGTACTCGAGGAATCTCGATGCGGGCAAGCAAAGGTATAACCAGGGGTGTGGCAGGGGGGCCAACACGCCTTGGCGACGATAGTACTGTACATACGTCATGTTCGTGACAGTTCTGGTCGTGAACCTCAACCCCTCGACCGGCGTTGCTTCATTTGGGGTATTCGGAGCGTCATAGAAGACTCCGGCTTCGAGGTTATACGTGAATCCACCACCCGGCCCTGCGAGGAACCTCCCATCGAGGTGGTTGAAACGCCCGTCGTTCACGAGAAACGTTAGATCAGCGGTGGCGGTTTCCAAGTCGCCGTAGCTCAGCACGAAGAACAGGACGTGAGTGGGTGCGGGAACCAGCGCCATGACCATTTTCACGATAATGCCGCATTGACCCATCCCCGCAAGCGCGGCGTTGAAGAGATCACTGTTCTGTTCGTCGGAACAAGTCACGAGCTGCCCACGCCCCGTCACTACCTGGAGCTCCAGAACATGGTCGACCTGAAAACCTTCGCGCCATGTGGTCCCGCCAAATCCAGTCGTACTGATCGTACCGCCAACCGAAAGGTACGTAGGATCGACGTTCACCGGTGGCGTGAGCTTGTCGGCATACGCTGCATCCAAAACCTGGCCCCACAGCGCTCCGGGGCCGGCCTCGATGGCCGGGCCGCCGCCGGACCTGATGATGCGGACCGCATTCAACGCACTGGAGTCGACGACGACTCCCGCCTCGACTTGGGTTTGGCCAAACATGGCATGGCCCTGACCCCGCATCGCAACTTTGAGCCCACGCCGGTTCGCGAACTGAAGCAGCTTCACAATATCTTGAGCCGAGCCGGGCTTGAGCACGGCGGTCGGCAGCCGATGCACGATGTGCCCAAAGTCGTCCGCAGCCGCCTTTCGCGCAGCATCCTCGAAGAGCAGTGTCCCGCTGAGATCCGTCAGGTCATTGCGCAGCAGCTGCCCCATAGGCAGCGGCCGCAGCAAGAAGCTGCATGATGGCTGCAGCGCAAGAAGCACTGCTCCGGTTGCGAGCCTTTTGGCGAATTCGCGTCGAGAAATCTTTCGTTCCATGCTTCAACCTCCTGAGCCTGACGACAGGCCGATCGCGCGGATGTCTAACTAGAAATGGACAGACCTCTCTAATACCCCAAACACTGCGGCGTCCTGCAGCCTATTTCCTGGCTCCTGGATCGGAATGCGATCACATCCCCTCGATTGTAAAGGCGCTAGCGGGCCAGATCGATTTCCTCTCCGGCGCGTGAGGCTGCCACCTCTTGCAGTCTATCCCACTCAAGTGGCGATCCCCCGGCGAGGTTCAGCGGCCGCCTCCTGGCCCCAGCAGTCAGTCAGCCGGACTGCGGACGCTGCCCCAACCGCGTTCAGGGTGTGGGTGTAGATCATCGTACCCTTGCCTCTCCCACCCCGATTCTCTTCTCTTCCTCGCGCCACAAACACCAACGCCCTCTCAGGCCGAGTTTCCCCCGAGAGGGCGTTGCTGTTGAGCCGTACGCCATCCACACTGGGGGGTGTGGCAGCGGTGCTGCTATCACAGTGGACCACTCGCATTCACCTAAGTAGCGGGCAGCATTTCACGGCCCTTCTGGGGATGTCAAGCATTTTCTGTGAGTTTAGTCACCGAGTTCCACTGAGGCTACCTTACATCCTCCTCTTCGGATCGGAGGAGTGTAGATTACAACCACAAATCTACAGTCGCGGTGAAAGATCACGCCGCCCACCATCCCGACGATCCTTAGGGGCCTAGGCCTTCACAAGTTCTCTAGAATATGACCCTATTTGTGACACAGTGTCACAATATTTTGCCTTTCGAGCATCTAAATACCCTTCCTAGAGATCAACGGAAGCCGTAAAATCCCCTCCGCAGAAATGTGCTCTTGTCCGTTGGCTTAGGCTCGCCGATACTGGGCCCATGGAAACCTCTCCGGTGATCACGACACATGGCCAAGGCGAGACGTTCGATCCCTATCTGTCCCTTCTCGAGCTGGCGCAGTACTCCGGGCTCTCGCTTCGCAGTCTCCGCCGGGCGATGAAAGACCAGCGGCACCCTCTGCCTCGCTATCGCCCAGGAGGCGAGCGGGGCAAAATCCTTGTCCGCCGCTCTGAGTTTGACCACTGGATGCGGCAGTACAGGAGGGCTCCCATGCCGCTCGACCTCGATCGGCTCATTGAGCAGACCATCCGGGAGCTGCGCCCTTGACGGCGGCTATCAGGTGTGATACCACTGATCCGCCGTGTCCTGCACACCCGAGGAGGTGAAGAGCCATGGGTGTGCGTGTCAGAGAGAAAGACGGATCCTGGTGGGTCTTCCTTCACGATCAGGGCAGACGCAAGGCCAAGAAGATCGGCGACAAGAAGACCGCCGAAGAAGTTGCTAAGCGGCTCAGGGCGCGTCTAGCGCTTGGGCTAGGCGCCATCAACGGAACAGAGTCTCCGACCCTGCACGAGTACGCCGCCGAGTGGCTCAGAACGTATTCTACCGTCCATACCAAGCCACGAACGGTCGAGTTCTACGAAGGCATGCTCCGGCGCCATATCCTCCCCACGCTTGGAAGCATGCGCCTGGGGGAGGTGTCGCGACGCGATGTCCAAGCCCTCATCGCCGATCGGGCGGCCGGCGGGCTGGCACGGAACACCCTGACGGGCATGGTCGCCACACTCAAGGCCCTGTGCAACCATGCGATTGACAACCAAGTTATTACGCAGAATCCCGCCGCCAGGCTGGGCCGGTTCACGCGCGGCCGCACGGAGAAAGAAGCCCGCAAGATCGACGCCTACACGCAGGAGGAGCTCAGTCTTCTCCTGGATACAGCCGAGGAGCACTATGCGGCCGACGCCGATTTGGTCACGACGAAGGCCTGGAGTGGGATGCGAGTGGGGGAAGTGTTAGGGCTCCAGTACCCGGATATTGATGTTCAGGGGCGCTGTATCGAGGTGAGACGGACCATCGATCGGCGGAAGAAAGGCGTGCAAATTACCAGTCCGAAAAGCAGCAGGCAACGGCGGGCGGCGATTCCTCAGGCCCTCGCCGATCGACTCGCTCGTCGTCGCGACATCGCCGCGGCGCAGGCCGTCCTCAACGGCCAAAAACCGCCGCTCTGGATCTTCCCCAACCGCGCCGGCCAGCCAAAAGACGCCGGCAACTTTGATAAGCGAACCTGGTATCCCCTCCTGATGAAGGCCGGCCTTCGCCAACTGCCCCCTCGCGCGCTGCGTCATACCTACGCGTCTCTCCTGATCCAACGGGGCGTCTCGCTCGCCTTCATCCAAAAGCAGCTCGGCCATGCCTCGATCTCGACCACCGTGGACATCTACGGTCACCTAGTCCCATTGGATGGGCGCCAGGGCATCGAGGACCTCGCCGCCGTCACAAAACGCAACCCAGACGCAACCGACATCGACACTGCAACAGCAGATCCGCTCGTAAGCGGTTGATTCGAGTGGAGCCGGCGGGGGGACTTGAACCCTCGACCTGCTGATTACGAATCAGCTGCTCTGCCAACTGAGCTACGCCGGCGCGTCGGCAAAGCTACTATACCCAAGGGCCTCAGGACTGTCAAGCCAACGACCTTTTCTTTTTCGATCGGGATCAGTATAATAGCACTACTTTGAAGACGAAAGGGACACGAGGCGAGATGTCACAGGACCTTATCGAACACCAGGTGGCGCATGTCGAGGAGCTCTCAGAGGGCTGCTCGAAAAAGTTCACCTTCACCTGCAGCGGGCAACAGGTCGAGGGGTTTGTTGTCAACTATCGCGGAAGCTTCTACGCCTACCTCAATCGGTGTTGCCACATCCCGATGCCCATGGACTGGTTCGAGAACCAGTTCTTATCAGAGGACGGCCGCTTCATCATCTGTGCCACCCACGGCGCCACCTACGACCCTGCCACCGGCGAATGCGTGGCTGGCCCGTGTCCCGGAGAGTATCTGGAGCAGTTGTCTCTCCAGGTAGTGGATGGAACCGTCCTCGTCGCCTGCCCACACTCGAGCCCTGGCTAGAATGCGGCGGACGTGGAGATCGGGAAACCCGATCAGATAAGGAAAAGGGATGATGGCCACACCCGATCAGGACCAAGTCCAGGTGCTGGAGGCAAACGCCAACTTCTATCGAGCCTTCGAAAGCCTGGACATCCAGCGGATGGCGGCCGTCTGGGCGAAGGGAGACCACGTCGAATGCATCCATCCAGGGTGGTCGCTTCTTTCGGGATGGGAGGCGGTGAAATCGAGCTGGGAAATGATCTTCTCCAATACCAAGGAGATCCGCTTTACCCTGACCGATGTCCGGATGCAGATCCGTGGCCCGTTGGCTTGGGTGGTCTTGACGGAAAACCTCCTTTCCCAGGTGCAGCAGGATGTGACCGCGACCAGGCTCTTGGCCACTAACATCTATGAAAAGGCCGACGGGATCTGGCAGATGGTCCACCATCACGCGTCTCATGTCTTCTCCAGCCGCACTGGGTCAGATAAGGAAGTTACTCACTAATAGCGGTCCAACGACTTTCCGCTTCTTCTCATTCACGTTATCGCGCTGGCAAGACAAATCCTTTGCATTTTACAGAAGCCGGCCCAGGAAGTTGGACCGCCGCTCACAACTCGGCCGCAGAGCGGTAGCCGTCTCATGCGGTGGCCAGTCCGCAGGTGGAGCAAGCGCATCATGAACATACCCTTGTTTGGGGGCGGCCAGGAGTTCGTGACGAAACCGCGCACGACGATCCATCCCATCATCGATATCCATGTCCACGTCTTGCCGCCCGACGCCTGCACCCCTGAGGCGTACGTGTCCCCCCGGCAGTGGAACTGGCCCTCGTTTCTCTACCTTCGCCTGCGCCACCGAATCAAGCGACAGGAATCGGTTGGGGGGAATGGGGTGATGCGGAGCCACCTGGCCCGAGCAGTCGCCAGCATGCAGGCAGTGGATCAGGTTGTGGCGCTGGCCCTGGATGCGGTCTATGACGATGCCGGCAGGAAGGACAGCCGCCGCACCCACTTTTACGTCGCCAACGACTATGTCTTCCGGCTGGCCAAGGCCAATGACCGCTTCTTACCCGGCGCCTCGGTGAACCCCAAGCGGCGCGATGCGATGGAGGAGCTGGAGCGATGCTTAGACCAGGGCACCGTCCTTCTGAAGTGGCTCCCTAACTGTCAGGGATTCGATCCGATGAACCCTTCCTTCACCCCGTTCTACCGCCGATTGGCTGAAGCCCGACTCCCCCTGCTGTGCCATACGGGGCCGGAGTACGCATTGACCGGGGCTGACGAAAGGCTTGGTCGGCTAGAAGGGCTCCGTCTGGCCTTGGATGAAGGGGTGATCGTCATCGCCGCCCATGGGGGCGGAGTAGATATCCGCAACTTCGGCCGCGCCTTTGACACCATCGCCCAGATGCTGGTCAGCTACCCCAACCTGTATGCCGACACCTCCGCGTTGACTCAACCGAACCGCTTCTGGTTTCTGCAGCGCTTCCTCCGTCACCCCGATCTGCATCCGAAGCTGGTCCATGGCAGCGATGTGCCACTCCCCATCCTCCCCTGGTTGTTTCTCGGCCGCCTCCCCTTTCGGGAGATCGTACGACTCAATCGCGTCGCAAGCCCTATAGACCGGGATTGTCTGATCAAACAATCGCTGGGCTTTCCCGAAAGCATTTTCCGCCGAGGATCCGAGCTGCTCCGGATGGACGGCGCCAGCCCCTGACGGCGAGGTAGCTCCCCGATGGCCGCGACCGAAAAGATCCCCCTTCCCTATCGAATCGCTGCTGCCCTCGTGACATTGGTGCTGAAGATCTATTTCCGATCGATCGAGGCCATGGGCCGGGAGCAGATCCCGCGCAAGGGCCCCGCCATCTTTGCCTCCAACCATCCCAACTCCACTGTCGATCCGTTCGTCGTCGGCAACCTTGTAGGGCGCAAGCTCAACTTCATGGCAATGAGCGCTTTCTTTGAGAGAAAGCCGGTCGCCTGGTTCCTCAGCCGATGCGGCGTGATCCCGATCCATCGCCGGCAGGACGACCCGACCAAGATGGACCAGAATGTCAGCTCCTTCGAGGCCGCCTTTCGGGCCCTGGAAAGAGGAGAGGCGATCGGGATTTTCCCGGAAGGTGTGACGCACGACGACCTGCAGATCAAGAAGATCAAGACCGGCGCGGCACGAATATCGTTAGAAGCCGAGGCAAAAAACGACTTCCGGCTCGCGGTCCGGGTTGTGCCCGTCGGTCTGAACTACATGGACAAGACCCGCTTTCGAAGTGATCTGCTGATCAACGTGGGCGAGCCGATCGAGGCCAAGGCGTACGAAGAGGTGTATCGGCGGGACCCGCAGACGGCGGTCAAGGCGATGACCGAGGAGCTCCAGCATCGGCTGGAGGCCCTGATCGTCAACCTCGAGGAGCCCGCTTTGAAACGACTCCAGCGCGCTCTCGAGGAGATCTACCTGGACCGCGTGCGGGAAGTGGCTGCCCCCGGAGAGGAGCGGAAAGGGATCGCCGAGGATTTCACCTGGCGGAAGATGATCGCCGAGTGCGTGAACTACTATGCCAAGCATGACCCCGAGAGGGTCCGGGCGGTCGGTTCACAGGTGCAGCGGTATTATCGCGTGGCACGCCGGTTTCGCTTCAACAACGAGCGACTGCGACAGCAACCGAGCCCCGGGAAGCTCTGGCTCACCTGGGCCAAACTGGCCGTCCTGGGCATGTTGGGGTTCCCCATGGCGCTGTACGGGATCATCAACAACTACATCCCGTATCGGCTGGCCAAGCTGGCCGGGACGCGGAACCCCTACTATCGTTACTACCGCGACAAGACGAAGATCTCGATCTACTCCCTCCTGGTTGGTGCCGTGGCCTTCCTCGTCTTCTATCCGGTCCAGGGATTTCTGGTATGGTCCTCCTTTGGGAACCCCAAAGCCATGATCTACCTGTTGAGCCTCCCACCGTCCGGTTTCTTCGCCCTCAGGTACACTCAATGGCTCAAGGCGTCTCGCCGTGACCTCTTTTACGTCAGGCTCCACATGAAGAACCGCCGGCTCATTCCTCTCCTCAAGAAACGCCGTGACGAGGTGCTGGCGACTCTGGATGCGGTCAGGATGAACTATATCCGCGAGGTTCGGCAGCCAAAGGGGAAAGACCTCGATCCGGATCCAGTGCCAACACGTGAACACTCTGCCCGCCTAGAGCAGGCTGAACTGGTACCACCCAGAGAGCCGCCCGCCACTGCCTGATAACTCACTTAAGCTGAAGCGTACCAAATCGAGGAGGAGAGAGTTGGAGGGGTACTACACGGGGCGGCAGGTCTGACAGGGACGATAGCCCTGGCGCATCGCGTCCCGCTCGGTGGCGAAATAGACCGCGCGCAGCTCAGGGATGCGCCGGGCGCTGTGACAGGTAGGCAGGCAAAAGACTCTGCTCACGCTGCTACCCACGAACCGGATCCGCCGCGTGGCCAGGCGCGCGAGGCCCTCGAGATCGACGCCTTCGAAGGCCAGCAGCTTTGCCTTCATTGAAGGACCGCCCGCGGAGTACTGCCCGATCCGGCCATTGGTCCGGACAACACGGTGGCACGGGATCAGAAAGGGGATCGGGTTCCTGGCCAATGCCGTCCCGACAGCGCGGACAGCCCGCTCGGCGCCGATCTCCTTCGCCAGCCATTGGTACGAGCGCACCTCACCGGCAGGGATCTCCAGAGCCTTCTTCAAGACCCGACGTTGGAATGGCGTGAGACAGAAGAGGTCTAAGGCGACGGAGACGCTCCGCTTTCCCGTCAGATGATCTATTACCTGTCTGGCCACGCCTTCCGGCATGCGGGCATCCCGCTTCGGTCGGACGCCGAGCCCCCTCGCGCATGCGCGTTCAAAGTCACGCGCACCTGACGCAAGAGCCACACAGCAGACCGCCCTGCCGCGATACGCCACATAGAGTTGTCCGATCGGTGTTGAAATCGGAGCGTACCGAATGGCATTGGGATCTTTCTTGGCCGTCTCCATTAGCGCCTCCCCAATTGAGCCCTGAAAGACCGGACTCATTGGCATGATATTATGTCACGCCGACCAGAGGGTCACGATGCGAGATATCGTTCGAGCTTCTCGACGAACTTGGCACTCCATCGCGCGCGTTCGACCTGCCTGAAAAGCGCGAATAAGCTCTCATCAGAAAGCTGGACCCACCCATCGGCCTTGCCGTCCAGGGCACCCGGCGGCGTCAGCTCGCCCATCCGGACCCAGAGTTGACCCTGTTCAGTAAAGCGAACCTCTGCTCCCTCGGCCTCGGCCGCCGCCAGGATCGCCTCCCGGAGCGCTTCGCGGGAGACAGATCGCAGATCATTACCCTGTTCATCATCCGGGGCTGGGATTTCCATTGATCGATCAGGGCCGGGGGTCCTGATCGACGGAGCTGGAGCTGTCACAGGATGGTCCGTCCAAACCGGGCAGATGTCCTTGTAGGCGCACCAGTGGCAGAGGTTGGTTTTGATCGGCCTGAACTCGGTATCAGTCTCGATACGATCGATCAGAGCGATTGTCTTGGTCTTCAACTTATCCAGCGCCTCCGGCGTCCGCCTTGATCGTAGCTCCTTGTCAAAGGCCAGATAGTGCCAGACCAGCTCGACCTGTTCGACGTCGGGCCACACCCGTTCGACCCCGAGCTGATAGAGGGCCAGTTGCCTATCGGCGTCGATTTCGTCCTGGACCGGCAATCGACCAGAGGTCTTATAGTCATGTATCTCGTAGCGTCCCGACCCCGTGCTCACAAGACGATCGATGTAGCCCTGAATCCGATATCGGCCATCCGCGTCGAGAGAGGATGTCACTCGGTGTTCTAATCCCAGCGTCTGTCCACGGTCGAACGGCTTGTGGGCCTGGTAGTAGTTCTCCAGGCATCGCTTGCCGAGTCGTTTGTAATGATCGATCGAGTAGTCCTGCTTGACGATCCTGACCTGGTCATGCCAGCGTCGCCCCCAGTCCCATTCGTAGTAGTCCAAGAGATCGGGCAGGCTCGGATCCTTGTCGAGCTGCAGGTCCCGATAGAGCTTGTTCAGCGCCTCGTGGACGCGTGAGCCAAGGAACGCCTCGATCGACTCCTCGTCGCGAGGGATTCGATCAATGTAGCGGTACTTGTACTGGCGCGGGCAGGACTCGTAGGTGGAAATCCGGGATGGCGAGTAGATTGGCAGCGCGGGCCGTCTATGCATAACCCATGGCGCGCAGGAACTCAGAGACAGAGCGGAACTGGACGTAGGGGTTGCCCCTCCGCTCCTCGCCGATGGTCGTGGAGGTCCGACCGCCCGCGTAGTTGTGGCCGGGCAAGACCACAGTCTTGTCGTCCAGCTTCATCAATCTGTTGACCAGCGACTCGTACATCTGCTCCGGGTTACTTCCCGGCAGATCGACCCGGCCGCATGACCCGATGAATAGCGTGTCCCCTGAGACCAAGTGATCCTGGACCAGGAAACATTGAGACCCTGCCGTGTGCCCGGGGGTATGGATCAGTGTGATAGCAACGTCTCCCAGATTCAGCGTGTGCCCATTGCCGGCCCGCACAATGTTCGATCCGGAGAGCGGTATAAGACGGTCAGCCTCGGCCTCGTTGATGACCACCTTCGCGTCCACCTTCTTCAGCAGCTCCGCGATCCCCGGGATCTCCAGGCCGAACAGCTTGCCGCCCACATGATCCGGGTGGGTGTGCGTGACGAGGATGTGGGTGATTCGCATGCCATCAGCCTGGGCGAGTTCCACGATCCGATCGATCTCCCAGGCTGGATCGACGACGGCCACCTCCTTGGTCTTGGTAGAGCCGATGAGATAGACGTAGTTGGCCATCTGGCCCAACTCAACCTGCTTCAGGTAAAGGGTTGATTGCGTCACTGGCAAGCCTCCGAGGAAGCATTCCTATCTAGGATTAAGCAGTCCTTCTGGTTCCTGGCTGTAGGGGCGCGCCTCTGTGCGCCCCAGCTAGAATACAGTTGATGCCTCGGCGAAAACCTCCGGGTGCACGACCCGTGCCAGCCGCTCCAGACCCTCAACCAGCCTGGGTCCGGGGCGACCGTAGAGGTCCTCGGGTAAACAATGAATCCGTCCTGCCTGGACCGCCCGCAGCCGATCCCAACCTGGCCGCCCGGCCACCTTTGACACGTCCATTTTCTTCTGAAGCGTCCCGCACCAACAGAGCATCACATGGTCGGGGTCTTGGGTCAAGACCTGCGATTCCTGGACAACAAAGCTGGTGGCCTCGACATCTTTGAAGAGGAGGTCGGCGGCGGCCAGCTCGCTCATCTGGACGATCCAGCTTTGACGGCCGGGACTGATGAGTGGGTTCGGCCACCACTCCCAGTACAGTGTCGGTCGGTGAGCCGCCTTGTGCGCCCGCGCTCGGACCGCCTCGATCCGATTTTGAAGGCCCGTGACAAGGCGGTGTGCAGCTTCAGGAACTCCGGTTGCCTCCCCCACCACCTCGATATCCCTGAAGACGTCATATAAGCTTTTCGGATCCAAGACCAAAAACGGCATGCCCAGCCGCTCGAGGGCCGCAATGTTCCGCTCCATCCCCGGCACGCTGAGAGAGGCTAGGATCAGGTCTGGCTCAAGGGCGGCGACCTTGGCCATGTCGATCTTCAGGTCGGGGCCGACCTTTGACAGGCCCTTGACCTCCGGAGGAAAGTCGGACCAATCATCCACCCCAACCACCCGCGCCCCGAGACCGAGCGCAAAAAGGATCTCGGTATTGCTGCAGGTCAATGAGACTATCCGCTTTGGGATTATTCGGCTCATATCGTCCTGGCTCCCCTTACCCCGGCCCTCTCCCCGCGCTGGGGAGAGGGCCGGGGTAAGGGAGGGTGGGGGTGCTTAGATAATCGACCGACCCCCATCCACCACCACGACTTGACCGGTGATGAAGTCCGAGCCTTCCAGAAGGAAGAGGACGGTGTGTGCGACATCGGCCGGATCGCCGATCCGTTTGAGCGGGATGGCCCGGACGATCGCTTCACGCTCCTTCTCCCCGTACTCCTCCGGCAGCAACACCGACCCTGGCGCCACCGCATTCACCTGCACTTCAGGCGCCAGCGCCTTGGCCAGCCCTTGGGTCATCGCGATCAGCGCGGCCTTGGAGACAGAATAGGGAAGGAAGTCAGGCCAGGGCGCTATCCCGGCGACATCGGCCACGTTGACGATCTTCCCCTCTCCGCGGCGGCGCATCTCAAGCCCAAGCCGCCTGGCCAACAGGAACGGCCCCGTGAGGTTCACTCGGAGGAACTGCTCCCAATCCTGCGCGGTGAGCTTCTCCAACGGCGTCCTGTAGAAGAGAGCGGCGCTATTCACCAGGACATCGATCTTTCCGAACGCCTGGACCGCCTGCTCGGCCAGGGCTTCGACCTCCTCCTCCAGCGCCAGATCGGCCCGGACACTCACAGCCCGCCGGCCCAGCCGCTGCACCGCCTCGGCTGTGGCCTGGGCCTCGGACGCACTGCTTCTAAAGTGGACGACGATATCCATCCCGCGACCGGCCATTGCCAGGGCGATTGCCCGGCCCACACGCTTGGCCGCGCCTGTCACTAACCCTATCCGGCCGCGGAGCTCCATGTGGTCCTTCTAGTTAGCACCGGCCTCTACCCGCAATCGCTTCGCCGCACCGACCATACTAATCAGCTTCCCTTTAGCCTCCTCGACCGTCCGTGTTTTCAGGCCGCAGTCGGGGTCGATCCAGAGTGACTCCTTCGGCAGGAGCTGCAGCGCCCTCTCGATCCTGGTCCTGACCGTCTCCGGCGTCTCCACCTCGTGTGAGTGGACGTCCAAGACCCCGACGGACAGGTCCTTAGTGAAAGGATCTCGCCGGAACATCTCCATCAGATTCAGCGTGCTGTGCGAGATCGCCAGGTCGAGGTTGTCCACCGGCAGCTTCAGCATGTGGGAGTAGATCGTATCAAACGCCCCATAGCAGGCATGGAGAATGAAGTAGGCCGGCAAGCCATCGGTGACAACATGCATCGCCTCGATGGCAAAGGGTAACTCTTCCGGTCGCACAGAGAGGGCGGGCTCGTCGATCTGGATGATTTTCGCGCCCGCCTCCACCAACGCCTCGACCTCATGCCGGATCTCCCGGGCCAGGGCCAGACAGGCCGAGCGCCGGTCCGGGTAGTGCTCGTTGAAGGACCAGTCCATGACCGTGTAGGGACCGGTCAACATCCCCTTCACTGGCCGTTTCGTGAGACCCTGGGCATAGCGCCACCAGCCGACCGTCATCGGGCCCGGCCACCGCACCTCCCCCACGATGATCGGCTTGTGGTAGTAGCGATTGCCGTAGGAGCGAACCAGGCCGCTCTGCTCGAAGCCTGGCATGAGCTCGGAGAAATAGGCCACCATATCGCCACGGTACATCTCCCCGTCCACCAGCACGTCCAATCCGATCTCCTCCTGGGTCTTGATCCAGTAGCCTGTCGCCTGGCGCTCCAGGTCCTCCAGCTCCTTCCGCTCGATCTTCGCCTTGGCGAACTTGGCCCGAGCGTCAACCAGGTAGTCCGGTTTCGGAAAACTCCCGACAGAGCTGGTAGGTAAGATCGGGAGGTCAATCCCCAAGCTCTTCAGCTTCGCCCGGCTCATCCTATCCCCTCCCCACGAATTCGGCTCTGACAGCCGCCATGTGCTTCAGCTTGAGGTAGGCCTTGTCCCTTGGCAGATACTCCAATCCGCACGAGGTGGTCAGGTAAGAGGGCGAACCCTTGACCTTCGGCAGCACCTTGCGAAGGGTGGGCAGGATCTCCTCCATTCGCTCCATCCGTGTGTTACGGCCATCGATCAGCCCAAGGGCGATGGCCTTGTCGGAGCCAAGCCGCGTGATCAGATCACTGAGCCCGCGGCTGTACGTGAAATCGAATCCCAACCCATCGACGGGAAATCCCTGCAGGGCCTCATAGAGCGGCGCCGCATCGCCGAAGTAGGTGACCAGCAGCAGTCGAGCCGAACCCTTGCGGCTTCCGATCCTGGTCAGCGCCACCTTCACGAGGCCCGCGTCCCCCGGATGGTGAAGCATCGACGGCTCCTCTATCTGAATCAGGGTGGCACCGGCTTTCCCCAGAGCTTCGACCTCCTTCATCAGAGCCTCGGTGTAGTCAGCGACCAGCTCCGGCACATCGCGGTAGCGCGAGCTCTCGATGATCGAGAACCGGCCCAGCGTGTACGGCCCGGTGAGGATCACCTTGACCGGCTTGGGGGAGACAGCCTGGGCAGAGCGGTACTCCTCGAGAAGGATCGGCTCCTTCCAGAAGATTCGATCGACCACTACCGGCTGGCGGATGTAGAAGTTCGTGTCGAAGAAACGGAGCAGCCCGTTGATCTTCACCCCGTCGAGCCGTCCGGCGAAATGGGAGATCGGATCGTACCAGCGGATCTGCCCGTCGGTCACCAGATCGAGTCCAGCCCCGGCCTGCTCCTGAACGATCTCCTGAATGACCGACGCCTGGATCGCTTCAAAGTCTCGCGAGGTGACCTCCCCCCGCTCGTGTTGCGCATAGGCGCGGCGCAGCCGCTGCTGGCCTGCCCCATCACCTATTCGCGGGTAGCTGCTATGATTCGCGAGCAACAACTCCATGTGAGCCTCCGAGATTTTGGAGAAGGTTGATCAACCATTGGTAGAGGAAGAGACGACGGGGGAGCGGCGAACTGGGGCCATCCCCTTGACCGCCAGGGCGATGGTCCGCAGCATCGAAGGATCGACCCCACAGCATCCGCCCACCAGATTCGCGCCTGCTTCGACAAAGCGGCGTGCGTACTTTGCCGCCTCGTCAGCCGAGGCTAGCGACGCAGGCGGGACCCCGGCGCTTGGCTTCATCGCCAGTGGGACAGCGGCTGCTCCGGCCATCTCCGCGCAGATCGGCAGGAGAGAACGAAAGCCGAAGGAGCAATTCGCGCCGGCCATCTGGACCCCCATCGTCTCTAGGGCGCGGGCTGCCGCTGCCGGCCCCTCCCCGCTCCGCAGCCTGCCATCCTTGGTGAACGTCAGCAAGGCGAGAATTGGCAGATCTGGAGCTGACGACCTCACTGCAGAGACAGCCACCTCCATCTCTTCCAGGTCCGAGATTGTCTCGATGGTGAGAAGATCGACCACGGCGGACGCCAGGGCCTCCGTCTGCTCGGCGAAGATCGAGATGGCCTCTGACCGCGAAAGCCGGCGAAATGTTCCAGCCACAGGCCCGCACGGGCCGATGTCACCAGCTACAATGGCCTTGCCCTGCGCGGCTGCCTGCGCAAGGCGCACCGCTGCCCGGTTCAGTTCGAGCACCCGATCGCCCCATCCATGCGGCTCAAGTTGGAGCCGACTCGCACCAAATGTGTTCGTAAAGATGATGTCGGCACCGGCTTCCACGTACGCCTCATGGAGCTGCTGCACCTCCTCGGGTCGTTGAGCCGACCAAAGGCAGGGCGGGTGCCCTGCCGGAAGCCCCCTGGCCCGGAGGAACGTCCCCGTCCCTCCATCCAGGATGAGGACCCCTCGCGATAGACGCTCGATGAGCACAAGACCAGTCATACAACTCAACGCAACTGAACGGCCCTCAAGCAGGTTTCGTAGCGTACCATCACCTTATCTTCAAGATATGATACTTTCTGCATTACCTGCTGCCAAGCAATTTCTCCGATGCTCCGCCGAGCCGGAAGGCTAACTCTAGCCTGGTGGGAAACCGATCGCGAACCCTGGGACCCTTCACGAAGCCGGAAATAGATAGCATGCAACTCGAAAAATGACTATGCTAATGCCGTTCCAACTATTTGTGGCGACTTTATCGTGACGCGCGGTCACGACCATTGCCGTAAAGCACGCCGCTCAAATTCAGCGCATCAAGTTGGAACGGCACTAGTTTTAGAAATTGGACTTGTATGAGAAACCCACAGTGAAAGGGTCGGTAATAGGTAGCGGCCCAGCCTGAGGTCTGAGATTCAGGACCACTCACTGGATCCCGCCGGAGGGAGAGATGAGCATCGAGACGGTCGTAAGATCGATCGGAGGCCTGCAGCAAGAGATTGTCATCGGCCGCCACCGCCTGGTAGCCGACGAACCGCCGGAGAACGGAGGGCAGGATGCCGGGCCCAGCCCGTTCGGCCTGCTGACGGCTGCCCTCTCGGCCTGAACAGCCATCACACTGCGCATGTATGCGCAGCGGAAAGGATGGCCGCTGAAGGACGTGATCGTGAAGGTGAGGTACGAGCCCGGCCCCTCGGGATTATCGGGCAGCGAAGGCCATCGAATCGTGCAGTCCGTCGCGCTGATCGGTGACCTGACCAGTGAACAGCGCAGCCGACTGGAAAGTCTTATTGAGCGATGCCCGACCCACAAAACGCTCTCGTCGGGGGTGCCGATCGTCGCCGCATAACGGCGCGCTACGTCGTTTGCGTTAGCTGTCGACCAGTAATCCGAGACCAATAGTTGGGATCTGAACGCTCACTTGCTGCCGATTTTGCCCGCAGAGACGGAACAGCTCGTCCGAAATGAGCAGAGCCCCTCGGCGTGATACCGAGGGGCTCTATTCTCTAGAATCTCTGCGCTCCTTCGTGCGTTAGCCCACCTTCGGCAGGGCTGTCCCACACTTCTCGCAGACGCGCATCATGCGGCCCCGTGGGTTGAAGACCATGCTCCAGAGCATGTCGCCGCCGCAGGTGCACTGACCGGCCTTCTTGCTCGCCTGTGCCTTGTTGCGGCTGGCGAGCTTAGCCCCTTTCGTCTCCTCCGCCATATCGGTTTCTCCCTCCTTTCACGATGAAATTGGCGATTCCTCTCACTCTCTGGGCCCACACCGTCAAGCCCCCAGCACGCACAAATATTCCCGTCACCCTGCAGGCGAAAAGATACCTGCCGCTTGGCATTAGGGGTTCGATTTGTGGTTTGTTCGGCAATACGGAAGGAAGAGCCTGGCGGGCTAACAGCTTCCGTGGGCCGTAGTGATCCGACGCGTCATTCTAAGCGTTGTGAAATTTTTGTCAAGCAAAATTTTCGTTACGCGTAAGAACCAACCATCGATTCCGGTCACTCTGCTGTCAAGCTAAGGGGCGCTTGCTGGCCTAAAGAGCGGGCAGATGGAACAGGCGGCGGGCGTTCTCGGAGGTCAGGTGGCCAAGGTCGTCCAATGACACTCCCAGCAGGATGGCGACCTCGTGGGCGGCGTGCAGGAGGTAAGCGGGCTCGTTCCGCTTGCCTCGGAAAGCCTGCGGTGGCAGATAGGGGCAGTCGGTCTCTAACACGAGGCGATCCGGCCTGGCCTTGCGCACCACCTCGCGAAGAGCCTCGTTCTTGGGATAGGTCACGGGTCCGGCAATCGAGGTGTAGTAGCCTCTCGCCCATGCCTCTTCCGCCATGGCGAGGTCGCCGGAGAAGCAGTGCAGGATGACCGCCTCGGCCTGTTCCTCTTCCAAGAGTCGCATCGTCTCCTGGTGGGCCTCACGATCGTGGACGATGAGCGGGAGATCCCGCTCCTTGGCGAGGCGGATATG